>Ga0164243_10009265_pt1 | contig 14353 bp, 23 predicted proteins | sample OricompcompostOP_FD_108781 | JGI IMG/M metagenome (GOLD analysis project Ga0164243, IMG submission 108781) | Organic Plus compost microbial communities from Emeryville, California, USA - Original compost - Organic plus compost (OP) | ecosystem: Engineered > Solid waste > Mixed feedstock >... | reverse complement strand
CGGGCAAAACTCCTCCTGTCAGCAGGGGGAGGCGGGGCATGTCGCAAGTCGGGTGGGTGCGGGCGGTCGGCGTCTTCGGGGCGCTGTGGAACGCCGTCGGGGTTTTCAGCTATCTGGCGCATGTCGGCATGGTAGGCGGCGGCCCGCCGCCGGGCGCGGCGGCGATGCCCGGCGCCGTGATGGCCTGCTTCGCCATCGGCGTGTTCGGCGGCGTTGCCGGTTCGATTGCCCTGGCGACGCTGTCGAAATGGGCGCGGCCACTGCTCTGGCTGTCGCTTATCGGAACGGTGGTCGACTGGGTGTGGGTCTTCGGATGGAGCGGTGCGCCCTCGGTGCCGCTTGGCGCTGCCGTGCTCGTGCTTGCGGCGTTCTTCGTGATCTTTGCCGAATGGGCCGCAAGGCGCGGCGTGCTTCGATAGGGCGGGCCGGGGTGCCTCGCGACATAGGGCGGGGAGAAGGAAGCCCCGGCCGATGGCTCGGCCGGGGCAGTTGGAAGACGGCAGCTTGCCGGGCGACGAACGGACAGGGGCACGAAAAAGTTCATATCCGCAATCGCGCTGCCGATGGTGCCGGCGGTCGGCGGGATCGCCGGATCCTGTGGGGGCGGGCGTACAGCCCGAACCGGAGCGCCTCAGCTGGCGCCGTGGCCGCGCTCGCGCTCGATGCGTTCGAGCGCGGCATCAGCGGCTCCCGTGGACCGGCGCATCGGCGCCCTTGTCGGGTAGGGCGCGATCCCGTTTGCTGCGGATCGCGCCGCCGCCGCCTTGCGGATCGCTGTCGTAATCCTCGGCGCCGCCTCCGCCGCCTGCGCCTGCGCCGCTGCCGATCACATCCCCGCTGCCTTCCATCGGCGCGCGCGTTCCGCGATTCTGCGCGGCACTATTGGCCTGCCGGCGAAGCGGCGTCGGCTTGGCTGCCTGTTCGATCGACGCGCGTTCCTGCACCTCGTCACAAGGTTCGGTGTTCTTGTCCATCGTCTCTCTCCTCGATGGGGAGAGCGCGGGATTGCCGCTGAAGTTCCCTTGGCGGGCACGATCCCGATTGGCGGGCGAGGCTCAAGCGGATCGCGACCGGCCGTCGATCTCCGGTATCGCCCGAACATGTCCGCCACAAGCTAAGGATTGCCTGACGATTCAGCCCATAGCGGTCTACAAATGGCGCTTTCTCGCGCTTCCGGTTCACGCATATTTGAATACGCTCCGCCTTATTCCTGGGCGGCGGCCAGCGTCGGTGAGCCCTGTGCCTCGATGCGAAGACGGCCGCGCCCGGTTCGACGGATCTGTATCGGCGCCTGTTTCTCTTCGAGCCGGCGCCGCAAAAGCAACAGCCGGGTTTCGAGATTGTCTTTGACCTCCGGCATTCGCGGCGCGAGCGCCAACCGGAGCTCGCGGTTCGAAAACTCGCTGCGCCCCTCGCTCAGATGCCAATCCAGCATCAGGCGAAGCAGGGCGCCCGCGATGCCCTTCACGATATAGGCGCCATCGACGAATATGCTGTCGTCGAGCCGGTGATGGACGACGTGGACATCGCGACCGCCGGCTGCCGTTCGACCGGCGGCCGGAATGGCCCCGGACGCCGAATTCGCGGCGCGTTCGCTCTCCTTCAGGGCGCGGGCGGCCTGCCCGGCCAGGATTTCGAGCGCGGCCTGGTCCTCCTCCCCGAAAGCCATTCGCTCGAGACTTTCGACGAATAAAATGCCGATCACCTCGTCGCGGATCTTCATGGGCACCGCGATCTGGCTCATCGCAAGGGGCAGCTCGGGAAAGGCGATGGTCCGGGTGGCGTCTTCGGATGCCATGGCGTCTGCGTCGATCGCCTCGCCGAAGCGGCGCACGCGGCTCATGTCGCTGACCTTGACGGTCAGGCCGCTTGCCGCCGCCGCGCCGATCAGGCCGTCTTCGCCCGCGACTTCGGAGCCCAGCCCCGAGCGCTCGTATCCGATGCTGCCGGTCGTCGTGAAGCAGCCGCGATGGACGTCGCGGGCAAGAACCAGCGCATTCCGGTGGCCGAGCAGGTGCGCGACACCGCCAAGCAGGCTGTCGATAATCTCCTCCGTTTCGATCTTCCGCTCGATCGCCCGCCCGGCTTCGGCCAGGTCCGGCAGGCTGATCGTCCTGCGCCTGGCGGGCGCTGGCGCCGGCTCCACCGGGGACAGGACCGGCTCGATCCCGTGCACCCGGAATATGTCCGCGCTCCGGAGCCGCATGACCTCCGCCATGCCGACCTGGGCGCTGCTCGCCCTGAGCTGGAGCGAGATCTTGTCGAAGAGGGGGCCATGCTCCACCGAGCGCACGAAGCGTATGTCGAGCAGGAACTGATCGCCCGTGAAGCAATCGACGAGGATCAGCGTGACCTGGGGATTGGCGCGAATATTCGCGGCGGTCTTGGCAAAGAACTGGTTGGAAAGCGCGACATGCTCTTCATCGACCCGCACGACATGTGACAGATAGGAGATGTTCGGCGTGCCGTCGGCCGCCGCGGTGGCGATAATCGACGGAATGACCCCTTCGAAACAGGGCGCGAGGTCGCTCAGGCGCAGGCTCATCGCGCGCTTGCCCCGGCCGACATCCCGGCTTGCGGGCCGGGCGTCTGGATATAGACTTCGCTTACCGTCAGGCGCGCGACCTTTGGGTCGCGACGGGTCAGCCATGGCTCGATGATCGACGGCGGCACGCCGAGCGAGCGAAGTTCGTCCGTCGCATCCGCGATAAAGCGGCCCGCCCGGTCGAGGTCGTGCGCCGCGGTGTCCCGCATCGCGGCAGGCCCCTTGATCTGGAAGGTCACATAGTCCGACGGGCTGACGAACGTGACGGCAAGCCGCCCTGTCTGGCGAAGCGAGGATTCGAGGCGCGGCCATTGCCAGGCGGAGAAGATCACATCGATCGTCTCCCGATCGTCCAGCACCTGAAAGCCGATGCCGCGCCCGGCCGAGGGACGCTTTGCGCTGTCGGCGGCGGCGAGGATGCACATCAACGGCCGCTGCAAGAACTCAAGAAGCCCGACGTCGAGCCGCATCGTCTTTCCCCTGCTGTACCCCGGTCGCTTAGGAAAGTTTTAGGATATCGGGCAATGTTTGCACATTCATTTAGGAACGCGCGGCTTTCCGAACGGGCTATCGGCCGTTGCCGACGGGGCGAGCCGGATCATGACCGGCCTCCCCGCCGATGAAGGGCGCTTCCCGCGCATCGACGCGGCGAACCGGCGCCCCCGGACTTTTGGCCGACAGGAGATAGAAGATGACCGCTGCGCCTTCGCGCGAGAACGACAAGACGCTGACCGCCCGCCAACTCGATGCATATCTGGCGCGCATCGGTATCGACCAGCCGGTGCCGCTCGATATTCACGGCTTGTCGAAGCTTCACCGCGCCCACCTCCTGAGCTTCACCTGGGAGGCGATCGACGCCTTTATGGGCTGGCCCTCGTCGGTCGCGCCGGATGCGGCGTTCGAGAAGATGGTGCGCGGCAGGCGCGGCGGCTGGTGTTACGAGATGAACGGCCTTTTCGGCGCTGCCCTCGTCGCGCTCGGTTTTCGGGTGACCCGTCTTTGCGGCTGCGTCGACCGCCCGACGCTGGGCGATGCCGCCATCGGAAACCATCTGACGCTGCGGGTCGATCTCGATCGCCCCTATCTGGCCGAAGTCGGCGTGGCCGACGCGCTGATCGAGCCGGTGCCCCTGGAACCCGGCCCTATAGGTCAGCGCGGCTTTGCCTTTTCGATAGGAACGACGGGCGATGGCTGGATGCGGCTCCACAACCATCCCCATGGCGTCGCGCGTACGATCGATTTCAAGCCGGATCATGAAGACGAGGCGGCGATGGCCATGATGCAGGACTGGCTGATGCAGAGTCCTGCCTCGCCTTTCACCAATGCCCTGGCGGTCTTCCGGCATATGGCGGACGGCTATGTCAGCCTTCAGAACGCCGCTCTGCGCAGGGTGACCGCGGCTGGCATAAGCGAACGGCGCATCACGAGCGCGGACGAGCTCGCGACAATTTTCGAATCGGTTTTCGATCTCGAGATTTCCGGGCCCGGCCGCATATGGGAAAGGATTGCCGCGATCGATCGCGACAAGGCGGCCTGACCTGCCGTTCGATAGTGGCTGGCGTCGGCGCCCGTCATGTGGAATGCCGATGTGAAGCGGGCCCGCTACCCTGTCGCGCGTCTCGCACTGCACGGCGCCGGCCGAACGGACCGGGAAGGACGTATATGATGCGAGGATTGTGCGGCGCGGCGCTGGCGATGTCGGTTTTTGCGGCGGCCGCGCCTGCCGCGGCGCAGGAAGAGCGGGAAGAGAAGCCGCCGACGCGGACGCGCGTGGCGTTGGGCGCCCAGTTGGTGCCGAGCTATCCGGGTTCGGACGGCCATTCGATCCGCCCGCTGGTCGATGTCGCGCGCGCACGCGGCGACGATCCCTTCGCCTTCGAAGCGCCCGACGAGAGCTTCGATATCGCGCTGGTCCGCCGCAACGGCTTTTCGATGGGCCCCGCCGTCAATATCGAGGGCAGCCGCAAGCCTTCCGAAGTGGGCGCGGCGCTGCCCAAGGTCGGCGTGACCGTCGAGCCGGGCATCTTTTTCCAGTACGAACTGACGGACGCCGCGCGGCTGCGGGCCGAGGTGCGGCGCGGCATCGGCGGGCACGACGCCTGGGTCGGCTCGATCAGCGCCGATTATGTGGCGCGCCGGGGCGACGACTGGCTGGTCTCGGTCGGCCCCCGGATCACCGTCGCCGACGACCGGTTTCACCAGGCCTATTTCGGCGTTCGCCCGGCTGACGCCAGCGCCAGCGGGCTGCCGGCATTCCGCGCGTCGGGCGGGGTGCAGGCGGTCGGGCTCACCTCCGCCGCCATCGTCTCGCTCGGCGGCCGCTGGGGGCTGTACGGCTTCGCCAAATATGACCGGCTGGTGGGCGATGCGGCCCGCTCGCCGATCACGCGCGCTTTCGGCTCGCGCAACCAGGTCTCCGGCGGCCTGGCGCTGACCTATATGTTCGGGGGGCGATGATCCCCAGCCAAGGCGACAGCGCACACGATCCGGCTTGCGCGCTCGACAAGTGCGGTGGATCGCCCTAGCCCCATGTGCATAGGGGGATCGGACATGTTCGACGAGCTGCCGCAGTATTTGCTCCGTCATCGCCGGCTGGTCGGGCTCGCCGCCATTGCCGTCGCCGCGCTGACCTGGACGGTCGACCTCGCCGGTCTCGTCTATGAATGCCCTTATTGCCGCAGCCAGCGTACGGTGATCGGCCTGCTCGGCCTGTTGCTGATGCTGCCCAATCCCGCGCACTGGCTGGTGCGCTATGCCTCCGCGGTGTTCGCCGTGTTCGGGCTGTCGGTCGCCGCCACGCAGCATTTCAGGGGCTGGGCGCGGATCATGGGCGGAAAGTTCGAATGGGGTCAGCAGTGGTATCTGAATTCCTGGATGCTTTCCGGCTTCGCCCTGTGCATCATCGTCGGTCTGCTGCTCCTGATCTGGTCGTGGAAAGGCGATCCCGTTCCCGCCGACTGAGCGTCGGGATCGGCGCGACGAGGCTTAAGGATGAGGAGCTGATTCACGCCATCCGCGGAAGCGCGCGGCACATCCGCCTCAAAACGATCAGGTTCTAGGGCGCCAGCCTGAGGAACCGGGCCGCATTGTTGTAGAAGATGTCGCGCTTCTGCTCCGCCGTCAGGAACGATGCCGATTCCACATTGGCGATCGCGACCTCGATCGTTTCCGGCCACGCCATCTGATCGGAGCCGAACATGATGCGCTTGCCGAAGCCGGCGTCGACAAGCTGCTTCAGATAGCGATGAAATTCGGCGCGCGGGAATGCATGGTCGATCACCCCGGTTTCGACATAGACCTGGGGATGGGCGAACATCAGCGCCATCATCCGGTCCGCCATCGGCCAGCCGGCATGCATCACGAAAAGCCGGAGCTTGGGATGCTTCAGCAGCACCTCCTCCAACTGCAGCGGGTCGCTCAGCGCCATCCTGTAGCCCGGCGTGGCGAAATAGGCCGAGCCGGGCGGGCCGGGGCCCATATGGATGCCGACGGGCACATCGAGCTCCTCGGCCAGCGCCCAATAGGGCTCCAGCCGCGGGTCGGTCACCGCGATACCGGCATATTGTATCGTGATCTCCGACAGCGACTTGATCTTGCCCGCGCCGTGAAGCTCGCGCAGCCGCTCCGGCGTCGGCCAGGTCTCGTCGGCGCCGAAGGCGATCGCCGGCATGATCCGGCCCGGTGCCAGCGCCTCGAGCGCGGCGATCCGATCCTGGCGGCCATCGGCGAGCGCGGTGATATTGTATTTCCGCAGGATGCGGGCATTCGCCTCGGTGAGCTCGGCATCGGTGGCGGGCGCGACGAATTTGACCCTGCATTTCGGATCGGCCGTGAAATCGCCCACATAGGCCTCGATCGGCTTGACCGGGTCGCGGATCGGCCAGCCTTCATAGGGGCTGCAGATCGCGGCACGCGGCCCCATCGCATCGGCGGTCATCGCGTGAAAATGCATGTCGATGATGGGTTCCGGCGGCACCGCCGGCGTAGCCGCCTGAGCGGCGATCGAAGCCATGAATCCCAGCAATGGCATCGCTCAATCCCCCCGTTGCCAGGACGCAGCTTACCCGAAAGCGCTGCGTCCGCAACGGGCCGGAAAATCGCCGTCGGCGAGGGTGATTGCCGCAGCCGATCGTTCCTATCCCCAGCCGGGCCAGCCGCTTTGGCGTTGCGCCGGCGGCAACGCCTATTTCCTCTGATCCGGTGGCCCGCCCCGTGGCCGAGCTTTTCCTGCCGTTCAAATAGCCGCCGCCTCATCGCGCACGCGGCCACAGGAGCAGGGCGACGGCACTGGCGGCGGCGAGCCAGATGGCGAGGATCGCGATCATGCCCGCGCGCGATGCCGGCCTGGCCCGGTCGGCCGCCTGCGCGCGAAGCGACGCCATGACGTCGACGGGGATCAGCCGGACGGCGAGGAGAATGCCGAGCGGCACGATCAGCAGATCGTCGACCAGCCCCAATATCGGCACGAAATCGGGGATCAGATCGATCGGGGAGAGCGCATAGGCCGCGACCGCCGCGGCCACCGCCTTGGCATGCCAGGGCACGCGCGGGTCGCGCGCGGCGAGCCACAGCGCGATCACGTCGCGCCGCGCCGCATGGCGCCAGCATGGTGCAGCGAGCGCCCGCCCGCAATCGGCCGGGCCTCAGCCTGGGGAACCCTCCTGGCGCGGGGCGGTCTCCTCCCCGCCCTCGGCGGGCTGCTCGCTCGATCGCCCCTCGGCCGGGGGCGCCTTTCCGGCGGGTTTCTCGTCCTTGCCGGGCTCGGCATCCCTGGCCATCGCCTTGGTATAGGCGGCATTCTCGTCGGCGATTCCGGCATCGAGGCTGCGTTCGGCCATGTCTTCGAACGCGGCGGTGGGCGGGGGTTTGGGGTCTGGCATGTCGATCTCCTCGACCCGTTCAACGGCCCGGCCGGGGCAGCCGTTCCCGTGCGGACGCCGGCGCCGCCGATTTCGGGTGCGCGCCTGTTTCCCGCGCCGCGCCGCCGCGCTATCCTCTGGTCAGGCGACCGCCATCGAAGGAATGCGCCATGACCCCCTTTCTTCCGTTCGCGATGCCGATCGCGCTGCTGCTCCAGGGCGCGCCGTCCCAGGCGGCGCCCACCGCCGCGCCGTTCAGGCCGGCCTCGATCTCGGTCGAGGTGAAGGGCGGGGAGGGGGGCGCGGTGCCCGCGGCGCTCGGCGAGCGGGTCGGCGACGCGGTCGAGCGCAAGCTGCTCGACGCCGATTTCACGGCGCTGCCCCGGCCGGGACCAAGCGTTTATCTGGCCGCGGTCACGGTGACGCGCAGCTCACGCGGGCCGGTCACCGCCGAGGGGCCGGCCGAGCCGCTCACCGCGGTTCCGAGCGTGGTCGGGCCGCAGGTCGTCGTCCCGATCCCGTCGGGCAAGAAGCAGCTCCACGGGCTGATGATCACCGAAGTCGCGGTCTCGATCCGGCGGCGGAGCGATGCCGCCGAGCTATGGGCGGGCCGCGCGATGACCGCGCAGGTCGAGGGTTCGCCCGGCGACGCGCCCGCGACGCTTGCCGCCAAGCTCACCAACGCCCTGTTCGCGCGCTTCCCCGAGCCTAATGAGGGGCCGGTCTCGGTGCCGTGAGGGGCATCGCAGTCCTTACGACGGCTCCGATCAGAGCGGTTGCTGCCTGAGGTAGAGATAGGTCGGGTCGAACTCGGCCAGCCGCTTCAGCCCGTCGAGGTCGTGGATCACGACCTCCTTGTTGCGCACCGTGGCGAGCCCGAGCTCGCGCAGCTCCTTCAGCACGCGGTTCATATGGACCGCGGTGATGCCCATGCACTCGGCGAGCTCGGTCTGGTTGATCGCCAGGTCGAAGCCCTGGGGCCGGGCGAGCCCGACGACATCCAGCCGCAGATGCAGCTCGCACAGCAGGTGCGCGGCGCGCGCCACTGCGGTGCGCTGGCCCAGCGACAATTCCCATTCGCGGTGCATCGCCGCGTCGAGGTTGGTCGAGAACCAGAGCAGCCGGGTGAGGTGGGGCAGCTCTTCCGTGATCTGCCGCAGCCGCGCGTGCGGCGCGATGCCGACCCGGGTCGGGGTCAGGCTCATGACGTCGTGGTCGAGCCGCTTCAGCGTGAAGCTGTGGAGATCGAGAAAATCGCCGGCAACGTGAAGCGCCGAGATCTGGCGGCGCCCGTTCCGCAAATCCTTGTAGCGGCACATCATCCCGTCGAGCAGCAGCAGCGACTGATCGAGCGCCTCGCCCTTGCGGATGACGGTGTGCCGCGCCGGAAATTCGCGAACCTCGCCGATCAGGCTGCGCAGCGCGGCGGCCTCGGCGTCGCTGACGGCATCGCGCGCGCGCAGCTTCAGCAGAAGCTTCTCGATCATGGACGGCCGCCCCTTCAGCCCGAGGTGCGGAGCTCGAAAGCCTCCGCGAAGCGCACTGTGGTTAGCAGATGTCCCTCCGCATCGCGAATCTCGACCCGCCCGGTCAGATCGATCATGCCCCCCAGCGCCTCCTCGGCGACGATCGACCGGATGCCCTTGGTCGCCAGCGCCTCCGCCGCGGCGCGATCGGGCGCGTCGGTGCCTTCATCGTCACGGGCGAAGCCGTTGCCGTTATGGATGTGAAAATAGAATCTCGGCATTCCATCAACCCCTTGTGGCGGACCCTCGCGGTTCGAGCACCGCGCAAGCAGGAACCGCACGTCCATTTTTCGTGTTCCGCCGGGCGCGGAATTGCCGCACTGCAGCATAACCCCCCGGCGGGATTCTTCCGAATTTCGCCGGACGATGAACCGATCGGCGGGCTTTGCGTTTTCGTGAGCATGCTCAAAGCGATAAACCAGGCCGACCACCCACTTGCGCGGGCGTTCCAGGCGTTCGTCCGCGCGCCCGGCTTTCCATGCGTAGGCGCGAAATCCGCGCTTGCCCGCGGGCGGATGCGCTTCGTTGTCGGCCGCGACATCTGTTCGGCCTGGGACGATCTGCGCATCCTGCCCAACCTGTTCGAGATCGCCCGATCCTGGCGCGAGGATCCGGTGCTGTTCCAGTCGCTCGTCGTGCTGTTCGCGGAGGATCCGGGCCTCGACGAGGCGGGCTTCGAGCACAATCTCTGGGCGCGGCTGCAATCGCTGACCGACAAGGACGACTGGCTGGGGCAGAAGCCCGATCCGCGGGTCAGCCATTCGCCCGACGACCCGCATTTCTCGCTGAGCTTCGGCGGCGAGGCATTTTTCGTCGTGGGGCTTCACCCCGCGGCAAGTCGCCCGGCGCGCCGCTTCGAGCGGCCGGCGCTCGTGTTCAACCTCCACGACCAGTTCGAGCAGCTTCGCGCCGCCGGCCGCTATGATCAATTGCGATCGGCGATCATCGAACGCGACATCGCGCTGGCGGGCGAGCCCAATCCGATGCTGGCGCGGCACGGCACGATATCCGAGGCGCGCCAATATAGCGGGCGCGCGGTGCCGGGCGACTGGGTATGCCCCTTTGCGGGCCGCGGAGCACCATCCGATGCCGCATAGGATTCCGCCGCGCTCGGGCGTGGCGTTCACGCTCGGCAGCGGGCAAACGCTCACCGTGACCGATCCGAGCGGCGAGCAGGTGGCCGACCTGCTCGCCTTTCGCCGGGACGATGTGCGCGAGGTGATCTCGTCGGGCCGGACGCTGGACTATGCCGGCCGCATCTATCTGACGACAGGCGACAAGCTCTATTCGAACCGCAGCAACGTGCTGCTCGAGATCGTCGCGGACGATGTCGGGCGGCATGATTTCCTGCTGACGCCCTGTTCCAAGGATACCTTCAGGATCATCTATGGCGATGCCGATCCGCACCGGGGCTGTTTCGGGAATCTCGCGGCGGCGCTGGCGCCCCACGGCATCGAGCCCGACATGCTGCCGGTGGCCTTCAACTGCTTCATGAATGTGCCGGTGGACGGCGCGACGGGGGAGCTGCGGGTGGAGCCGCCGCTCAGCAAGGCGGGCGACCGGATCGTGTTTCGGGCGGTCGAGGATCTGATCATCGGGCTTACCGCCTGTTCGGCACCGCAATCGAACAACGGATCGTTCAAGCCGATCGACTATTCGATCGACTGAAGCAGCGCGGCGAGCGCGGGGGCCAGCCAGGCGTCGGCCGCCGCCTCCTCGTCGCGCGAGCGGGTGAGCGCATCGGCGGCGGGCGCGTCGCCGCATGCCCGGGCGAGTCCGATCGCGGTCTCGTAGCTTACACGTTCCGACTGCTTGGCCTTGCGGAATGCGCCCGCCAACGCGATGTCCCGCAACGCGCCCGCGGCCACTGTCCGCGTGTCGCGCTCCGCATCGTCCAGGATCGCGCGCAGCCACAGGTTCGGCGCGTCGGCCGGTTCCGCCCCGCGATGCGCGGCGATCGCGCGCAGCCGCTCCGCCTGCGCCGCGGCGCGTGGCGGCTCCTGCGCCAGGAACCGGGCCAGCCCGTCTCCCGCCTTCGCCGCGATGGCGGGAAGGCGCTCGGCCCAGGCGCGCTCGCCGTCGAACAGATCCTGGACGGCGACGATCAGCAGCGCGGCCGGCGTCGCGGCCTCGCTCATGGCCGGCGCCCCGGGCGCCGGGCGGCATGCGCCGCGCCGCCGGCTCCGGCAGCGATTGCGATTTCGATATGTTCGGTCCTGCGCTTCGGCCCGGGCATGGTCTTCTCCCCTGTTTGTCCGCCTGCACCCTCAATGCCCGGCGGGGCGAAAAGGTGGCGCCGCGTTGCGCCGCAGCGAGCCTGTGGCCCGCGACCGGGCCCGGCGGATTTGTCGCGGCGGCGCTTACAAAGTTTAGTGCGGCCCGATCGCGCCGGCGGTTATCGGTGCGGCAGGGCATGGCGCCGGACCCCGCATGCGGAGCAGACCAATGGCCAGTGACGATGCCGAGTTTCTGATGCGCAGGATTGCGGAGGAGCGCCGGCGCGCCGAGGAGGCGCGCGATCCGGCCGCCTATCGATCGCATGCCGACCTCGCCCAGCAATATGAGCGGCGGCTGGCGGCGTTGCGGCGCGGCGATCCCGCCGCGCCGGCCGGCAGCCGCACCCGCTGGGTGCGGGACTGACCGATCCTAGCGCTGCTGAAAGACGAGCGTATTGCCGCTGGGATCGTCGATATAGACTTCGCGCGTGCCCCAGCTCTGGTCGAGCGGGGCTTGATGGACCGGAGAGTCGGGCCGCGTCGGCAGCGCGAGGCCACGCGCGACGAATGCGGCGAACAGCGCGTCGACATCGTCGCACAATATCAGCGCCGATCCGGGCCCGTGGCGCGCGCCCGGATGCGCCAGCGAAAGGTGCATCTCGTCCGCGCCGCGGGTGAGCACGGCGTAGATCGGCGCATCCTCCGGCCAGACCGAGGCGAGCCGGAAATCGAGCATGCCGGTATGAAAGGCGATGGCCTCGCCCATGTCGCGCACGGTGAGCATCGGGATCAGCATCGCCGCAGGCTCGCACGGAAGGCGGGGGCGGTAAAGCGGCCGGCAGTGTCGCGGGCGTCAGTGACGTAGCAGGTAAATTATCGCAGCCAGCCCGGTAGCCACGGCCGAGAACAAGATGAGCCGCGAATATCGCCCCGCGCGGAGGGGCGCGAGAAGCTTTGTCGCAGGTACGATGCGATCGGGATCGACGCCGCTTTCGAACCCTATCGCTTTTGCAAAACGCGGCCAGAGGTCCGGCGCGTCGCGCTGATCCTCCCGCAAAGCCGCTCGGAGAGAGTCGTAGACGCCGCCCACGGTGACCCATTCATCTGCGTCGGTGCAATCGAGCTCGATCCCGAACGCCAGCTCGACATCGCTAATGGCGTCGATTTCATCGCCATCGCCGATCAGCTCCAGATCGGGCAGAAAATGCGCATGGGTAACAGCCATGCCGTCGTTCGCAGGCCTTAGCGCCCGATCCAGTCCAGCACCGCCTCGTCGATCACCCCGATCATGCCGGCCTGGAAGCCCAGCATCCGCAGCCGCGCGCGGACGACCCCGGGGTCTCCGTCCCTCGGAAACGCGCGATCGCCCTCCACCCTGCGTGCAAGCCCGCCGACGGAATCGTCGCGATGCGCCTGCCGGAGCAGCCATGCGCCGAAGGGCAGTTCCTTGTCGTGGCGGGCGGGATCGGCTTCCTGCCCATGCGCCGGCTGCTGCGCGCGGCCCGCCGCGGGCGCCTCTTCGCCCTCTTTCCTGTCCCGAAGCGCGTGGTGGCGCGCGATGCGCTCGGCGAGCACTTCCCAGGCATGGGCCGAATGCAGGCAGCGCTGCCGGACATTTTCGAGCTTGGTGTCGGCCGCCTCGCGGCGCGCCTCCTGCGCGCGTTCGCGGTAAAATTCCAGAGTTCCGGTCGTCGGCATTCGCGTGCTCATCAAGATCCCTTTTCGAGCCTCGATCCCCGGCCCGTGGCGACCTCCAGATTGCGCCGCCCCGCGCGTCCGTTGCGCAGCCAGGCGACTATGCTGCGCTTCGGACTACGGGACATCGCCATTCGGCTCACCCCGAACTGAATCTCGGTCGGCTCCCGTGTCGTTGTCGTGTCGTTGCCTTCCGGACGCGTCCGCCCGGAAAGGCGGCGGCTCAGCGCGCCGGCTCCGCCTTGCGGTGCGCGTCGATGCGGCGGCCATAAGCACGCGCGAGCGCGGTATGCGCGAACCGGGCCTCCAGCGTGGTGGCGGATTCCGCCGCCATCAGCGAGATCTGTTGGCGCGAATAGAGATAGTTGAGATCTTCCATGACATGCTCCGTCGCTGGCAAGCGGGAGCGCGAGGGTCTCTCAGCCGCGCGAATGCTTGCAGGCAGACTTCGCGCGATGGCGGTATCATACCACCCCTTCCGGCCGATAGCGAATCCGCGCCGACGGCGGGGAGGGGCACCCCTTGCCGGCCCGGCAGGGAATGATATGCCTGGGCACGCGATGGAACGGCATGCATCCTGCCATTGCGGCGCGCTCGTGCTTCGGTGCGCGGGTGAGCCCGCCAAGGTCTCGCTCTGCCATTGTCTCGATTGCCAGCGGCGGACCGGGTCGCTGTTCAGCGTCGCCGCCTTTTTCCCGCGGACCCGCGTGACGCTGGCCGCGGGCACGGCCCGGACCTTCACCCGCCCGTCGGCGAGCGGCTTCGACGTCCGCTTCCATTTCTGCCCCCAATGCGGATCGTCGCTGTGGTGGGAGCCCGATCGCCTGCCCGACCTGATCGGCGTGGCCGCGGGCGGGTTCGCCGATCCGGGTTTTCCGATGCCCGAGCAGGCGGTGTGGTGCGAGGACCGGCATGCATGGCTGGAACTGCCGCCAGAGGTCGCCGCGCATTCGCGGAATCCGGTGAAGGCCGCGCGGAGGGAGTGAGGCTTCGAGCCCGGCTATTTCGCCGAGTAGGTCACCGCCTCGATCTTGTGGCCGTCGGGGTCGCGGACGAAGGCGCCGTAATAATTGGCGTCATAGTCTGGCCGCAGCCCGGGCGCACCGTCGTCGCGGCCGCCATGCGCCAGCGCCGCCCGGTGGAAGCGATCGACCATCGCGCGGTCCTCCACCGCGAAGGCGATATGGGTGCCGTTACCGACATTTGCGGGCGTTCCATCGATCGGAATCTGAACGCTGAAATGAAAGGTGCCGCTGCCATAGCCCAGCCCGCCCTCGTCCTCGGCCATCGGCAGTATGCCGACGATGGGCAGCACGGCGTCGTAGAAGCGCTTCGAGCGCGCGACATCGTTCGTGCCGAGCGAAACATGGTGGATCATTTTCAGCCTCCGTCCGGATCTTGTTCGACAACGGCGGTCCGGGCGCTTTGCTCCCATCCGGCGGAGATCGTGGATCAGGGCTGGGCCGCTGCCTCGCTTGCGACGAACACCGCATGCTGATCGGCGAAGGCGCG
>Ga0164243_10009264_pt1 | contig 14356 bp, 17 predicted proteins | sample OricompcompostOP_FD_108781 | JGI IMG/M metagenome (GOLD analysis project Ga0164243, IMG submission 108781) | Organic Plus compost microbial communities from Emeryville, California, USA - Original compost - Organic plus compost (OP) | ecosystem: Engineered > Solid waste > Mixed feedstock >... | reverse complement strand
TCGATATCGGCAAAGTCCGCTGCGGTCTGACGAGCGAGGAAGTCGAGCGCTGTACCCAGGGCTCGAAAGCCGAAGGCTGGGGCGAGCACGACCACGCGATCCTCAAGGGGGTCGAGGAACTGCACGAAGATCACATGATCTCCGACGAGACCTGGGCCGTTTTGGCCAGGAGCTGGAATGACCAGCAGCTCACCGAATTCCCGATCCTGGTGGGCGCTTATACGATGACGGCGATGCAGCAGAATTCGTTGCGCTACCGCCTTGCCGACAACAACCCCGGCCTCGGCCATCGCTGAACGTCGCGGACCTCACACATTGGGAGAGAATATGGGTAAGCCCGAAACTGGGAGCATCTCGGTCGATGTCGACGCGCGCCACGCGCATGTCGTGGGCGATGGCCCGCGTGTCGCGCCGATGCCGAATGCGGAGATTGACGCTGAAGCCTGGGACTTGGTGAACGGTGTCCGTGCGTCAGCTGGCGCCGGTCCGACCGACGACATGCCCGAATACATGCGCATCATGGTCAAGCACCGCGCGCTGTTCAAACCAAACATGGAACTGGGCACGATTCTCTACAATGGCCTGATTCCCGCGCGCGAACGCGAGCTGGCGATCCTGCGCTGCGGCTGGCTGTGCAAGGCTCCGTTCGAATGGGGCGAGCATGTCCGCATCGGCCAGCGCTGCGGCCTCACGCGCGAAGAGATCGCGCGGGCGACGCAAGGCTCTTCAGCGCCCGGCTGGAGTGAGCACGACGCGGCGATCCTGCGCGGCGTGGAAGAGCTCATCGCCGATAGCGCGCTGTCCGACGAGACGTGGACGACGCTGGCCAAGGGCTGGGACGAACAGCAGATGATCGAGTTCCCGTTCATGGTCGGACAATATGTGGCGACCGCCTTTGTCCAAAACAGCCTGCGAGTTCCGCTGGCCACCTACAATCCGGGGCTTTCCTCCCGCTAGGCCGAGAACCTGTACAACGTTGGTTGCACCGGCATCCCCGCTTTCGCGGGGTGACGAAGAAGAATATGAGGCGCTAGCCTAGCGCGGGCGCCTCGGGGAGATTATGCTGCCCGCGTGAACAAAGCCGGGGCAGAAGCCGACGCGGAGGGGCTGAAAGGCGGCGATCTGGTTCGCCGCCATCGGCTTTCCACGCGTGTCTGGCATTGGGTGAATGCTGTTACGGTCATCGTCATGCTGATGAGCGGGCTGATGATCTTCAACGCCCATCCCCGGCTTTACTGGGGCGAATATGGCGCCAATGCCGATCCCGCCTGGCTGGAGATCGGCGGGACCCGTGCGGGGCAGGGCATGCTGCGGATCGGCGGACTGACGATCGAGACCACGGGTGTGCTCGGCGTCTGGACCGATGGTGAAGGCGTGGTTCGTCGGCGGGCTTTTCCCGGCTGGGCGACGATTCCTTCGAAATACAATCTTGCCGATGCGCGCATCTGGCATCTTGCTTTCGCCTGGGTGCTGGCGCTGGGCCTGCTGCTCTATTTGCTATGGTCGCTGGTGAATGGCCATGTCCGCCGCGATCTTCATATCACCCGCGGCGAATGGCGACCCTCGCGTATCTGGCATGACTTGAAGGAACATGCCGGGTTGCGCTTTCCGACCGGATCTGCGGCGCTTCGCTACAACATCCTGCAGAAACTGGCTTATGCCGGCGTGATCTTCGTGCTGCTGCCGGTGATGATATTGACCGGCCTTGCCATGTCGCCTGGGATGAACGCGAGCTGGCCCTTGCTTACCGAGATCTGGGGCGGCCGTCAGAGCGCGCGGTCGATCCATTTCATCGCCGCGTTCGGCCTGGTGGCCTTCGCCGTGGTTCATATCCTGATGGTGGTGCTGGCGGGGCCGATCAACGAGATCCGTTCCATGGTCACCGGCTGGTATCGGTTGCCGAAGGAGAGGGCGGGATGAGCGACCGGAACAAGTCCCTCTCTCGCTTGCGGGAGGGCCCATCTCTAGCTTCTCGCGCAAGCGGGATGGGAGAAGCTCAGCTCATCACTCGCCGCCGTCTGCTCGGCGCGGGCGTTTTAGGCGCCGGCGGCCTTGTCCTCTCGGGCTGCGACCGACTCAACGAAAGCCCTGGCTTGCGTTCATTGCTCGAAAGCGCCGAGGGGCTGCACATGCGCTCGCAGCGGCTGATCACCGGTCGCGATGCCCTGGCGCGCGAGTTTTCCGAGGGTGATATGTCGCCCACCTTCCGCGCCAACGGCAATCGCGAGGTTGCCGACAATGCCTATCGCCAGCACCTTGCCCAAGGCTTCACGCAATGGTCGCTGACGGTCGGCGGATTGGTCAGCCGCCCGCTTGCTCTCCCGCTCGCGATGCTGATGGCGATGTCGCAGCGCGAGCAGATCACCCGGCATGACTGCGTCGAGGGCTGGAGCGCGATCGGCAAGTGGCAGGGGCCGCAACTCTCACGCGTGCTCGACCTCGCCGGGCTGCGGCCGCAAGCGCGCTACATCGTGTTTCACTGCGCCGACCGTTTCGGCACGACGCCCTATTACGAATCGATCGACCTTGTCGACGCCTTGCATCCGCAAACGATCCTCGCCTGGCGCATGAACGGCCAGCCGTTGCCCGAGGCCCATGGCGCCCCGTTGCGCCTGAGAGTGGAGCGGCAGCTCGGCTACAAGCACGCCAAATATGTCATGCGGATAGAGGCCCGTGCGACATTGGCCGGGCTCTACGGCGGCAAGGGCGGCTATTGGGAGGATTCGAACGCCTACCAATGGTATGCGGGGATTTAGGCCATGGCCTCGCTCGCTGCTTCCTTGATCCAGTCGCCTGAATCCTTCGCCTGCTCGTAGATGTCGAGGTGCTTGATCCTGCCGTCGCCGGTGAAGCGATAGACGGCGATCACGTTCTTGCGGATGAAGGTATCGCCCCGATAGTGGCGTTCCTCGATCTCCTGAAACACGGCGTTGCCCACTTCGGTAATGTGGAATTCGGTCATCTCGAAGCGCGTGCCGCCGCTGGCCCAGCCGGTGAGGAATTCGGTATAAGCCGGCCAGTCAAGCTCTTCTAGATAGGCGCCGACGCGCTTGAACTGATCCACCGCGACGAATTCGGCGACCGGCTCCCAATCGGACGGCGCCTTGACGCCCGCCGCCATGACTTTCCCTTGCGCTTCGACGAAGCGTTGCACGGTCCGGGTGAGCGGGCCGAATTCTTCCGTGGTCCCGGTGGCGGTTGCAACTTTCATGCTGTTCTCCCTTGCGCCTGGCCGTCGACCCAGCTGTCGAGCACCGAATGGAAATAGGCGAGGCGGACCTCCTGCCTTGTCAAAGCCATATGTTCCAGCCCGCTATTGCGCAGCCCGCGCTGCTGGCGCTGCATCATCTCCCAGTCCTGCTCCAGCGCGAGGAAATAGGGAAAGTGGTCACCTTCGCTGATCTCGCGCAGTGGTTCGCGCCTGGCCGCACGCACTTCGGGTGGCAGCCACATCAGGTTCTGCACGTGCCAGGTGCAACGGCTAGGATCACCGTCGCGGTGCGGCTCGGAAATGATCACGGTCGCTTCCCCGGCGCGAATCGTCATGAACAGGTTGGGGAAGACCAGGTGGAAGTGATTGTCGCTCATCTGCGTGTCGGTGAGGTCCGAGACGTCCAGCCCCTTGGCGGTCAATGTCGCGCGCGTCGCCTGTTGCAGGAGGAGGCGGCCGGTTACACCTTCGGGGAAGGCGATCGTGCCGTCTGCCTGGCGGTGAGCATCGACCAGCGCTTCGAAGCGCGGCAGCACTGCGACCACGCCGGGAAAGGTCGCCGGCAGCCCGCGGATCGATTCGACCTGCTGCTCTGCCCCGAAGGCTTCCAGGTTGGCCGCGCCGAAGGGACCGGTGGCGACGCTGTGATCGCCGAAGAAGCCATAGCGCTCGCGCGATTCGTCCATCGCCGAAACCAGCTCGGGGTGGATGCCCTGTATGTGGTAGCCTTCCTGGAAGGCATCCATCACGACCTTCCAGTTGCATTCCAGATTTTCGCGCACGTTGAGGTCGACAGGGACCATCTCATCGAGGCGGTAAGGCACCAGCAGCCCGGTCACTTCACCCAGGAAATCGCCTAGCGGGGCGGCGTTGCGATCAGGGTTCAGGAAGACGAAGCCGGCGAAGCATTCCGCCGGCACTTCTATCAGGCCAAGCTCTTCCTTGGCGCCGACGAATTCCTCGACCGTGCCGTCGAAGTCGGGCTTGGCGATAGCCAGCAGCTTGCCGTCCAGACCGTAGGACCAGTTGTGGTAGGGACAAGTGAAGCGCGCGGTACGGCCCTTGCCTTCGCACAGGGCGTTGCCGCGATGACGACAGGCGTTGACGAAGCCACGGACCACGCCGTCCCGTCCGCGCACCAATACGAAGGATTGGTCGAACAACCGGTATTCCATCCAGTCGCCGGGCCCGGGGATGTCGTCCGCGCGGCCGGCGACCTGCCATGCCCGCATCCACAGCAGTTCCCGCTCGCGCTGGTGATATTCGTGCGAATGGTAGCGGTCTGTCGCCACCCGCATCTGGAAGGGGCTGAAATCGATCTCTGCGATCAACGGTCCTTTGTCGACGCACTCGCCGGGCCTTGTCGGCATCGAACGTCCTCCTCTCGCAGCTTTGGCTAACGCTTCGATCGAGTCGGATCAATATATAATATCACTCATCATTCTTATTTATGTTGACGCCCGTGCAGCAGCTTCGCAGAAAGGTCGTCAGCGACTATCGGGAGCGCTTATGGATGTTGAAGGCGGTGCGCTGCTGTTCGACGGCAAGCCGGTCCGCAAGCGGCGAGAGGGCGGGCGCGGGCCAGGCCGACCGACACGCGCGCAGATCGAGCTGCGCAACCAGGAACTGCTCGACCGCGCGCTGGACCTGTTCCTCGAACGGGGCTTCGAAGGCACGACGATTGAGGCGATCGTGGACTCCATCGGCATGGCCCGCCGCACCGTCTATGCGCGTTACGGGGACAAGATCACCCTGTTCAAGGCGGCGCTGCAGCGAGCGATCGACGACTGGGTGGTGCCGGCCGAGCAGCTACGCGCCGCGGAGACCGACGATTTCGAAGAAACGCTGCTCGCCGTCGCGCGATTGATGGTGGGGAATGCGCTGACGCCGTCGGGCATGCGTCTCACCCGGATCGCGCATGCCGAGGTCATCCGCATGCCGGAGATCGGCGCCTATCTGGCCGAGCGCACCGAACGCGTGGCGACGGCCTATCTCGTCGATCTGTTCCGCCGGCGATTGACGCTGCAGAAGCCTGAGGACGCCGCGATGGCGTTCATGCTGCTGGTGGTGGACGGCGCGTTCCAGGCCAAGGTTTGGCATGGGGTGGACGATGAGGAGCTCGCCCGGCAGGTAGCTTACCGGACCCTGCTGTTTCTTGGCGGCGTGGCCAAGGTCAGCTAGCCAGCCGCAGCCCGGAGTTTTCTTCCGACTGACATTTCGGCTGATCGGGCCAGATGCCGCGCGTGTCGTAGACCAGCTTCGTCGCGCGTTCGGCCAGCGGGACCACCCGGAACACGTCGTGGTCGACCAGCACGATCAGGATGTCGCTTTCCTCCAGCGCGGTATCGATGTCGATCATTGTCGCGCCGGTATCGGTGAATTCGATCGGCAGATGCGAGGCGTAGGGCTCGACCACCTGGATGCGCGCGCCGAAGCGGCGGGCGAGAGTGCCGGCGACAAGGCGCGCCGGGCTTTCGCGGAAGTCGTCGATGTTGGCCTTGAAGGCCAGGCCTAGGCAAGCGACGCGTGCCTGGGGATGCGCCGCGACCAGCTCTTCCGCCTTGGCGATGACATGGCGAATCTTGCCGTCGTTGACGCCGCGCGCAGTTCGAATCAGCGGCGTTTCCTCGGGCGCGCCGTGGACGATGAACCAGGGATCGACCGCGATGCAATGGCCGCCGACGCCAGGGCCGGGCGAGAGGATGTTCACGCGCGGATGTCGATTGGCCAAGCGGATCACTTCCCAGACGTCGAGGCCCATCCTGTCGGCGACGATCGACAGCTCGTTGGCGAAAGCGATGTTGACGTCGCGATAGGCGTTCTCGACCAGCTTGGTCATCTCGGCCGAACGCGCATCGGTGGTGACGCAGGTGCCACGCACGAAACGCTTGTAGAAGGCGAGCGCCTTGCGTGCGCAGCGCGGGGTGATGCCGCCGATCGAGCGGTCGTTGTTGGTCAGCTCTTCCAGGATCTTCCCCGGCAGCACGCGCTCGGGGCAATAGGCGATCGAGATATCGGGCGTCTCGCGGATGAGACCCGGCACTTTCAGGTCTGGCCGCAGCTCTGCGATCAGGTCGCGCAGCTGCTCGGTGGTGCCGACCGGCGAAGTCGATTCGAGGATCACCACATCGCCCGTCTTCAACACCGGCGCGATCGAGCGGCCGGCGGCAAGGACGTAGGAGATGTCGGGCGCGTGGCTCTTGTCGAACGGCGTCGGCACGGCAATGACGAAGACGTGGGCGGGCGCGACCTCGGTGGAAGCGGAAAGCAGTCCGCGCGAGACGACGCCCTGGACAAGGCCGTCGAGATCGACTTCCTCGATATGGATCTCGCCGCGGTTGATTGTGTCGACGACCTCCTGCGAGACGTCCACGCCCTGGACCTTGCAACCGGACCGCGCGATGATGGCGGCGGTGGGCAGGCCGATGTAGCCCAGGCCGACAACGCAGACGTCAGGTTTCAGGTCGGATTTCATTCGCCAGCAGCTCCACGATACGGCGCGAGGACTGCCCGTCCCCGAAGGGGTTGTGGGCGCGCGCCATGGCCTCGTAGGCGGTTCTATCGTCCAGCAGGGTAAAGATTTCGGTAACGATACGATCCGCGTCGGTGCCGACCAATCTCGCAGTGCCGGCCGCGATGCCTTCGGGCCGCTCGGTGGTCTCGCGCATGACGAGGACCGGCTTGCCCAGTGCCGGCGCTTCTTCCTGCACGCCACCGCTGTCGGTCAGCATGATCTCGGCGAGCGAAAGCAGATGCGCGAAATGCGGATAGTCCAGCGGCTCGATCATCGCGACGTTCCCCAGGCCGGAAAGCGCGTCGTCCATCACCCGGCGGACGTTCGGATTGGGATGCACCGGAAAGATCAGCGCCACGTCCTCGCGCGCGGCGATGCGGTGGATGGCCTCGGCGATGGCTTCCAGTCCGTCGCCGAAGTTCTCGCGCCGATGGCTGGTCACCCCAATGATCCGCTTGCCGGCGAAGCGTTGCTTGAGCTCGGTCAGACCGATGGCGAGCGCAGGCTCCTCGGCGATCCGCTGCGTTACCCAGTGCAACGCGTCGATCACCGTATTGCCGGTCACATGGATGCGCGACGAATCGATATTCTCGGCCCTGAGCGCCGCGGCCGCGGTTTCGGTCGGTGCGAAGTGCAGGCTCGCCATCGAGCCGATGATCTTACGGTTAATCTCTTCGGGCCAGGGGTGGTAGATATTGCCCGAACGCAGCCCCGCCTCGACATGATCGACCGGAATCTTGCGATAATAGGCGGCAAGGGCTCCCGCCATCGCCGTCGCCGTGTCACCCTGAACGATGATCCGCGCCGGCTTCACCGCGTCCATCACCCGGCCAAGCCCGGTCAACAGGCTCGCCGTCAGGGCATCGAGCGACTGGTCCGGCTTCATCACGTCCAGGTCATGCTCCGGCACGATCCCGGCGATCGCCAGCACCTGGTCGAGCATGCCGCGATGCTGGCCTGACACGCAGACCTCCACGTGGAAACGGGAGTCGTTTCTTAGCGTGGCAATTACGGGGAATAGCTTGATCGCTTCGGGCCGTGTACCGAATACGACGAGAATGGTTGCAGGAGTGCTCATGGCGCCTTGCCTTAACATTGGTTTGTTAAGCATGAGATAAGCGCCGCGGGTCAGGATCGGGCCAGGCTAGGTGGGAGCAGATATGCGCATACTCGTGACCGGCGCTGCCGGGTTCATTGGCTACAGCCTTGCCCGGCAGCTGCTGGGGCGCGGCGATATCGTCATCGGCATCGATGACATGAACGATTATTATCAGGTCTCGCTCAAGCAGGATCGCGTCGCATCGCTGCGCGAGGCGGGCGGGAATCGCTTTGCCTTCCACCATCAGGATTTCGCCGACATGGCGGGTCTGACGGCGGTGCTCGAAGGCGCGGAGTTTGATCGGATCGTGCATCTCGGCGCGCAGGCCGGCGTGCGCTATTCGATCGAGAACCCGCACGCCTATGTCCAGGCGAACCTCGTCGGTCATCTGAACATGCTGGAGATCGCTCGGCACCGCGGGCTCGACCACATGGTCTACGCCAGTTCCAGCTCGGTCTACGGCGGCAATACCAAGCTGCCCTTCGCGGTCGAGGATCGCACCGACCACCCGGTGTCGCTCTACGCCGCGACCAAGCGCGCCGACGAGCTGATGAGCGAGACTTACGCCCATCTCTATCGCCTGCCGCAGACGGGTTTGCGCTTCTTCACTGTCTACGGGCCCTGGGGCCGGCCGGACATGGCGCTGTGGAAGTTCACTCAGCGGATTCTCGCGGGCCAGCCGATACCGGTGTTCAACAACGGCGACATGTACCGCGACTTCACTTACATCGACGACATCATCGCCGGTGTCATTGCCTGCCTGGATAATCCACCCGCCGACGACGGCCAGGAAAAGGCCGGCGGTAGCCATTGCCCGCATGCGCTCTACAACATCGGCAACAACAAGTCGGAGCAGCTGATGAAAGTCATCGGCCTGCTGGAGGAAGCCTGCGGCCGCAAGGCGGAGTTGGAGATGCTGCCGATGCAGCCCGGCGACGTCCACAAGACTTTCGCTGACATCACCGCCATTTCCCGCGATCTTGGTTATGCGCCGACGACGAGCATCGAGGACGGTGTGCCAAGCTTCGTGCGCTGGTATCGAGATTATCACGGGGCCTAGGGGCTGTCGTTAGGGCGCAGGCTATCCCCGCGCCTGTCTCGACTTCGCTCGACACGGACGGAGGGTGTTTCAAGCTGAAGAAACAGGCGCGGCGCCGTGGACAAAGCCTGGCAGGTCGCTTGCCCGCTCACGCAGCTTCGGCAATCAACGCGACATGGCGATTCTGAGCGATAGATGGATCCGGCAACAGGCGCTGGACACGGGAATGATAGAGCCTTTCGTTGAGGCGCAACAGCGCGACGGCTGCATCTCCTACGGCCTGTCATCCTACGGCTACGACGCACGCGTGGCCGATGAGTTCAAGATCTTCACCAACGTCGACAACGCCGTGGTCGATCCCAAGGACTTCGCGTCGAACAGCTTCGTCGACCGCAAGACCGACGTCTGCATCATCCCGCCCAACAGCTTCGCGTTGGCTCGCACGGTCGAATACTTCCGCGTGCCGCGCGACGTGCTGGTGATCTGCCTCGGCAAGTCGACTTATGCGCGCTGCGGCATCATCGTGAACGTGACGCCCCTTGAGCCGGGCTGGGAAGGGCACGTCACGCTGGAATTCTCCAACACGACCCCCCTTCCGGCGAAGATCTACGCCAATGAGGGTGCCTGCCAGTTCCTGTTCCTCCAGGGCAACGAGCCCTGCGAGATCAGCTATGCCGATCGAGCCGGCAAATATATGGGCCAGAAAGGCGTCACGTTGCCGAAGCTGTGACGCCGTCCGGCTCGCAGGATCAGGCCGCGCTGGCTTCCTCGTAAGCTTGCGCTTCGGCGGAAATGAGGATGTCGGCCAGCATCCAGTAAGCCTCGCCCCAGGCGGCAAGCACCGCGTCGGTGGCGACCTTTTCGCCCAGCACCTCGCGGATCGCGGGCAACAGCGCTTCGGCGACCACCGGATAGTGCTCGGCCTTCACCCCGGTCTCGACATGGCGGGTAACCATCCGCTCCACCGCAGCGCCGAGATTGGCCAGCTTGTCGATGTTCTTGGCATAGGCGAGGATCGCCGCAGCCAGCCGGCGTGGCTGTTCGCCGCTTTCCTGCGCGGCGCGATCGAACATGGCCGCGACTTCGGCGTTCTGGAACAGTCGCGCATACATGGCCGTGGTGATCTCCAGGCCATGCTGTTCGATGGCGGGGGCGGTGGCCTTGACGATCTCCATGGCCTGGGCGGAAGCGACGCGCATGAGTTGATCCCTTAAATGTGGTAGATGAAATACCGGTATTTAAGCTGCTTGATTCTGGCAAGTGCATTTCCGACATTGTTGCTTGCATGCAGCTCACCCAGCACACCGACTATGGCCTGCGCCTGCTGATCGTCCTCGCGCGCCAGGGCGGCGGGCCGGTTGCGCTGCCGGAATTCTCGGCGGGTCAGGGGCTGTCTTATCACCATGTCGCCAAAGTGGCGCAGGCCCTGGCGCGTGAAGGTTTCATCGTGACACGGCGTGGGCGGAGCGGCGGCGTCGCGCTGGCCCGATCGGCCGAGGAAATCCGCATCGGCGATGTTGTCCGTATTCTGGAAAGCGGGTTGCGCCTGGCCGACTGCGGCAATTGCGCCCTGCGGGACGATTGCAGCACCAGCGGCCTGCTGGCGGAAGCGCTCGCCGCGTTCATGGCGGTGCTCGACCGCGTGACGCTGGCCGAAGCGGCGAAGCGCGGCCAACCCGCCTTCGCGCCCTGGACCGTCTAGGCCCGAGCACCGCGCTCACGGAACAATTCGCTCCATCGAACGCTTCACGCATGCGCCCCTCGCAGATCGAGTTAGGAGAGCGTGCCATGATCACCCTGCTAGGTTTCGCCGGCCGATTGCTGATTGCTTTGCTGTTCATCGTTTCGGGCACGAACAAGCTGTTCGATATCAGCGGCACCCAGGCGTTGATTACTTCGGTCGGACTGCCCGGATGGTTCGCGCTGCCGACCGGCCTGTTCGAGGTCATCGCCGGTCTTGCGCTGGTGTTTGGCTTCCTGACGCGCCTTTTCGCTATATTGCTCGCGGCGTTCTGCCTGCTCGCGGCCTTCTTCTTCCACAACAACTTCATGGACCCGATGCAGGCGACGATGCTGTTGAAGGACATCGCCATCGCCGGCGGCCTGCTGTGCCTCTGCGGTCTCGACACCGCGCGCTGGAGCTATGACGCGATGCGCCAGCGCCGCCGGGCCGAGCTGGACGCGCGGAAGGCGGAGCTCCACGCCCATGAGGCCGAGGTTCGCGCCGCCCGTGCCGAAGGTGCCGCCGCCGCGGCGCATTCGCAGGATGTAGAGGAATCGAGCATCCAGGGCCGTACCGTCGTCAGGGATGTGGATGGCGACGGTGTTCCGGAAGGCGGCAAACGCCGCTGGTTCTAGGCGAATAAATTTGACGGCGGCAGACCTCTCGCCAATCGCCGCTTGACCTCCCTGTTCGGACCGCTGAACTACGGTTCAGCAAGCCAGAATCGGGAGAGGTCATGGCCGAAGAATTGAAGCAGCGCATCGGCAACCTGCCGCGCGAGGAATGGACTGACCCGGCGCGTGAGGTCTTTGCCTTCTGGGGCGAGCCCAACGCCTGGGAAGAAGGCTCGAAGACCAACATGTCGATGGTCATGGCCAACCATCCCAAGCTGGCAATCGCGTACAACACGTTCGGCAAGCATCTCCTGCTCGCGTCGTCGATCGCGGTACGCCCGCGTGAGCTGGTCGTGCTGCGCACCGCCTGGCTGCAGAAGTGCGAGTACGAATGGCACTACCATGTCGGCTATGCGCTTAGTGCCGGGCTGACGATGGAGGAGATCGCCGCGATCCGAGACGGTTGGGAGTCGCCTGTCTGGGACGGCAAGGAAGAAGATCGCGCGATCCTGCGCGCCGTCGACGAACTAGTCGACGATTCGCGGATCGGCGATGAGTGCTGGGAAATGCTGGGGCGGCATTACGATCGCCAGCAGGTGATGGATCTGGTCTTCACGATTGGCAACTACGTCATGCTGGGTTGGGCTGTAGCGACTTTCGGCATTCCTCTGGAGCCGGGCGTCGATGCGATCGGCTTTGACCTGAAAACGCGGTCGGGCGAATCGCCTGCCGGCCGCTTCCGGCCGTTCGAGAAGGATTGAACGGCCGCATTCTCTGGAGAGGGCAATAATGACTATCGAAGAACGCCTGGCCGCGCTGGAAGCGCGCTGCAGGGCTGCCGAAGACCATCTGGCGATCCTCAATCTGCTCAACAGCTACGGCCCGCTGGTCGATAGCGCGACGGCCAAGGAAGCGGGAGAGCTTTGGGTCGAAGGCGGCGGATACAACTTCGGCCTGAACGAAGGCGGCACCAAGCGGCTGGAAGCGCCCGACGAGATTGCCGGCATGTACAACTGGGACGGGCACCTGGAATTGGTCAGGACTGGATGCGCCCATCTCACCGCAACGCCGAAGATCGCCGTGACCGGCGACGATGCGCAGGCGGTGGGCTATTCCTTCGTCGTGCTGCGAGAAGGCGAGCGGTGGTTCCTCTGGCGTGCGGCGGTCAATCACTGGACGCTGCGGCGCACCGAGGATGGTTGGCGGATCGTCGAACGGTTCAACCGCACGCTCGACGGCTCAAAGGAATCCCACGAAACCATGCGGAAGGTCTTGGCCATATGAAACGCTTCGAAGGAAAAGTGGCGATCGTCACAGGCGCTAGCACCGGCCTGGGCCCGGTGATGTCGAAAATGCTCGCAGACGAAGGCGCCAAGGTCGTCCTAGCGGCACGACGCGCGGAACTGGTCGAGGAGGTCGCCCATTCGATCGGCGATGCGGCGGTGGCGTTGCGAGCCGACGTGACCGACGAAGGCGATGTCGTCCGCATGGTCGACGTGGCCATGCAGCGCTGGGGTCAGGTCGACGTCCTGATGAGCAACGCCGCCGTCCCCGGGACCGACAAGTGGATCTGGGAGCAGACGGTCGACAACTTCCTCGACACGTACAAGGTCGATTGCATGGCCGCGATGCTTTGCGCCCGCGAAGTGCTCAACCGCTCCATGCTGGAGCGCAAGAGCGGCGCGATCCTAACCTTTTCCTCGGGCGCGGGCTGGAGCGGACTGCCGCGCAAGACGCATTATTCGGCAGCGAAGGGTGCCTTGATCGTCCTCAGCAAGACGATCGCCAAGGAAGTCGGCCCCCACGGCATTCGCTGCAACTGCCTGGTGCCGGGAGCGATTGATACGGAGCTTCTGCAGAACTACCACAAGCGCATCGCCGGCGAACGCGGCGTCTCGCTGGATGATATCCGCGCCGAGGCGACCGCCGACTTGCCGCTGAAGACTTTCAGCACGCCCGAAGACATCGCCAACATGGCGCTGTTCCTCGTCTCGGACCAAGCGCGCACGATCACCGGTCAGGCGATCAACGTCGATGCGGGGTTCACCATCTGATGACCGTCGAAGAACTGCTCGCTCGCGAGGCGATCCGCGATACCATGGCGAGGTACAACACGTCGGGCGACCGTCTGAAAGTGGAAGACTACGTCGCCTGCTTCACCGAAGACGGGATCATGGAATCGGAATTCGTGCCCGAGGACAAGGCTTTTCGCTACGAAGGCAAGGCCGAGATTCTCGCCTGGCAGAACCGCTGGCGCGAGCGCGATCCGGATGCGCCGGCGATCCACAAGGCCACTTTCATCCGGCACCATCTGTCGACGTCGAAAATCGACATCACCGGGCCGGACACCGCAAAGGCGCGCACTTACTGGGTCGCCTGGACCGACATCGGCCCCGATCATGCGGGTTATTATCTCGATGATTTCCGCAAGGTGGGGAGTGACTGGCTGATCGCGCATCGCCGCGTGCGGCTGGATTGGGAATCGCCGGACAGCCTCTACATGACGGCTGTCACTCACACGAACGCATGAAGGGGTAGCGATGGATCTTCAGCTCGCAGGCAAGCGCGCGCTCGTCACGGGAAGCAGTTCGGGCATCGGCGCGGCGGTAGCGCGCGAGTTGGCAGCTGAAGGGTGCGACATCGTCATCCATGGCCGCGATCGCGAGCGGGCAGAGGCGGTCGCCCGCGAGGTCGAGGCCCAGGGTGCGCGCGCTGTCGTCGCGCTTGGCGCGATCACCGACGATGCTGCGGCCGATGCGGTTGCCGACACGGCGCTCGCGGCTTTCGACGGGATCGACATTCTGGTGAACTCTGCCGGCGGCAATGTTCGGGCGGACAATCCGCCGTGGACCGAAGTCACTTCGGAGGACTGGACGCTGAGCTTCAATCTCAACGTCTTCTCGGTCATCCGTCTGGCCAAGCGGCTGACGCCCGGCATGATCGAGCGCGGCTGGGGCCGGATCATCAACATCTCCTCGATCGGCGGCACGTTGTGGAGCGGCCGGCTGCTCGATTACGGCAGCGCCAAGGCGGCGCTGGACCACGTCACCGGCAATCTGTCGCGCGCAATTGCCGGGCAGGGGGTGACGGTGAACGCGATCATTCCGGGCACGATCCTGACCTCGCAGGCGGAGACCTGGATCAACACGCTCAAGG
>Ga0164243_10009263_pt1 | contig 14358 bp, 10 predicted proteins | sample OricompcompostOP_FD_108781 | JGI IMG/M metagenome (GOLD analysis project Ga0164243, IMG submission 108781) | Organic Plus compost microbial communities from Emeryville, California, USA - Original compost - Organic plus compost (OP) | ecosystem: Engineered > Solid waste > Mixed feedstock >... | reverse complement strand
CCGGGGGCACCTCCCAGGCGAAGCGCTGGGGGCGGACACTCAGGCGTCGCAGGGCCGCCAGCGGCCCGAGGATAGCCCGTCCAGGAGGCACCCCCGTAGCGGCCCGCACCCGACCCCGAAACCTACCGTAGGCGCCTGCGGCAACCGCACTCCCGGCACCGGGAAAGAAAATGCGGCGCCGCAGCCGAGCCGACGGAGGCTCATCCCCGCGGCTCGGCCAACACGACCCTCCGCGTAGCGAATCCGACCGCCGCCGCGACCGCGGCGAGCCCGGCCACGGTCGTCAGCGCGGCCGTGAGCGAGAACCAGTCGGCGAGGAAGCCGATCGCGACGGGCCCGATCAGCATTCCGCCGTACCCGCAGGTGGAGGCGGCCGCGACGCCGCTCGGTCCGGCGAGGGCGCCCGCCCGTCCGATGGCGACGGGGAAGATGTTGGCGAGCCCGAGCCCGGTGAGGACGAAGCCGGCGAGGACGATCCACACCTGCGGCCCGAGCGAGCCCAGCAGCATTCCCGCGCAGCCGCACGCGCCGCCGGCGATCACGGTGCGGCTCTGGCCGAGCCGTTCGAGTACGGCGGTGCCGGAGAGCCGGCCGGCGGTCATCGCCAGCGCGAACACGGAGTATCCGGCGGCCGCGATGCCGGGGCTCGCGTGCAGATCGGAGGTGAGGTGCAGCGCGCTCCAGTCGGCGAGCGCTCCTTCGCCGTACGCGGTGCACATGGCGATCAGGCCGAGTACGAGCACCAGCCAGCGGGTCCGCGCGGTGACCGCGGCACGGCCCGCACCGGACTCGACTCCCGGAGCAGGGCCTCCGGAAGGCGCGTCCGCCCTGCTGGACCCCGCGGCCTTCTCGACCCCCGTGGCCTTCTCGAAACCCGGGGGCACCGGATGCGCCAGCAGCGTACGTCCGGCCGCGGCCGTGGCGAGCAGACCGGCGGCGGTGAGCAGCAGCAGGTGCCGGGTCGGCGTCAACTGCCCTGCGAGCAGCCCGCCGAGGCCCGCCCCGGCCATGCCGCCGAGGCTGAACGCGGCGTGGAAGCTCGGCATGACCGGGCGGCGCAGCGCGGCGATGAGGTCGACGGCGGCGGCGTTCATGGCGACGTTGATGCCGCCGTAGGCCGCGCCGAACACGAGCAGTACGAGGCCCAGCGTGAGCGCCGAGTGGGTCAGCGGCGGGAGGGCGATGCTGAGGGAGAGGAGTACGCCGGCGCCGACGGTCACGGGATGGTTGCCGAGGCGGTGGCAGAGCCGCCCGGTGAGCATCATGGTGACGAGGCCGCCGCCGGAGACGCCGAGCAGTGCGAGCCCGAGCGCGCTGGGCGAGGCGTCGGTCTGCGCTTTGATGGCCGGGATGCGCACCACCCAGCCGGCGAATATGAATCCGTCGAGAGCGAAGAAGGCGGTGACGGCGATGCGCAGCCGGCGCAACACCGCGTCGGGGGAGGCGAGTTGACTGCTCTTTCGCCTGCCCCCGCCGTGCTCCGCCGTACTCGCGCACGCCGACCGCTTTTTGTTCAGTGTCGGCACAAAGCCAGAATAGGAGTGTGACCCAGACGCGTACAACCAGACTGGAGAGAGGCCGCAGCGCCCTCGGTCCGGCGCTCGCCCTCGTGCACACCGGTCGCGCTCCCACCCGGGCCGTGCTGACCTCCGAACTCGGCGTGACCCGGGCGACCGCCGGGGCCGTCGCTGCCGAGCTGGAATCCCTCGGGCTGATCACCGTCGACGCGCATCCCGGCTCCGGGGCCGGGACGCAGGGCCGGCCCTCGCACCGGCTCGCGATCGACCCGGACGGGCCGGTCGTGCTCGCCGCGCAGGTGCACGCCGACGGTTTCCGTGCCGCGCTCGTCGGCCTCGGCGCCCGTATCGTCGCCACCGCTCCCGGCTGCGGCAGGGTCCCCGCGGATCCGGCGGACGTGCTCGGCGAGGTCGTACGCACCGGCGTGCGGCTGCTGCGCGAGACGGGCCGGCGCTGTGTGGGCGCGGGTCTCGCGGTGCCGTCCTCGGTGGCCGAGCCGGAGGGCACCGCGCTCAATCCGCTGCATCTGGCGTGGCAACCGGGCGCTCCGGTACGGGAGTTGTTCACGCGCAGTCTCGCCGAGGCGGAGGTGCCGGGGCTGTCCTGGGCGGGCGGCGGCCCGGTCGGCTACACGGCGAACGACCTCAACGTCGCCGCGCTCGCCGAGCACCGGCACGGTGCCGGGCGCGGCGCCCGGCACCTGCTCGTCGTGGGCACCGGGCACCGCGGTGTCGGCGGTGCCCTGGTGCTCGACGGGCGGCTGCACACGGGGAGTTCGGGCCTGGCGCTGGAGGTGGGGCATCTGACGGTCGATCCGGACGGGCGGCCGTGCCACTGCGGCAGCCGCGGCTGCCTGGACGTGGAGACGGATCCGCTGGCGCTGCTGGAGGCGGCCGGGCGCGAGCCGGGCCCGGAGGTGTCGCTGCTGGAGCAGGCCCGCGAACTGATCCGCGGTGAGTACGACTCCGATCCGGCGGTACGCGCCGCCGTGTCCACGCTCGTCGACCGGCTCGGGCTCGGCCTGGCCGGGTTGGTCAACATCCTCAACCCGGACCGCATCGTGCTGGCGGGTCTGCACCGCGCGCTGGTGGAGGCGGACGGCGAGCGGCTGCGCTCGGTGGTCGCCGACCGGAGCCTGTGGGGGCGCAGCGGGAGTGTGCCGGTGGTGCCCAGTTCGCTGGAGCACAACAGCCTGGTGGGCGCCGCCGAGTTGGCGTGGCAGCCGGTGCTGGACGATCCGCTCGCGCTGCTGGGCGGGTAGCGGTGCGCGGCGGGGCCGGCGGGCCGGCGACTTCGACGCGTCCGGTGGGACGGAAGCGGTGAACACCCGGGGCGGCGCGGCCGGCTCGGGCGGGCCGGTGTGCATCAGGCCGGGCGGTACAGCCGACCTGCCCGCGCTGCCGCGGATCGAGCGCGCCGCGGGCGAGGTGTTCCGCAGCGTCGGCATGGACGCCGTCGCGGACGACGAGCCGCCCACGGAGCGGGAGTTGGCCGCGTACGCGGCGGCCGGGCGGCTGTGGACCGCGGCCGGGCGCGGCGGCGAACCGGTGGCGTACCTGCTCGCGGACGTAGTGGACGGCTGCGCCCACATCGAGCAGGTGACGGTGCACCCCGGCAGCGCCCGGCGCGGCATCGGAAGCGCCCTCGTCGACCAGCTCGCGGTGTGGGCCGCGGCGCACGGCCTGCCCGCCGTGACGCTGACGACGTTCGCCGACGTGCCGTGGAACGCCCCGTACTACGCACGCTGCGGCTTCCGGCTCCTCCCCGAGCCCCAACTCGCCGCGGGGCTGCGGAGGATCAGGGAGCGCGAGGCGGCGGCCGGGCTGGACCGCTGGCCGCGGGTGTGCATGCGCCGGGAGAGCGGTACGGCGCGGCTGCCGGGTGTGCGGGGCGCGGCGGCGGTGTGGCCGGTGGTCGCCGCGGGGTAGCCGTGCGGCCGCCGCCCGTACGACGACGGAGGCCGTCGGCGGAGGCCGTCGTCGGTGGTGAAGGGACCGCAATCCTCTTTCACCACTGAGGAGTTGGACGACACGGCTCCGCGGCGGCTGACCTGGAGCCGCGGCTGCGGGCCGTGGCTCCGGCACGGCTGGGCGTACGGGCAGGCCGCCGGTACGGGCGCGGGGGACGCCGCGCGGCTGTGGCCGCTGGAGCTGCTCGGCCGCCGGTTCGCGGCCGGCGAGATCGACGAGGACGAGTACCGGCGGCGGTCCTCCGTGCTCCGCGGGGAGGCGCCGCAGCACGCGGACGGGCAGCGGGCGGACCTGCGGAAGGGCGGCGGCGCGGGCGGTGCTGCGCCGCGCGGCGAGGATCCGGACCGTGCGGAGCCGGGCCGTGAGGGGCCGGACCGTGCGGAGCCGGCCGGCCAGGGGCCGGACCGTGAGGTGTGAGGTCCGCCGCTGCGCGGGCCGGGCCACGGGTCTGAGGCTGCGAAGTCCGGGGCGGGCGTGCGGTGTTGAGGTGTGCGGCGGCGGGTCAGGCCGGGGCCGCGCGGCGCTCGCGCGCCGCGGACTCCGCCGGGTCCGTGCCCCCGCCGCCGTCCTGCGGCAGGGTCTCCGTGGTGGCTGCGCCGGCCGCGCCGGCTGTGGTGGCCGAGGCGGGCGCCGGCTCGGCCGGTGTGCCGGACGGTCCCTGCCGCGGCGGCGCGGCGCCGGCCGGCACCGGCAGCGCGAACCACACCACTTTGCCCGCGCCGTCCTCCCGCGCCCGCGTGCCCCAGCTGTCGCTGACGGCGGCGATCAACGCGAGCCCGCGGCCGCTGCCTTCGTCCGGCTCGGCCGTGCGTACGGTCGGCAGCCGCGGGCTGTGGTCGCGTACCGAGACCGTCAACCGCCCCTGGCGCAGCAGGATTTCGACGGTGCAGTGCTTATCGGGTCCGGCGTGCCGGTGGACGTTGGCCAGCAGCTCGGTCACGCCGAGCGCGACGGTGTCGATGAGCGGATCGAGGCGCCAGTAGCGCAGTTGGGCCGCGACGATGCGGCGCACCTGGCCGATGCGGGCGGGCAGCGCCCGGAACTCGACCGCGCAGTGCCGGCTGGGGCCGTGTGCCCAGCCGGTCATGGCCGCCGCCCCCGGTGCGGAACCGGCGCGGCGAAGCACGAGGGAAGTGTGAGGAAGAACACACGGTCAGCATGAGACGGGCGCCGGAGCGCCGCAACGCGGGCCCGTGCGCGCGTGGTCCGCACGAGGTCCCCGGCAGGAAACCCTGGCAGGAACCTGGCAGCTGACGGGCGCGCACGGTGGGGTGGCGCGGCGCCGTCGCCCGCGGGCAGCGCCCCGGCCCGCGGGGCCGTTCCGGAACCGGACCCGCGCGGAGGGCCGGAACGGGACCCGCGCGGAGGGCCGTGGCCGAGAGCCGGCCGGAAGAGACGGAGCCGGTGCCGTCAGCGGCCGAGTACGCCGCGCTCCGCACGCGCTTTCGCGCGGGCCGTGTGCAGTGCGCTGAGCAGTCCTTTGCGGTGCTGCAGGCCGAGTTGGAGTACGTACCGGGTGCCGCCGACCGTGGCCAGCACCCCGTCGGGGGCGTAGCGGCCCAGGCGCACCTTCTCCACGGGCGCGCTGTCGATCTCGCTGCCGTAGCTGGTCATCAGCACCAACCGGCCGTCGCGCACCAGCACATGGCCGGCGCGGGTGAGCGAGCGCAGCATGCGCCGGATGCGTACTCCGGCGGCGTCGTAGTCCGGCTCCGTCACGATGGCCTCCCGCCAGTCCGCCGCGGCCGCGGTACCGCCCCCCGGCCGCCACTTCCCCTCCTCGCAGTGTGCCTGCAACCGGCCCGTGCCACCAGAGGGCCTGTACGGTCCGGGCGTACCGGAGCACGAGGCGAACCCGGAGGTGAACGCGCCGCGACACGGCGGCAGTTGGCCGCCGGCGCACGTCGGCCCCACCCGATTCAGCTACCCGCTCCGGACCCGGCGCTCCCGCCGGCGTCCGCGCCGTCCGCCTCGTCCGGCACCTCGGCGTCGCGCGCGCTCTCCCCGTCCGCGCCGTCTTCGCCGTTCTCGCTCTCCGCCTCGTTCTCGCCCGCGACCACCAGCTCGGGCAGCAGCTGCCGGATCTCCGCGCGGGCGGCGGGCGGCAGTCCGGCGTCCGTGACGAGCGTGTCGACCTGTTCCAGCGACGCGAACGAACTCAGGCCCACCGTCCCCCACTTGGTGTGGTCGGCGACCACGACGACCCGGCGGGCCGAGCCTACGAAGCGCCGATTCGTCTCCGCCTCGGCCAAGTTGGGCGTGGACAGCCCGGCCTCCGCCGATATCCCGTGCACGCCCAGGAACAGCAGGTCGAAGTGGAGCGAGTGCACCGCCGCGTCGGCGACCGGGCCCACCAGCGAATCCGAGGGCGTACGCACCCCGCCGGTCAGCACCACGGTCGCCGCGCCCGGACGCGGCGCGCCGCCGCCCGTACCCGAGCCGCGCTGGGCGGCGTGGAAGACGTCGGCCACCCGCATCGAGTTGGTGACCACCGTCAACTCCGGTACGTCGGTGAGCAGTTGGGCCAGCGCGTAGGTGGTCGTACCACCGGTGAGCGCGATCGCGCTGCCGGGCTGCACCATGTCCGCGGCGGCGCGCGCGATGTCCGCCTTCGCGCTCAGCTCCAGCGACGACTTCGCCTCGAACCCCGGCTCGTGGGTGCTCGCTTCGGCCAACGGCACCGCGCCGCCGTGCACCTTCTCCAGCGCGCCCTGGCGGGCGAGGGCGTCGAGATCGCGGCGTACGGTCATGTCCGAGACGTTCAGCCGGCGGGTCAGTTCGTTGACGCGGGCGCCGCCGCGCCGCCGCACCTCTTCCAGGATGAGCGCGCGCCGCTGCTCCGCGAGGAGGTTGTGGTTGTCGCCCACCGCGCTGTCCGTCCTTTCACCGACTCGCCCCCGGCACCGAGGTGTTGACCGCGGCCGCGCCCGCGCACCGCGTACGGCCCGGCGGCGGCCGGCGCTCATCCTCCCACGGTGTACGGGACGCTCACGCACGTCACGATTCCGCGTGACTTGCCGCCGGCGGGCTTCCCCCGGGCACCTGCCGGGCAGGAGGCTGGAGCGCACGCACGTACCCCGGGGGACATCCACGATGACATCGGCCGAGCAGCACTCCGAATCCGCATCGCCCAGCCCGCGCACGCCGGATCCCGTCGCCGCGGCGGGCACGGACGGGGATGCGCCGCGCACCCAAGCGCCGCTGACCGAGGCGCCGTTGGCGGACGCGCCGTCCACGGACTCTGCGCCCGGCGCGTTAGCGGACGCGGACGATCCGGGTCCGCCGCCGGGGCTCAACCTGGAGCTGCTGGTGCACGGCGTCGGCGGCACCACTCCGCAGGAGATGCTGGGCGACCCGAGCATCCAGCGGGTCACCGGGGACATGACGGCCGCCATCTACCGCCGCACCGACGACGTCGACGCCGAACAGCGCCCGCAGGACTACGCCGACCGGCCCGTGCCCGAGGCGTACTCGTGGTCCAACCTCACCTCAGGCAACGGCGCCCGCGCCCTGTGGCTGATCCTGCTGCCCTTCATGGTGGCCAACCTCGCGCACTGGATGCGTCCCGCCACCGGCGACTCCCGGCGCACCGCGGTCCGGCTGCACGGTGTGCTGGTCCGGCTGATCGGACTCACGCTGACGGTGCTGCTGGTCGCCGCCGCCTGCGAGGTCGCGCTCGACCTCGTGGCCTGGCAGTGCGCGGGCGCCCCGGACTGCGCGGCCGGGCACTCCTGGCTCGGGTTCCTCGCCGCCGACCCCAACGCCCCGGCGGGGCAGGGCGGTTGGTGGACGCAGCCCGGCCGCAGGCTCGCGCTGGCGGCGGTGATCCCGGCCGCGCTGACGGTGCTGCTGTGGTGGCTGTCGCACCGCACCTGGTCCGCGTACGAGTCGCAGCGTCCGCTGAGCCGCCCCGTGCCCGAGCGGGACGCCGAGGGCGCCGAGCGGCCCGCGCTGTGCCGGCCCGGATTCTGGTACGGCAAGCGGCTGGTGGCCCGGCTGCGGGCAGCGCACACCGCCGCCGGCTTCCTCACGGTCGCCGCTTCCCTCGCCGGCCCGGCCGCCCGCAACGACCGGCGCCCGGGCGGCGGCGCCGCGTTCGAAGTCCTCGGCTGGACCGCCGAGTTGCTGCTGCTGGCCGGCGGCGTCTGGGTGGTCTGCGTGGTGTGCCGGCGCGGCCGCAAGGAGAGCGAGCCGGACGACAGGCTGGACCGCATCACCGTACGCGCGCTGCCCGCCGCCTCCGTCGCGCTGCTGCTCGCCTGCGTCGTCTACGCCGGCTGGTCCAGGCCCGGCTGGGACTCGCGGGCGGGGCTGCCCGGCAACGAGACGTTCGGCGTCATCGCCGTCGTGCAGGGCGCCCTCGTCGTGGCGCTCGCCGCGGTCGGCGCCGTGCTCTGCCGCCAACGGCCCAGCGCCCGCACGGCGTTGCGCGGTTTCGGCGCCGCGGCCGTCGCCATGCTGGCCTGCGCGCTCGGCGGCGTACTGACCGGCGGCGTCGCGCAGCGCGTGGGCGACTGGCTGGACGGCGCGGGCACGTTCGGCGAGGGCGGCAGCATCGCCGGCCCGCCGGTGGTGCTGACCTGGCAGTCGTCCACGATCCCGGTGCTGCTCGGCGTCGCGCTGCTGCTGCTGTGCTGGCTGCTGTTCCGGGTCGGCCGGTACGCACGCGCCCTCGTCCCGGAAGTCGAGCGCGGCTATCCGGAATCGCTGCCGGATCCGACGCGTTCGCGCCGCATCGCTTCCGACATCGCGCGCGCCGGGCTGACCGACCGCACGCCGCGGCTGGTCGGCCTGATCTCGCTGATCGCGCTACTGCTCGGCGGCGCCGCCGTGTTGGGCACGCTGGCGACCGGCCGTACGCCGGGCCGCGCCGCTGACGGGCTGCCGCCGGTGGTCGAGGGCTTCGCCGACACGGTGCAGACTCTCGGCTCCTGGCTGGTCGGCCTCGCGTTCGTGCTGTTCGTCGCGTGGGGCCGCCGCGCGTACCGCGACGCGTCCGCGCGCCGCACGGTCGGCATCCTGTGGGACGTCGGCACGTTCTGGCCGCGCGCCGCGCACCCCTTCGCGCCGCCCTGCTACGCCGAGCGCGCGGTGCCCGACCTGGCCTGGCGGATGGCCACGTGGACCGAGCAGACCGGCGGCCGGCTCGTCATCTCCGGCCATTCGCAAGGCAGCGTGCTGGCCGCGGCCGCCGTGTGGCACCTCGACCCGGACACCCGCCGCGAGGTGGCGCTGCTGACCTACGGCTCGCCGCTAGAACGCCTCTACGCGCGCTGGTTCCCCGCGTACTTCGGCCCCGCCCAACTCGCCGATCTGCACGGGCAGGTGGACTGCTGGCGGAACCTGTGGCGGCTGACCGACCCGATCGGCGGCCCCGTGCGACTGCCGGAAGACGAAGGCCCGGACGTGGACCGCGGCCCGCTGCGCGACCCGCTGGAGTACGGCCGCACCCTGGCCCAGCCCCTGCCGGCCCCGATCCTCGGCCACAGCGAGTACCAGGCCGACCCGGCCTTCGACGAAGAGCGCGACCGCCTTCTGGCCCGCCTGCGCCCACCCACCGCAGACCTGCCCACACAACAGGACGGCACCCGGCGAAACGAGTGAACACCCAGGGTGCGTACGGGACTTGGCCCGTACACCTCACGTACGGAAGGACCCGCCCCCGGAAACGCTCCGGCGGGATGTGCCGGAAGGGGCAACGAACCCGCAGCCGCGTACGGACAGGAGGGGGTGGGACGCGCAGGAGGTGCAGCCGGGGGCACCTCCCAGGCGAAGCGCTGGGGGCGGACACTCAGGCGACGCAGGGCCGCCCCGCGGCCCGAGGATAGCCCGTCCAGGAGGCACCTCCGGAGCGGCCCGCCCCCGACCCGGCCCCGCGCAGGCGCACCGACCCCCGGCCGCGCAGGCGCCCCCCGGCGTCAGCCCCCGGCCGGCAGATCCTCCGCATACAACAGCGTCAGATCTTCCGTACTGGGATCGGACAGCTGCGCCACGCGTCCCGCGTGCCGCTCGATCATCGCCTCGAAGGTCTGCCGCGCCGTGCGCCCGTTCCCGAACGACGGCCCCTTGGGCAGTTCCGTGAAGTACTTCAGCAGCGCTTCGGCCGCCGCTTCGCCGACGCGGTACTCGTGCTCGGCGGCCTGCTGCTCGACGATCTGGAGCAGTTCCTCGGGGGCGTAGTCGCCGAAGGTGATCGTGCGTGAAAACCGGGACGCCACGCCGGGGTTGGCGGCGAGGAAGCGCTCCATTTCCGTCGTGTAGCCCGCGACGATGACGACGACTTCTTCGCGGTGGTCTTCCATGAGTTTCACGAGCGTGTCGATGGCTTCGCGTCCGAAGTCGCGGCCGCCGTCTTCGGGGGAGAGCGCGTACGCCTCGTCGATGAACAGCAGCCCGCCGCGCGCCCGGTCGAACGCTTCCTGGGTGCGGATCGCGGTGGAGCCGATGTGTTCGCCGACGAGGTCGACGCGGGAGACTTCGACGAGGTGCCCGCGCTGCAACACTCCGAGGGCGTGCAGGATTTCGCCGTACAGCCGGGCCACGGTGGTTTTGCTCGTGCCGGGGGAGCCGGTGAAGACGAGGTGGCGGCGGGCCGAGGCGGCTTTGAGTCCGGCGCGTTCGCGGCGGCGGCCTACTTCGATCATGTCGGTGAGGGCCCGCACTTCGCGTTTGACGCCGTCCAGGCCGACCAACGCGTCGAGTTCGCCGAGGACTTCGGCCGCGGGCCGGGCGGGCTGCGCTTCTCCGTCCGCCCCGGCCGGCCCGGCAGCCCCGGCAGCCCCAACAGTCCCGGCAGCCCCTGCCGTCCCAGCCGCTCCGTCCGCCCCGCCGGCCTTGCCCGTCCCGCGCTGCTGTGCGCCGTCCGCGCCGGCGGACGGTGTCAACAGGCCGCTGCCGAGGCCGGGTTCGAGGGTCTGCCGGGGTGAGCCGGTGCCCGAACCCGCGGCACCCCGGCCCGCGCCGGCCGGCGAGGCCGGTCCCGCGGACGAGGCCGGCGCAACGGGCGACGCGGGCGAGGAAGGCGAAGCCGGCGAGGACGGCGTCCCGGACGCGGCCGGCGCCCGCACGACGGCCGCCGACTCGTCGCTCGCGCAGTCCTCGACGACGGGCCCTTCCTCGGCGAACTCGTAGCCGCCGCGCGCACACCGCTCCGTACGGCAGCGGCGCAGCGTCGTGCGGCAGCCGTCGATGACGTGGAAGCCGTAGCCGCTCGAACCGCTGACGCGGCAGCCGTGCAGCGTGCCGCGCCCGCCCGCGGAGACGTAGAACCCGGCCTCCGCCGGGGAGTTGACGGAGCACCGCTGGATGTCCGGGTCGGCGCCTTTGGTGATGATGAAGCCCGTCGCGGCTTCGTCGACAGTGCAGTTGGCGAGCGTGCCGCCGGTGCCGTGGTCGCGGAACCAGGCGCCGGTCGCGGCGTCGCGTATGCGGCAGTCGTCGAGCTGCACCGTCGCGCCGTCGCTCACCGACACGGCGGTGCCGCGTACTTGGGACAGGTCGCTGTCCACGACGTCGGCCCGTGAGCCGCGGTCGAGGACGAACAGCGCGTCGGGCACGGTGTGTACGCGGCACGCCTCCAGTACGGCCGTGGCGCCGTCGCTGACCCAGACCGCCGGATAGTCGCCCGTACTCTCGTGCACTTCGCAGCCGTTGGCGTCGACGCGCGTGCCCGGGTCCCATACGGACAGGCCGTTGCGCCCGAACCTGCGGACGGTGGAGCGGGTCAGCGTCAGCACGGAACGCGAGCGCAGGTCGACCGCGTTCTCCGGGATGTCGTGGACTTGGCAGTCGGAGAGCGTGAGCACCGCGTCGGTGTCGAGGGTGACGCCGTCGGCGGACGTGCGGTGCACCTGGCAGCCGGAGAGGTGCGCCGTCGCGCGCTGCGAGACCTGCACTCCGGTGCCTTTGATCTCGTAGACCTCGCAGGCCACCGCCTCGGCGGCGCTGCCGTCGCCGTGCAGCGACAGCCCGGCGCCGGAGGCGTGGTGGACCCGGCAGCGCTCCAGCCGCGGGTGCGCGCCGTCCCGCACCGCGACGCCTGCCTGACCGGCCGCCACGATCTCGCACTCCTCGTACACTCCGCCTGCGTCGCCGGTGACGGTGATGCCGGTGCCGGCCGGGTTGTCGACAGTGCAGCGGCGGAACGTGGGCCGGGCGCGGCCGCGCACTTCGATGCCGGCGGCGGAGCGCGTCATCACGCGCAGCCGGGCCACTTCGGGGGCGCAGTCTTCGACGAGCAGCGCGGGCGACGCCGCGTCCTGGCCTTCCAGTTGGAGGTCCTGCACCACGGCCGAGGAGCGTACGGTCAGCGCGACGCCGTCGGTGGGCGCGATCCGCACCGAGCCGGTGGCGGCCCGTTCCGGCCCGCGCAGTGTCACGGTGCGCTCCAGCACGAGGTTTTCGCGGTAGGTGCCGGGCGCGACGGTGAGCACATCGCCGTCCGCCGCGGCTTCCAGCGCGGCGGAGAGGGAGGCGTACTCTCCGGTGCGCCGCCGCCACCGCGACGTTCCGGAGTGCGTCACCTGGACCGAGCCCTGAGCCATGGACAGTCGTGCCCCAACTACTAAGAAACAAAGGCGCGTTGCTCGTGCGCCACGCGCGTGCCGGATGGTCCACCGTAGCGTGCGCTGGAACGACACGAACACGGGTACACCCGATGACCGCCCCTCCGGGCGACGCTCCGGCCATCCGGCGACCGGACGGTCAACTGCCCGGCGCGGCAAAGGAGTTGGGGTACGGGATTACAGAGCGTACGGGCGCCGCGGCCCGCGGGCGGGGCGGCTCGCGCCGAAAACTCCGGAACGCCCCCAAGGCCCGCGGGAGTCCGGGAGTCCCCCGGTGAAGTGGCGCCGCGCTCGGGCTAGTTGTTGCTCCCGGTGCGGCCCCAGTCGGGCCCGATCCGCTGCCACTCCGCGTCCCAGTCCGCGTACCGCCGCCGCATCAACTGCCGTACGGCGAGCCGCCGTCCGGCTTCCACGGTGCCCGCCGCGAGGGATCCGGCGGCGAGCCCGGCCAGCACGGAGTGGGACACGGCGGCGCGGGCGGACAGCGGCCGTGCGGTCAGCCGCCCGTGCCGGTCCGTCCACACCCGCATCCGGTCGCCGCGCTGTACGCGGTGGTCGAAGCCCAGCACCGCCCGGTGCGCGCGGCCGTCCGCGGAGCGCCACTGGACGAGCGCCCTGCGGTTGTCGCCGCGCTGGCCCGCGGGCTCCGGGTCGGCGTTCACCGGCCCGCGCACCGAGGACGACTGGACGGTCGCCCACACCTGCTGCCGGCTGTGCTGCTCGTACTGCGCGGTGCGCAGCAGCGACCCGTACGCCGCCGTGCCGCCGAGCCAGCCGGCGAGCGGCACGCACACCGCCATCAGCACCGCGGCGTACAGGGCCAGCCACGCCTCCCGGCGGTCGCTGCGGCGGCACAGCGGGTTGCCGCGCCAGCGCCACAGGCCGACGATGGAGCGCATCGCTCGTCACCCCCTTCTCCCCGTCGGGCGTACCTCGCCGTGTGCGGCGCATGCGCGCGAGGAACGCAAAAGAGAGCGAAATCACCCGATCCCCGGCGCGGTCGGCCGCGCGGCGAGCGTGCTGCCCGTGCCGGAAGAGCCCCCGTGCGTACGGCCGCCGGGCGCCGGTGGTCGTGGATCCGGTCTGCCCGTGAGGGACCATACTCCGCGCCGGTGCGGGCGGGTTGGCGGGGTGTGCGCGTGTGCGCCGGGGTTGTGCACCTGTGCCCGTCCTGCGCCCCGGTGCCGCTCTGCGCACACGGGTTCCCGGTGGGCACGCGAGCGCCGGGCACGTTCACGGTGGTACGCGAAGCCGTACGCGGGAGCGGTAAAGCCGTACGCGGGAGCCGTACGCGAGGCAGCCGCACGCGAGACGCGCATCCCGTGCCGCGCCAACTCGCAATGCGGGCCGCGGCGTTACCCGTGCATCGGGGCGGGCATTCCCGCGGGCCGCTGCTCTTTTGAGCGATTGCCGGTGCCCGGTGCCCCCACTAACTTCGTTCCGCAGCGCGGGTAACTCCCGCCGCCGGTATGGAGATTGGCGGTTTCGAATGACGACTGCGGTCGAGCGGAATTCTGACGGCGAAGGAGCTTCGGAAGAGCGGCGGCTGAGCCTGGGAACGGCTGCCGCACGCAATTTGACGACCACCACCAAAACCCCTCCGCAAATGCAGGGGATCACCTCGCGGTGGCTGCTGAAGGTGCTGCCGTGGGTGGACGTTCCGGGCGGCACGTTCCGGGTCAACCGGCGGCTGGCGTACACGCTCGGCGACGGCCGGATCGAGTTCGTCTCGACGGGATCCGAAGTCCGGGTCATTCCGCTGGAGTTGACCGAGCTGCCGCTGCTGGCCGGCTACGCCGACCAGCCCGTCCTGGAGGAGCTGGCCGGCCGCTTCGAGCAGCGCGACTTCGGACCGGGCGAGACGATCGCCGTCGCGGGCGAGCCGGCCGACCGCCTGGTCCTGGTCGCCCACGGCAAGCTGCGCCGCAGTCGCCCGGGCAAGTACGGCGGCGAGAGCGGCCTCGGGGTGCTGGCCGGCGGCGACTTCGCCGGTGACGGGCTGCTGTCCGGGGAGTCGGGGGAGTGGGACGCCACGCTCACCTCGCTGACCAGCGGCACCGTGCTCACGCTCTCCCGCGCCGCCTTCGAGGAGGTGCTGGGCCGCTCCGAGAGCCTGCGCGCCCACCTGGAGGCCCGCCGCTCCGCGCTGCCCGCGCAGCGTACGGACAGCGGCGAGCACCCGGTCGAGCTGGCGTCGGGGCATGTGGGGGAGCCGGCGTTGCCGGGGACGTTCGTGGATTACGAACTGCGGCCGCGGGAGTACGAGTTGAGTGTGGCGCAGACGGTGCTGCGGGTGCATTCGCGGG
>Ga0164243_10009260_pt1 | contig 14361 bp, 14 predicted proteins | sample OricompcompostOP_FD_108781 | JGI IMG/M metagenome (GOLD analysis project Ga0164243, IMG submission 108781) | Organic Plus compost microbial communities from Emeryville, California, USA - Original compost - Organic plus compost (OP) | ecosystem: Engineered > Solid waste > Mixed feedstock >... | reverse complement strand
TGGCCGGCATCCTGTTGCCCGGTCGCCGCGGAGCGCTTCGATTGCGCTTGCGGAGCGCCTTGCGGCGCTGAGCCTCGGTTGCCTGCGCCTGGGGACGTCGCGGCTCCATTCGATTCCGTGTTCGCGTTCGGACCAGCTGCGCCCTGGCCGGCCCGCGGATTGGTGTCCCCCTCCATCACGGCGACTCTGGAACCTTGCTCCTGTTGAGGCGCGTCGGACGTCCAGAGCGACGCCAAGGCGACCGAGCCAAGAATTACGACCATGCCGATGATGGCGACGTACCAATCGCGGAGAACGGTGCTCAGTCGCGACAACATTGTGTTGATTCTCCCCCACGTGCTCAGTCGAAGAATACAGAGAGTCGATGCCGGTTCCATGAACAGGCAGACCATCGGGCGTTTCAACCCGCGTGGCGGATGTGCGGCGCAATGGCGCATGCTGCGCAAACGAGCGGGCGCTTTCGGCAAGCGCCTTGTTGCACGGAGAGGTCATCCTTCCATGATCCGCCGCCATTGCGGCGAATAAAGCGCGCCGAGTTGCTTCAGGGGCATCACGGCGCCGGTGCGTACGTCGCACACCGGCATGTCCTCGATCGTCTTTGCCCGCGCTGTTCCGCGCACGTAGGTAAGCGAGGAGTCGGGCGCGCGCGACTCGCGAAAGAGCGACGGCCGGGCGGAGAGGTCGGCGATGCGCTCGCGGATCGCCGGCAGCAGGTCGTTGCGCACGAAGAAGGCGTTGGAGCCTTCCCGATTCGATCCGATGAGCGTGAAGCCGCGCTGCGCGGCGAGGTGCTCGAACGCGCGGATCGAGGCGCCCCAGTAGAGATTGCTGTGGTGCGCGCGGGTGCGGTCGAACTGGGCATCGGCAGGAACCGTGATCGCGTGCAGGTCGCCGAACACCGCGTTGTATTCGCAGATGATGATCTGGGGATTGACGCAGTCGATCGCCTGCCACACCCAATAGTCCTGGCCGTCGATGTCGATGCTGAGCAGGCCGATCTCGCCGTCGAATCCGTGCTCGCGGAACAACCCGTTGATGTTCGACGTGTCGATGAAGCGCTGCACCGCCGTGAGGTCGTGCCGCCAGGTCAGATCGCTGTGGCGCACCTCGGCCATATGCTGCTCCGAGCCGTCGGCGATCAGGCCGCGCCAATTGTGACGCTGGAGCAGGAAGCGCGTGTTGGCTTCCGTGTAGTTCTCCACCCCGAACTCGACGAACGAGGGACGCAGATCGGGGATCTTCCCAACGAGCCAGTCGATGATGCCGTCCTCGCCCCATTGCGAGGACACGCGGAACCCGACGTCGCTCACGTGCTGGACGCGCTCGACCGCCCGGTTGGACAGGCTCGCCACGGTGCCGAGCAGCGCCATCTGCGCCTCGGCGGCCGCGCGTGTCTGCGCCTGCGCGGCGGCGATCCGTCCATGCGCCGATTCCGTCGCTCTCCGCAGTTCCGCGACCGCCGGCGGCAGGCTTGCGCAGGAGCGGACCGCGTTGAGCAGCCCGGATGTCCAGCGTCGAAACGGCATGCGTGCCCCCGATCTTTGGCCCCAACCGCACGGCGCGCAGTGCGCCGCGGCGGGCCAATGTACCGGCGGGCCGTAAGACCACAAGAGCCGCGCTATACCGGCTCCGCCGGCGTTCTCCACGGTGTTTTTTTGGCCTTTGACCGCGCCCCACGTTAGAGACTATTGGTGGCGTCGCGAGGCCGGCGGGCCGGGCGGGGTGGTCCGGCGCACCGTCAGATCGGGGCGATGCCGGCGCTCGAAGAGGGGACGGGGATGAGCCTGCTGGACCGGGTCGTCGACAAGCTGAAGGCGCCATTCGTCCCGGGATCGGCGAAGACCGCGCCGGCGGCGAACGAACCATCGGAGGCCGAGAAGCGCGCGATCCGCGACCGTATCCTCGACATCATCGCGGAGCGTCCGCTCGACCTCAACATCGAGACCTCGAACTTCTGCGCGGCAAGCTGCGTCTTCTGTCCCAACTCCAAGGTCAAGCGTCACAAGACGACCATGGACATGGAGCTGTTCAGGAAGGTGATCGACGACTACGTCGCCATCGGCGGCGGTGCCCTGGGCGTGAGCTCGATGCAATCCGACGTGTTCTCGGACAAGCTGCTGCTCGAGCGGATCAGGTACATCGCCAAGCACAAGGCGTCGCTCTACGTCTACACGACGACCTTCCTGGCGGGCGCCTCGAAGTTCAGCGACGAGGACCTGACGTTCATCCTGAGCAACTTCGACCAGTTCCAGATCTCGCTTGGCGGCACCGACAAGGACCAGTATCGCCAGATGTACGGGATCAATGCGTTCGACGTGGTCAAGCGGCAGCTGCTGCGGATCGCCAAGCTCGTGCGCGACAACAACCTGCCGGTGAAACTGAGCCTCTATTTCCGCACGACCGACGCGTCGACGATTATGTCCTCGGACCTGATGAAGGAACTGGGCGAGAGCTACGGGGTCGTCGAGGCGCGCGATACGTTCTTCTCCTGGGGCGGCATCATCAGCCAGGACGATCTGCCGGACGGGGCGAAGCTGCAACTCGTCGACAACTCGCAGGTGCGCGCCGATTGCGCGGTGTCGATGGCCTCGCTGAGCGTCAATGTCGACGGCAGCATCGTCGGCTGCGGCTGTGTCGACTGGAACGCGCAGCATGTCATCGGCAACCTGACGAACAACACGATCAAGGAAGCCTGGACCGCGCGGCCCGCGGTCGAGTTCCGGACCGCCTTCTCGCGTGGGGCCGTTCCCGACCTGTGCAAGGACTGCTCGCTCTACCTCTCGGTCGACGACGCGTTCGGCAAGCGCGCGCTCAAGGACTACACGCCGACCGACGGCCTCTACTACAACCAGGGCTAGGGCCGGCGGGCAGGCGGACGCCGGCGCGCCGTCTCCGCGTAACGTTCGTGCACACGCGTCCCACGGGGGAGGGGGCGCCTTGGCCCGTGAGAGCAAGCCGATGTCGACAGAGGAAATCGATCCCGGAAGCCGCCGAGTTTCTCATATAAGACATTGATTCGACTGTGATATCGTTGTTCATTGCCTGAACGATACGGATTGACGTTCACTCCGTGAACATGCTAGCAAGCCCGCTGCTGGGGTGCCCATGGCCACGAGTCCGTCCAAGCCGGTCGACGCCGAGAAGACCCGCATCATGCTGGGTCTGCTTGAATCCGTGGAGCGCGGGGACGCGCACTCGCAGCGGCTCCTCGCCTCCGAACTCGGAGTCGCGCTCGGCCTCGTGAACGCCTATCTGCGGCGCTGCGTGAGCAAGGGCCTGGTGAAGGTGAGGCAGGCGCCCGCCCGCCGCTATGCCTATTACCTCACACCGCGCGGGTTCTCCGAGAAGTCACGGCTCACGGTCGAGTATCTTTCCTATTCGCTCTCGCATTTCCGCCGCGCCCGGCAGGACTGCACCGCCGCGCTGCAGGCCGCCGGCGCGCGCGGCTATGGCCGCGTCGCATTCCTCGGAGTGTCCGAGCTCGCCGAGATTGCCGCCATCTGCGCGCTCGAAAGCGGAGTGACCGTCGTCGCCGTGGTCGATCCGGCCGCGCAGAGCGAGCGTTTCGTCGGCGTGCCTGTCTGGCCGAGCATCGACGGCGGCGCGCCGCTCGATGCCGTGCTGGTCACGGACATCAACGACACGCATCGGACGATCGAGGCGGCGGTGGCGCGGCTCGGTGCGGAGCGCGTGTTCGTTCCCGCCCTGCTGGGCGCGACGCCTGCACGCAATGGAGGCGCCGGATGATCGCGCCGCAGCGCCGCTGGTACCTCGTGCAAACGCATGCGCACGCCGAAACCAAGGCCGCGGCCAATCTGGTCCGGCAAGGCTATTCGGTCTATCTGCCGCGCTACCGCAAGACGCGCCGCCATGCGCGCCGCGTCGAGGTCGTGCCGGCGCCGCTGTTCCCGCGCTATCTGTTCGTCGCCTTCGACGTGATGGCCGAACGCTGGCGCGCGATCCAGTCCACATTCGGGGTGTCGCACCTCGTCGGCGCCGGCGACGCGCCGCTCCTCGTGCCGCAGAACGTGATCGACGAGCTGCATGCGCGCGAGGACGGCGAGGGCTTCGTGCGCCTCGATCCGGCGCCGAGATTTTCGCCGGGGGACCAGGTCCAAGTGGTCGGCGGCGTCTTCGATACGTGCCTCGGGCTGTTCGAAGGAATGGCCGACCGCGAGCGGGTAGCCGTGCTGCTCGATCTGCTCGGGCGCAAGGTGCGTGTGTTTCTCGATGGGGGCTCTGTCGTCGCGGCCTGATCGTGACGGCGGCAGACGCCCTGTTCCGTGGTTCCTGCGGGTGGATCCTGTTCACCCCGAGTGCGGTAGCGTGCCTAATGCGCCGTCATCATGAATTCGAAGGTATGACGCACCGATCCGCGTCTTCCAAAGCACGTCAGGCGAGCCCGTGACAGCCCCTTGCATCACCTTAGATCGCGTGTCGAAGGAGTATCACGTTTTCTCCAGTCCACAGGACCGTATTAAGAACATTCTGGGGCTGAGAGTTCCAAGCCACCGAGCCATGAACGTACGAGCCCTCGACGGCGTGAGCTTGACCATAAAAAAAGGTGAATTTTGCGGGATCATTGGGCGAAACGGCGCTGGAAAATCCACACTGCTTAAAATCATCGCGGGTCATCTCAGTCCAACTCAAGGGCGGCACGTCAGTGTGGGGCGCAGGAGCCTTCTGCAACTGGGCAGAGGTTTCAATTCGGAGTTGAGCGGACTGGAGAACGTGCGCAATGCTCTACGGCTAGCGCAAATGGATTGGCGCGTCTCAGACGCGTTGGTGGCCAAAGTGGTGGAGTTCTCCGAACTTGGGAAGTTCATAAATTTTCCGCTGAAAACGTACTCAAGTGGCATGTATTCCCGTTTGGCTTTCGCAACTGCGGTTAGCATTGAACCGGACATTCTAATCGCTGACGAAGTGCTTGCGGTTGGCGACATAAATTTCACTCAGAAATGTCTCGCCAAGATGAGGGAGTTCAAGGAGTCAGGTAAGACGGTGGTGCTCGTCACTCACGACCTCAATTCGGTTCGCACCTTCTGTGATCGGGCGATTCTGATTGAGAAAGGAAAAGTCGTTCGCGACGGAGATCCGCAATCAGTTTGCGAAGAGTTCCGAAATCTAATGCTGTACGGGCACGAAATTGTGGATGACCTGCTCACGGAAAGCGAGCGGTCGGTCAGCATGGCTCGGCAAGCTGAGGCTAGTCATTCCGCTGTCGGTTGGCAGCAGCCTCGACCCGAAACACTAATTAGCACGCACGGTAACGGACACGCTCAAGGGTACCGTTGGATATTTGCAGCTGATGGCAAGCCTGCGCAGTCCGTAGCGGGCGGGACTCGGGTCCGTTTCGAGTTGCTATTCTCGCTGGATTCACCGGAAAGGTGTGGATCGGTTGGGGTTACGATCCACGACAGCCGCGGCGAGATAGCTATTCATTTGAACTCTGCCTTCGACGGGCTAAAGGTTCGGCCAATAGAAGGACGTACTTCGATTGGAGTCGCTTTCGAATTTCAGATGCCGCACCTAAAGCCCGGATCGTACAGCGTGTCTTACGGTGTCAACATCGTCGGCGATGGAGGCGACGAAATGCTGTCCTTTAAGCACGACTTCGATTTTGCGTTTGAGGTTGTGTGCGCTCCGGTTGAGAAGTTAGTTCACCAATGCGGGTTTGTGCTCGTGGATGACTTCGTCGTCAGGCAAATTCGGAATTAATCTGGACTTATGCAATGAAGAGGCTGCGCTTCTTGCTATTTCTCGCTTGGCGAGATTTTGTTTCTGTCTACAAGGGGTCAGTCCTTGGGTGGTTTTGGGGGGTGGTCGAACCTGCTGCCTATGCTCTGATAGCGTTCTTTTTCTTCGAGTTCGTCATAGGAGGATCGGCTTCTAGAGGTCAGCCGTATGCGAAGTATGTGCTGCCTGTTCTGCTTGCATGGATGACTGTGACAACGGCATTGCAGAGTTCGGTGACGACGATTTCTCAGTATCAAGCATTGTTGAGCGAGCAATTCGATCTGAGATTGCTGGCGGCGGTGAAGTTGTTGCCAATCGTTTGTATCCACGTGGCGATACTTTCAGTTCTGATGGGCGTCTTTTGGATATCTAGCTCTGCGGGGAGTCTTTCTATCTCCCTGTTCGTCTATGCTCTTGTTTGCTTGGTAGCGATTCTTACTGGGGTTTTCTGGATAGTTATGTCGCTGGCTCCATTTGTGAAAGATATTAGGAACATCGTCGGTGTTGGGCTGCAATTCGGTTTCTGGGTTGCGCCAATTTTTTGGGAGCGGAGTCAATTTCCTGGTTTGTTGTCATGGATTATGGTGATGAATCCATTCCATTACCCCCTTCAGACGTACAGAGTCGCATTCGTGGGCGTTGTTGACGCGCAGGCGTTTTTGTTTGAATCGGTCTACTTCTGGGTGGTCACGTTGAGTATCCTGTACTTCGGGAGCCGGATCTTCGCCAGGAGCAAGGCGCATTTCGGCGACGTTCTGACATAGCGCGTCAATCAGAGCTTCGGGACATGTCGCCAATAGCGAACGCAACTCGGGTTGCCGGACTGACGAAAGCGTATTGCCAACTCGCAAGGGCGGCGTCGCGCGAGCCTCGCGCGCGGATATCGAAACTGGATTTTGTTAGATTTTATTTCGCATGGATGCGGAGCATGCTAGCCACCGAAACCATTCATGCTGGGTCCCCCTGGGTTACGTTTTCGGCGATCCGATTCATGGATCGCGTCGTTTCCAGATGTTCTTCTGTTTTTGAATATGGGTGTGGCGGGTCCACGTTGTTTTTCTCAAGGCGAGTTAGGGAACTTGTGACTGTCGAGCATGATCGTGAGTGGCTCGATCGGACGTCATCAGCAATTCAGCCGGGCGGTGATTTTGTTTGGCATTCTCATTTCGAGCCGCCCACGTCTTTAGGGCGCTCGTCCCTGCCTTCGCGGGACCCGGATTCTTACGGTTCGAGCGCATCTGAATTTGCTGGTATGTCGTTTGAAGCGTACGCGAGATCGATTGATCGCTATCCTGATGATCATTTCGACCTTGTTCTTATTGATGGTAGGGCGCGTCCCGCTTGCTACAAGCACGCCGTGAGCAAGGTTAAGCAAGGTGGTCACATCGTCCTAGATAATGCGGAAAGGGACGAGTACGAGTTCATTGAGCAGCATGCCCGCACTCTAGGATATCCAATCTTGGATTTCTGGGGGCCGGGTCCCTACAACAAATATGTTTGGCGAACGATTGTTATACAGAAGCAGGGCCGTATCACCGGAGGGTGGTAGTGGAATCGAGTGGATGCGTACTTTTCTTTACAACTCGGTCGCTTTGTTGAAATCGGTGGCGCGGCCGGTTTTTAGATCTATGTTCTCGTCGACCCAAACCGGGCCTCTAAATCAAAATGCGAACCGCGCGAGCGAGGCAGTGTACAGTGGGCTCAACGAACTCGACCGGCGCATAGAAAAGTATCTGGATTTTGATGGCGGATACTATGTTGAGCTTGGAGCCAATGACGGTGTGCGCTTTTCAAATACCTATTATTTTGAGCGGAATCGCAATTGGCGAGGCGTATTAATCGAAGCGGCTCCAAATCGATATTTGGATTGCGTTCGGAACAGAGGGGGGCAAAGCAACGCGGTCGTTTGCGCGGCCTGTGTTTCGTTCGAATACAAGGCTGAATTCGTCAAGATGATTTATTGCGATCTTATGTCGGTGCCGTGTGGCGTCGAAACTGATATCGCGGACGCCTCGGCGCACACGTCTGTGGGGCAACAGTTTCTTGTTCAAGGTGAGCGGCTATTCGTGTTCGGGGCGATTGCGCGTACTCTTAACTCGATACTCATCGACGCGTCAGCGCCGCAGATGATCGACTTTATGTCGCTGGACGTTGAGGGGGGTGAATTGGAAGTTCTTAAAGGCGTTGACCACGATCATTTTCGATTTCGTTACCTGCTGGTCGAATCTCGAAATGTCGAGAAACTTCGCGCATATTTGGGACCATTGGGCTACCGCTTGGTCGAGCGATTTGACGATCATGACTATTTGTTTGAAGATGCGATGGGCAAGCCGGCCCTGCCGACAGCGTGAACACGTCGGTGTCGCAAATGGGCGAGCCGCTCAGATACTCGCCAGTAGTGGTCTTTGCTTATCGTCGATCAAAGCATTTGGCGTTAGCCATAGATGCGCTGTTGAAAAATCCAGAGGCGCGACGAACGCCACTTTACGTTTTTTGCGATGGGCCTAAAGACGCGCATTTTGCACCCGATGTAGACCGTGTACGAGACGTGGTCAGTAGTATTCGCGGGTTTGCATCCGTTCGCGTAGTTTTGCGAGATAAGAACTTCGGCCTAGCTCGAAACATCATTGAAGGAGTCTCGGATGTCCTTCGCGAACATGATTCAGTGATAGTGGTGGAAGACGACATAGTAGTCAGCCCCTATTTCCTGCGCTTCATGAATGCGGCATTGAGCTGTTACGAGGATACTCGGAGAGTGGGGAGCATTTCGGGCTATTGCTATCCACTGAAGGGGGAATGGCCCGAGACATTTTTTATTCGCGGCGCTGACTGCTGGGGGTGGGCGACTTGGCGCGACCGATGGGCTCTCTTTAATCCTAATGGGGGTCAGTTGCTGCAGGAGCTAAGCGCGAGCGGGATGATTGATGCATTCGATTACGGCGGAGCAATGCAATACAGCAAAATGCTTGAAGATCAGATTTCCGGCAAGAATGACTCCTGGGCGGTGCGTTGGCACGCGAGCTGTTTTTTGCGCGATCTTTTGGCGCTCTATCCAAGTAGGTCGCTCGTAAAAAACATCGGCCTGGACGGGACAGGCACCCACGGGGTCGGCGCAGACGAGTCGTACGATGTTAATGTCAGCAATCGACCTGTCAGCGTGGGCGGAATACCTATCGTGGAGAGCTCGGCTGCCCGGGATGCGTTCCGTCAATTCTTCGTTGGCGGCCAACGAGAAACTGGCAATCAGCCAGCCAAGAAATTGCGCCGCAGCTTGAGCGCATTGGTTGCACGACTGCGAGTCCATTAGCGCTAACGCATGCAGCCACGTGGCTCTAGATGAAGCGTTTGATTAAGCAAATGACATCCAAATTTGCGCCAGTAGTCATCCGGGCGCAAAGGCGCCTGCAGTCGCATTCTGTCGGGATTGGACCTGACGCTCCTGAAGCACTTGCATCATCTGAAGCGCCGATAACGATGTTTTCCGGTGACTTCGAGTCCTTTGAGGCCGCAGCTGCGCATGCCGTAGGCTACGACCACGCCGCTCCAGCTCGCGCTGCTGCAGAACGATTGATATCGCTGTTAGAAGGGCGTTCGCCTCCTGAGGTAGATGGCCGCTATATGCAAGTGCACTCGGCGCTGTGTGTTGCCCGCGAGTGTTTGGGGCCGGGCAGCTTGTCGGTTCTCGATATTGGGGGAGCGAACGGCCATTATTTTTTCGTGCTGACGTCTCGCCTCGGAATGCGGGACCTGCGATGGCACGTAGTCGAGACTAACCATATGGTTTCCGCGTGCCAGCCTTTAGGTGCGCCACAGATTACATTTAGCACTGACATACCGGACGAGGCCTTCGACATCGTTCTGCTCAGCGGAGCGCTACAATATCTTGCGAACCCCAGCGAAGTGCTACATCGGGTTAGGCGCATTGCTAGGTGGGTGATCGTCACACGCTTGCCCGTAAGCCGTTTCGGGCGCTCGCGTTTCATGGTGCAAACTGTTCCCGCGGAAATTCACGAAGGCTCAATGCCGATCCGAATCTTCGATGCGGATGAGTTTGAGTCTGCGGCTTCTTCAGTCGGAAGAATAGCGCTAACTTGGCGGGTCCCCGCGGATGACGGAGCATTCGTCGGAATGGGCGTTGAGAACGTCGGCATGTTGATCAAATGCTAGTTGCCGCTACAGAATACTTTCGCGGGCGGCCGCGGCACACGGCTCCGCCCGTTCACCCTCACCATTCCCAAGCCGCTCGTGCCGATCGGGGAGCGTCCGGTGCTCGACATCGTGGTGCGCCAGTTGGCGGCCGCCGGTTTCGACCACATCACCCTCGCCATCAGCGCGCACACCAAGCTGATCCGTGCGTTCTTCAGCGATGACGACGAATGGGACGTGAAGATCGACTACTCCGTCGAAGACCGGCCGCTGAGCACGATGGCGCCGCTCACGCTCATCCGTGATCTGCCGGACAATTTCCTAGTCATGAACGGCGACGTGCTGACCGACCTCGATTTCGCGACGTTCCACGACCGGCATGTGGACGGCCGCAGACTCTTCACGATTGCGTCGCACCAGCGCCAGCAGACGATAGATTATGGCGTTCTGCACGTGCGCAAGGGCGAGTTGATCGGCTTCGAGGAGAAGCCGACAGTGCCGTTCGAGGTCAGCATGGGCGTGTATATGGTCAACAGAGCGGCGCTGTCGTTCATTCCGAATGGCCGCCCGTTCGGATTTGACGATCTGATGCGCGAGCTCGTGTCCCTGGGCAGGGTGGTTAACGTTGAGCCGCACTCGGGTTACTGGATGGACATTGGCCGTCCCGATGACTACGAGACCGCCGTTGCCGATCACGCGGCGGGTCGGTTCTCGTGATGAAATATGTCGATCATGCTGGCGGGGTCAGCGGGCCCGCTCGTGTCGTCGAATGGAAGGATGGTAGGCCGTGAAGATCGGGATTTTCCTGGGCACGATGACGGCAACGGAGGGCGGCGGCCACACGTTGCTCCATGATCAGCTTTCCGCCCTGGGGCGGATTCGCGAGACGTGCGGCCACGAACTCGTGCTGTGCCATTACAACGAAGGGGAAGAACTTGCGCGGACCTTTCCGGAGTTTCCGCGCCTGAACATCGACGCCGAGCGAGTCCACGTCCTGACCGAGGACGAGAAGCTCTACGAGCGGCAACTCAAGGAACTGGTCATCCGGGAAGAGAAGTATCAGTGGCTGCCCCATGCCCTGCGCCACGTGCGATATGTTCTCTTCCTGCAGCCGCCAAAACTGCTGAGTCAGCCAAAGTTGTCCTGGGAAGAACGCGTCTATCGACGCGCCGGCATTCAATTTCTCATCCGACTGGTGCCATGGCTTGAGGGGATCACGTTGGATGTCCCTTTCGCGATGATGGTGTGGGATCTCCAGCATCGCGCCAGCCCATGGTTTCCCGAAGTCAGCAGTTCGCAGGAATGGCAACGGCGAGAACGCGGGTATCAAGAGATCCTGCGGCGCGCCAGCGTGCTCTATACAGGGACCAAAACCGGGCGGAACGAAGTCACATTCTATTACGACGTTCCACCCGAGCGCATTCACGTGCTGCCCTTCGTAACGCCGACGTTCGCGCGCGAGGCAGCGGACGGGCCCAGGCAACCTGACCGGCTCGAGCGATTTGATCTGCCCGCGGACTATCTATTCTACCCAGCGCAGTTCTGGCCCCATAAGAATCATGTCGTCGTGCTGGAAGCCTGCCGCATCGTGCGCGAGCGCACCGGATGGAATCTCGGCGTCGTGTTCAGCGGATCGGATAAAGGCAACATCGAATACGTTCGCGAGTACGCGCGCCGGCTGGGGCTGGAAGGGGTGACGAGATTTCCGGGATTCGTCGACCGGCCAGAACTCGTGGAGCTTTACAAGAGCGCGTTCTGCATGGTGTTCCCGACATTCTTCGGCCCCGACAATCTGCCGCCGCTCGAAGCTTTTGCGCTGGGCTGTCCCGTCATCGCGTCAGACGTGCCTGGCGCGCGCGAGCAGCTAGGTGATGCGGCAAGGTTGTTTCCGCCCAAGGACGAGCATGCGCTCGCGCAGGCGATCATGGACCTGCGCGATCCGGCGGCGCGCGCGCAGTTGGTCTCCGCCGGTCGCCGCGTGGCCGAGCGGGGCAATTGGGATGAATACGCCGCCCAGATGCTGAAGGCGGTGGACGAATTTGCCGCCATTCGCCGGACCTGGGCCTAGCGCGCAGGGCCGCCGTCGCTGCGCACCGTCGTAGGCTTGGCAGATGCAACGCTCGATATGTTGAACCATATCCCCAAACTGCTTCGGGCCGCGATGCCGCACGCCCTGCACGACTACCTGTACGTCACGCGCCCAGCGCGTGAACGCGCCCAGGCAGAGGCGGCCCGCCTGGCCTATCCGCTGCAGCTCGCCGCCCGCAACGCGGATCTGCGCGACCGTCACGCGGGCGAGCGGTGCTTCATCTTGTGCAATGGCCCGAGTGTGAAGCTGCAGGACATCACGTGCCTGCGGGGCGAGAAGGTCTTCTCGGTATCGAGCGGCTATCATCATCGCGACTATGCGCTCATTCGCCCGCTTTACCACTGCGTGCCGCAGATCACCTATGGCGTGATGACGCGCGAGGACATCGTGCGCTGGTTCCGCGAGATGGACACGCGCCTGGGAAGCGCCACCCTCTTTCTCAACCACACCGAGGAAGCGCTTGTGCGCGACGAGGGCCTGTTTGCGGGACGCGACGTCCGCTACACCGTCTTTTCCGGAGACCTTGCCGCCTATCCGGGAAACGCCAAGCCGGACATCACCGGATGCATTCCCGGCGTTCAGTCGGTGCCGCTGATGTGCATCATGATTGCGATGTACATGGGCTTCAGGCGCATCTATCTGCTCGGCACCGACCACGACTCGTTCCGCACGGGCGATTACAAGTATTTCTACGAGCCGACCGTGCTGAAGGGGAAGGATTTCTCGACCACGACCGACGGCACCGTCACGTCGCTGTTCGACGAGCTGACAGGACTGGCTAATTTGTGGCGGCAGTACCGCCGCATCAAGGAAGTCGCCGCGAGCAGCGGGGTCGAGATCGTCAATGCGACCGCGGGCGGAGCTCTCGACGAGTTCCCGCGCATCGATCTCAGGGAGTTGTTTCGCGCCGAGGCCGCAGGAGTCGAGCCGCGACGGTGATGGCGGGACGATACCCGCTACCGATCGGGGGCAGGAGAGTCCCGGCGGTGAATTTCGCGGTCGATCGCGCTCTCGACAGCGGAGAGTGTGGGCCCAAGCGACCAGCGGCCGCGGGCCTTGAGGAGATGGCGGGCGGCGGTGCCGAACTGCATTTGCCGCAGGGCGGCGGCGGCGAGCCACAGCACGCAGCGTCCCTCCAGCAGACGCGCAGCACGGCGCATCTCATGGCTGGCGGCGTCGTTCGCCATCCACCACCGGGCCAGATCGAGCAGTTCGCCGCGGATGCGCCGTTCGTGGGAGCGCTCGGCATCGAACGTCAGCGATCCGGGATGGCGCCGGTAGGTGTAGACGTGCTGGTCCAGAGGAACGGTGGCGAAGCCTGCTTCGTACCAGCGGGCGAGCCAGTCGCGGTCGGCGACATACTTGTAATCCGGGCTGAACGGCCCCACGCGGGCAACCGCCTCACGCCGGAAGAAGCGCGCATTCGGCACGCAGCTTCCGATCATGATCGTGCGCGGGGTGAGGGTCTTGTCGGCGCTTCTGCCGTAGGTTTCGATCGCTTGTCCGTCTTCGGTCAGGATGGCGGTGCCGCACGCGGCATGCGCAACCGGGTGATTGGAGAGCGCGGCGTCGATCGCGGCAAATGCACCGAGCGCATAGAGGTCGTCGGAATTGAGGATACCGATGACCTCGCCGCTCGCAACGGCTATCCCTTTGTTGAAGGCGTCGAACACGCCCTGGTCCGGCCCCGTCAGCAGGCGGATGTCGGTCCGCCCGGCAAGTTCCTCGAGGCTGCCGTCGGTCGATCCGCCGTCGACCACGATGATCTCGACCGAGGGCCACCGTTGGGCGTGCACGCTCGCCAAGGCTTCGCGCAGCATGTGCCGGCGGTTGAGATGCGGGACGATGATCGAGAAGCTGTGGCTCATGTCTGAGGCAATGGTCGTGACGTGCTGATCACCGTCGTCATTCCCGTCTATAACCGAGCCCACAGTGTCGGGCGCGCGATCAGCAGCGTCTTAGCGCAAGATCTTCCGCCGGCATACGGCCTTGCGGTGATCGTCGTCGACGATGGATCGAGCGACGATCTTGCAGGAGCGTTGCGGCCCTTTGGCCAGCGCATCCAGTGCCTGCGCCACCCCCGCAATCTCGGGGCGGCCGCCGCCCGCAACACGGGGGTGGCGGCGGCGCAGGAAGGCTACGTGGCGTTCCTCGATTCCGACGACGTGTGGCTGCCAGGGAAGCTGTCGGCGCAGATCGGGGCCATGGCGAGGAACGGCTGGGCCGCGAGCTGTACGGCCTACTATCTCAAGCGGGGAGGCAGCCCGCCGATCGTCTCGCCGCGCTACACGGACGGCGAACTGGACCTTTCGGACCTCGTGTGGGGCTGCTTCGTCAGTCCCGGCTCGACGCTGATGTTCACCAAGACGATCTTCGAGAGTGTGGGGCCG
>Ga0164243_10009259_pt1 | contig 14361 bp, 15 predicted proteins | sample OricompcompostOP_FD_108781 | JGI IMG/M metagenome (GOLD analysis project Ga0164243, IMG submission 108781) | Organic Plus compost microbial communities from Emeryville, California, USA - Original compost - Organic plus compost (OP) | ecosystem: Engineered > Solid waste > Mixed feedstock >... | reverse complement strand
CGCCAGACGTTGGGTACCCTAGGTACCGCTAGGAGACGTCGCATAGTCAGGTCTAGTGCGCATCCCTGCTAAGGATGTGAGCCCGCAAGGGCTCCGTGGGTTCAAATCCCACCGTCTCCGCAGCGAAGCCCCGGTTCCCCTTGTGGGACCGGGGTTTTTCGTTGATACGATGCGGCTTACGGGTGGTCGTCCGGATGGGCAGAAGTCTGCAGGAGGGGGCACCTTGTGGCAGTTTGTGGCAGTAGAACTGCCACACAGCTGACACTGAGATCCGCGGGAGTCGAGGGGCTGGGTGCACCGATGGCGAGAGCAGCGACGTTGCCTCGTGGGATCAGTCTGCACGGTGATCGCTACCGCGTCAGGCTGACGGTCGACGGCGAGATCCACTCGCTGGGTGTCTACGACACGCTCACCGATGCCAAGGCAGCGCTCGCGATCGCGAAGGCGGAGAAGGTGCGTGGCACCTTCGTCCCGCCCGCACGGGTGCGGGCGGAGCGCCGGGCTGAGGCCGAGCGAATCGAGCGGGAGTCCGTGACGCTCGATCGGTGGGCTGAGCAGTGGCTCGGGCATCTGCGCGAGCAGGGCGGCGCGGAGTCCTCGATCGTCACGCATCGGTCGGTGCTGCGGGCACACGTGCTGCCGGTGCTCGGACAGGCACGGCTGGTGGACATCGCACCCTCCGACATCGACGAGCTGATTGCCGGTGTGCGGGCACGGCCCTCCAAGCGCAACCCAAGGGCGAAGGCGAACGGGGTGGCGCCGAATGTGCTGCGGACCCTGCGTGCCTGTCTCAACGTCGCTGTCAAGCGTGGGCTGCTCCCGGTCTCGCCGGTACGAGCCGAGGTGCCGGCCCGGCGGGTGCGCCCGGTCGACCCCGACGGCGACGTCGCGACGCCGGCGGAGATCGCGGCGATGACGCAGGCGATGCCTGAGCACATGCGGGTCGCGATCCCGCTGGCGGCGTGGTGCTCGCTGCGCCTGGGTGAGGTGCTGGGACTGCAGCGCGGCGACTTCGTCCACCTCGACGAACCTGACCGCGCGCTGCTGCACGTGCGGCGGCAGGTCAACTCGAAGGCCCCTGGCGCACCTTTGACGCCGCCGAAGGCCGACAGCGTGCGCAGCATCGCGATCCCGTCGTTCATGCTCGAGCCTCTCGTGGAGCACCTCGCCGAGCACGTCGGCGCCGGCCGTGACGCACCGGTACTAGCGCACCCCAGCCGCAGGCTCGAGCGCATCTCACAGACGACGTTCGACCGCCACTGGCGCGCCGCCCGCACCGCCGCCCGCCGCCCGACGTTCCGATTCCACGACCTGCGCCACACCGGCCTGACGATGTACGCCCAGCAAGGTGCGACACTCGCCGAGCTGCTCCACCGCGGTGGACACACCGACGTGTCCGTCGCGCTGCGCTATCAGCATGCGACCGCCGAGCGAGATCGCGCGCTGACGAAGCGGCTGGCCGCGGCTCTGGGGTGGGGCGGTCCGGGGAGTTGACACGACTCGTTGTGCTCAGGATCGGCAAGTCGCGCGCTCACAGTTTGCAGAGTCGGTTTGGATTGAAGGTCTTGACATGAGCGGGGCCGAGTCGGGTCAGCAGAGTGCAAGGTCGAGCCAGGCAACTTGCACAGTCGCTGGCAGTGCAAGTTTGGCGCGCGGTACATGCACTTTGGATGTGGGGAGATTCAGGGGGACGGCTCGTGTGGCGGCAATCGCAAGGCCGACGCCCATCCCAGGGCGCTTGCCGAAGACACGACGACGCAGCAGTCCCGGATCTGTCTCGAGCTCGCCCCTCGGCCCAGGAACCGCGGCCCTCGCCGAGTCAAGTATGAGCGCGAAGCTCACGTGCCAATCGGCGTCATCTACTCAGTTGCGAGTTCCACGGGTTCAGCCCGCAGCACGACGGGCGGACCACTGACGCCAGGTCTCATCAGCGCGACGGCCTGAGGGCTTCCTTTCCTGAGGTGTGGGCTCCGACATTGCGGAGACTCTGGTGAGCGCAGACACAGGTCGGCCGGCCCGCGTGAGCTCACCGATAGCCACGCGGATGAGTCGCCCGAAGCGAACGGCGCGGATCTCGCCGCGGGCGATCAGCCTCCGCACAGTGTCGGGCGAGCAACTGAGGACCTCCGCTACCTGCGGGATGGTCAGGTACGCAGCGGCCACGTTGTTGTCAGACATCTGCCGTCTCCTTCCGATGACTAACCACGGATGTGGACGGGTTCGTACAAGTCAGATCAATAAGTCGAGATCCCCTGATCGCTGTGCTGCACACCGGTCCACGGACGCGCGTAGTCGTGGACAGCCAGCGTTCGCATCGATCCGAGAGGAGTGGTTCGAGTCACGCCGTGTTGGTAGGGAGAGCGCGGCGTCACCGCTTCGCAACCGACGTCGAACCGGCACCGAATGAACCTGCGCAGCGGGCTCCAAACGACCGCGTGACGGCAATAACGAAGGGCTCTTGTCGTGATCACCCCTGACTCGTCCTGGCTGGAGGTTGCTGAGGCTGCTCAGCTGCGTGCGTTGGCGGGATCTGTGCTGGCCGTGGCACTGATCGTCTGCGTGCTCGTGATCGCGGTGTCTGCGGTTGCCTGGGGCGCACACAGGGTGGGGTGGTTCCGGATGGGCGACGGGGCGTTGGCCAGCGTGGGTCGTTCCGTGCTGGGGGCGGTGGTGCTGGGCGCTTTGTCGGGCATCGTCGGGTGGAGCTCGGGACTCATCTAGCCCCGGTCTCGCGACTTCGCCCGTATCAACGTGTTCGCCGAAGAACACGTTGATACGGACCTCGCCGTGTCTGGGGCGGCGTGCAGGAGCGCGGTTGAGCGCGGACGACGGCGCGTATCGGCCGCGCGCGTGCATATGGCGAGCCTGCGTGAGGTGTGTGCCACCCGAGGCCGCAGCACGGCCAGACCAGAACGAGGTGGCGATCCAGCCCTGAGAGGAACTTTGGACATGATCACTGCGGCGGTCGACCCGGGTGTGGGTTTCAACTTCGACTTCTTCCCGTTCATGGAGACGCTGCGGGAGGCGGCCGGCGGTGGCCTGGCCACGGCTCTGGTGGTGTCGGTGGTGCTGCTGGCGCTGGCGGCAGTGATGTGGGGAGTGGGCAAGATCGCCGGCGCCCGCTCGATGCAGAGCGTGGGCTTCGGCGCCTTCTGCGTCACCGCCGTGGTGGCGATCCTCATCGGTGCAGCGAACGGCATCGCCGTGTGGGGTTCGAACCTCGACACGGGCTTCTGACCGGAGAGCGGTGGACACCAGTGGTGAGCTCGATGGCTGCTCGCGCCGAGCACCTGCCCGGCCCCGACCGGGTCGGTCGCGTGGCGGCTGCGACGGAAGCCTGGGCGCGCCTGGTACTTCGGGCGCTGGAGGCGGTGCCTACCGAGACGCGCCGACTGGTGCAGGTCTGCGGTGCGGTCGCCCTAGCAGCGTTCGTTGTGATGGGGAGCGCCGCAGCCTGCGGACCCCTGGACTTTCAGTGCAAGGCCGACGCCTGGGCGGAAGGGCTCGTGGACGGCCTGCGAGCTTCGTTCGCCTCCCTGACGCAGTCGATGATCCAGGGCATCTTCACCGGAAGCTTGGGCACGCTCGGCGACGGCGGCTGGCGGGCCGGGCTCAGCCTGGCCGGCCGGGTCGGGGCCGTCATGGCGATCGTGGTCGTCGCCCTGGCAGCGGTCCAGATCGTGACCACGCTGGTGGCCAAGCAGCGGCAGGGCATTCTCCGGGCAGCGATCGGGGCGGCCCTGGCGTGGCCGGTGGCCTCGTCCGCGGTGTGGGCCGCGATGCAGCTGGTGCGGGTCATCGACGCGATCTCGGCCCAGATGATCGAGGACTCCCACGTCCAGACGCTGTCCAGGCTGGCGGACTTCACGATGGTCGTCGGCACCGCGACGCCGGTGACAACGGCACTGGTGGCGCTGTTCTTCGTCTTCTGCGTCTTCATCCCCACCGTGCTGCTGTCGCTGATCATGGCGTTCCGCAACTACGGCATCGTGCTAGCGATCGCGATCGCGCCGGTGAGCCTGATGGTGTGGGGCTTCGGCTCCCTGCGGGAGATGTCTCGGGGCTGGCTCAAGGTCGTGCTGGCACTGATCTTGACCAAGCCGGTACTGGCGATCGCGCTGGTGCTGGCGGCCGAGTTGATCGTGCAGTCCGCCGACGAGCTCGAGATCGGCGGCTTCCTGACCGGGGTGGCCGGCTTGGGCATGGCCGTGTTCGCCCCGTTCGCCGCGATGGGGATGGTCAGCGGTGCGATGGCCGTCTCGGACAGCAACATCATGCGAGGCGCTGAGGCGGGTGCGGGCCGGTTCGCCAGCCGAACCGCCCACTCCGCCAGCCAGGGCGCGAAGCGCGCCGGCCACAGGGTTGCGGAGAAGGCAGCCTCGACCAACCCCAAGACGAACGCTCTGTGGTCGCTGGTTCACGGAAGCCAGCCCGGTGGGGCCGGTGGCGGGACGTCCGGGAGCGGAGTACCCGGGCAGAGGCCACCCGTCGGCGCCACTCAGTCGGCCATGCCGCCGACCAGGGGCTCAGGCACGGGGAAGCAGCCTGGACCGAGCGGTCAGCAGGGCGACAACGGGTCCGTGCCAGGTCAGCCGGGCGGCGGTTCCGGGGCACCGGCACGTGGGCCGGGCCGGGAGCCGGGGCAGGGGAGACCGCCGGGGCTGGACCCGAGCACGACCACACCAGCAAGCCCTGCGCCGGGAACTCCCGCGCCGCCGGATCTGGCGGAAGGGCAGGGACGGGACGCAGCGACGCGGGGGAGCAGCGCGAGCCCACCGGTGGGCGAGGTGGGGCCGCAGCAGGCCCGTGCCGTGGGCGCACGGGCCCCGCAGAGTCCGGCGCCGGGGGAGGGGTCGGCGGACCAGCCCGACCAGCGTCCCTCTGGCGGGCCGAGGTTGACGTGATCAAGACCAGGAGGGCATGAGTGATGGTTGCTGGGAGCGGGGCGCTCGACGAAGGCGTGACGCTGCCTCGGCTACGCCGCAGCGGCGTGGTGCTGGGGTTGGAGGCATCACAGCTGGTGTTCGTCGCCGCTGGCCTGGTGGTGCTTGTGACCGCCAACATCGGTGGCGGCTCGGCAGCGATCCTGTCCTCCTGGTGGCTGTGGCTGCCGCTGCTGGCCTTCGGCGCCGGTTCCTGGCGAGGCCGCTCCTTCGTGGATCGGGCCGCGGTGGCGGGCGTGGCGCAGCTGCGACGCGTGCTGGGCAAGACCAGCGCCAGCGTGGACGTGGACCGGGGCCGCCAGCCCTGGACGGAGTCTCGGCTGGACGTGCCGGGGGCGCTCGGTGCCCGGATGCACCTGCTGGAGCTGGTGGGCACCGACTTCGGTGGCGCGTGCATGGTCTGGGACGCTCGAGAAGGCACCGCCACCGGTGTGCTGCTGGTCTCCGGTTCGGGCTGGGAGGCACTGTCGTACGAGGAACGGTCGGCGGCCGCGGCCGGGTTCGGGCTGGCCTGCCGGGGGGTGACTCCGCTGGCCGGGGTGGAGAGGGTGGTCACCTACGCCCGCACCATCCCGCGCACGACCGAGTACCTGCGCCTGGGCCAGGCATCGGGCTCGACCTACGCCGATCAGGAGTACGAGGAGCTGCTGAGCAGCGGCGCGCTGGGCAATCCGCCCTATCGCGACGTCCTGGTGGCGGTGACGCTGCGACAGGACGCGGTGCGTGCGGAGGTCAAGCAGCGTGGCGGCGGCCGTCTCGGGCTGTCCCGGGTGCTGGCCGAGCGGATGCGTGACCTGGCTACCGACCTGACAGCTGCCGGGGCCCAGGTGCGGGGCGGTCAGTGGATGAGCGCGGCGGCGATCCGCGCCGCGTGCCGGCTGGCGTTCGACCCGATGGCGGCGGTGTGGCTGAACCCCACCGATGGCCTCCCAGCGGATGCGATCGCTGCGACGTCGGTGCGAGAGCGCAACGGCGATCACCTCGAGCTCGACAGCGCGGTGGCCCGCACCTGGTGGGTCGAGCAGTGGCCCAACGAGCGGGTAAGCGCTGGATTCCTTGCCCTGCTGTCAGCCACGGGGGAGTTTCCGCACACCGTGACCCAGGTGTGGCGACCGCTGGATGAGAAGACCTCCCAGAAGCGGCTCAACAACGACAAGGAGGCGCTGCGAACCGTGGGGCGGCTCTCCAAGGCCCTGGGCCGGGATGCCACCGGTGCACAGCTGGCCGAGGAGCAGGCGCTCGAGGCCCGCACTCACGCTCTGACCGCCGGGTACACCGACGTGTCCTACTCGGCCTTTGTCACTGCGGTCACCGCCGACCCCGAGGGTCTGAACCACGTGGGTCGGTGGCTGCGGCAGGTCGCCCCCGGAGCAGTGTTCAACCCGCTGCGCGGCCAGCAGTGGGCCTCGTTCGCGCAGGCGGCGCTGCCGCTGGGCGTCAGCAACCGGAAGCGGTGAGCGGTGCATGAAGACCACCACAGACGTCGACCGCGAGCTGGTGTTCCGCGCCTACCCCGAGCTGCGCGGCCGGCAGCGTGCGGTCATGAGGGCGCGACTGCGGCAGCTGGAGCGCGAGCACAGCCACCCGGAGCAGGAGCGGGCCGAGCGAGGCTCGCGGCGGCGTCGGCGCCAGGCCGACCTCGGCGACCTGCCGTACATGGCGCGCGGGCGCTGGGGCAGGCTGGGGCAGAGCCTGTGGGGCCCGGTCGGGGCGATGGTGCCCATGCACGTGACCTCCACGGCGGATGTGGGGGTGCTGACCCCGTTCACCTCATTGCCCGCCCACCTGCTCGACGGCCCGGCGATCGGGCTGCAGACGTTCGATCAGGGGGTGTTCCGGTTCGACCCGTGGGCGGCATACCGGGCCAAGCTGGTGACCTCCCCGGGCCTATGCGCGTGGGGCACGATGGGGTCGGGCAAGACCTACGCGATGCAGACCGCCGCGCTGCGGCTGGTGCGCTACGGGCGCCACGTCATCGTCGAGGAAGATCCCAAGGGCGACTGGGTCAAGCTGGCCCAGGCAGTCGGCGGGCAGGTCGTACAGATCGGCCCCGGATGCCAGAGCCCCACCAACCCGTTGGCGGCCCCGACGCTGCGGGCCGGCGCTGACGAGCTGGCCGCGCGGCGCCAGGTCGATGCGCACCGGGCACGGCTGCTGCGGCAGATGGTGCTGGTGCTGCGCGACGGGAAGCCGTTCACCGAGGGCGAGGAACCGTGCCTGGACGCGGTGGTGGAGGCGATGCGCCACGGCACGTGCCGCGCCAGCATCCCCGGAGTGGTGCAGTACCTGGCCGACGCACCGCAAGAGCTGAGGGCGCTGGTGGGCCAGGACAGCGTCACCGCGATGCATCTGGTGCTGCGAAGGCTCGTCAGCGGCCCGCTGGCGGGCATGGTCGACACCGATGCCGAGGTCGAGCTGGACCCAGCCTCGCCGATGATCGTGTTCGACACCTCCTCGATGCTGGGTGCCGATGAGGTGACCAAGGGGATCGCGAATGCGTGCCTGAGCGCACGGGTGGACTCCCTGCTGCAGTGCGGTGACGGCCGATTCCGGATCGTGATCGACGAGGAGGCATGGGCGAAGCTGCGCAACCCCTACGCCGCCCAAGCCATCGACAACCGGCTACGCATGACCGGGCACTGGCGCTGCTCACCGTGGCTGATCTTCCACGAGCTCAACGACATCCAGCAGATGGCCGACCTCGGCGCGCACCGGGAGGTCGTGCGCGGCATCGTCTCCAAGTCGCAGATCAAGGTGGTCTTCCGGCAATCGCCGGCGGCGCTGGAGATGTACCGCGACTTCGTCCAGCCCAGCGAACGCGAGATGGAGATCGTGCGTTCGCTGCCCGCCCGGGTGGGGCTGTGGCGACTCGGTGAACGGTTCGCCGTCACCGTGCAGGCAGCCACCGTGGCTTCCTCACACGCGTTGTTCGACAACGACGAAGGGCGAGCAGGATGAGTACCGATCACCCTCGAGCTGGACTGACACTGCGACTACCGCGCCTGCAGTCCGAGCAGGAGACGCCACAGAGGGCGCAGCGACCGGGGGCCACGGAGAACGCCGCTGCGGTGGCCCGGACGGTGCCGGAGCAGGTGTCACGGCTGCTTGGGTCGCTGCGGGCCTACGTGTGGCCCTATCGGCTGGTGTCGGAGATGACCGACCGCACCCTGCTGGCCGGGGTCGCGGCCACGGGCATGGCGGGTCTGGTGACTCTGATGCTGGCCTGGGTCAGCGGGTCGGCCCTGCTGTACGGGATCTTCCTGATCGGGCTGATCGGGTGGGTGCTGGGCTGGGTGGCGGTGGGCCGTTGGTGGTGGTCCTACCGCACAAGCCCGCGGCGGGACCGTCACCGACTGCTTGGCAAGGCCGGGGTGGCGACCTCTGAGGAAATCAGCCGCACCGTGGGCACCGCCGCGGTGGTGGCACGGGCTGCGACCCTGCGGCCCCTGCTGGCCGCACAGCGCGCTGCCGAGCAGCGGCCGGTGGAGCCGCATGAGGTTGCCCTGCAACTGGGCACCAGCCGCAACAAGCGGCTGTGGTTGACCGTGGACCGCCCGGTCTACCTGGTTGGCCCGCCGCGCTCGGGCAAGGGGTTTGATCTGCTGGTCTCCCACATCGTGGAGGCGCCCGGTGCGGTGGTCTCGACATCGACCCGTGCCGACAACATGGAGTTGACCATCGGACTACGTGCCCAAGTCGGGCCGGTCCTGGTCTTCGACCCGGAGGGCGTCAGCGGCCGACCCACCACGCTGCGCTGGGATCTGCTCGCCGGCTGCGAAGACCCGGCGGTGGCTCAACGGCGAGCCTCGGTGCTGGTCTCCAAGATCGGCTTGACCGGTGAGAACCAGGTCTGGGCCACCTCTGCGGGCGGGATCGTGCAGTGCCTGCTGCACGCGGCCGCCGTCTCGGGTCGCCGCGCCAGCGACGTGCACCGTTGGTCGACCTCCCCGGAGGTCGCCCGCGAGGTCATCCCGCTGCTGGAGCGCTACTCGCCGGGCACGTCGTGGTCGGAGACGATCGCCGCGATCCAGGCCGAGGACGCCAAGATGCGCTCCAACAAGTGGTTCGGCGTGGAGACGGCGTTCAAGGCGCTGGACGTGCCCGCCGTGCGGGCGGTCTTCGACATCGACCGCAGCGAGGCGTTCGACCCGCGCGCGTTCCTGGACCAGCGCGGCACCCTCTACCTGATCTCGCGGTGGCGCGAGACCAACAGCACCGGCGGCAGCGTCGGCGCGTTCTTCTCCCTGGTGCTGGACGACGTCGCCCTGGCGGTGCGGGCAGCCTCCCAGCAGGCTGGCAGCAGCGACCGGCAGGACCCGCCGTGCCTGATGGTGCTGGATGAGATCGCCAACATCCACCCCTGGCCCGGTCTCCCGCAGGCCACCTCGGCCGGCTCGGGGGAGGGGCTGCAGGTGATCAGCGCCTGGCAGTCCCGGGCCCAGTGCCGTGACTCCTACGGCACCGAGACCGAGCGGTCCCTGTGGGACGCCAGCACCATCTTGATGCTGGGCGGCGGCTCCGACACCGGCGACCTCAAGGAGCTCTCAGACCTGCTCGGCGAGGAACCGGTGAAGTCGGAGTCGACAACCTGGGACGGCCGCGGCGGGTTCTCGCTGACCCCCTCGCTGCAGGTCTCCGAACGCGACAGTGCGCTGATCTCGGTCGACCAGCTGCGCCGATTGCCCGAGCACGTCGTGCTGATGGTGCAGGGACGACTGCGTCCGATGGTGATCAGCACCGTTCCCTGGATCGACAAGCCCTGGGCCGAACAGGCCCGCGCCTCGCGACAGTGGCATGTCGACAACCCCACCGGCCCAGACGGTGAGCCGCTGTCCTACCCGCAGCCAGAGCCCGCGCAGGTGGCCCGATGAACACCACACCCACCGGGCCCGGCACCCCGGATGCCAGGAAGCTGGAGCAGATGCTCAACCCCGCCTCGGAGGCCGAGCAGAAGATGCTCAACGAGCCTCTGGAAGTCCCCAAGCCGTTCTGGTGGGGCAAGTCCACGCTGGCCCAGCGCAGGCTTGCGCTGCGGCACACGATCACCTTCACCGAATGGGTGATCCAGGTCTGGAACATCGAGCGCAAGCTGCTGCCGCCGTGCTGGGTGCTCCATCCCGACATCGTCGTCGAGATGAACGCGCTGGCGATGGCGCACTCGGTCATGTACCGCCACGACAACCCCAGCGGGCCCGTGCAGTGGCTCATGTACCTGGACTACCAGCGGCGCCGACTCGCCGAGAACAACGCCGCCGCCGGGTGCGCCTCACGTGGCTACCACGAGCGGATCGACCAGGGCCCGACGCCGGTGCATCAGCGGCTGCGCACCTACGGCGAGGGCGATGACGCGCATCCCGAGCTGCCGCTGCAGCTGGGGCACTGGACCTGGCCCCACGAACACCCCGAGGACCAGCAGCGCACAGGAGAAGAACAGCAGGACCCAACCTAGGAAGGCGGCATGAGCGACATGGTCAACGTCACGATCTACACCACTCCCGACTGCGGGGCCTGCCACGGGGCCAAGAACGCCATGACCCGGTACGGCATCCCGTTCACCGAGGTCGACACCGCCACCGACCCAGCGGCGCGGGCCTACGTGCGCGATGACCTGGGGTACCTGTCCGCTCCGGTCACCGCCCTGACCTACCGGGACGGGCGCGTGCACACCTGGGGCGGGTTCGACCTCGAACAGATCCGGCACGCCCGCGAAGTACTGGAGCAAGAAGGGGCGGGCGTGGCACCCAGCGCCCCACTGACCCACGCCCACTCCGATCCCCGGCTCGACCTCGGCGTCAGCGGCGCCGCCTGAGATATCGGGCAGCTCCTTCCATGAGGTGCTCGGCACGTGATGCCAGCACCACGTCCGCGCACCCGGCACAGCGAAGGAGACCCACGATGAGTGGCAAGGTCACCCGACTGTTCGACCGCAACCGCGACCGCGTCTGGCGCCCTGCACCGGAACGCCAGACCGTCCCGCAACCCGCGGTCAGCATCCTCGACCAGCTCGACGTCGACGGTGCGCGGACCGACGTCGCGCCGGAGCCGACTCAGGACATCTCGGTGCTGCCCGCGCCGATGCCAGCCGTGGAAGCGGCCAACCACCGCCAGCGGCTGCGGCACGCCAACGAGCTGCTGCGCACCTTCACCAAGACCGCGTGAAACGAGGGGGAGACCGATGACCAGCTACCGCGACGACTACGACCGCCGCGAGATGCAGTGGCGCCAGGAGCAGGAACAGCGCCGAGCGCGCGAGCTCGAGGAGCGGCGGCGCCGCGACGAGCTGGAGCAGCAGCGCCGTGAGCGAGAGCTGGAGCAGCAGCGCCGCGATCGGGCTGAGCGCGAGATGACGCGGTTCTTCAGCTCCTGGTGACGACGGCGCCGCATCACCTGTCATGAGCACACCCACCCGCAAGCGAACCCGTCAGAGCACCGCGGTGCGAGGCGCGGTCGCGTTCGGCATTCTCGGCGCCGTGCTGGCAGCTCCGCTGCTCGTCGTGGGACTGCTGCTGGGGCTGCTGGTCGGCGTGACCAGCGCCTCCTTCGACGGTAGCGCTGCCGCGGGACCATCGCCGCAGGCGCTGGAGGTCGGTGCAGTCAGCGCCGAGGGCTGGACACATCCCATTCCGGGGGTGGTCACCTACCAGGGCAACTACGGTCAGCTCCGCTCCGGTTACACCCACGCCGGGGAAGACCTCTCCGCCCCCTACGGCACCCCGATCTATGCCGCGGCCGCCGGTGTGGTGAGTCGAGCCTCTTGCCAGGGCTTCCAGGGGCGATCGCCGTGCAACGTGATCATCAACCACGGCCCCGACCCCTCCGGGCAGGTCATCGAGACCTGGTACGTGCACATGTACCCGCAAGGGGTCCTGGTGAGCCTGGGGCAGCAGGTGGCAGCCGGTGAACGGATCGCCCTGACCGGCAGCAACGGCAACTCCACCGGCCCGCACCTGCACCTGGAGGTGCGGGTGAACGGGGTTGTCACCGACCCGACAGCGTTCTTCGCCGCCCGGGGTGTGGACCTGCGCAATCCCACCGCGACGCCACCGGGCGGGGATGGCGTCGCGGCGGCGCTGACCTGGGCACGCACCCAGATCGGTGCCCCGTACCAGTGGGGCGCGACCGGCCCGACCGGCTACGACTGCTCCGGGCTGACGATGCGCGCCTACGAGAGCATCGGTCTGGAGCTGCCCCGCACCTCCCGCCAGCAGTACGCCGCCACCGTCCGGGTCTCCGAGGGTGACCTGCGGCCCGGCGACCTTGTGTTCTGGAGCAGCGACGGCACCGCGGAGGGCATCTACCACGTCGCGCTGTACGCCGGCGATGGACGGATCGTGCAGGCCCCCTCCGCGGGGCGAACAGTGGAGGAGGTGACGTTGTGGCGAACCAACCTGTACGGCTTCGGGCGGCTGCCCTGAGCGCAGCGGTCTGCCTGGCACTGACCGCCGGCTGCGCACCCAACGGGCGTGACCTGAAGCCCGTGGACCCGGCCACAGCGGGCACGGCAGCGACCAGCGAGGCCGACGGGGTTGAGGACTCCTCAGGGGCCGTCGGGCCAGGAATCGGAGACTTCGTCGACCCCAACCACGACAGCGGGCCGATCCCGCTCCCTGCCGCTGACCCGACCGGGCTGCCGGACCTGGCCGCGGAGGGCCTCACCAGTCAGGACGAGGCCGCCGCGCTGAACGCGGCACAGGACTTTGTGAACACGATCTGGACGTGGGACTACACCGACGCCAACGACCGGGCCGGCCTCGAGCGAGCATTGCCGCTGACCACCCCGCAGCTGGCGGAGCAGCTCGAGGCGTACCTCACCCAGACCCTGCACGACCCGGCCGAATGGGATCGCCTCAGTGCGATCGGTGCGGTGGGCTCCGCGAGCCATGTGCTCAGCGTGGTCCCGGCACCTGACGGCGACTTCGGGGCCGACCGCTACACCGCCCAGGTCATCTACCGCACCTTCACCGTCGATGAAGAGGGCGCCTACCAGGCACGCGAGGAGGAGACCCGCTACGCCACCCTCCAGCTGAACCGCGTGGACTCAGTCTGGCTGGTCGCAGCGATCCCGTACCTGGAAGCCGAGCAAGTCATCGAGGCGGCACCACGGTGAGCGCCAGGGCCACAGGGCGCCCGACCGGCAGGACCTTCGCCGTCGCACTGGCGCTGCTGACCGTGGCGCTGGCCGGGGTCGCAGTCCTGCCTACTCTCATCGCCCCATTCAGCCGGGCGCCGATCCCGCCGCAGGCGCCGGCTCCCGTCGACGCCGCCCAGGCGGAGCAGCTGCTCCAGGAGCTGGTCGTGGCCAACCCGGACCCGGGTGCCGGCTACGACCGCGCCGCGCTGTTCGGCCAAGACTGGGCACCAGTGGGGGAGTGCGACACCCGCGCCGTCGTGCTGGCGCGAGACCTCACAGCGCCGCGCTACTCCACCCACACCCCGTGCCGGGTCATCGGCGGCACCCTGTCAGACCCCTACACCGGCACGACCGTGACCTACAAGCCCGGGGCTGGCCGCATCGAGGTTGACCATGTCGTCAGCCTCTACAACGCATGGGTCAGCGGCGCTCAGACCTGGGACGCCGCGACCCTGACCGCGTTCGCCAACGACACCACCAACCTGCTCGCCGTCTCCGCGATCGCCAACCAGGACAAGGGCGGCTCCGATGCCGCCACCTGGGTCCCCAGCGATCAGGCCGCCTGGTGCGGCTACGCAACCGTCCAGATCAGCGTTAAGCACGCCTACGCCTTGCGAATCACCGCAGCGGAGAAGGCGGCCCTGCTCGATCTGCTGCAGACCTGTTAACCCCACCTAAGGGGCTCTTCGCAGATGAGGGTGTAGAGGTAGTGGGTGCGTCGGCGGCTGGGTAGAGGTCGAGGTCTTCCGATGATGGAGGTTCCTACGCCAGCCATCCGAAAGACCTCGACATGCTCGACGCTACCTTCACGCGCCCTGACCTGACCACGTTCGCCCGCCTGGACGACCTCGGCTTGGGGGTCATCGGCCAGCTGCTCGAGCCCGACCGCGCGGTGCTCGCCTGCCGAGTCACTGCGGCCGACGAGTGGTGTCGACGGTGCGGCTGCGAGGGCGTGCCGCGCGACACCGTCACCCGGCAGCTGGCGCACGAGCCGCTGGGCTGGCGCCCCACCACGCTGCTGATCACCGTGCGCCGCTACCGGTGCACCGGGTGCGGGCACGTGTGGCGTCAGGACACCACCGCAGCGGCCGAGCCGCGGGCGGCGATCTCCCGCGGCGGGCTGCGCTGGGCCCTGGAGGCGATCGTGTGCCAGCACCTGACGGTCGCGCGCCTGGCCGAGGGCCTGCGCGTGTCGTGGAACACCGCGAACGCCGCGGTCCTGGCCGAGGGCAGTCGCCTGCTCATCAGCGATCCGGACCGGTTCGACGGCGTGAGGGTCGTGGGCGT
>Ga0164243_10009258_pt1 | contig 14362 bp, 6 predicted proteins | sample OricompcompostOP_FD_108781 | JGI IMG/M metagenome (GOLD analysis project Ga0164243, IMG submission 108781) | Organic Plus compost microbial communities from Emeryville, California, USA - Original compost - Organic plus compost (OP) | ecosystem: Engineered > Solid waste > Mixed feedstock >... | reverse complement strand
CCGATCGCCGTCGGGTTCGTCGACGAGCCCGGCGTCGGGATCGACACGCCGGAGGAGTACCGGCAGTTCGTCGAGCGGTGGAAGGCCCGGGGCGGGAAGGCGGATTAACGGGCGGTTGAGCGACCCGGCCTCGCCTTCGAGACCGGGTCGACTCCTTTCGCCGGACGGACGCGCCCGAAACCTCGTCAGTGTTTCACGGTCGCGGCGGGCGGGGCGATTTTGAGGCTACGAAGGTAGCTGATCAGGTCGGCGAACTCGACGACCGTGAGACCGTCGACCAGGCCGGAAGGCATGACCGAGACGGCGCCGACTTTCCGCTCGTCGATCTCGGACTTCGGCACGCGGACGAGCTTCGCGTCGGAATCGACGACCTCGACGTACGCCTCGGTCTCGGCGCGGACCAGGCCGTTGACGACCTTGCCGTCGCGGGTCGCGATGAGGACCGGCTGGTAGCCGGTGGCGATCCGGTTCGACGGCTCCAGGACAGACCGGATGATCTCGTCCTTATCGTACTTGAGGGCGAGCCCGGTCAGGTCGGGGCCGAAGTTCGCGGTTCCCCGGCCGCCGGCGGAATGACACTTCACGCAGCCGACCCCCTTGGCGTCGAAGAACAGGGCCTCGCCGCCGCGCGGGTCGCCGTCGTGGGTCGCCGCGAACGCGCGGAGTGCTTCAACCCCGGCCGGCTTTGTCTCCCCTGCCCCGCCCCCGGTTGAGAGGCGCGAGGCGAGCGCGGGGGGGAGCGGCTGGGAGACCTGGATCCCGAACGACCAGACCCCGATCCCCTGACGGCTGACGACCAGAACGCGGTTCCGACCCGCTTTCAGCGCGACCCGGACGAGGTCGGAGTCGGGTCGGTAGGCGCGGCCGGCGAAGTCGTTGTAGTTGAAAACGACCTGTCCGTTCACGGTCACGATCGCCGTGCCGCTGGAGCCGATGAGGAAAAGGGCGTCGCGGTCGCCGTCGGACTCGACCTCGGTGTACGCGAACGCGCAGAGGTCGGGCGAGCCGTTGGTGTCGTAGCCGAACCCGCCGCGGTCCCCCGCCCCTCCTTTGAAATCGTCGAGGTTCACGCGGCCGGACGTCGCGTCACCCCGCCGCGCGGTCCAGGAGATCGTGCGCCCTTCGACCCCGGCGTGGGCCTTCGCGAAGTCGATCGTGCGGTCGCCGACGAAGACGCGGGCGGTCGTCCTCGGGAACGGCCCGATCACCTTCCAGTCCGTGACGGGGGTAAACCGCGTCAGCACCCGCTCCAGCGCGAGCGCGGCCGGTCCGTCGTACCGGCCCGAGAGGGCGGCCGTTTCGAGGTCGCGGGCAACGTTGTCGCGGACGGATAGGAGGGCCGCCTCGCCGGCGCGGCGGACCTCCGGGCTGCGGTCGCGGAGCGCGGCCAGGTAGACGGGAAGGGCGCGGGGGTCGGGCATCGAGGCCAGGGCGACCACCGCGCCGTCGCGGGTCGACTCGTTCAGGGCGGCGGCGAGCAGCTTCGGCACGGCCTCGCGCATCTTCAGGGTGGTTACGGCCTCGACGGCGGCCTGGCGGACGGCGGGGATTTTGTCGTCAAAACGGGCGAGGACGGCCTGGCGGACCTCCTCGGGAAGTTCCTTCCGCGCGGTCAGGGCACGCAGGGCTCCGGCACGGACGGCGGGGTCGGCGTGTTCGAGGAAGCCGGCGAGGTCGTTCGGGGGCAAGACGCCGTCGCGGCCGAGGTCCGGCAGGGCGCGGGCGACGAGCGAGGCGGGCGCCTTCGGGTCATAGACGAGCGTGATCCGCGCGTTCAGCGCCTGAGGGCCGCGGAACCGGCCGAGGGCGTCGAGGGCGGCGGTCCGGACCGACTCCGGCTTTGTCGGGTCCAGGGCGATCGCCCCGAGCGGCTGCGCGGCGACGAAATCGCCGAGAACCCCGAGACCCTGCGCCAGCGCTTCGAGGTTGCGCGGGTCGGTCTCCTTGCCGAGCGCCGCCCGAAGCGCGGGGAGCGCGGGACGGCCTACGAGGATCAGGCCGGCGAGGGCCTGGAGCCGGACCGCGGGGCTCGCGTCGTCGGCCGCGGCGGTGAGGCCGGCCTGCACGCGGGCCATCGCGCGGGGGTCCCACGGCTCGGTCTTTTGCGGGAACGTGCCGGCCAGCGGGTTCGTGCCGAACCAGGCGCCCGACCAGGCCGGGTATTTGCGGTAGAGCCCGGCCAAGACGGCCACGGCCCGGACGCGATCGGGGGCCGATTGGATGTGGGGGATGGCGAGTGTCAGGGCCTCGACGACCGGCGCGGCCCAGGTCTCGTCGCAAAGCTTCAAGGCGCTCGCGCGGCGGTTGGGGTCGCCCAGGGCGGCCGTGAGCGCGTCGACGTTCCAGGCGTTGAGGGTTTTGAGGGCGTGGCGGACGGACCAGTCGGCGAACGTGTCCGTATCGCCCAGGGCGGCCGTCAACGCGGGGGCGGCGGCGGGGTCGCCGAGCTTACCGAGGGCGACTGCCGCCTCGCGGCGGACGGCGGCGTTGCGGTCCTTGATAAGGGACTCCAAGGTCGTCCGTGCCGCGCGGTCGCCGCGGATTCCGGCGCTCCGTACCGCCTGGAGCCGGACCTCCGGCGTCGGGTCGTTCAGGACGTCGCGGACCGCCCGGCGGGCCTCGGCGGTGTTAACCGCGTCGAGCGCCCAAAGTGCGTGCAGTCGGCCGGTCTCGGCTTTCTGATCGCGGAGCCGCGTCGCGAGCCTTTTGACCTCCGCGGCCCCCCGCCGCGCGAGCGCCCGCTGCGCGTCGAGCCGGACGGAAAGGGCGGGGTGATCCAGCGCCTGGACGAGCGTCGCGGGGTCGTCGCCCGAGGGCCGCGCCGCGGGGGCGGGTTTGCCGGGGCCGACGTACGAGAGCTTATAGAGCCGGCCGGTCTTCGGGCCGTCGGCCAGCCAGCCGTTGAACGCCCAGTCGACCAGGTAGAAGCCCGTCCCGTCGGGCTCCACGGCCAGGGAGAACGGGCGGAAGTCCGACAGGTCCCCCTTGGTCACGAACGGGGTCCGGGACTTCAGCGCGAAGGTCCCCCCCTTGCGCTCGACCTTGTAGCGGAAGACGGTCTGGAGCCCCCAGTCGCAGAAGAAGAAGTCGCCGCGGTAATCGGCGGGGAGGCCGGCCTCGTTGTAGCAGACCCCCTGCGTCCCCGAGCCGGCGATCTGGCCGCTGACGATCGGCAGGCAGCGTTCCGGGGCGGTCAGGAACTGGTACGGGTAGCCGTAGTGGCCGCCGACGACGTGGTGGGTCAGGCTGTTGGGCCACTTCTTGCTGTCGTCGTCGTTACCATAGGTGAAGACCTCGTCGGTGGCCGTGAGCGCGACCGAGAGGGGGTTCCGTTCGCCCGTGGAGACGACCTCCAGGCCGGTGCCGTCGGGGCGGACGCGGACGACCCCGCCGCCGAAGAGTTGGACGGTGGCGCCGTCTTTACCGACCCCCTTGGGGATCCCCTTGTCGCCGACCGCGATGTAGAGGAATCCGTCCATCCCGAGGCGGACGCCCGAGGCGACGTGGTCGTTGATCCCGCTGAACCCCGGGAGCTTCGGCCCGAGGCCGGTGACGAGGTCGACGCGCTGGTCGGCCTTGCCGTCGCCGTCGGTGTCGCGGAAGGCCGAGAGGTACGGGGGGTGGACGACGTAAAGGGTGCCGTCGGCCCACTCCAGCCCCATAACGGCCCAGAGCTTCTCGGCGAAGACCGAGACCTTGCCCCCTTTGACGGCGACGACCGAGTCGATCGGCTCGGTGGGGGGGCCGGGCATGTCCATCGGGTCTTGCCCGAGGTAGAGCGTGCCGTCGGGTGCGGCGACGGCGGCGGTCGGGAAGAGGATCTCGGGGGCCTGCGTGATCAGTTCGATTTTCCAGCCGTCGGCCGGCTTGGGTAAAGGCGCGGGGCCGTCGGCCGCGCGGGCGGAACCGGCTGCCGCCGGGAATGACAATCCGAACAGGAGTAGGGGGAAGGCAGTCCGTCCGGTGAGCATGAGGGTCCCTCCTCGGCCGATGCGGTCCGGGCGTCGTCGCGGCTGGTCTGGTGGTCGGCGGGCGGATTCGGCAGAATTGTAGCCAAAGCGGGGGGACGCCTCAACGCGGCGGGCCCCGACGTCTTGAGGCAGGCAGGAGTCGAACCGTGTCCGTGTCGAAAGCAACGCCCGTGTCCGAAGCCGAAGGGGCGACCGCCCTCGCCCCCCGGCCGTCCGATCCGCGCAAGAACCCCGCGTACCCGCAGCGCGTCCACATCGGCGAGCGGGCCCGGTGGCAGGACGTGCTCCGGTCGTGCGACGAGCGGATCGCGGCCTACCGCCAGAAGATGAACGTGCTCGCCCCGGGCGCCCCCGACCGGGCCCGGTTCGAGCGGCTCTACGCCCAGATGCTCGGCGCGCGCGACCAAGTCGCCGACGCCGCCCGGCGGCTCCCCGGCGAAGTCGGCGACCTCTACGAGGAAGACAAGCACCGCCTCGAAGAGGCCGTCGCCGCCCTCGACCGGGTCATCCGGCGCTGGGAAGGCAAGTAAACGCTCGACGACGACGCGAACGCCTCCGGGCGGCCCCGACACGGGGCGGCCGGAGGCGACCCGTCTACGCCGGGATTCTTCAGGCGGCGGCTACTTGGCCTTCGGCCGCTTGAACAGGTCGGACCCGACCGAGTTGACCATGATGCCGTTCGTGGCGAAGCCGTCGTCGATCGTGGCGTCGACGGCCACCGGCCCGCCGTTCAGGCTGCTAGTCGGGCTCGGGTAGCGCCCCATCGACTTCAAGACCTCGCGCACCGCCTCGACCGTCTTGGTCGTTTGGACGGTGATCTCGTTGATTTTCGCGGCGAGCAGCGAGAGCAGATCGGGCAGCATGGCGAACGACTGGAGCCGGACCTCCCGCGAGCAGGAGATCCAGGGGGTCCGTTCTTCGCCGATGATCTGCGTGAACTGGTCCTTCCCCTCCGCCCGGTCGAGCGTGGCGTTGAGGATGTGGAGCCGGTACTTGCCGGCGACCCGCCCGCAGGCCAGGTGCGAGGTGACGAGCAGCTCCCGGCCGTCGTCGCCGATCGCCCTTTGGGTGTCGAACGGCCGGCTCGCGACCCAGGGGCCGACGGCCAACTCCTCCGCGAGGAACTGGTCGACGGCGTGGATCATGGCGGTGGCCTCCGCCATCACCGAGTTCAACTGCGGCAGGACCGACGTCAGGGATTCGATGCCGTCATAGGGATCGTGGGCCATGGGGAATCCATTCCGGGCCAGTCCGGCCCTCTCGGGCTTGGGTTACGGTCCGTCTTGGACCGCTCTCGGTCGAGGTTCGACGCGCCGCCGGGTCGATTCGGCATCGTAATGCCGCGCCCGGACCGGTCAAGCCCACTTCCCGGCTTTCCCACGCCGCGTTAAGCCAGGCCCGACAAGGGCCTTTCAGACCGGACTTAGTCGAGGAATTTACGGAAACGGGTTCGCATAACGGGTCTTCTCGGAATGTCGGTTTAGACCAACCACCCCGCATTGAGGTCCGCGCGGAAAACCCTCGATGTGACCATTTCGACCTCGCAAGAAGCCGCAACGACAAAAAAAAGGGTTTACGGCTTTCGCCGTAAACCCTTTCACCCTTTCGGGATACCCCCACGGGGACTCGAACCCCGGTCCCTAGGCTGAGAACCTAGTATCCTAGGCCGCTAGACGATGGGGGCGTTTCTTACAGGACTATTGTTGCACGACGTGACATACGAAGTCAAGCCGTTTTCGCTCCGAGTGTCGGTGCTACGGGTGTGGTCGCGGGGCCCGGCCGCCGTCCGCTCCCCGGCCGGTCTCGACCGACGGCCGGACGTCCTCCATCCTACGCCAGATTCCTCCCCATTGTTCAACCGTCGTGGGTTGCGGCCGCGGTCACGCCAAAGCCCGAAGCGCCCGGCGAAAAGCCGTGGCGCTTCGGGGTAGGCGTTGCTGTCGAAGCCGATCCAGAAACCCGGGCGGTGTGTCAGACCCGGCGGTCAGCGGATGCGTCGGAAGGCAAAGGCCCGCGGGATGCTGCGGCCCTGGACGTAGGTCGAGTATCTGGCCGCGGCGAGCCGCTCGGCCAGGGAGATATAGGGGTGCGGGGCGCCCGCAACCCCGCTGGGGGCAACGTCGATCTGGGCCACGTAGTTGGGGTTCGGGTAATTGGTCGACTGCGGGTAAGTGACGAGCTTGGTCTCCTTCAGGATGTTGCCCGCCAGGTCGGTCAGGCCCGCGGCGTTGAGCGTAAGGACGTAGCTCCCGCTCGCGATCCTTCGGGAGTAGCTGAGGGTGACGATCATGGTCCCGAACGGGCCGTAGTTGAAGGTCACGCCGGTGGGGGTGATCGGCGTCAACCCGGTAAGGCCCGAGGGAACGGCCAGGACGTAATTGGCGGGGTTAATTAGCCCGTAATAGTTCATCATCGCCGGCCCCGCCTGGAAGGCCACGTGGAGCAGGCCGTGCGGGGCGTCGAGGGCGACCCCGAAGACGGTCGGGCCGGTCGTGGAGATCACGAGCGGGCCGTTGAAATCGCCGGTGCCGAGGCGGCGGCTCTGGACCGAGAGGCCCGTCGCCGGGTCGACCATGTTGGCGGTCATCACGTAGGAGCCGTCGCCCAACGGGCCGATCTGGACGACCCAGTTGCCCGACGGGTCGGCGACCGCCAGGCCGACCTGCTGCGCCGCCGAGGGGTTAGACGACGGCGCGGCGAAGACCTCGACGGTCGAACCCGGCTCGGCCCGTCCGGCGAAGATCGGGTTACGGACCGACGTGACGCCGTCGTTGTTGGCGACGCCGTTGTCGCTCGCGTGGCTCAGGGCGCCGGTCACGGGTAGGAGGACGTGGGCCGAGCCCGAGGCGGTGGCGGTGGCGAACGGACGGCCGTTGACGACGTGCGTGATGGTGACGGAGACGGGGACCGACGCGGCCGCCCTCGGGAAGGTGTGCGAGCCGGTGACCGTATAGAGCCCGTCCGCGCCGGAGACGGTGCCCTGGGACGTCGAGCCGTCGCCCCAGTTGATCGTCGCGACGAACTGGCCGGGGTTGGCGAACGCGTTGCTCTGGGAGAAGGTCGCCACCGGGCCGTTAAAGGGGCTCCCCAGCACCGCCGAGATCGGGCTCGCCGCCGCCCGGATCGGCACGTCGGTCACGCCCATGCCGACCGTGAACGTGCCGGTCACGCCCGACGCGGCGGTGACCGTCACCGTGACCGTCAGATCGCCGGGGTTCTTCAACACGTTCGAGCCGGAGACGAGGAACGTCCCGTTCGGGCCGGCGGTCACGACGCCCCGGGTGACGGTCCCCTCGCCCCAGTTGATCGTCGCCGTGAAGGCGCTCGGGGGGGCGAGGGCGTACTGCTTGAACGAGCCGATCAGCCCGGAGTACGTGCTCCCGGCGCTGACCACGATCCGGTCGGCCGGCTGCGCGACGACCGGGGCGCTCTGGACCGTCACCCCGGACGACGCCGACCGGACGTTGCCCGCCGCGCTGATGACCTTGACGCTGATCGGATAGAAGCCGGGTTCCGTGTAGAAATGGGGGTCGGCGGCGGAGATGAAGAACGTCCCGTTGTCCTTCGGGCTGAGCACGGCCCCCGAGGTCGTTCCGTCGCCCCAATTGATCGAGGCGATGTAGTCGTCGGTGGAGGCCAACGGGTTGTCGGTCGTCAGCACGCCGACGGCCTGGTCAAAGTTGCTCCCCTGGGTCAGCACGGGGAGGGACGTGATCGAGACGCTGAAGGGGGCGTCCGAGACGACCGCGTCGGCGGTCTTCGTGTCGGAGGCGCCGCCGGTGTCGCTCACGGTCACGGTGATCTGGTACGTTTGGGGCCGGGCGTACGCGTGCGTGCCGGCGACGAGGAACGTCGTGCCGGGCCCGCCCGGCTGGGTGATCTGGCCCGGGGTCGTGACGCCGTCGCCCCAGTCGATCGTCGCGGTGAAGTAACTCACCGGGGCCTGGGCGTAGGCGTCGGTGAACGTGGCGACCGTCCCCGAGATGTTCTGCCCGGCGACGACCGCCTGGGGCTGTGCGGTGACCGTGAGGAGGGCGTCGAGCACGTCCGCCCGGCCGACCGCCTGGGCCGTGCTGGTGCCGAGGCTGCTGACCTGGACGCCGACCGTGAACGAGCCGACGGCGCCGTAGGCGTGCGTCCCCACGACGCCGAACCGGTTCCCGCCCAGGGCGATGATTGTCCCGGTGTCGACGGGGCTCTGGTCGCCCCAATCGATCTGGGGGGCGTTGAAGTCGCTCGGCAGGGCGAACGGGTTGGCCGACGTGAACGTGGCCACGACGCCGCTGAACGTCTCGCCCAGGGTCGTGGTGAACGACTGCGGGGAGGCCGCGAGCGTGGCGTCGGCGACGATCGCCGTCGAGACGACCTGCGTCGTCGCGTCGCCGTCGTCGCCGACGGTGACCTTGACGGTATAGGTGCCGAACCGCTTGTAGGTGTGGCCGGCGGTCACGTCGTACCGGTTCCCGCGCTGCGCGACCGCGGCGCCGTTGGCCAGCGTGGTCGGCGGCGAGCCGTCGCCCCAGTCGATCGACACGGTGTAGGTAGAAATCACGCTGAACGGGTTCGCGTCGGTGAACGAGGCGACCGTGACGCCGAAGAAGGGGAGGCCGGCGACGGCGTTGAACGTCTTCGGGAGCGGGGACAGCGCGGCGTCGGCCACGTCCGCCTCGCTGACGATCACGGTGCTCGCGCCGCCGACGTCCTTGACCGTGATCCGGACCGGGTAGACCCCTTGCCGCTGGTAAAGCCTCATCCCCGAAACGGTAAATTGGCCGCCCCCCAGGGCGGTCAGGGTGCCGTCGGTCGTGACGCCGTCGCCCCAGTCGATCGTCGCGGTGAAGTCGGACTCCGTGGCGAACGGGTTCGCGTCGGTGAACGAGCCCACGACGCCGGAGAACCGGGTCCCCTCCGTCGGGAAGAACGTGACCGGGGAGGGGGTCAACGGGGCGTCGGCGACGTCGACGGAGGTATGGCCCACGGAGTTGAGGCCGTCCCCGTTCACCACCTTGACGCTGATGGGGTACGTCCCCTGGGCGACGTAGGTGTGACTGCCGAAGACGCTGAACGAGCCGTTGAGTAGGTCGACGACCGTTCCGCGGGTCGTCGGGGAGCCGTCGCCCCAGTCGATCGTCGCGATGTAGTTCGAGGCCGGCTGGGCTCCCGTCAGGTCTTTGAACGTGGCGACCTCGACGTTCACCAGGGCGGTCCCCTCCACCGCGCCGGGGATCGGCGACCCCGTGACCATGATGTTCAGCGGCGCGAGGTCGCTGACGAGCCGGGGCGCGACGGGACTGCCGCGGCCCGTAACCTGGTCGTAGCCGGGGCCGGCGGGGTGGCCGTTGTCGCCGGTAATGATGTCGTGGAAGTCGCTCGCGGACAGGCCGTAGAGCAAGGGCAGGGTCTGCGTCGGGCCGTCCAGGATGGGGTCGCCGGCGGCCACGCGCTCCTGGTTCACCACGGCGATCAGGCCGGCCCAGAAGGGGCACGCCAGGCTCGTGCCGCCGACGGCGTTCCACGGGGTCGAGGCGCCGAAGTCGAACGAGTCGTAAACGGCCACGCCGGTCGCGGGGTCGGCGATCGCGGAGACGTCGGGGATGGAGCGGTTGGCGAACGAACTCATCCCGCTCTGGTAGCCCGGCTTGGGCTCGAACTGGCTCGTGCCGCCGCCGCTGCCGCTCCAACCGCTCTCGCTCTGGTAGCTGTTGTCGGGGTTCAGGAACAGGGAGGTGCCGCCGACGGCGACGACGTTCGGCGAGTAGGCCGGGAACCCGCCGGGGGCGCCGTCGTCGCCGGTCGACGCGAGGAAGGTCACCCCGGTATGCCCGGCGGGGGTCTGGAAGATCGCGTTAAGGCCCTGGTCGACCCCGTTCACCTCGACGCGGCCGAAGCTCATCGAGACGGCCGAGACGCCCGGCAGGTTCCGGGCGGTGTTGACCGCCTTCTGGATCAGGTCGGTGTCGAACGGCGAGTTCGCCTCGACCAGAATGATGTTCGCCTTCGGTGCGGCCGCGTGGACCCACTCCACGTCGAGGGCCGATTCCACGCCCCAGCCCCCCACCTTGTCGGACGGCGGGAGCGGGCTCGGCAGCCCGTCCTGGTTGAGCTTGATGAAGCTCGGCGGGTCGGGGAGGCCGAACTGGAGGTCGAAGGCCTTCAAGTCCTCGTACGCGGTCGCCCAGTCGTACGCGTCGACGATCGCGATCGTCTGGCCGGCGCCGTCGCCGACGATGCCCCCGACCACGATCGAGTCGAGCCCGTACGCCTTCCTGACCTGGGCCGGGCTATAGCCGATGGGCCCGACCGACCCGTTAAAACCGGACCCGCCGCCCCCCGCGTTCGGGTGGCTGAGGATGAACGTGGGCCGGCTCATCGGCGCCGCGGCGTCCAGCAACGTCCGGTCTTCGAGCCACTCCAGGAGCGCCCGGTGGCCCGGATTCGCTCCGCCCGGCCGGCTTTTCCGACGGATGTCCGATTTGGCCGCGCGGGGGGCGAGGTGAGTCCAGCGGAAACCCATAGATGCGTCTCCAAAGATGCGAAGGCGTCGCCGACACGCGGGGCGTCCCCGAGGAGCCTGGAGGCGGCGGAAGGGGCGTTCGCTGCCGATTTGCCCGGTACGACGGCGTACCAAACCGCACCCCCGGGTGCAGGGCGGCTGACGAACGTCGGATTGCGGAGTTGGATAAAACTCTATCCTCAAATCTTGACCAGTCAACAAATCTGTAAAAAGACATTATGTTTGACGTACCCAACAATACAGAAGGCGGGGACGCGATCCGGAATCGATCCGGCGACAACCCACCCCTATACGTCCGAGAACTTAACAGGTGCATGGTAAATACAAACCACCGCTATGGAACACAGTTTATTATCTCCAATATCAAACAACGACGGGACTTGCGTCGGACAATTGGTTGAGGGGCGTCGCCCCAAGGGCCCTCGGGGCGAGGCGTGACGACGGGTCGGGGCTCGAACGTTCCCGAGGGGGGATGGCTCTTCGCCCTGGGAGGCGATCGGGGCCCGTTCGACGGGCCTCGGGATGATGCCGCGTCTAAACGAGCGCACACGACCCGGCCGGGGCGACGGCCGAAGCCGTCGACGGGACGAGGTCCGGGGTGACGGGTTTCGGACCGACCGGGGGTCACCCCTGAAGCAAGGCGACCCCCAGCGCGACGATCGCCCCCGCCGACAGCGCGGGGGCCAGCGCGCGGATGAGGTCGAGCGGCGGCACCCCGGCCAAACCGGCGCCACACAGGACGACGGCCGAAACGGGCGACATCGTCCGGCCGAAGGCCGCCGCCAGGCTGGTCAGCGCCCCGAGCGTCGCGACGCCGTCACGCCCCTGGAGCGGCACGAGGCACGCCTCGGCGAACGCGAGCACCGGGCCGGAACCCGAGCCGGACAGGGCCGCCAGGCCCCAGGGGAACGCGACGGCCAACCCGGCGAGGGTCCACCGCGAGCCCCCGAAGAGGCCGAGGAGGGCGTTCCCGAGCCCGACCACGGCGACCCCGGTCCCGAAACACTGGGCGGAGATGGTCAGAGAAATGATGTCGCGGTAGGCGCCCCCCATGCCGTCGAACAGGCTCCGGGTGACCGGCCTGAGGCGCCGCCAGGCGGTCGCCGCCGCGAGCGCCGAGCCGATGAGCATGGCGCGGACGACCGGCAGGGCGGCCGCCAGGTCGGGCCGCGTCTCCCCCTCGGACACACGCACCAGCCAGGCGACCGGCGGCCAGCCGGCGTGCGCGAGCAACAGCAACGTGACCGGCACCAGGGGGATGACCGCCTTCACCAGGTGAACCGGCTCGGCCGGGGGGGCCGCCGGTTTGTTGCCGTCGTCGGTGGCAAGGCGAGGGGGACGGTACCGGAGGGAGAACACCGCGGCCGCGGCGAACAGGCCGGCCAACCCCGCCGGGATGATGCGGGCGCTGAAGGCGGAGGCGGCCACCCCGGTGACGCCCGCAAGGGCTTGAACGTCCTGGGCGCTGGGGCTCAACAGGTCGCCACCGAAGGAGGCCCCGAGCACCAGAGCCGCCCCGGCGACCGCAGGGCGGATGCCCGTCGCGACGAGGAGCGGGAGCAGGATCGGCCCCAACATCGCCGCGGTGCTCGCCTGGCTCGGCACGGCCAGGTTGACGACGTACGCCGCCACGACCCCGCCCGGCACGGCCGACCACCGGGCGTAACGGAGCGGCCGCAACAGCAGGTGGACGAGTTGGCGGTCGCACCCGGTCGCCGCCAGCACGGCGGCGAAGCCCATCGAGGCGCAGATGGGGGCGACCATCGCCGCCACCATCGACCGCCCGAACGTGTCAACGACGGCGAGCGGGCGACCCGCCAAGGCCGCCAGCGCTAGACCCGCCCCGAGCAAGACGAGCCGGATTTCGACCCGCCGCGCCACGAGCCAGACGGCGGCCGAAACGACCAGGAACGCCGCGAAAACCGTCATCGTTCCGCACGAGGCGTGGGCCGGGCCTCCACCTTGACGTGGCGCGGGTACTCCCACCGGCCGACGTTCGCGAGGAGCCACTCGTAATAAAACCGCACCCCACGGTCGTTCACCCCGGTACCGCCGCCCCCGCGCTCGGGGTTCGGCCCGGTCCGGGTCGCGGTGGTCACCCCTTCCCCGTAGGCGCTGTGGAAGATCATGGCCCCGCGGGGGAGCGACAGGTATTGCGACCAGTCGCGTTGCATCGACTCGCGGTGAAAGTCGTTGAAAACGCCCTCGTTGCCCGGCTCGTCGTTGTCGTGCGTCTCGGCGTTGACCACGAAACCTCGTTCGGGGATCGGCATCTCTTCCTGGAAGAACCGGACCCGCACGCCGGGGTAATCGACGAGCGAGCCCGACTTGTGGTTCGGGCAGACCCCCGTCTCGACGTCGGGGGCCACGGCGTGGAACCAGGCGGCCAGTTTGGCCTTCTTGGCGGGGCCGTCCGGTTCACGCAACACGTCGTGGTCGGCCCGCTCGGGGTGGCTGAACTCGTGCATCAAGTTGACGAAGACGTTCCGCAAGCCCCGCCCCGTCAGGAACCGCCCGGTCTCTTCCAACGCCCGCCTGACCGCGGCCTCGTCGGCCAATTCTTGGTCCTTGCGGGGCTGGAGGACGTAGACGGCGACCACCATCCCCCGCCGGTCCGCCTCGCGGATCAGCGTTTCGAGCCGGTCGGCGAAATCGGGCCGCAGGGTGCCGTCCCGCCGAAAGCCGTTGGGGCCGGCGTCGACGCTCGGGAAGCCGCCGTTCGTCCCCTGAAGGCCGACGCTGATCAGGTTAATCCCGTGGGCGACCATCGTGTCGAGGCAGCGGACGTGCCTCTCGGTAACCGCCGGGCTCATCAGCGCGTTGTTACAACGGATGCCCCAGAGCTTGACCGGCCGGCCGCCCAGATACGGCCGGTCGCCCCGGATCTCGAACGCCTTGGTCGGCCGGTCGCCCCCCCCGTGCGTCGCGCTTATGCCTAACGACCATGACACAAACGCCAGGGACAAGGCCGCCCCCGTGATCCGCTTCGTCGCCATCCCGCTCGACCCCCAGGAAAAAGACCGAATGCCGGCCGCCAGACGTTAGAGCGACTCGGACGAGACGACCTCGCCCCCGGCCCGGGTGGCGACCGCGTGCCAGGTCGCGGGGCTCACGGTGTCCTTGATGAACTGCACGTGCCCGTCGGCCAACAAGACGTTCACCCCGCCCCGGTGGAAGCTCCGCGCCGCCGTGCGTGCGATGGCGTTGCCGGAGACGCAGTCGGGCTCTCGGCTGTTGGGCGGGTGGTAGAAATTGAAGGTCGCCAGGATGTAGCTGCCGCGGGCCCATTCGCCCCCCCGGTAGCCGTTCCACGCCGGCGGGGCGGAGCAGGCGGCGTCGGTCAGGGCCGTGTTCTGTGGGATCTGCGCGTATTGAAGCCGGCGGTCCTGCGGGGTACTCCCCGCGGTGTCGACGTAGGAGCCCTTCACCGTCTCGCCGAAGGCGGCCGTATTGCTGAGCCCGTCGGTGATCTCGGCGAAGCGGACCGAGGCCATGTCGAAGAAAAGGCCGTCGGGGTTACCCAGGGGCGTGTTGACGCGGAGGTCGCCGCCGTTGCGGGTGCCGCTGCCGGAACACCCCAGATAATTAGTCGGCCCGAAGAGGGGGTTCAGCCTGTCTTGCTTCGGGTCGCTGGGGCACTGGTACGCGTTGATCATCGTGGCGACGGCCGTGGCGTTGGTCACCCCCTGGGGCTGAGACGCCGTCGTGAGCGACGTGTGCGTGAAGTTAATCGCGTTGAACAGCGCGCCGCCTTCAAGGTTGGGAAGGATCTGGGCGAGCGACGACCAGAGGTGGGGCGAGTTCGTCCGACCCGACGGCAGCATCCCGTGGGCCCCTTCGTAGTTGTGCAGCGCCAGGCCGATCTGCTTCAGGTTGT
>Ga0164243_10009256_pt1 | contig 14364 bp, 12 predicted proteins | sample OricompcompostOP_FD_108781 | JGI IMG/M metagenome (GOLD analysis project Ga0164243, IMG submission 108781) | Organic Plus compost microbial communities from Emeryville, California, USA - Original compost - Organic plus compost (OP) | ecosystem: Engineered > Solid waste > Mixed feedstock >... | reverse complement strand
TCGAGGGTGCCGAGGTCGGGGTGGACCGCGTCGTGGCCCCCGTGGCGCGAGCCGATCGCCCACGGGCTGCCGACGTCGTCGGGGGCCGGGTCGAGGGTGTTGTTGGCGCCCTTGCGGTTGACCTCGCCGATCGGGTGGATGGGCGGCAGGTAGACGACGTCGAAGCCCATCGCGGCCACCGCGTCGAGCCGCTTCATCGCGGTGCGGAAGGTGCCGCTGCGGACCGTGCCGGTCGTGGGGTCGACGGTGGCGCCCTCGGAGCGCGGGAAGAGCTCGTACCAGCTGCCGTAGAGGGCGCGGGGGCGGTCGGCGTACGCCGGGAAGGGGCCCTCGACGGTGACCAGCTCGCGGATCGGGTGGTCGCGCAGCACGGCGGCCAGTTCGGGCGACTCCAGCACGGCGAGCCGCGCCTCGACCGGGCGCTCGGTGTCGTCGGCCGCCTCGACCGCGGCGGTCACCAGCTCGCGCTCGGCACCGGCGGTGGCCGGCAGCGAGCCGAGCACCTGCTCGAGGAGCAGCCGGCCCTCGGTGAACATCAGCTCGACGTCGACGCTGGCCGGGATCTTGATGCCGGCGTCGTGCTGCCAGGTGGCCAGCGGGTCGGACCACGCGTGCACCTCGAAGGTCCACGCGCCCTCGGCGTCGGGGACCCACCAGGCCTCGTAGCGGTCGGGCTCGGCGGGCCCGACGGGCGCCATCCGGACCGGCGGACGGCGTACGCCGCCGGGGTCGGTGGCCACCACCTCCGCGGCCAGCTGGTCGTGGCCCTCGCGGATCACCGTGGCACGCACGGGGAGGGGCTCGCCGAGGGTCGCCTTGGCGGCAAGGCGACCGAGATCGATGACGGGATGGATGTCGATGACGGGGATGCGTCCGACCATGCGCCCAACCTAGCCATAGGGCCTGACGCGTGGGGACGCTTGCTGTTGGATCGATCTAAGATCGCCACTACCGTGAGCACATGCGCGCGATCCGACGGTTCACCGTCCGCCCCGTCCTGCCCGAGGCGCTGAGCTCGCTCGGCGTGCTGGCCGGCAACCTGCGCTGGTCGTGGCACCCGCCGACGCAGGACGTCTTCGCCGAGGTCGACCCGGAGCGCTGGGAGGCCGGGCGCGACCCCGTCCGGCTGCTGGGCGAGGTCGCCCCCGAGCGGCTCGAGGAGCTCGCCGCCGACGAGGGCTTCGTCGCGCGGCTCGAGGCGGCACGCGCCGACCTCGACGCGTACCTCACCCAGGAGCGGTGGTACCAGCGGGTCTCGGCGGCCGAGCCCAACGTCGCCTGGCCACGCGCGATCGGCTACTTCAGCCCGGAGTTCGGCATCACCTCGGTGCTGCCGCAGTACTCCGGCGGACTCGGCATCCTCGCCGGTGACCACCTCAAGGCGGCCAGCGACCTCGGCGTGCCGGTCATCGGGGTCGGGCTGCTCTACAAGCACGGCTACTTCAAGCAGTCGCTCTCGCGGGAGGGCTGGCAGCAGGAGACCTACCCCGTGCTCGACCCCGACGGGCTGCCGATCTCGGCGCTGCGCGAGCCCGACGGCCGGATCGCCACCGTCGCCATCGCGCTGCCGGGCGGCCCCGACCTGGTCGCCCGGATCTGGGTCGCGAGCGTCGGCCGGGTGCCGCTGCTCATGCTCGACACCGACGTCGAGGGCAACCCCGACCACTACGTCGGCGTCACCGACCGGCTCTACGGCGGCAACAGCGAGCACCGGCTGCGCCAGGAGCTGCTGCTCGGCGTGGGCGGCGTACGCGCGCTGCGGGTCTACGCCCGCATCACCGGCGCCGACTTCCCGGAGGTCTTCCACACCAACGAGGGCCACGCCGGCTTCCTCGGCCTCGAGCGGATCCGCGAGCTCACCGCGGCCGACGAGGGCCCCCACCTGGACTTCGAGACCGCGCTGCAGGCCGGGCGGGCCTCCACCGTCTTCACCACCCACACCCCGGTCCCCGCCGGCATCGACCGCTTCCCGCGCGACCTGATCGCGCAGTACTTCGCCGAGAGCGGTGGCGCCACCCCGGGCGTGCCCGTCGACCGGGTGCTCGCGCTGGGCAGCGAGGACTACGACGGCGGCGACCCCGGCGTGTTCAACATGGCGGTGATGGGCTTCCGCCTCGCCCAGCGCGCGAACGGCGTCTCCCAGCTGCACGGCCACGTCAGCCGCGAGATGTTCAACGGGCTGTGGCCGGCGTTCGACGAGGCCGAGGTGCCGATCGGCTCGATCACCAACGGCGTGCACGCCCCCACCTGGGTCGCCCGCGAGGTCTTCCAGCTGGCGAGCACCCAGGGCGCCGACCCCGACGCCGCCGACCCCGGGCAGTTCTGGGAGGCCGTCGACCGGCTCTCGGGCGCCGAGATCTGGCACGTCAAGCGGCTGCTGCGCGAGCGCCTGGTCGACGACGCCCGGCGCCGGCTGCGGCGGTCGTGGGAGCGCCGGGGCGGTGCGGCCACCGAGCTCGGCTGGATCGAGTCGGCGCTCGACCCCGACGTGCTCACCATCGGCTTCGCGCGCCGGGTGCCGTCGTACAAGCGGCTCACCCTGATGCTGCGCGACCCCGAGCGGCTCAAGCGGATCTTGCTCGACCCCGACCGGCCGGTGCAGCTGGTCATCGCCGGCAAGTCCCACCCCGCCGACGACGGCGGCAAGAAGCTGATCCAGGACATGGTGCGCTTCGCCGACGACCCGGAGGTGCGTCACCGGATCGTCTTCCTGCCCAACTACGACATCGCGATGGCACAGCAGCTCTACCCCGGCTGCGACGTCTGGCTCAACAACCCGCTCCGGCCGTACGAGGCCTGCGGCACCTCCGGCATGAAGGCCGCGCTCAACGGCGGGCTCAACCTCTCCATCCTCGACGGCTGGTGGGACGAGTGGTTCGACGGTGAGAACGGCTGGGCGATCCCGTCCGCCGACGGGGTGGAGCCCGACGTACGCGACGACCTCGAGGCGAGCGCGCTCTACGACCTCATCGAGCGCGAGATCGCGCCGCGGTTCTACGACCGGGCCACCAGCGGCGACGACGCCGGCGTGCCGCTGCGGTGGGTCGAGATGATGCGCCACACCCTCAAGTCGCTCGGGCCGAAGGTCCTCGCGACCCGGATGGTGCGCGACTACGTCCGCGACCTGTACGCCCCGGCCGCCGCCAGCGGGCGTGCCCTCAACGGTGACTTCGCCGGCGCGGCCGACCTGGCTGCCTGGAAGCAGCGGGTGCTCGCCGGCTGGGGCGGCGTCCGGGTCGAGCACGTCGACCCCTCGGGCGTCGGCGACTCCCCGGAGGTCGGCAACGTGCTCTCCCTGCGGGCCTTCGTCGCACTCGGCGAGCTGAGCCCCGACGACGTCGAGGTGCAGCTCGTCCACGGCCTCACCAACGCCGATGACGAGCTCGCCCAGACCGCCCTCGTGCCGCTGGCCGTCACCGAGACGTACGACGGCGGCCGCTACTGCTACGAGGGCTCGGTCTCCCTCGGCCGCCCCGGCCCGTTCGGCTACACCGTCCGCGTGGTCCCGCGCCACCCCGGTCTGACCTCGGTCGCCGAGCTCGGGGTCGTCGCGTACGCCTGAGCGCCGCTCCTCGGTGGTCTCGATACGCCCGAGCCTGTTCGCTGCGCTCACGGCTCGGGCTACTCGACCAGCGAGGGCACGGCTCGGGCTGCTCGACCAGCGAACGGGCAACTCGGCGCGTCGGAGGGGCAGCGCGGTCAGCGGCCGAGGCTGCGGCGTACGGCGTCGAGGGCGGCCTTGCCGGCACCCATGACGCCGGAGGAGAGCACGGTGGTCCAGTCGAAGTAGTCGCGCCAGAGCGTGATCCGGCCGTCGCGGACCTCGAAGGTGCCGCAGACCCAGAACTCCGCCTTCACCGGCCCGCGACCCAGGGTGTCGCGGCGCTCGGTGAGCACGACGGGCCCGTCGGCGGCGATGTTGGTGATCTCGACACCGAACTCGGGGGCGACCTTCGCGATCGAGCCGAGCTGCTTCTCCATGCCGGCCCTGCCCTGCGTCGCCGGCAGCGGGACGTTCTGGTAGATCACGTCGTCGGAGCACAGCGCCAGGGCGCCGGCCTTGTCGTTCTTCTCCAGCGCGGCGAAGAACGCGCGCACCACCTCGGTCTCGGTCATGCCCCCACCCTGGCATCAGCGCTCGCGCAGCACCACCATCGCGTGCGGGGTCAGCTCCAGGGTCTGGCCGGCCGTGACCGTCGTGCCGACCGGCAGGGCGGGATCGGTCGAGAGGGCGACCTCGCCCTGGTGCACCCACTCGTTGGTCGGCAGGGTGCAGTGCGCGGGCCCGTCGCCGGAGTTGAGCCAGATGACGAACGAGGTGTCGATGATCTGCTCCCCGCGCGGCCCGGCCTCGCGGAGCGGGCCGCCGTAGACGAAGACGCCGAGCACGCGCTGGGCGGGGTCGTCCCAGTCGGCCGCGGTCATCTCGCGACCCTCGGGATGCAGCCAGGCGAGGTCCTTGGGGCCGCCGACCACGGTCGGTGAGCCTTCGAACCACTGGCGCTGGCGCAGCGCCGGGTGGTCGCGCCGCAGCCGGAGCGCGGCCCGGGTCACCTCGAGCAGCTCGGGCCACGCGGCCTCCTCGCGCCAGTCCACCCAGGAGATCTCGTTGTCCTGGCAGTACGCGTTGTTGTTCCCGTGCTGCGTACGCCCGCGCTCGTCGCCGGCGGTGATCATCGGGACGCCGTTGGACAGGCACAGCGTGGCCATCAGGTTGGCGGCCTGCCGCCGGCGCAGGCGTACGACCTCGCGATCGTCGGTCTCGCCCTCGACCCCGTGGTTGCAGGAGCGGTTGTGGTCGCTGCCGTCACGGTTGCCCTCGCCGTTGGCCTCGTTGTGCTTGGTCTCGTAGGACACCAGGTCGCGCAGGGTGAAGCCGTCGTGGGCGGTGACGTAGTTGACCGAGTTGAACGCCGAGCGGCCGTCGTCGCCGTACAGGTCGCTGCTGCCCGCCAGGCGGGTCGCCACGTCACGCACCCGCGCCCCGCCGCGCCAGAAGTCACGCATGGTGTCGCGGTAGCGGTCGTTCCACTCCATCCACGGCGACGGCATCTCGCCGACCAGGTAGCCGTCGGGGGAGACGTCCCACGGCTCGGCGATCAGCTTGACGTGGCGCAGCACCGGGTCCTGCCCGATGGCGATGAGCAGCGCGCACTGCAGGTCGACCTGGTAGCCGGTGCGGGTCAGCGCCGACATCAGGTCGAAGCGGAAGCCGTCGACGTGCATCTCGCTCACCCAGTAGCGCAGCGAGTCGAGGATCAGCCGCAGGGCGAGCGGGTCCCAGGTGTCGACCGTGTTGCCGCAGCCGGTGACGTCCCAGTAGGTGTCGTGGAAGTCCGGGCCGCCGGGGTGGGGCAGCACCCGCTTGTAGAAGCCGCGGTCGTCCATCCCACGGAAGGCGTACGTCGGCCCGGCCGGCCCGGCCTCGGCCGTGTGGTTGTAGACGACGTCGAGGATCACCTCCAGACCCGAGCGGTGGAGGTCCTTGACCATCTGCTTGAACTCGGTCACCTGCTGCCCGCGGTCGGCCGTGGCGTACGCGTGGTGCGGGGCGAAGAAGCCGATCGAGTTGTACCCCCAGTAGTTGACCAGCCCGCGGGCCGCCACCTCGGGCTCGGTGAGGAACTGGTGCACCGGCAGCAGCTCGACCGTCGTCACCCCGAGGTCGCGCAGGTAGCCGGTGACCGCGGGGTGCGCCAGGCCGGCGTACGTGCCGCGCAGCTCCGCGGGCACGTCGGGGTGCAGCCGGGTGAAGCCCTTGACGTGCAGCTCGTAGATCACCGACTCGCTCCAGCGCCGCCGCGGCCGCTGCTCGTCGCTCCAGTCGAACGCCGGGTCGACCACCACGCTGCGGACCATCGAGCCGGCCGAGTCGGTCTCGTCCATCCGGTCAGGCTCGTCGAGCCGGCCGCCGTGGAGGGCCTGCCCGTGGGTGACGTCGCCGGCGACCGCGAGGGCGAAGGGGTCGAGCAGCAGCTTGTGCGGGTTGAACCGCAGGCCGGCCGCCGGGTCCCACGGCCCGTCGACCCGGAAGCCGTAGAGCTGGCCGGGCGCGATGCCGGGGAGCTCGCCGTGGTGGATGCCGAGCGACTCGTACGGCAGCTCGACCCGCTCCTCACGACCGTCGTCGTCGAAGAGGCACAGCCAGGCCCGGGTCGCACGCGGGGCGTACACGGCGAAGTTGGTCGACTCCGGTGACCAGGTGGCGCCGAGGGGGTGGTTGCGCCCGGGCCACATCGGCTGCCGCTGGCCGCAGCTGCTCCACAGGTGCTGGGTCACGGCGCCTATTCTTCCCACGCCGTTCCAGGTGACTGCTGGCAAATCGGCTCGTTACGGGCGAGTATGTGCCGAACGTCCGGCCCAGCAGGGGCCGGCGCACGCTCCGAGGAGGTCGTTCCCAGACATGGGTGAGTTCGTCAACCTGGTCGTCGACGACGGTGTCGGCACGATCCGGCTCGACCGACCGAAGATGAATGCGATCAGCTTCCAGGTGCAGGACGAGCTCCGGGCGGCCGCCGACGAGGCCACCGAGCGGGACGACGTGCGGGCCGTGGTCGTCTACGGCGGCGAGCGGCTCTTCGCCGCCGGCAACGACGTCAAGGAGATGGCCGAGCTGTCCTACGCCGACATGGTCCGCAAGGCCGAGTCGGTGCAGGGGGCGGTCAACGCCGTCGCCGCCATCCCCAAGCCCGTGGTCGCCGCGGTCACGGGGTACGCCCTGGGCGGCGGCTGCGAGCTCGCGCTCGCCGCCGACCTCCGCATCGCCGCCGACGACGCCACCTTCGGCCAGCCCGAGATCCTGCTCGGCATCATCCCCGGCGCCGGCGGCACCCAGCGGCTCGCCCGCCTGGTCGGCCCGAGCAAGGCCAAGGACCTCATCTTCACCGGCCGGTTCGTGAAGGCCGACGAGGCGCTCGCGATGGGGCTGGCCGACAGGGTCGTGCCGGCCGCCGAGGTGTACTCCGAGGCGGTCGCCTGGGCGCGCCAGTTCACCGGCGCCGCGGCGTACGCTCTGCGGGCCGCGAAGGTGGCGGTCGACCAGGGGCTCTCGGTCGACCTGGCCACCGGGCTGGAGATCGAGAAGGCCCAGTTCGCCGGGCTGTTCGCGACCGCCGACCGGGACACGGGGATGCGGTCATTCATCGAGAACGGGCCGGGCAAGGCCACCTTCGAAGGGCGCTGAGGACGATGGCAGAGGACTCCAAGACGATGGACGCGGTGGCGACCGGCCGGCGGCTGGCGGCCCAGGTGATCTGGGTCGTGTGCGCCCTGGCGGCGCTCTTCTTGGCGGTGGGCGCCCTGCTCGTGGCCGTCGACGCCAACACCGGCAACACCCTGGTGCGCTTCGTGCTCGACGTGGCCGACACCGCCGACCTCGGCATCTTCGACCGCAGCAAGCCGATCATCGACTTCGACGGCAAGAACCGCGAGACCAGCATCGCCCTGCTCAACTGGGGCCTGGGCGCGCTCTGCTGGCTCATCGTGGGCAAGGTCGTCGACCGGGTGGTGCGCCCCAAGCGCTGAGCCGCCGACCCGCGACTGCGGGAGTGCGGCGGTCTCAGATGGGGGACCCGGTGTGAGACCGCCGTCACGGGTGTGACATTTTCTCTATCCGAGGGCAGATCCCCGACGAAGTGACCTGTCGGTAACCTTGGGTCAAAACAGCAAGCACAGGAGGGGCCGCCAGGCCACGAACCATGAACATTGTCGTCTGTGTGAAGTACGTGCCCGACGCGACCGGCGACCGGTCGTTCGAGGCTGACAACACGGTGGACCGCGTCGGTGTCGACGGTCTGCTCTCCGAGCTCGACGAGTACGCCGTCGAGCAGGCGCTGCAGATCAAGGAGAAGCGCGCCGACGAGGAGGTCACCGTCACCGCGCTGACGGTCGGCCCCGAGAAGGCGGTCGACGCCGTGCGCAAGGCGCTGCAGATGGGTGCCGACAAGGCCGTCCACGTCACCGACGAGGCCATCGCCGGCTCCGACGCGATCGCCACCTCGCTGGTGCTCGCCGAGGCCGTCAAGAAGGCCAACGGTGGCGAGGTGCCCGAGCTGGTGATGTGCGGTCTGGCCTCGACCGACGCCTCGATGGGTGTCGTCCCCGCGATGCTCGCCGAGCGTCTCGGCCTCCCGCAGGTCACCCTCGCCTCGGTCGTGGAGACCCAGGGCGACCAGGTCCGCATCAAGCGTGACTCCGACGTGGCCACCGAGGTCGTCGGCGGCACCATGCCGCTGGTCCTCTCGGTGACCGACCAGTCCGGCGAGGCCCGCTACCCGTCGTTCAAGGGCATCATGGCCGCGAAGAAGAAGCCGCTCGAGACCTGGTCGCTGGCCGACCTCGGTGTCGACGCCTCGCAGGTCGGCCTCTCGGTCGCCTGGAGCCAGGTCGAGGAGACCGCTGCCCGCCCGCCGCGTACCGCCGGTGAGGTCGTCAAGGACGAGGACGGCTCGGGCGCTGCTGCGCTTGCCGGGTTCCTCGCATCGAAGAAGTTCATCTGAGGAGGAGCCTGAGATGTCTGAAGTCCTGGTTCTCATCGACCACGTCGGCGGCTCCGTCAAGAAGCCGACCTACGAGCTGCTCACCCTGGCCGCCAAGCTCGGCACCCCGTCGGCCGTCTTCATCGGCGCCGCCGACCAGGCCGCCGGTGCTGCCGAGGCCGTGAAGGCGTACGGCGCCGAGAAGGTCTACGCGATCGACGACGCCCAGATCAAGGGCTACCTGGTGGCCCCCAAGGCCGAGGCCCTCCAGCAGCTGGCCACCAAGGTCGCCCCTGCGGCGATCCTGCTGCCCAGCAGCGCGGAGAACAAGGAGGTCGCCGCCCGCCTGGCGATCAAGCTCGAGTCGGGCCTGATCACCGACGCCGTCGACCTCGAGGAGGGTGGCATCACCACCCAGTCGGTCTTCGCCGGTGGCTACACCGCGAAGGCCAAGGTCACCAAGGGCACCCCGATCATCACGGTGAAGCCCAACTCGGCCGCGCCGGAGGAGAAGGCCGCTGCCGGCACCGTCGAGCAGTTCCCGGTGACCATCTCCGATGCCGCCAAGACCGCGCAGATCGTGGCCTCGCAGCCGCGCAAGGCGTCGGGTCGCCCCGAGCTCACCGAGGCCGCCATCGTGGTCTCCGGTGGTCGTGGCACCGGGGGCAACTTCGAGCCGATCGAGAAGCTCGCCGACGCCCTCGGCGCCGCGGTCGGCGCCTCGCGTGCCGCGGTCGACTCGGGCTGGATGCCGCACACCTTCCAGGTCGGCCAGACCGGCAAGACCGTCTCGCCGCAGCTCTACATCGCCAACGGCATCTCCGGTGCGATCCAGCACCGCGCCGGCATGCAGACCTCGAAGACGATCGTGGCCGTCAACAAGGACGAGGAGGCCCCGATCTTCGAGCTCGTCGACTTCGGCGTGGTGGGCGACCTCCACACCGTCCTCCCGGCCGTCACCGAGGAGATCGTCAAGCGCAAGGGCTGAGTCCTGCCGTCCTGGTCGAGGACCCGCTCCGCACTCGCGGGGCGGGTCCTCGTCGCGTACCTGACCTTCTGGCACGTGACACGCCGGCACGGTGTGTCACAAGGTCAGGTACACGGATCCAGCCCGGGCCGCGCGTACGCTCAGGCGACCCGGCCGGGGGAGGGTCGGGCGGCCTGCGGCAGCTCGGCGGAGACCGACGGGCGGGCGGTGACCACCGGCCGGTCGGCGACCGAGGCCGCCATCCGGCTGAAGACCTCGCTGTCGGCGGGGGTGCGCGGCTGCAGCACGGTGAGGTGCACCGTCGCGGCGGTGTCGAGCCAGAGCCGGGTGAACTCCACCCTGACCTCGCCCCACGGCGACAGCACGAACCGGGTGCCGCTGGCGCCGTGGTTGGCGATCTCGCGGCGCTCCCACAGCTCGGCGAAGAGCGGCGACTCGGCCTGCATCCGGTCGACGAACGAGGTCCACGCCGGGTCGTCGAGGTGCTCGGCCATGGCGGCGCGGAGCCGGCCGACCATGCGCGAGGTGACGTGGTCGTAGTCGGCGTACGCCGCCGCCCACTCGGGGTCGAGGAAGGCCCGCACGAGGCAGTTGCGGTCGGCGACCGGGCCGTCGTCGAGGTCGTTGATGAGGAAGCGGTAGCCGGCGTTGCTGGCGAGGATGTCGTACTTCGCGGACTGGATGCAGGCCGGCACGGGCATCAGCTGCGCGAGCAGCGCGAGGTGGGCCGAGGTCACCACCCCGCAGTCGGAGTCGGGCGCGGCGGGGCGGGCCGGGTGGCCGGTGGCGAGCAGCCACAGATGGTTGCGCTCGTCGAGGTCGAGCTGGAGCGCGCCCGCGATCGCGTCGAGCACCTCGGGGGAGGGGTTGATGTCGCGGCCCTGCTCGAGCCAGGTGTACCAGGTCACCCCGACCCCGGCGAGCATGGCGACCTCCTCGCGGCGCAGCCCCGGCGTACGCCGTCGGCCGCCGCCGGGCAGGCCGGCGCGCTGCGGGGTGAGCCGCTCGCGGCGGCTGCGGAGGAAGGCGGCGAGCTCGGCACGGGCCGGCGAGGAGGACCCGCTCTGCGGTGGCATCACGACTACCAGGATAAGCAGGCTCTGGATACCTGGATACTGCACCCGCAGGGTGGTACGCGTGACCGTGCTCCGACCTGCTTCCGTGACACCCGCCCGCCCCGACGAGCTGACCACCCCGGCCGTGGTCGTGCTGCTGGCGGGCGGCTCCCTGGCCAACTTCGTCTTCGGCTCCTCGACCGTCGCGCTGCCCATGATCGCCCGCGGCACCGGCGCCACCCCGGACGCTGCCGGGCTGGTGATCGCGCTCTTCTCGGTCGGCTTCGCCGCCGTCCTCGTGCTCAGCGGCCGGCTCGGTGACCGCTTCGGCCGTCGCCGGGTCTTCGCCGCGGGCCTGGCCGCGCTCACCCTCACCTCGCTGGCCGTGGCCCTCTCGCCCTCGCTGTGGGTGCTGCTGGTGATGCGTACGCTCCAGGGCGTCGCGGCCGGCGTGATGCTGCCCCAGGTGCTCTCGACCATCCAGGCCACCACGACCGGTGAGCGCCGCGGCAGGCTCTCCGCCGGGTACGTCACCGCGCTGGCCGTCGGCGCCACGCTCGGTCAGCTGCTCGGCGGCGCGCTGTCCTCGACGACCGCGTCGGGGTGGCGGTGGGCCCTCGCCTCGACGGCCGTCTTCGCGGCGCTCGCGCTGGTCGGCGTACGCCTCGTGCCCGACACCCGCACGACCGGCGCGCACGGCGGTATCGACGCGCCCGGCGCCGCGCTCTTCGCCACCTTCGTCACCGCGCTGCTGGTGCCGACCGCGATGGTGCGTACCGTCGGCTGGAGGTGGTGGGTGGTCGCGCTGCTGGTCGTGGCGGCCGTCGCCGTGGCGACGTTCGCGTGGTGGGAGCGGCGGCTGCCGACCGACCACGCCCTCGCGCCGCCGGCGATCCTGCGGCAGCCGGTGATGCTCGCCGGCCTCGGCATGACCGGCCTCTTCTTCAGCGGGTACGGCGCCTTCGTCTCGATCTTCGGCCTGATGACCCAGGACGGGCTGGGGATGTCGCCGGTCGGGTCGGGGCTGGCGTTCCTGCCCTTCGCGCTCGGCTTCCTCGCCGCCTCCGTGCTCGGCCCGCGGCTGGCCGGGCGGGTGGCGCCCGCTCTGGTGATGCGGGCGGGCGCGCTCGCCCAGGCGCTGTGCCTGGTGGGCGTGGCGGTGGTGATGCTCACCGAGTGGCCACACCCGCAGATGTGGGTGCTGCAGCCGGTGCTCGTGCTGCTCGGCGCCGCCCAGGGCATCATGTTCCCGCCGATCGTCGGCATCGTGATGGCGGCCGTGCCGCGCGAGGTCGTCGGCCTGGCGAGCGGTCTGCTCACCACGGCCCAGCAGCTCTTCACCGCGGTCGGCGTGGCCGCCTTCGGCCTGCTCTACGCCTCGCTCAGCGCCACCTCGGTCGGCACCGCGTTCGCCGCGTGCGTGCTGGTGCAGATGGTGCTCGCGCTGCTGTTTGCCGGGGGCGCCGGGCGGGCGGCCGGTGTGCCCGGGCCGGCCGTGGCGGTCGCCGTCTCGTACGACTAGCGGCCGGGCGTCGGCGGCTGACCGCCGGCCGAAACGGCCGCGCGGCATGGCCGCCGCCGCCCTATCCTCGGGCGCATGAGCGTGCAGCAGGAGGTCCACGAGGCGGCGACCCGGGCCCGGCAGGCGAGCTACGAGCTCGCGCTGGCGACCCGGGCGGTGAAGGACGCCGCGCTGGAGGCGATGGCGCAGGCACTGCTCGACCGGGCGCCCGAGCTGCTGGCCGCCAACGCCGACGACGTCGCGCGCGCCGAGGCCGACGGCACCCCGGCCAACATCGTCGACCGGCTGCGGCTCAGCGACGACCGGCTGGCCGGCATGGCCCAGGGCCTGCGTGAGGTGGCCGGGCTGCCCGACCCGGTCGGTGAGGTCGTCCGCGGCTCCACCCTGGCCAACGGGCTGGAGCTGCGGCAGGTGCGGGTGCCGTTCGGGGTCGTCGGGATGATCTACGAGGCCCGCCCCAACGTCACTGCCGACGCCGCCGGCATCTGCCTCAAGTCCGGCAACGCCGTGCTGCTGCGCGGCTCCGGCTCGGCGGCGCGCTCGAACGCCGCCATCGTCGAGGTGCTGCGCGACGCGGTCGTCGCGGCGGGCCTGCCGGCCGACGCCGTCCAGCTGGTCCCCGCCGAGAGCCACGACTCGGTGACCGCGCTGATGACCGCGCGCGGGCTGGTCGACGTGCTCATCCCGCGCGGAGGTGCTGGGCTCATCCAGCGCGTCGTGGAGGGGTCGACGGTGCCCGTCATCGAGACCGGCGTCGGCAACGTGCACGTGTACGTCGACGCCGCGGCCGACCTCGAGAAGGCCCTGGCGATCGTGCTCAACTCCAAGACCCACCGCACCAGCGTCTGCAACAGCGCCGAGTCGCTGCTCGTGCACGCCGACGTCGCCGAGGCGTTCCTGCCCAAGGTCGTCGCCGCCCTGCAGGAGAAGGGCGTCGAGATCCGGGGCGACGCCGCGTTCACGGCGTACGCCGGGGTGGTGCCGGCGACCGACGACGACTACGCCACCGAGTTCCTCGCCCCGGTGATCTCGGCGGCCGTCGTGCCCGACCTCGACGCCGCCGTGGCCCACATCCGGCGCTGGTCGAGCGGGCACACCGAGGCGATCGTCACCGAGAACCTCGCGGCGGCCCGCCGCTTCACGGCCGCCGTCGACAGCGCGGCCGTGATGGTCAACGCCAGCACCCGCTTCACCGACGGCGGCGAGCTCGGCTTCGGCGCCGAGATCGGCATCAGCACCCAGAAGCTGCACGCCCGTGGCCCGATGGGCCTGCCCGAGATGACCTCCACCACGTTCGTCGTCACCGGCGACGGTCACATCCGATGACCGGTGACGTGGCCGGCGCCGGTGCCCGGTAGGGTGTGCGCCATGGTCTCCGAGGTCGTCATGGCTGCCGCCCACCACGAGCCGAACACGGCGCTGCACGCCGTCATCGGTGGCACCGCCTTCATCATCCTGCTCGCCCTGCTCGCCGGTCTGATCGCCTTCGGCGCGGGGCGCGAGCACTCCTGAGCCCGTCATGACGGCCGCGCGCCGCATCGGCGTGATGGGCGGCACCTTCGACCCGATCCACCACGGACACCTGGTGGCGGCGTCGGAGGTGCAGGCGTGGTTCGACCTCGACGAGGTCGTCTTCGTGCCGACGGGCGACCCGTGGCAGAAGTCGCAGCGCAAGGTCGCGCCCGCGGAGGCGCGGTACGAGATGACGGTCATCGCCACCGCCAGCAACCCGCGCTTCACGGTGAGCCGGGTCGACATCGAGCGCGGCGGGCCGACGTACACCCGCGACACGCTGCGCGACCTGAAGGCGGCGCTGCCCGACGCCGAGCTCTTCTTCATCACCGGTGCCGACGCGCTGGCGGAGATCTTCACCTGGCGCGACGTCGACGAGCTCTTCGAGCTCGCCCAGTTCGTCGGCTGCACCCGGCCCGGCTACACGATGGACGAGTCGATCCTGGCCAGGATCCCCGCCGAGCGGGTGACGATGGTCGAGATCCCCGCGCTCGCCATCTCCTCCACCGACTGCCGTGCGCGGACGGCCAAGGGGGAGCCGGTGTGGTATCTCGTGCCCGACGGCGTGGTGCAGTACATCGCCAAGCACCACCTCTACACCTCCTCCGACCTCTCCTCTGACAGCGAGTCCGCATGACTGCCACCGACTACGCCCTCGACCTCATCCGTGCGGCGGCCCTCGCCGCCGCCGACAAGCGAGCCCGCCAGGTCGTCGCCTTCGACGTCAGCGAGCAGCTCGCCATCACCGACGCGTTCCTCCTCGCCTCTGGCAGCAACGACCGCCAGGTGAAGGCGATCGTCGACGAGGTC
>Ga0164243_10009255_pt1 | contig 14367 bp, 16 predicted proteins | sample OricompcompostOP_FD_108781 | JGI IMG/M metagenome (GOLD analysis project Ga0164243, IMG submission 108781) | Organic Plus compost microbial communities from Emeryville, California, USA - Original compost - Organic plus compost (OP) | ecosystem: Engineered > Solid waste > Mixed feedstock >... | reverse complement strand
TACACCTGCGGCATGGGCATGTACACCGGCCGCCTCACCATCCGGTAAAGGAGGGCGCGCCGTGTCCGAGACCATCACCTACACGTTCATCGTGGCCGGTATGCACTGCGGCAGCTGCGGGCTGCTCGTCGACGAGACAGTCGAGCAGCTCCCCGGTGTGCACCGCTCGCAGACATCGGTCCGAGCCGGCCGCACCGTCGTCGACGCCGACCCCGTCACCGCCGACCCACAGCTTCTGGCGGCAGCGATCACCGCCGCCGGCTACCCCGCCCACCTGGAGATCGCATGACACCCCGGCGACAGTCCGCACCGCCCGCCGTCCCCGACATCGGCGACGGACACCGCGAGCAGGACATGGCGCGATTCTTCCAGGGCTAGGGTCGGCGGCGCCCACGCCGACGGACGGGACAGCCTGAGCGCCGCCGCGTAGTGCACGCCACAACGGGGGAGACATTGCGTGTACCACGTGGCGTCATACTACTATGCAGCATAGTATTCCGCGAGATCGCTTGGCATGGAGCAGCGCGCATCGTCGCCCGATGTCTCGGCCACCGGTGGCGACCGACCGGATGGGAACGTTTCTCCGGCTATCCCGGACGTCGCGCACCCATGTACGGCATGGAGTCGATACGGGCCATCTTGACCGGGATACCTGCGCGTGACGCATGGACGAGAAGCCCGTTTCCCACGTACATGCCGACGTGGTGAAGGTCGCTGTAGAAGAAGACAAGGTCGCCCGGGCGCAGGTTCGCCTTGCTCACGGCCGCGCCCTCGGTCCATTGGGCCCCGGTGAAATGCGTCAGCGAGACGCCGGCCGCCTTCCACGCGTACTGCGTCAGGCCCGAGCAGTCGAAGGAGTCCGGGCCGCCGGATGCCCACACGTACGGCTTGCCGATCTGGGCGCAGGCGGTCTTGACGGCAATCCCGGCCGCACCGGCCGCGTACACCGGCGGACAGTTTCCGATGTAGAGCGAGCTCTTCGACGGCGGCGGCCCGAGGCGCGCGCGCAGCTTCTCGAGCCGGTCAACCTCTCCTTCGATGACCTTCTTCCGCGCGGCCAGCTCGGTGTCCTGTTGCCGCTGCTGCGCGACCAGCGCGTCGACCGTGGCACGGTCGGCGTCGTACTTGTCCCGAAGCGCGGCCACCTCGGCGACCTGCTGCGCGTCGGCGCGGGCCAGGTAGTCGAGTATGGCGAGCCGGTAGCCGAACGTTTGCGGCGACCCGGTGGTCAACAACGCACTCAGTCCGCTTGCGGGACCCAGCCGGTACTGGCGTGCGGCGATGGTGCCCGCTCGCGCCGCCGCCATCTCAACTTGCAGCGCGAGTGGTCGACTCCGCGCGCGCAGGTCGCTGGAGCGCTTCAGGTTCGCCTGAAGCTGACTATGGACCTTGTTGTACTGCTCGATGACCGGTTCGAGCTTCTCCCACGCCTCGTCGAGCTGCTTCTCGATCTCGGCTATCGACGGCTCCGCCACGGCCGGGGCGGCATGCGTCAGCGCCAGAGCGCAGGCGAGAACCGCGAAGACAAGTCCACGAAGGACCGTCGTCGTTGCGTGTGAGCGTTGCACGGCTGCGGACTCCTTCACGGGACCGGCTTGCGGGGCGGACTGACGATTCGGCTTCCTTCGGCGCCGCGAGTAGCCCGCCCGGCGGGACGGCCCTGGGACGGGCGGCGTGCCTCACCGTAGGCATGGATCGAGATGGAATCAAGGCATCGCACCGATCTGCGGAAATGCCGGCCCGACAGGTCAACACTCTGTGCTGAACCACTAACGCTGATAGTAGATTTTCCTTTGAACCTGCCTGCGTGACGATTCACGGTCACCGAGTCGACCTGTTCGAGAAGGACTCCTATCTGGCATAGAAGCCGCAGGTCGAAGCTGACACGGATCCCGCAGACTGGTCTTCCGGCGGGGCTGGCGGCGCGGGTGTCCGGGTCACCGCTGTGGGAGTTCCTGCGTCGCTGGCGAGCGCGGCTGATCGTCGAGCTGGAACAGGAGCGGGCTCGGCGACCGCCGTCGTCGTCCGACGCCCCGTCAGCCGGAGTGCTCGTGATGGTGTCGGTGTGGGCCGTGACGTTTGGCGTCGTCCGGCTTGCTCGTGGGCGTTGCGGCGGTGCCGTGCTGTCCTCCACTTCGGGCTGGTTCGGACCGACGATCGTCGTGTGGGGCTGACCGGGATCCCGGCGACGGCGGCCGCGCTCGTCACCGCGAACCGCCGGTGGTTGCCGTGGATGATGCTGTGCGTGGGCACGGCGGCCGTCCTTGTCGCCGCGAGGTTGGCGGCGGCAGCCGGATAGGCCGGGTTCTACGAAGGCGTTCGCCCGCCTCCCACAAGGACTGTCGCCGGGTCCTGTCGGTGCCACGGTGGCCGGGTGGCTGCTAGAGGTGACGCTGTGTCCAGGTGACACCACCGTCGCCGCTACGGAAGACTCCCCGTGCGTCGACAGCGGCGTACAGCTCGGGTCCGGTCGCCACGAAAGCGGTCACCGTTCCGCTGATGGTGCCGGACCTGGACCACGTGCCTCCACCGTCGAGCGAACGCAGGACATCGCCGGTCCTGGCAACTCCCCAGAGCGTGTCGTCGTCTCGCCAGTCGAGGAAGGTGAGCGCCGGCCCGCCGGTGGCTGCCCAGGACCGCCCACCGTCGGTCGAGCGTTCTACGCCACGCTCTGTGGTGGCCAACAAGACATCCGGATCCGACGGGCTGACCGCAAAATCGTACAGGCTGATCGCCGAACGTGTTTCCCACCTGGTCAAGTCACGGCTGACAGCCACTTCTCCGCTGACCGTGTCGTAGCCGTACGCCGTGCTATGCCGGTAGCGCAGCGTGTGGAAGTCAGCCTGACCGGTGAGCGATCGGCTCTTCCACGTCGTTCCGCCGTCGACGGACTCGATCAGCCCAAGGTGGGGCGACCCGCTCTGGCCCCGGCCCGGGTGCCCAGAGGCGAGGAACCGGTCTGGTCCGGCGACGGTGAACCCCATGGTGTCCTGCTCCGCCCTGCCCACTCGCCGCGCTGGGGCGCCGGTGGGGAGTTCGTACACACCGTTGTGCGTGGCGATGTAGATGCTGCCATCAGCGGGGTTGATGTCCAGGCCGTGGACGTGGATGTGGACGTGGTCAATGCTGGTTCCCTCCGGATGGTCTTCCACGGGGTCAACGACCCACAGCACCGCGCCCGCCGCTAGCCCGGCGGCGACAACGAAGGCCGCGAGTGGCAGCCAGGGCCCCCGCACGCGACGTGCCCGCTGGCTCACATCCAGTGCGGTCTGCCGTGACGCCGCCTTCCGCGCACGCGTGGCCCCGGAGTTCCTCGCTGGATTCATGGGTGGCTCCTTCCTGGCCGTTGGCGGGGATCAGGTATGTCGGGAACCGCCTCTGGTGACGTCACGACGCAGGGCCGTGCCCGTCCGATAACGCCGAGGTCCGCAACGGTCACAGCTTGCGAGAGGCGGCACTGTGGCCCATGAGGAGCTGCGGAGCTGGCTCCTGAGGGAGCCTGGGCGCCCGCGTGCGGACGACGGCTCGACCCCGGCGAATGCGACGTTGCTTGGCGCGCGCCGCCTGTGACTATCGGTTGCCGCCGCCCGTGAGTGTTGCTGGCGGCTCACGGCAGCCGGCCAGCGTGGCCACGCTGGCGGCGGCAAGGCCCGGCAGCACAGCGCGTCGGCGCACGGATGGCTCCCTCCGAGAGGAACGTCAAGCCTACCAACTAAGCTACATAGTTGGTGCGTGGGCCGGTCGCTTCGACGATGGCGTGTATCTGTCCCGGCGGTCCGACGCCAGGGCTGCGCGCCTGTCGCCGGGTGCCGCTCACCGGGACTTCGTCGGCCTATTCCAGACCGGGTGCGGACGGTTGAGGGTCGCCTGCGGCCAGCGGCGCGTGACCGGCTGCTGGCGTGCCACGGAAACCGCGTAGCCGCAGGCTGTTGGAGACTACGAACACCGACGACAGCGCCATGGCAGCGCCGGCGAGCATCGGGTTGAGCAAGCCAGCCGCGGCCACCGGCAGGGCGGCGACGTTGTAGGCGAACGCCCAGAACAGGTTGCCCTTGATGGTCGCCAGCGTCCGCCGGGAGAGGCGGATCGCGTCGACGGCCGCCATGAGGTCGCCGCGCACGAGGGTGAGGTCGGCGGCCTCGATGGCGACGTCGGTGCCGGTGCCCATCGCGAGCCCCAGGTCGGCCTGGGCGAGGGCGGCCGCGTCGTTGACGCCGTCGCCGACCATCGCCACCACCTTGCCCTCGGCCTGGAGCCGCTTGACGACGTCGACCTTGCCGGCCGGCAGCACCCCGGCGATCACCTCGTCGATGCCGACCTCGCCGGCCACCGTCCGCGCCGCGGCGGCGTTGTCACCGGTGAGCAGCACCGGCGTCAGCCCGAGCCGGCGCAGCGCGGCGACCGCGTCGCGGCTGGTCGCCTTGACCACGTCGGACACGACGACCACGCCGCGCGCCCGCCCGCCCCACCCGACGACGACCGCAGTGCGCCCGGCGGCCTCGGCCGCCGCCTTGGCGGTGGCGAGCGTGTCGGGGAGCTGCTCGACGGTGTCGGCCCGGCCGACGGTGACGAGTCGGTGCTCGACGGTGCCGCGCACGCCGACACCTTCGGTGTTGGCGAAGTCGGTTACGGCGGGTAGCGGGCCGGCGCCGGCAGCGATGGCGCGGGCGATCGGGTGTTCCGATGCCGCCTCGACCGCCGCGGCGAGCCTGCGCACGTCCTGGGTGGTTTCGCCGTTGGCTGGGACCACGTCGACCAGTGTCATGCGGCCGGTGGTGACGGTGCCGGTCTTGTCGAGCACGACCGTGTCGACGGTCCGGGTCGACTCCAGCACTTCGGGGCCTTTGATGAGGATGCCGAGTTGGGCGCCGCGGCCGGTGCCGACCAGCAGGGCGGTCGGTGTGGCCAGGCCGAGGGCGCAGGGGCAGGCGATGATCAGGACGGCGACGGCGGCGGTGAACGCGGCTGCGGTCCCGGTGCCGGTGCCGGTGCCGATCCAGTAGCCCAGTGTCGCGACGGCAAGGGCGATGACGATCGGGACGAAGATGCCCGAGATCCGGTCGGCGAGGCGCTGCACCTGGGCCTTGCCGGCCTGGGCCTGCTCGACCAGGGCCGCCATCTGGGCCAGCTGGGTGTCGGCGCCGACGCGGGTCGCGCGCACGATCAGCCGCCCGCCGGCGTTGACCGTGGCGCCGACCACCGTGTCGCCGGGGCCTACCTCGACCGGCACCGGCTCGCCCGTGAGCATGCTGGCGTCGACGGCTGAGGAGCCGTCTTCGACGACGCCGTCGGTGGCGATCTTCTCGCCGGGCCGGACCACGAACCGGTCGCCGACCAGGAGCTCTGAGACGGGTATGCGGGTCTCGGCGTCGTCGCGCAGGACGGCGACGTCTTTGGCGCCCATCTCCAGCAGTGCGCGCAGTGCCGCGCCGGCCCGCCGTTTCGAGCGGGCCTCGAAGTAGCGGCCGGCGAGGATGAAGAGCGTGACGCCGGCGGCGGCTTCGAGGTAGATGTTGCCGGCTCCGTCGCCGCGGGTGATGGCGAGGGTGAAGGGGTGGGTCATGCCGGGCTCGCCGGCGGTGCCGAAGAACAGAGCCCACAGCGACCAGCCGAGCGCGGCGAGCGTGCCGAGCGACACCAGGGTGTCCATGGTGGCGGCGCCGTGGCGCAGGTTGGTCCACGCCGCCTTGTGGAACGGCAGGCCGCCGTAGACGACGACCGGCGCGGCCAGGGTCAGTGACAGCCACTGCCAGTTGGTGAACTGCCAGGCCGGCACCATGGCGAGGGCGACGACGGGGATGGTCAACACCAGGGAGACCCAGACGCGGGTACGCAGGCTGCGCACCCCGTCGTCGGCTGTGCGGGTACTGCCGTCGATGTCGGGGACGGCCGGTTTCGGGACGGCGGCCGTGTAGCCGGTCGCTTCGACGGTGGCGATCAGGTCAGCGGCTCCGACCGCCGGATCGGCGACGGTGACCGTGGCCTTCTCGGTCGCGTAGTTGACGGTCGCGGTGACGCCGTCGAGCCGGTTGAGCTTCTTCTCGACGCGGGCCGCGCACGAGGCACACGTCATCCCGCCGATCGCCAGCTCGATCCGGGTCGGTGCCACGGCGCGTGTCTCAGTCATGGGGGTGTCCGTCACTCTGGTGGCCGCCGGTCGCCGGGGCGCCGTCGCCCGCATAGGCGGTGAACGCCGCCGTGCGTACGGTGCCGGCGTGTTGGAAGTCGAGGAACAGGCCGTAGGCGCCGGCCGACGGGACCTCGGCGTAGAACGTGATGTCGGGCCCCGCCGCGGTGTGGCCGTCGCCGGGCGCGCCGTGGGGGTGGACGTGGAGGTAGGCGAGGTCGCCGTCGCGGAGCGCGACCAGGTGGCCGTAGGCGGCGAGGTAGGGCTGGAGGTCGGTGACCGGCTCACCGTCTCGCTCGACCCGGAGCGTCAGCTTCGACGCGGTGCCCGGGACGAGGTCGCCGGCGAGCGTGACCGTGTAACCGTCGACGGTGGTCGATCGCTCGGGTCGCGGCAGCGGGCGCGGTGAGTAGTCGCCCGCGGCGGGCACGTCGACCCCGAGGGTCAGCGGCTCGGCGTGGCCGGCGGGCTGGAAGTCGGCGAAGACCCGGTATTGCCCGGCCCCGGCGGCGGCCAGCGGGACGGTCCAGGTGCCGTCGCCGGCCCGGGTCGGGTGCACGTGCTGGAAGTCGGTGAGGTCACGGCGTACGGCGATGAGGTGAAGGTCTTTGTCGTGGGTCGGGGTGTAGGCGGTGACCGGTCGGCCGTCGGGTCCGGCGATCCGGAAGGTGAACGGCGCCGCCTCGCCGACGCGCAGCGCGCCGGTGGTCGGGACGAGCCGGTAGCCGTCTTGCGCGACCTGGAGGCCGCCCGGCACCTCGGCGGCCGGCGCGGCCGACGAGTGGCCGCCGTCGGCGTGGGCGGCGGGCGGCGGGGCGGGAGCGGGGCCGGCCAGCGCACCCACGCCGAGGGCGGCGGCGAACACGGCCGCCAGCCCCGCGACGTAGCCTCCGAGCTTGACCGGTGTGTTCATCAGCCGACCAGCGTGTAACCGGCCTCGTCGACGGCCGCGCGGACGGCGCCCGTCTCGACCGGCTGGTCGCTGGTGACGGTCACGGCACCGCTGGCGAGGTCGACCTCGACCCCGGTCACGCCGGGGATCAGGCGCACCTCGCCCTGCACGGAGCTGACACAGTGACTACAGGTCATCCCGGACACGGTGTACATAGTCTGCACGGCATTCTCCTCCGCCTCGACGTAGCGCCAGACCGGCGCCCACCACCATCACCATACCCCTACCCCCCAGGGGTATAAGCTCGGTGCGCCGGTGTGGCCGATGGCGAGGTGCGCGCGCTGGCCGCGGGCGTCGAGGCGGAGAGCGAACACCCGCTGGCCCGGGCGATCGTCGCCGCCGCGCCCGCCGGTGGGCCGGCCGCCGCCGGCGACTTCCGCTCCCTCACCGGGCGCGGCGTGCGGGCAACCATCGACCACATCGGGTACGCCGTGGGCGGCCCCGCCCTCCTCCGCGAACTGGACACGCCGGTGCCCGACGACATCGCCGACGTCACGGAAGACTGGGCCAAGCGGGGCGCGGCCGTGCTCCACCTGCTGCGCCTGGGCGACGGCACCCCGGAGGTACTGGGCGCGCTCGCGCTGGAAGACGAGGTACGGCCCGAGGCACGGCAGGCCATCGCCCAACTGCGCGAACAGGGCGTCCAGAAGATCGCGATGATCACCGGCGACTCCCGCGCGGTCGCCGACGCGGTCGCCGCCGACCTCGGCTTCCGTCCCGGCCTCGACGAGGTCTTCGCCGAGGTGCTCCCGGCCGACAAAGACCGGGCGGTCGCCGACCTCCAGTCCCGCGGCCTGCGCGTGGCGATGGTCGGCGACGGCCATCGCGGGCGCCCTCGGCGCCCAACTCCTGCGCCGCGCCATCGCACGCCGCGGCCGTAGCGGATTCCACGTCGCCCGTGCCCCGGGTACTCCGGGCCGCAGGCCTCGCTGGCCAGTCGACTCGCTAGCATGGCCGAGATGCCCGTCTGCGCCGCTATCGTCCGCCGCGACCCTGTCGCGGTGCGTTCGGTGGTGGGCCGGTGGCTGATCCTGGTCACGGTCGTGGTCGGGCTGGTCGCGATGCACCAGCTCGTCGGCGCCGGCATCCACGCACCCCACGACCACGCGGCGCCCGCCGCGATGTCCGCGGCGTCGCACAGCGGCGCCACCATGGCCGTGGTCCCCGCCGCGGCGGTCGAGCACTGCCCGCAGCCCGGTGGCAGCTGTCCCGGGCCGGGCCATGGACACCCGGGGCAGGTCTGCCAACCCGGACCCGGCAGCCAGGCGCCGACCGGCGTCCCTGCCCTGCTACCGGTCCTGGCGGTCCCGGCGGCCGCGCCGGCGGCGTTGTCGCCGCACACGGCCGCCGCCGACGCGGCTGCCGGCAGCGGCTGTGGGCCACCCGCGTTGACTGAGCTGTCCCTGCTGCGCATATAGCGCGACTCCCGCCGCCCACCACCCAGTGCCACCTGCTGGGTCGGTCGCCGGCGTCCGTCACCACATCATCCGGCTGACACCACAGGAGTCGATCAACCATGCGTACCGTTCCCACCCGACGCCGGCTCGCCGGCGTCGCAGCCACCGCCACCGCCGCCGTCGTGCTCTTGGCGGGCTGCGGCGACGACAGCACACCGACCACCAGCGGTCAGGACAACGGGCAGCCCACTCCCACCGCCAGCGTGGCCCCGGGCATGGAGCACAACGAGGCGGACATCACCTTTGCCCAAGGCATGATCCCGCACCACCAGCAGGCCATCGCGATGGCCGACCTCGCCACCACCCGCGCCGCCACCCCGCGGGTCAAGGACCTCGCCGCGAAGATCAAAGCAGCGCAAGGCCCGGAGATCGAGGAAATGACCAACTGGCTCACCGACTGGGGCGCCACCGTCCCGCCATCCGGCATGCCCGGCCACGACATGGGCAGTGGTGCCACGGCGATGCCGGGCATGATGAGCGACCAGGACATGACCGCCCTCGACACGGCGACCGGCGCCGCCTTCGACCGGATGTTCCTACAGATGATGATCATCCACCACCAGGGCGCGGTCCAGATGGCCCAAACTGAGCAGCAGCAGGGCCGCAACCCCGGCGCGAAAGCCCTCGCCCAACAGATCGAAACCGATCAGAACGCCGAGATCCAGCAGATGCAGACCATGCTCGGCACCCTGTAGCCCAACTCGAGCAGTGCGCGGCGCGCCGGGAAGCATCCCGGCGCGTCCCGCCCACTCCTACCCGCCCGCGTACACCCGGGCGGGGAAGCCCCTTGGTCGCCGCGTCCCGTAAGGACCTCAATGGGTGCCAACCACTCCACCACCGGCCCGGCCCCGCGCCGGGTCCGGACGATCCTCGTCTGCGCTCTCGCGCCGCTGTTCGCCGCCGCCGCCGTCGCGGCCCTGCTGATGTGGCCCGACCGCATGCAGGACGACGCCCAGGCGCCGCGCGAGCCCCGCTACCACGCCACCGTCACCCGCATCGTCATCGAACCCTGCCCGCCCGTGCCCGAGACCCCCGACGAGTCCGCCGACCCTGGCCCGTGCGGCACCGCCACCATTGCTCTCCACGACGGCCCCGACACGGACACCACCGTCGACACCGAGATCCCCGCCGGGCCCGGCGCACCTACCCTCACCGTCGGCGACGAGGTCATGGTCATGTCCCTGACCGACGCCGAAGACCCAAACGTCACCGTCTACACCATCGCCGACCAGCAACGCGGTACACCCATGCTGTGGCTGGTCGCCCTGTTCGCCGCCGCCATCATCGCCTTCGGCCGATGGCGAGGTCTCGCGGCCCTCGCCGGACTCGCGGCGACCTTCGCGATCCTGCTCACCTTCATCCTCCCCGCCATCCTGCAAGGGCAGCCGCCCCTCGCCGTCGCTATCACCGGCGCGGCACTGATCATGTTCGTCGTCCTGTACCTCACCCACGGCCTGACCTCACAGACGTCGGTCGCCGTTCTTGGCACGCTCGCCAGCCTCGTCCTGACCGGCGTGCTCGGCACCTTGGCGATCGGCGCCACCCACCTGACCGGGTACGGCAGCGAAGACGCCACCACTCTCTCCTTCGTCGCTGGTGACGTCGACCTGCACGGCCTGCTCCTGGCCGGGATCATCATCGGCTCGCTCGGCGTCCTTGACGACGTCACCGTCACCCAAGCCGCCACCGTCACCGAACTCGTCCGCGCTAACCCGGCACTGACCCGGCTGCAGCTCTACCGGGCCGCCACCCGTGTCGGCCGCGCCCACATCGCCTCCACTGTCAACACCATCGTCCTGGCCTACGCCGGCGCATCCCTACCCCTGCTCCTGCTCGTCATCTCCGCCAACCGCGACACCCTCGACATCCTCACCAGCGAATTCATGGCACAAGAGATCGTCCGCAGCGCGGTGGGCACCCTCGGCCTCATCGCCGCCGTCCCCATCACCACCGGACTCGCCGCCATCGTCACCAAAACCCACCACCGGCCACACCGGCGCCTACCAGCCCCCCGAGCCGACAGAGACGACGTCCTCGCCGCCCTCGCCCAGACCACCCCCACAACCACGTGGGACACCGACCGGCCTCCCACCTGACCGATTGCCCCTCCACATGCTCACCGGTCGCGGCCACGGCTCAGGCACCACCAGACGAACTGCGACGCATCTACCACTCAATTCCCCAGGGGCCGGTCATCGCGCGCGCTGGCGTGGACGATAAGAGGGAGTTGCGCCCGCTTCGCCCCCGGCAGGTTCGCGACCGGCGGGGTCCAGGGCGGAACTGCGTTGAGACGGCCGGTTAAGCGTCGACCCCCGCCTGGACAGCAATGGCAGGTCAGATGATGGGCAAGACCAACCGCCCACGTGGTGCACCACGACCGCGTAAACCGCTCCCGAAGACCAGGGCCGGCGGACGCTCCCTAGCCATCGTGGCGACCTTCGTCGCCGTCGCCGTTCTCGCGGCGGCGATCATCGGCTTCGCCGTCTACGCCACCACACGCGGCGACAACAGCCAACCCTCGCCGCCCGCCGCCGCCATCCCGGGACTGATCGACTACCGGGTCACCGAGCCTCAAATGCTCACCCGCAGCCACGTCACCGGAACAGTGACCTACCCGGTCTAACCACCCGTCGGCGGCAATCACAACCCCATCTGGCAAAACTGCGACGGCAACGTCTACCCCGCCGCGATCGCCAACGAGAATGCAGTCCACAGCCTCGAACACGGCGCCGTATGGATCACCTATCGACCCGGCCAACCCGCCGACCAGATCGCCGCCCTCGCCGGGAAGGTCACCGGTACCCCGTACCTGATGATGTCGCCCTTCCCCGGACTCGACCAGGCCATCTCTGCAGGCCTGGGGACTGCAGCTCAAAGTCGACGCCGCCGATCCCTGAACCGACCAATTCATCCGCGACTTCCGGATCACCGCAGCCCCCGAGCCTGCAGCGTCCTGCACCGGCGGCCTCACGCGACCGGCACCACACCCCACAACACCCCGGGCGGATAGACGCCGGCAAACCCATCCCACGAAACGCAGCGTCGACTCCGCCCTAAGGATCGTCAGCGACGGATACCCCCCGGGGGTTAGATATGGTTGCGGTATGACCGCAACGGCACCGGGTCCGACGCGCGGCTACACCGCGAGCAAGGGCCAACTCCTCGCCCGGCTCCGCCGCGTCGAAGGACAGGTCCGCGGAATCGAACGCATGGTCGACGACGACCGCTACTGCATCGACATCCTCACCCAGATCTCCGCCATCCAAGCTGCCCTCGACAAAGTCGCCCTCGGCCTGCTAGACGGCCACGCCCGCCACTGCATGGCCGAAGGCGCCGCCGACGGACGCGCCGACGAGATGGCCCAAGAGATGATGGCCGCCGTCGGACGCCTCATGAAACGCGGCTAGCGTGACGAACTGGCCCTCGCTGACCCGCGAACCGGGGGAAGGAACTGTACCCGAACGTGACAGCCGCAGACGACGGCGGCGTGCCCGACGTGCGACACCGGAACGTCGAGAACCATCATGGAGTCTAAACTGGACGGTCGGCTACCACCGCTGCGCTTCACGCCGGTGTCGAGCTCCGGGTGGTCGTGGCGGCGATCGACTGCACGATGACCTGGTCGCTGGTCAACGGCCGGCCGCGCCAGTTCATCGTGATGTGGGAGAACAGCCGGTGTTCCACCTTGTTCCACTTCGAGGTGCCGGGCGGGAAGTGACATACGGTGATCTCCAGGCCGGTCTGCACGGACAGGGCGGCCAACTCGGCTTTCCAGGCGCGGGTGCGGTAGCCGTTGGAGCCACCGGCGTCCGCGGTGATCAGCAGCCGGCGGGCAGCCGGGTAGTCGCGGCGGCCGCGGTTGGTCCACCAGCGGCGGATCGACTCGACCGCGAACGCTGCCGTGTCGTGATCAGTTCCGACGTTGACCCATCCGGTGTCGGCGGCCAGGTCGTAGACGCCGTACGGCACCGCCTTGCCCAACTCGTCGTCGGGGAAGTCGTGGGTGCGAGTCGCCACCGGCTCACCGGCCGGGCGCCACTGCCGGCCGGCGTTGGCGAACGGGCCGACCAGCTCTTTCTTCTTGGTGTCCACACTGATCACCGGATCAGCTGCCTCTTGGTGGTCTTTGACCTCTTCATTGAGGTAGCGGAACTGTGCATCCCGGTCCGGGTGCTGGCGGCCTTCGATGGTCTTTGCGTTGCCCTGCAGGCTGAAGCCCTCCTCGCGCAGCAGATCCGCGACGCCGCCTGGCGCGGCTTGCCGGCTGGATCCGCGACGGGGTGGGGTGCACCGTGTTCATCCCGCAGGCGAACCCGAACGACCCGGCCCCTCACCGGATCCAGCCCCACCGCGGCGCGGGCGAAGGCGGCCAACATGGCGCTTCGGGCAAAGCCGGTGAACACCATTCGAAAGGTGCAGCCCCAGAGTCCTGCCGGTCGAAGACCAGCTCCACCGGCACCCCTTGCCGCACCCCGGAAGCCTCGGGGAGGTAGCCGCCCCACACGATGACCTCCACCCGTTGCACGCCGCCGCGGAACTCGACGGTGCGGGCTTTTACACAGGGTGAAGAAGTACTAGCCCAACCTGCTCAGCTGTACGCGGCCGACGCGAGCAGAGCAACGACGTCGGCGGCGCTCACGGCTTGCTCCCTCCCGCGTACCTGCCTCCCGCCCTCTCCTCTACACCCGGAGGGTGGGACCTTCGACCCCGCCGCCCGGGACGTTGTCCCATACCGGCCGGGGGTATCCGGAGCAATCGTAGAGGCGTACAAGTGGAAATGGGGGATGCCATGAAACCGCAACCCTCTGGTCTCTGTAGGCAATCGCGTTGGCGATCGGCGTGGTCGGCCTGGTCGCCATCGGCGTGCCGTCTCGACGCCGCTGCTCGCCGCGCTCGCTGGCCGGCCGCTAATGACGCTGTTCACGCACGGCGGTCACTCGGACCACGGCGCAGGAAAGGAGATCCGCGATGATGATGTGGGGCAACGGCATTGGCGGCTGGGGAATGACGCTCATGACCATCAGCAGCCTGCTGTTCTGGGGCTTGGTGATCGCCGGGATCGTGCTACTGGTCCGCTACACCGGCCGCGGGACACAGTCCGTCGCGCCGACCAGCCAACCGGCCGCACCGCAACAGGTCCTGGCCCAGCGGTTCGCTCGCGGCGAGATCGATGAGGAGGAGTACACCCGGCGGCTACAGGTCCTCGGCAGCACCGCGTCAACGCCTCCGCCCAGAGGCTGATACGCGTAACGTTGTTCACAGAGAAGCCCGGCACCGCTGACGTGTTTGTTTACTGTCCGGCTGGCTCAGCCCCAAGGTTCCCGGCCCGCAAGCCAACCAATCGGTGGACACCTGCTCAAACGAATCAGCTGGAGTGGTCGCGAAGCGACTCGACCAGCCTTATCGGGTCAGCCGCGGCGGCGCAAACTGCGCGTCCGGACGACGGCGGAGGCCATCGTCGGCGGCGTCACGGCTGGCCCAGCGCACCGCAGACCGTCCTCGTCGGTTGCCTCGACGTCCACGGCGCCTCCGATACACCGCCCGGTCGATGCCGCTCACCGAGGTCCAACGCGCCGAGCTCGCACCGCTGCACCGTGCTGGATCTCTCCGCGATCACCGGGGAGTCGATGCCGGTCGAGGCCGGCGCCGGCGATGTCGTATACGCGGGCGCGATCAACGGCGGCGGCGTGATCGAGGTGCAGGTCGCCGCCGTGGCAGCGCACCTGCTCCTTGGCCCGGATCGTGCATCGTGGAACAGGCCCAGGAACGCAAAGGCTCCGGACAGTGACTGTCCGACCGGATCGCCCGGCCGCTGGTGCCCGGCATCGTGC
>Ga0164243_10009254_pt1 | contig 14367 bp, 13 predicted proteins | sample OricompcompostOP_FD_108781 | JGI IMG/M metagenome (GOLD analysis project Ga0164243, IMG submission 108781) | Organic Plus compost microbial communities from Emeryville, California, USA - Original compost - Organic plus compost (OP) | ecosystem: Engineered > Solid waste > Mixed feedstock >... | reverse complement strand
GAACCCGTTCGCGTTCAGCGTGCAGCTCGTCAGCGACAGCGTCCGCCCCGGCGACGTGTTCCGCACGTACACGCCCCAGCTCCCGCTGTTCCGCACCACGCAGTTCGTCAGCACCGGCGACGCCGACCCGTCCACGTCGATGCCGTAGGCTCCGGTGCCGATCACGGTGACCGTGTCGAGCTCCGGCGAGCCCGCGCGCAGCCACAGGCCGCGCGTCGACGCGGACTGCACGGTCACGTGATCGGTCTCGATCATCCCGGTCGTGATCCGGCTGTCGATGCCGTTGATCGGGTGATGGATCGTCGTGTGCGCGAGGCTCACCACCGCGGACGGACCGGCGACGATGCCGTACCAGCTGCCGGAGCTCGTGCTCGTGGAGCGCAGGGTGACCGGGTTCGCGCTCGTGCCGTTCACCGTCAGCGTGCCCTCGACGATCAGCTCGACGCGGGAGGCGTTGTCACCCGCCCCCTGGCTATCGGTGTTCGAGCTGGCGCGCACCTCGACGCCCGCCTCGATCACGAGGAACGCGCCGGAGGGCACGGTGATGTCGCCCTGGACGATGTACGGGCTGTTCGCGGCGGTCCACGTCTGGTTGATGACGTTGCCGCCGGTGACGATCGTATCGGCGCTGGCAGAGCTCGCGGCGACCACGAGCGACGCGAACACGAGACGAGCGAGACGAGTCATGACTGGGCTCCTGATCCGGACCACGACGTACCGTCGCTCCCCCGCGACGGCGAGCCGCGGATGTTATCCGGCCCGGCACCCGGGAGGGCAGACGCGAACGTGAGAGTAGGCCCCGGTCCGGACGGAGGCTCGGCGTGCCCAGTCGCACCACGCGGGCCTGGCCTTTGCCCCGCGCCCGTGGCCTTCGTCATCGCGCCCCGTCACACGACGAGCGTGGCCGGCACGCACCGCCAAGGGCAGCGCGGCTCGCGCGGCCACGCCCGCTCGTGTCGTGTCCCCGGCGTTCAGCGGACGCGGATCGCGTCGGCGATCACGACGCTACCCGGCTGCTGCCAGCGCGACAGCACGACCTTGTTCCAGCCCGCGCGGAACGAGTACGTGCCGAGCGTGTTCCACTGCTTCCCGCTGGTCTGCTGGTTCTTCGCGACCCGGCCGAGCTCGTTCCCCGCCGCGTCGTAGACGATGAACGTCGCCGCGGTCGAGCGGTTCGTCCCGGCGACCCACCACGCATCGATCGTCCGCGTCGCGGCGGCCGGCAGGTAGAACGAGAACGTCGCGGGCGCCGACGTCTGCTCCGTCGCGGCCCACCGGTAGTCGGTGCCGTGGTAGCCGGGCGTCGAGGTCGCTGCGACCCAGGAGCCGGTGTACGCGACGCGGGCCTTCGCCTCATCGTTGTTGGCGTTGTTGCTGTCGACGATGATGGTCGTCGCCCCGCCGCCACCACCGCCGGTGCGCACCACCGTGGATCCCGGATAGTAGTGCTCGAGGATCCAGGTGTGGCTCTTGCTCTGGGTCGCCCAGCGCTGGCTGCCCCACTGGCACGTGCCGCGGCCGTGACCGTTGCGCGCCCGCCCGGCGCAGACCGAGTCCGAGACGCCGGTCGCGGTGGGGTGCCCGTTCTCCGCCGAGTACTCGGCGAACACCGGCAGCCCGTTCTTCATCACGAACGTCCCCGCGGTCGCGTCGACGGCGGAGTTGGTCACCGCGTAGAACTGGTCCTTGTAGACCTGCGACGCGGTCGTGTCGTCGAGGTCCGCGCACGAGTACTTGCCGCCCTGCCGGACCCAGCTCGCCGCGTACGTGCGGATCGCGATCGCGCCCGCCTTCAACGACTCGGTGTGCCAGCTGCGAATCCACTCGTGGGGCAGCACGCCCTTGACGTACTTCTCGAGCGGGATCACGTCGACTCGCCCCGAGCACGACGTCGACGAGCCGTCGAGCCCGCGCCGCCACACCCGGATCGAGCTCGGCGCTTGCCACGCGAGGATGACGCCGTCTTCGCCCAGATCGTCGATCTCACCGGCCTCGCGGCGCAGGATCAGATCGCGCGCCTCGGGCCGCAGATCGCCCGAGAGGTCGGCGTCGATGTCCGCGCCTGACAGCCAGCGCTCCGGCGTCTCGTCGGCGGGCACGCCCTCGGTGACGTCTTCGATCTCCGCGTCACACGCGCCGAAGCTCGCGGCGATGACTGTGCACACGAGCGATTGCAGTGCGGTTCGGGCCGCGAGACGAACCAGGCGAATTGCGGTGGGTTGCGAGGAAGGCTGGAGCATGCGCGGGGCGAAGTGCATCCAGTGGACCAGCGCACGCGCGCGGCGACATGTGCGCCGCATGTAGGCGTGGCTGCGCTAACAGCACGTCCGCTACAGCCTGCGCAGGAACGCCACCAGATCCTGCTTCTGCTGGATCGACAGCGACTCGGGGATGCCGGGGATCTCGCCCTCGTGCACCGGTGGCAAGCCGACCGCCGGGAACGGCAGGATGAAGCGGCTGTAGAGGTCGACGGCCTCCTCGAGCGTGCCCGCGCTGTTGTCGTGGAAGTACGGCGCCGTCTTCGCGATGCCGCGCAGCTGCGGGACGTCGAACGTCTCGAAGTCGGCCGGATCGCCGGTCACGATCGCCCGCCCGGGATCCGTCGAGAACCACTGGTTGCCGAGCGAGGGGCCGACGATCGGTGCGCCACGCTCGTCGACGCCGATCGTGAGGTCGTAGCCGCCACCGGGCGGGCGAGGGATCGGCGGCAGATCCGTCACCTTCTGCGTGCGCGTGTCGTCGGTGTAGAAGCGGAACCGGTAGCGCGGCAGCTCGACGCTGTCGTTGAACATCGGCAGGAGCCCCAGCTGGCCGTAGCCCGTCATGAGCCCGATCCCGATGTTGAGGAACTCGTTGTCGGGCTGCGGGCGGAGTCGAGGCTGCGGCGGCTGCCCCGGCTCGACGTCGTAGACGATGTAACCGTTCTCGTCGAGCTCGAAGAACAGCGCGTCGTGGACGACCCGGTTCGTGATCTCGTTCGTCGTCGGGCCGCCGTGGCACCCGGCGCACGCGAGCTCGAAGACGTCGCGGCCGCGCCGCTCGGCGGGGGACAGCGGCATCGCACCCTCGGGGTTCGGGATCCACGGGCGCGGGAACCCGAGCTCGAGCAGGACGCCGACGAGCTGCGCGCGCGGCGAGGAGAACTGGCTCGTCTCGAACGCGGCGATCCGCTCGAGCTGGGCGGCGGACAGGATCGGTCCCTCGCTGTGCGCGAGGATCGCGGACTGCGCCTGGCGCGGGAGATCCGGCTCGCGCCCGTCGTACTGGAACGGTGCGAGCCCGGCGGTGTTCTCGATCGAGGGCACGCCGCGCCACACCTCGATCGTGCGATCGGGGCGCGTGATCACGTTCCCCTCCGCGTCGATCACGTCCATGTTCGGCGGCAGCGGCAAGGTCACTCGCACGAGCCCCTTCTTCAGGTGCTCGAACGTCAGCGGCGTTGCCGCGGGATCGTCGGCGTCGAGCGGATGGAACAGTGGATCACCCGGATCGGCGTCCCACCGCGCCGCGACGTGCTCGACCGACAGCGCCGTGCTGTCGTCGAGGACGTGGCAGGTCGCGCAGGAGCGCCCGTTACTCCCCGGCAGCGGCCGCTCGAACAGCTGCTTTCCGAGCTGGGCGTGCAGCGGGGTCGCCAGCCGGCTCGCGACGTCACCGGGCGGGTCGGAAGGAGGCTCATCGCTCACGCAGCCGATCACGAGCCCGGCCCCGAGGACGACACGACACAGGTGGAGGAGGTCCATGCGCGGTCGTCCCCGCTCGCGCGCGAACCGTTCAAACGACGCTCGCAGCTCGCCCCTCCCCCAGGCCGCGGGAGGGCGCGTCTCCTACATCGGCGCCACAACGAGGGGGTGGCGCATTTCGCTCCACCTCGCGCCGATCGAGTACGCTCGTGCGACCGTGGCCGAGCCGGTCAACCATCCCTCCCCGCTGCGCGCCGACCAGCTCACGCGCCGATACCTCCGCCTGCGTGACGCCGAGCCGCCGCGCGCGTGCGAGGGAGCCGCCGACGAGCCGTGCGCCGACTTCTACGAGCACGCGACCGCGATCGATCGCCACCTCGAGCGGATCTGGACCGAGGTCCAGGCGGTCGTCGTCGCGTCGACGCCGGACGCGCGCGCACGCCGAGAGACGAGCTCCGCGCCGGACGACACCGTCGAGCCGCGCTGGTCCAATGGCGACCTCCCCGCCGCGCTGGTGGATCACCTCGAGCGCGCGTTCTCGCCGCCGACGTGCGAGCAGTACCTCGACGAGCTGCGAGGAGCGGGCGCGCTCGACGAGCTCCGCGACGCCGCGTCGCGACACCCCGGCATCGCCCGCTGGGTCGCGCAGCATCCCGGCGCGACGGTGATGGCGCTCCTGCTCGCGCCGTTCTGGGTGCGGCCGCTCGCGACCCTGTCGCCGCCGACGAACGACGATCCGAACGAGGTCACGACGGCCATGATCGATCACCTGTTCGCGCGTCACCCGGTGCCGCGTCCGCTGATCGAGCCGTGGCGGGCGCGCTCGCCCGAGCTCAAGTGGGTGTGCTGGACCGTGCTGCTCGGCCACGGCGCGAGCCTTCCGCACGCCGCGCCGCGGTTCGGTTGGCGGATCGAGCCGCGGTTCACGCAGCACCTCCACGAGGCACCGGCGGAGCTCGGGATCCTCGACGCGGTGATCTGGGCGGAGATCCACCGCCTCGGTGGAACGCCGGTCGAGTTCGAGCGCATCCGCCGGCATCCCGCGTTCCGCCTCGATCCGACCGAGGACGTGCGGGACGACGCCGAGCCACCGAACGGTCACCCGGGGGCGCTCGGGATCCGGGACCGCGGTACGGATCGCGACTTCTGGGAGGCGACCGTGTGCTGGCTCGCGCGTCATCGCGACGCGCTGTTCGATCTCGAGTTCGGCTTCATCCTGGACTGGGCGATGCACCGCCACACCGAAGGCCGAGCGCGCGCGATCGCACCGAGCACGCGGTTCACGTGGAGTGGCCGGCGGCCCGCCGCCACGCTCGAGCGCGCGCGTCGCTATCGCGACCGCTATTTCGGGGCGTATCGGAGCGGCCCACCGGTGAGCTGGGCGAGCCACGGGTGGGACTGGGACCACGCGAGCGGGCCGAACGCGTGGTCGATCCACGAGCTCACGTCCGACGCCGAGCTGCGCGCCGAGACCGCGGCGATGCACCATTGCGTCGCGAGCTATGTCGCCCCGTGCGCGGAGGGTCGCGCCGCGATCTTCTCGCTCCGCCTCGCCGGCAGGCGAACGCTCACGGTCGAGCTCGATCCGGAGACGATGTGCATCGTCCAGGCGCGCGGCGTCTGCAATCGCGAGGCGACCGCCGACGAGCGGCGCACGCTGGAGCTCTGGCTCGCGACGCTGAGGCGCGCCGCGCGGCCCTAGGTCCCGATCGTGCGCGCGTCGATCACGAACCGGTAGCGCACGTCGCTCTTCAGCGTGCGCTCGTACGCCTCGTTGATCTGCTTGGCCTCGATGACCTCCACGTCGGCCACGATGCCGTGCTGGCCGCAGAAGTCGAGCATCTCCTGGGTCTCGGGGATGCCGCCGATCAAGGATCCCACGAGCCGCTTGTTGCCGCCGAGCAGCGAGAACGCCGACATCGGCGACGGCTCGGCCGGCGCGCCGACGCAGATCATCGTGCCGAACGGGCGGAGCAGGCGCAGGTACGCGTTGTAGTCGTGCTTCGCCGAGACCGTGTCGAGCAACAGATCGAAGTGCCCGGCGAGTCGCTGGAACGTCGACTCGTCGCGGGTGAGCCCGAAGTGTGCCGCCCCGAGCCGCTGCGCGTCGGCGCGCTTGCTCTCCGACGTGCTCAGCATCGTGACCTCGGCGCCCATCGCGGCGGCGAGCTTGACCGCCATGTGGCCGAGGCCGCCGAGCCCGACCACGCCGATGCGCGTCCCCTTGCCGCAGCCCCACTGTCGCAGCGGCGAGAACGTCGTGATGCCCGCGCACAGGAGCGGGGCCGCGCCCGCGGGATCGAGGTTGGGCGGGACCTTCAGCACGAAGTGCTCGGTGACGACGATGTGCTGCGCGTATCCGCCGTAGGTCGGGGTGACGCGATCCATCTCGGTGCTGTTGTAGGTGCCGGCGGCGCCGTGCTCGCAGAACTGCTCGTGCCCGTCGCGGCAGAAGGTGCACGTCCGACACGAGTCGACGAGGCAGCCGACGCCGCCGAGATCGCCGACCGAGAACCTCGTGACCTCGGAGCCGACCGCGGTGACGCGCCCGATGATCTCGTGCCCGGGGACCATCGGGAACCGAGCCCCACCCCACTCGTCGCGGACCTGGTGGATGTCGCTATGGCAGATGCCGCAATAGAGGATCTCCATCTGCACGTCGCGGGGGCCGACGGCTCGTCGCTCGATCGTCGACGGGCGGAGCGGAGCGCTGGCGGAGGCGGCTGCATACACACGCGTCTGCATGGTGGCAGCGTACCGAGGATTCGAGCCGCGGCAGCCGATCGGTCACCCTGGCCGATCGTCCAGCTTGGCGCGCGGTCGAGATCGGATGCATCGTGCCGCGCGTGACCCGCCGCGTTGAACGGATCGCCCGTAAGAGGGCACCCCGGGCATGCGCGTATCCCCTGCTCTCCTCCTGATGCCGCCGCTCTGCACCGCCCATGTCGACGCCTCCGGGTCGCGGCGCTCACGGCCGACCGCGGAGGGTCCGAGTGATGCCTCGAGATCCGCGTTCGTGTGGGCGATGATCTCCCTCGGGATCGCGCTCGTCGCGGTGCTCGTGCGCCTGGCGGGCTGACGGTCACGCGCCGACGGCGGGTCACGGCGCGGGGACGAGCTCCTCGAGCGGCAGCGGCTGATCGGTGTCGCGCCACAACGCACGTCGGTGCGTGTCGGTGACCACCGCGTTGTAGCGCGCGACCGACACGTACCCCTGGATCACGGAGCCGGCGTAGAACACCGCGGCGAGCGCGGCGAGGCCATAGAACGTGGCCTGCTGGTCGCCGGCCGATCGATCGCCGTCGTAGACCTCCCACGCGCCGAGGCCCGCGAGCGTGGTCAGGCCGAAGTAGTACAGGCCATCGACGGGACGGCCGCCGTACACGCTCCCCGCGCCGGGGACCACCGCGGACATCACGAGTCCGAGCACCGGGGAGCGCCGGGACGGCGGGCGCTGGCGCAGCGCGCGCGCGAGCACCGGCTCGAGGGAGCACGACGGCCCCGGCTGCAGACACACCGAGGCGAGCTGCGTCGCGACCGTGCGTGCCGCGTGGAGATCGCCATCGAGCGCGTGGATGCGCGCGAGCGAGTACAGCGCGAACACGCGATGCGGGCCCGCGACGCTCGACGGCTGCAGCTCGGCCGCGACGGTGTCGAGCGCCTCCGAGCCTGGATCCTGCAACGACCGCTCGGCGCGGGCGAGCGCGCGCTGGATCCGGATCGCCTGCTGGAGCCCCGGATCGCGCGTCAGGGTGAGCGCGGTCGCGTAGCTGCGCGCCGCATCGGCGAGCTGCTCGCCGTGGTGATAGCTCATCGCGATCCGGATCGCGCTGGTCACCCGCGTGGCCTCGTCGGGCGCGAACAACGCCAGCTCCTCGTAGCTGCTGATCGCGCGATAGTACTCGCCGGCGCGATACCGGTGCTCGGCGAGCCGGGCGAGGCGCGCCCCGAGGTGCTCGTCGAGTCGCTCGTCGAGTCGCTCGTCGAGGTGCTCGTCGAGGTGCTCGTCGAGGTGCTCGTCGAGTCGCTCGTCGACGTGCCCGTCGACGCGTTCGTCGCGGCGTTCGTCGCTGCGCTCGTCGTTGCGCTCGTCGGACGGCGGCTCGGCGCCCACGGGGCGCGCGACGGCGAGCGCCACGCTCGCGATCAGCAGCTCACGGCACGTCATCGTCGAGCCTCGTCGTGTTGCGCACACACGTGGTCGGGTAATACGCGGGCGCGAGCGGGTGCTCGCGCACGATCAGCCGATCGATCACGAGCACGAGCCCGAGCGGGCCATACCTGCGCAGCGCCTTCCGTGCGTACACCGAGCAGCTCGGCGCGAACGGACACCCGGCGCCGGGCAGCCCTGGGGCGCGCGCATGGCGCTGGTACCACGCCACGAGCGCGTCGAGGACGCCATCGGAGGGAAGCTCCTCGTCGTGCACGTGCACGTGCGCGAGATCATCGAACGGCGCGAAGCCGCGGTCTCGGCACGGTGTGCCGACACGCGGCGGAGGCCGGCACCCGGCGAGCGCGCTCGCGCTCGCGATCGCGCAGGCGATCGCCGCCGCGCGACTAGTAGGCCGGCGGCGCACCCGGGGCCGGCGCGGGCGGATACACCGGCGCGCCCGGAGCCGGACCCGGAGCCGGCGGATACACCGGCGCACCCGGTCCCGGCGGATACGGCTGGGGGGCGCCCGCGAGCGGGGTCATGCCGATGCTGATCGGGGTGTCGTCGAAGCCCTTCACGTCACCGGTCGCGAGATCGACGACGATGCCGATGAGCCCGCCGAGGCAGAAGTTCATCCAGAACCAGCCGTTGATCTCCTTGTGGCGCTGGATCATCACTGGCGCGAAGCCGGGCGCCTCGATGCGGATGCTGCCGTGGCTGCGGCTGCGATCGAGCGTGACCGTCGTCGGCGTGTTGCCGACGTGGACGCCGTCGACGAACACGGCCGCCCCCGGCGGGTTGGTCACGACGGGGATCACATCGGGTCCGCCCGACATGATCGTCGCGCAACCTCCGAGCCCGAGCCCGAGCACGAGCGCCACCAATGCGAGAACCGACACACGCTGCATCACGCAACTCCCTCTCTAGATCCGAGCAGCCCGTTTCGCAAAGATCGGTGGACGCTGTCAAGCCAGGATCCTGGCCGCAGCGTGCAGCGAGCACGAATGCTCGCGGCGGAGCGACGCGGACCGGCGCGCGCGAGATGCCGTGTTTTTCGCTTGACGCGCGCCGTTACATAACCTACCAGTTTCATAACTTATAGGTTATGAACACCGACCGACTCGATGCCACGTTCGCTGCCCTCGCCGATCCGACGCGACGCGCGATCCTCGCGCGCCTCGCGAAGGGTGAAGCCACGGTGACCGAGCTCGCCGAGCCCTTCCACATGAGCCAGCCCGCCATCTCCAAGCATCTCAAGGTGCTCGAGCGCGCGGGGTTGGTCTCACGCGGACGGGACGCGCAGCGTCGCCCGTGTCGGCTCGAGGCCGCGCCGTTGCGCGAGGCGACGGTGTGGCTCGAGCGCTATCGCGAGCTCTGGGAGCGACGCTTCCAGCAGCTCGACGACCTGCTCGAGGAGCTCAAGACCAAGGAGAAGCGACATGGCCGGAAGAAGTAGCGGAAAGATGCAGCTCACCCTCCCCTCGGACACCGAGATCCTGCTCACGCGCGAGTTCGACGCGCCACCGCACCTCGTGTACGAGGCGTCGACCAAGCCCGAGCACGTCCGGCGCTGGTGGTGCTGCATGGAGGGCTTCACGATGCCGATCTGCGAGATCGACCTCCGCGTCGGAGGTGCGTGGCGCTACGTGATGCTCGATCCGGAGGGTCGCGAGGTCGGGTTCCACGGCGAGTACAAGGAGATCGTGCCGAACGAGCGCATCGTGCACACCGAGATCTTCGATCCGTTCCCGCAGGCTCCCACGCTCGTGACCGTCACGTTCGAGGCGCGTGGTGGCAAGACGCTCCTCAGGAGCCTCCAGCAGTGCGCGAGCAAGGAAGCGCGCGACGCCATCATCGAGTCCGGCATGGAGCACGGCGCGGCCATCGCGTGGGATCGCCTGGAGGCGGTCGCGGGCGAGCTCGCGTCGGGTGCGGCACGCACGCCGGCGCCTGCTGTCGGCGGGTGAGCGGAGGCGATCGACCGCTTCTCCGCCTCGCTCTGCCCCGCGCGCGACGATCGCCGTCCGCGCGCGCGAGCACTCCTGCGCACCGGTGCTAGGCCTCCTCCATATCGAGAGGAGGCGGAGCATGAGGATCGGCATCATCGGCGCGGGCCAGATCGGCGGCACGCTGACGCGCAGGCTACGGGCGCTCGGCCACGAGGTCGCGGTCGCGAACTCGCGGGGGCCCCACACACTCCAGGAGCTCGCGCGAGAGACCGGAGCGCGCGCGGTCACCGTGCGCGAGGCCGCGCGCGGTCAGGATCTCGTGATCGTGAGCATCCCCGAGGTCCGTATTCGCGACCTCCCCCCGGATCTGTTCGCGGGAGTCCCGACCGACGTCCCCGTCGTCGATACCGGTAACTACTATCCGCGCGAGCGCGATGGTCGGATCGCAGAGATCGAGGCCGGGATGACGGAGAGCCGCTGGGTCGCCGAGAAGCTCGGCCGGCCGGTGATCAAGGCGTTCAACACCATCCCCGCGAAGAGCCTGCTCGAGAAGGGGCGCCCGCCGGGGAGCCCGGATCGCGTCGCGCTGCCGGTGGCGGGTGACGACGCGCGCGCGAAGGCCGTCGTGATGAAGCTCGTCGACGAGCTCGGCTTCGACCCGATCGACGCCGGGCGGCTCGACGACTCGTGGCGGCAGCAGCCCGGGTCGCCGATCTACACCAAGGATCTCGGCGCCGATGCCGCGCGGCGGGCGCTGGCCGAGGCGCGCCCGGGGAGGCTACCCGCGTTCCGCGCGACCGAGCGCAGCCCGGGAACGTTCCCCCAGCCCGCCTGACGCGCCCGCTCGACCGCCGCGTCGCGGAGCCCTCGCAGCGCCGGCTGGCGCCGCGGTTGCTTCCACCGATCCGAGTGAGCCGCTCCGCGACACCCGTCCTGGTCTACGACGCGGACTGCGCGTTCTGTCAGCGCTGGGTCGCTCGCTGGCGCGCGCGCACCGGGGAAGCGATCGACGACCGCCCCCTCCAGGAGCCGGGCCTGCTCCGGCGGCTCGGCGTCCCGCTGTCGGCGGCCTCGCGATCGGTCCAGCTCGTCACGCCCGCGGGTGCCCGCTACGAGGGCGCGGAGGCGGTGTTCCGCTTGCTCGGGCGCGCACCGGGGCTGCGGCTGCTCGCCCGGCTCGCGCGGTTGCCCGTCGCGCGCGGCGTCGCCGCGTCGGTGTACCGCGTGATCGCGCGGCATCGCGCCCTCGCCGCGCGCGTCGACGCGCTGCTGTTCGGCCGGTCGACGGCCCCGCCGGGCGCTGCGCTCGTGCGCGCGGTGTTCCTGCGCGCGCTCGGCGGCGTCTACCTCGTGGCGTTCGCGTCGCTGCGTCGTCAGGTGCTCGGGCTCTACGGTGCGCGCGGCATCGCGCCGATCCGCGAGCACCTCGAGGTGCTCCGCCTGCTCGTCGCCGATCGCGTCCGACCGGCCACGGGCGAGCACCGGGACGACGCGCGCGCCCTCGATCGCCTCCGGCTCGCGCCGACGGTGTTCTGGCTCGGCGCATCGGACGCCGCCCTCGTCCGCGCGTGCGTCGCGGGACAGCTGCTCGCGGTGGCGCTGATGCTCGGGCTCGCGCCCCGCCTCACCTCGGCGACGCTGTGGGCGCTGTATCTCTCGTTCGTCACGGTCGGCCGCGAGCTGCTGGCCTTCCAGTGGGACGCGCTCCTGCTCGAGACGGGGCTCGCGGCGACGCTGATCGCGCCCCCGGGGCTCCGGATGCGGCGCGCGCTCGAGGCGCCGCCGTGGACCGCCATCGCCCTGATGCGCGGGCTCGTGTTCCGGCTCTACTTCGAGTCGGGGCTGTGCAAGCTGGCGTCCGGGGATCCGGCGTGGCGGACCTTCACGGCGTGTCGCTACCACTACGGGACGCAGCCGCTGCCGACGCGGCTCGGCTGGTATGCACACCAGCTACCGCGCAGCATCCACCGGGTCTCGACGTTCGCGGCGCTCGCGCTCGAGCTCGTGGCCCCGTTCTTCGCGTGGGCGCCGCGCCGCCCGCGTCGCGCCGCGTTCGTCGCGCTCGCGACGCTGCAGTCGCTGATCTCCGCGACCGGCAACCACGGGTTCTTCAACCTGCTCGCGGTGGTCGACAGCCTGTGGCTCCTCGACGACGAGACCCTCGCGCGGGCGCTGCGCCGGCGTCGTCCCCCGGTGTCGCGCGCGCCATGGTGGCGACGCGCCGCGATCGCGCTGGGTGTCGCGCCGCTCCTCGCGCTCTCGGGATCCGAGCTCGCCACCCGCGTCCGCCGCCGGGCGCGCATGCCCCGCGTGCTCGCGCGACTTCACGCGGCGGTGGCGCCGTTCCACGTCACGAGCCCGTACGGGCCGTTCGCCGTCATGACGACCGAGCGCCCCGAGATCGTGATCGAGGGCTCCGACGACGGCGTCACGTGGCGCGAGTACCGCTTCCGCTACAAGGCCGGCGATGTGAACCAGCCGCCGCGGTGGGTCGCGCCGCACCGGCCGCGGCTCGACTGGCAGATGTGGTTCGCCGCGCTCGGCTATCCGCCGCCGTGGTTCATGCGCCTGCTCGCGCGTCTCCTCGAGGGGGTCCCAGAGGTCCTCGCGCTGCTCGACGGAAATCCCTTCCCCGAGCACCCACCGGCCTACGTGCGCGCGCTCCTGTACGACTATCGCATGACGGATCGGCGGACGCGCGCGCGGACCGGTGCGTGGTGGACACGCGAGCTCCCGCCGGCGACGCTCCGACGCGAGGTTCCACCGACGGAACCGTTCGCAGGTGGCAGCGGCCCCCGCTGAGCGCACCTCCGCGCACGCGACGTGCATCGGCAGGTCACATGCAGCCGAGTCAGGACGCCGAGCCCGCTGCGAAACCTCGTGACGGATTGCGAGCCTTCCTCGATGCGGTCGCTGCGCGGGCCCGACTACCGCGGCACGTCACCGCCGCGACCGCCGCCGCGGTCACGGTGTGCACGCTCGCGTCCCGGCTCACGCGCGGGCAAGCGTTCCAGCTCCTCACGTCGCTCCCCGACCCACTCCAGCCCCTCTTCGAGCCTTGCATCGCGCATCGCTACGGCCCCGTCGCAGACCTCGACGACGCCGCGTTCCTCCAGCGGATCGCCGAGCGCCTCGAGGTGAGCCCCGCGCACGCCGAGTACATCAGCGACGCCGTGTTCACGCTCGTCCGCGCGGTGCTGCCACCCGCGATCAACCAGCACGTGGCGCAGCAGCTCCCTCGCGATCTCCGCGATCTGTGGCTCGGCGCCCGCCGTCCCGTCGCCGAGGTCGACGAGCCCGAGCTGAGCCCGCGGCTGGAGCTGCTCGCCGACATCGAGGACCGCGCACCACTGCCGTTCGGGATCACCGCCGTCGACGCGCTGAGCGCGGTGCTCTGTGCGTTCTCGCGCCGGCTCAGCGGCGGCGAGGCGCGTGACGTGTTCCTCGGGCTGCCCGAGGACGTCCGCGTGCTCGTGGACCGCTGTCTCGCCGATCGCGGCGAGGCCGCCGACACCTTCGATCGCGATCAGCTGCTCGCGAAGGTCGCGGACTCCCTCGGCACGCCGCCCGCGGTCACCGACGAGATCGTCGGTGTCGTGCTCTCCGCCGTGCAGCGCTTCTTGCCGGCGAAGGAGATCCGCGACGTCGCGAGCCAGCTGCCCACGGATCTGCGAGATCTCTGGCCCGTGGCATGAGAGCGCCCGGCGCGCCGTACCGCGTCGAAGGGGCCGAGGTCGCGCGTGCGCTCGGCACGGATCCCGAGCGGGGGCTCACCTCGGCGGAAGCGGCGGCCCGGCGCGAACGCTACGGGCCGAACCGGCTCGACGCCGTCGAGGAGGTCCCGACGTGGAGGAAGCTCGTCGCGCAGCTGGCGGATCCGTTGATCTACCTGCTGCTCGCAGCGATCGTCGTGTCGCTCGTCGCGTGGGCCGCCGAAGGCGCCGTGGGCGTGCCCGTCGATGCGATCGTGATCCTCTCGATCGTCCTCGGCAACGCGGTGCTCGGGTTCTTCCAGGAGCGCCAGGCCGAGCGCGCCGTGGCCGCGCTGCGCCGCATGTCGTCGCCGACGGCCCACGTCGTCCGCGACGGCCAGGAGATCCGGATCCCCGCCGAGGACGTGGTGCCGGGAGACGTCCTCCTGCTCGGCGAAGGGGATGCGGTCGCGGCCGATGGGCGCCTCGTGCGGACCGCCTCGTTGTCGATCGCCGAGGCGCCGCTCACCGGTGAGAGCGAGCCCGTGCTCAAGGAGAGCGCGGTGATCCCTCGCGAGGTGCAGCTCGCCGATCGCGTCAACATGGTGTTCAGCGGGACGGCGGTCACGCGCGGGCGCGGGCGCGCGGTCGTCACCGCCACCGGCATGCGCACCGAGATGGGCCGGATCGCCGACCTGCTCGGTGCGACGCGCGACGAGCAGACCCCGCTCCAGCGCGAGACCCAGCACGTCGGGCGGACGCTCGGGCTCGCGGTGATCGCGATCGCGACGGTCGTCGTCGGGACGATCCTCCTCACGAACGACCTGGGCTCCACGCGCGCGATCGTCGACGTGCTGCTGCTCGGCGTGTCGCTCGCCGTCGCGGCGGTT
>Ga0164243_10009253_pt1 | contig 14369 bp, 12 predicted proteins | sample OricompcompostOP_FD_108781 | JGI IMG/M metagenome (GOLD analysis project Ga0164243, IMG submission 108781) | Organic Plus compost microbial communities from Emeryville, California, USA - Original compost - Organic plus compost (OP) | ecosystem: Engineered > Solid waste > Mixed feedstock >... | reverse complement strand
CCTGGAGTCGGACTTCTGAAACCCATTGGCAATCACCTCTCGCTACTCCTGCACGAAAGTCCGCGTCTACATGTGCCCTGATCAGTCGCCGCAACTGATCAGGGAACATGTAGACGCGGACTTTCGTGCATGAGGATCGTGGTGTGATTCCCTATGGTCGTCAGAAGATAGACGACGAGGACATCAAGGCGGTCGTGGAGGTCCTCAAGTCGGACTTCCTCACACAGGGGCCCGTGGTGCCCCGGTTCGAGCGAGCGCTGGCGCGGTATTGTGGCGTTCCGCACGCTGTTGCCGTCAACAGTGCCACGAGCGCTCTGCACATCGCGTGCCTCGCGCTGGGTGTCGGGCCAGGAGACCGCGTGTGGACCAGTCCGAACACCTTCGTCGCGAGCGCGAACTGTGCGCGTTACTGCGGCGCATCTGTCGACTTCGTTGACATCGATCCACACACCTACAACATGTCGGTCGATGCCTTGTCCTCACGATTGGAGCAGGCAGAGCGGACGAACGCGTTGCCCAAGGTTGTGATCCCCGTGCACTTCGCCGGGCAGCCGTGTGACATGGCCGGGATCCGGCGTCTGGCGAATCGCTACGGCTTTCGGATCATTGAAGATGCCTCGCACGCCATTGGCGCCCGCTATGCCGATAGTATCGTGGGTGATTGCGCGTACGGCGATATCACTGTCTTCAGTTTCCATCCTGTCAAGATCATCACGACCGCAGAGGGAGGCGTTGCGACGACCCGGTCTGATGAGCTGGCTCGGCGAATGCGGCTGCTGCGTTCGCACGGCATCACCCGGGACACAAACGCGCTGACGCGACCGGAAGAGGGGCCTTGGTATTACGAACAGCATTGTCTCGGGTTCAATTACCGCATGACCGAGCTGCAAGGCGCACTGGGTCTCTCCCAACTCAGGCATCTGGACGATTGGGTAGCTCAACGTCATCGACTGGCGGACCGCTACGATGCCGATCTCGCGTCGCTGCCGCTGATTCTGCCCACCCGCGTGCCGGGCTCTTATTCAGCGCTGCACTTGTATGTCGTGCAGGTGGGTCGAAAAGGAGCGACACCTTCCCGCGCTGAGGTCTTCAGGCGGCTACGGGCTGCGGGTATCGGGGTGAACGTCCACTACATCCCGGTCCACCATCAGCCCGATTTCATGTCGCTCGGATTTCGTCCGGGGCAGTTTCCCGTCAGTGAGGACTACTACGCGCACTGTCTGTCGCTGCCGATGCACGTGAGCCTTGCGCGTTCCGAGCAGCAGATCGTGATCGAAGCGCTGAGGCAAGCACTCCGATGAGCCAACAGAAAAACGTATTCATGGAATTCGAAGGCGATGCGTGGCTGGCGCGGAACGCCGCAAGCATCGCGTCGCGCGACTGGGCACAAGATCCTCTTTGTGTCCGGATCGCCGCGCTCGGTGCGAGTCGACCCATGCGCATTCTGGAGATCGGGTGCGGCGACGGCTCGCGGCTCGAGTATCTCGCGACGCGCTATGGCCACGATGTTTCCGGGGTTGATCCGTCCAGGAACGCGGTCGAGAAGGCTCTGGAGCGCGGCGTGCGAGCAGTTCAATCCACCGCAGATCAGCTTCCGTTTCCGGCTATGCAGTTCGATGTGGTCGCGTTCGGCTTTTGCCTGTATCTCTGTGATGACTGCGATCTGTTCCGGATTGCGCAGGAAGCGGATCGCGTACTCGCCTCGCCTGGGTGGCTCGTCATCCTCGATTTCGAGACACGCGCGCCCGTTTACCGGCCCTACCATCACCGGCACGGGATCGAGTCGCGCAAGATGGACTACAAGTCCATGTTCCTCTGGCATCCCGCGTATACCCTCGCGAGTCACGAGAAATTTCATCACGTGACGCGCGAGTGGACGGACGATCCGGATGAATGGGTCAGCGTGGCCTGTCTGCGCAAGGCGCTGAGATGACGACCAGACTTGCTCTGGGAACCGTGCAGTTCGGGCAACCGTATGGGATCGCCAACGTCTCGGGTCAGGTGGGCGTTGCGGAAGTACGAGCCATCCTGCAGCGTGCGTGGGAAGCGGGTTTGCGCGCACTGGATACTGCCATCGCTTACGGCGAGAGCGAAGCGTGCCTCGGTCGCGTCGGGGTAACCGGCTGGCGCGTCATCACGAAGTTGCCAGCAGTACCCCCCGATGTATCGAACGTGCACGGTTGGGTTGTCGATCAGATCACCGGGTCCTTACAGCGGTTGGGTATTTTGCAACTCGATGGCGTGTTGCTGCACAAGAGCTCGGATCTTCTCGGGCCCAAGGGCCGCGAGCTTGCCGCCGCTTGCGATGCCTTGCGTTCCTCCGGTAGTTCACGGGCAATCGGAGTGTCGATCTATGACACCGCGGAGCTCGATGCCCTGTGGCAGCGCTGGCGCCCGGATATCGTGCAGGCACCGTGCAACGTGCTGGACAGACGGCTCATCCACTCCGGCTGGCTCGAAAGGCTGCATCAACACGGCATTCGCGTGCATGTGCGTTCCGTGTTCCTGCAAGGTCTTCTGCTGATGCCTGCAGAGCGGCGCCCTGCGCATTTTGCCGCGTGGACGCAGATTCTGGATCGCTGGTTGTCGTGGTGCGCGCAGCAAAGAAGCACGCCACTGGAATGCGCGCTCGCCTTCGCGCGCTCGCTGTCCGCTGTGGAGCACGTCATCGTTGGAGTCGATTCACTTACTCATCTCGAGCAGATTCTGCGCGCCACGTCCGCCGATGTTGGCGTACCGCCGAAGGATCTGTTCAGTGAAGATCGCGAGCTTCTCGAGCCCTCGCGCTGGAAGGTTGCATGAAGACGGTCATCATCGTACAGGCCCGCATGGGGTCTACCCGATTCCCGAACAAGGTCATGCGCCCGATCGCAGGTGTACCGATGATCGAGCTGCTGCTCGGCCGAATTGCAGCCGCCAGAACGGTGGATCAGATCGTCTTGGCGACTTCGGACAGCGAGCGCGAAAGGCCGCTCACAGAGCACGTCCGGCGTCTCGGGTTCCAAGTCTATCAGGGTAGCGAGCGCGATGTGCTCGACAGGTACTACCGCGCTGCGCAGGCGTGCGGCGCCGGGGTAGTGGTGCGAATCACGGGTGACTGCCCTCTGGCCGATGCGGCTCTCATCGATCGGGTCGTAAGTGCTTTCCACGCCGGGGAAGTGGACTACGCGTCAAATGGCGCTCCACCCACCTATCCGGATGGCTTGGACGTCGAGGTGTTCACCTTTCGCGCGCTTGAAATGGCGTGGACCCGTGCAACCTCCGCATCGGATCGGGAGCACGTGACGCCTTTTATCCGCAACTCGGATGGCTTCAAACGGCTGAATATCGCTCATGACACGGATCTGTCCGGGGAGCGCTGGACGGTGGACGAACCGGCCGACTTCGAAGTGGTAACGAATGTGTTCGAGCATTTCCTGCCGCGCCGGGATTTCACCTGGAGCGAGGTGCTGGAGTTGCGGACCCGACACCCGCATCTCTTCGCAGCCAACCGACACCTGATTCGAAATCAAGGAGCTACCATGGCAACCGGTCCCAAGTTGTGGGAGCGCGCAAAGCGCGTGATCCCCGGCGGCAACATGCTGCTGTCGAAGCGAGCCGAGATGTTTCTCCCCAAGCACTGGCCTGCGTATTTCAGCAGGGCAAAGGGATGCAAGGTCTGGGATCTCGACGATAACGAGTATGTGGACATGCTCATTATGGGCGTGGGGACGAACAGCCTCGGATACGGCCGGCCGGAGGTCGATGAGGCGGTGCGTCGGACGATCGAGGCGGGGAATATGTCCACGCTGAACTGTCCCGAAGAGGTATATCTGGCGGAGAGACTCGTCGAGCTGCATCCTTGGGCGGACATGGTCCGCTTCGCGCGTTCAGGCGGCGAGGCAAATGCCATTGCCGTGCGTATTGCCCGTGCGGCCAGCGGCAAGGACAAAGTAGCAGTGTGTGGCTATCACGGCTGGCACGACTGGTACCTGGCCGCGAACCTCGGGGATGACAGCAATCTTGCCGGTCATCTGCTGCCCGGGCTGGAGCCCAACGGCGTACCCGCAGCGCTGCGGGGGAGCGTGTATACCTTCAACTATAATCGCATTGACGAACTCGAAGCGCTGCTCAATACGCACGAAATTGGGGTCATCAAGATGGAGGTTGCGCGCAATCACGGCCCAGCGCATGAGTTCCTGCGCCGGGTGCGGGACCTTGCGACACAGCACCGCGCGGTGCTGATTTTCGACGAATGCACATCTGGATTCCGCCAGACCTTCGGTGGTCTGCACAAGATGTACGGGGTGGAGCCGGACATGGCGATGTTTGGCAAGGCGCTTGGTAACGGGTATGCCATTACGGCAACCATCGGGCGGCGCGAAGTCATGGAAGCCGCGCAGACCACGTTCATCAGCAGCACATTCTGGACGGAGCGCATCGGGCCTACAGCTGCCTTGAAGACGCTGGAAGTCATGGAACGTCTGACGTCATGGGAGCAGATCACGCGCACGGGACTCGATATCACTGCGAGGTGGCACGCACTCGCCCACAAACATGGGCTTGAGCTGATGACCAGCGGACTGCCGGCTCTTACGGCGTTCTCCTTCAACAGCCCGAACATGCTGGCATACAAGACGCTCATCACCCAGGAAATGCTGGCCAAAGGCTATCTGGCTGGCACGAGCGTGTACGTCTGCACCGAGCACACGGCGGAGATTGTCGACGGGTATTTCGAGGCGCTTGATCCGATTTTCGGCCTCATCAAGGAGTGCGAGGAAGGTCGCGATGTCATGCAACTCCTCAAGGGCCCTGTGTGTCACGCCGGGTTCAAGAGACTGAACTGATGATAGCGCACGAAGACCTGATGACGCGGCGGCAACAATGGCAATTGCCAACATGATCCCGCAACAGCACGAAGAGGAGCTCGTGCAATTTCGTCTGGTGTTCGCCAAACTGGTGCGGCGCCGCTGGTGGATTGTTGTAAGTGTCTTTGCCTTTGCAGGCGCTTTCACGGCGGTAGCACTGCTCGCGACTCCTGTCTATCGGGCCACAACCATTCTCGCACCTGCCAACGAAGGCCAGGCGCAGGGCGCGCTTGGCTCGGCGCTTGGTCAACTGGGCGGGTTAGCCTCGCTCGCTGGAATCGCCGTCAGCGGGCAGGACTCGGCGACTGAAGAGGCATTGGCCGTGCTGCGCTCCCGGCAGTTCACTGAGGCGTTCCTGATCGAGCGCAATCTCATTCCCAAGTTGTTCGCCCGCAAGTGGGATGCCGAGCGTAAGGCATGGAAGGTTCGTGAAGACAAAGCGCCGACGCCTGCCAAGGCCTTCAAGCTGTTCGACAAGAAGATACGAAAAGTCGATTTCGACAAGAAAACGGGGCTTGTAAAGCTCCAGATCGACTGGATCGATCGCGAAGAAGCGGCGGAATGGGCTAACGAACTGGTCGCTCGATTGAATCGCGAGATGCGGGCTCGCGCAATCGAGAAAGCCGAGGCCTCGGTGGGTTTTCTCGAAAAGGAAGCGAACGAGACGAGCACGGTAGCTGGACGCGAGGCGATCAGTCGCCTGATGGAAGCTCAGATCAAGCAACGAATGCTTGCGAACGTCACGGAAGAATACGCGTTCCGGGTCGTCGATCGTGCAATGCCTGCTGACAAGGACGACCCGGTGAGACCGCAAAAATTGATTTTGATCGTGGCCGGGATCTTGATCGGTTTAGCCGTCGGCGCAGCAGCTGCATTGTCTGCACCCGAGCCGGTGTTCCGGCCTGAATAGTCAGCAGAACGCATGTTGTGAACCTCCGCGGCACAACAGTTCTCTTCCGCGTGGATTCCTCGCTGGAAATCGGCACGGGGCACGTGATGCGTTGCCTCACTCTGGCGAACGCCTTGAGGGAGAAAGGGGTCCGATGCCACTTCTTCGGCCGAACGCATCCGGGCCACATGCTGGACGTCGTCGAGAGCTACGGTCACGAGGTGACCAGACGGCCGGTCCTAGGAGAGTTGCCGGACGGCCGAGAGCAGGTCTCGTTGCCACACGTAGGACCGCTCGCGCGCGGTTGGGAGATCGATGCAGGGCAGACTGCTAGCGTCGCCGACGCTGTAGGTGCCGATGTTCTAGTGGTGGACCACTATGCGATCGATTGGCGCTGGGAGGCACGGCTGCGACGGACGAATCGGCGGATATTCGTCATAGATGATCTTGCTGATCGTGAGCATGATTGTGACATCCTGCTTGACCAGAATCTGGGTCGTCGGGAGTCGGATTACAGCGCGCTCGTCCCCGCATCATGCCGGTTGCTCGTAGGGCCCCGTTACGTGTTACTGAGGCCCGAGTTCGCCGAGCTCAGAAGTGAGAGTCTCGCGCGTCGTGCTCATCCACATCTGACGCGCATTCTGGTCAGCCTCGGAGGGGTTGATGCCCCCAACGCGACCAGCGCGATCCTGATCGCTTTAGCCAAGTGCTCGTTGCCCGAAACCGTCGAAATTGAAGTCGCGCTCGGACCACAATCGCCTTGGATAGACCACGTCCGCGAAGTCGCTCGCGGAATGCCGCGCAGGGCTAATGTCCGGGTAGATGTCAGGAACATGGCGCGGCTCATGACCGACAGCGATCTAGCGATAGGTGCGGCTGGAAGTACATCTTGGGAACGATGCTGCCTTGGCCTGCCGGCTTTGATGGTAGTACTCGCGGATAACCAGCTAGAGGCTGCTAAAGCACTCGAGCGCAGCGGCGCAGCACGCTGCTTACCTCTTGGCGATGATTTGCTGCCAGTGTTACGCGAGATATTGGAGCGACTCGTACGTGACGAGCAAATGCTGGCGGACATGAGCGCCAGCGCGCAACGCATCGTGGACGGCAACGGTGTGCAGCGCGTAATTTCGGAGCTGAGAGCGTGAGGTTGTGATATCGGAGGCCAAATGAAAGGTGTGGGCGAGTTGCGCAGTATCCGGGATGACGAACTGGATCTCATGCGCTCATGGCGAAATCATCCGAGTATTCGCGCGAACATGTATACACGTCACGAGATCGGTGTTGAGGAGCACCGAGCGTGGTGGGAAAGTACACGCCAGCGTTCGGACCGGAAATACTTCATGTATGAAGTGTCAGGTGTAGCGGCGGGCATCGTCGGGTTCACCGCCATAGATCAACAGAGTAGGAATGCATGCTGGGCGTTCTACGCCGCGCCGGATGCTCCGCGCGGCACGGGCAGCCGGATGGAATTTCTCGCGCTGGAGTACGCGTTCCACGATCTGAAATTGAACAAGCTCTACTGCGAGGTGCTTGCTTTCAACGTTCCGGTGATAAAGCTCCACAAGAAGTTTGGATTTCAGGAGGAGGGGATCTTTCGGCAGCAACACCGGGTGGACAACGATTTCGTAGACGTCCATAGGCTCGGTATTCTTGCGAGCGAGTGGGCCGCGTTGCGCTCAACCATGAGCGCGAAGATCATCGCGATATCCTGAGCTGAACATGACCCCTTTCATCTCGATAGCAGGTCGGAAAATCGGTGCGGATTTCCCACCCTACATCGTCGCCGAGCTTTCGGCTAACCACAATGGCAAGCTGGATACCGCGCTAAAGGTTGTGGATGCGGCCAAAGCCGCTGGCGCTCACGCGATCAAACTGCAGACGTACACGCCGGACACAATTACGCTGGACGCACGTAGCGAGGAGTTCACAATTCGCGGTGGCCTGTGGAACGGAAGAACGCTTTATGAGCTCTACCAAGAAGCGCATATGCCGTGGGAATGGCACAAGCCGCTGTTTGAGTACGCGAGAGAAGTCGGGATCGTCATTTTTAGCTCTCCATTCGACACTACAGCGGTTGATCTGCTGGAAGACCTGAACGCGCCGGCATACAAGATTGCGTCGTTCGAAGCGATAGACATTCCCTTAATCAGGTATGTAGCAGGCACGCGCAAACCGATGATCATCTCCACAGGAATGGCAGATGCGGAGGAAATCGGTGAGGCCGTAACTGCAGCCCGGGACGGCGGTTGTCGCGAAATTGCACTTCTGCGTTGTGTGAGTGCATACCCTGCGCCCGCAAGGGAATATAACCTGCGTACGATACCGGATATGGCCAAGAGGTTCGATTGCGTTGTCGGGCTGTCGGATCACACGTTAGGCAACGCGACAGCGATTGCGAGTATCGCCCTCGGCGGTGCGCTGGTCGAGAAGCACTTCACGCTGGACAGGCGTGCAGGTGGACCAGATTCCAGCTTCTCGCTCGAGCCGGGCGAGCTTGCGGCCCTCTGCGAGAATTGTCTCAGCGCCTGGGAGTCACTGGGAGCTGTGCAGTATCGGCTTAGACCGAGTGAGCAGGACAACATCAAGTTCAGACGCTCTCTCTATTTCACTCGGGCGCTGAAGGCAGGCGACACGATCACGCATGATGCTATAAGAAGCGTGCGTCCCGGCTATGGGTTGCCGCCGAAAGCGCTTGAGCAGGTAGTCGGAAGGCGTGTGAAAGTCGACGTCGAACCCGCAACACCAGTCAGCTGGAATATCGTGGATCTCGACTGATGCGTATCGGATTCGCATCAATATACTCTTGGCGGCCGCATGTGGAGCACCTGTATTTCCTCGCTCTGTTGGCCGAGAAGGCAGGCCACGAAGCTCACTTTCTTGCTTGCGACGGCGACTTGCCCGAGTGCTATACACGACAGTTGCGCGAACGGCCCGCTTGGCGCGAGTGTTTCGGATGCAGACTGGCGGGTATTCGTTCTTACGCTAGACGAAATGTTTCATCTATTGGCACTCACGCTGAAAGCCGGTCTGTCGAAGTACCCGACGAATGGGCATATTCGAGCGCAAGCACGCTTGGGCGTTTCGAGTCCGACCACGATTACGCGACGGAGGAGTTTCGCGGTTTAGTCGCGCGGCTGATGCCTGCCGTGAGGCGAACGTACGATGCTGCCTACGCATGGATCGAGAAGCATCGTCTTGATGCTGTGTGCGTGTTCAACGCACGGATGGATGTGACTCGCGCGATCTACGAAGCTGCGCAGGCAGCCGCGGTGCCTGTTGTGAGTCTGGAGCGGACTTGGTTCGGGGATGGTTTGCAGCTCCTTCCTCAGGAGAACTGCCTTGGGCTTCGCGCGGTCAGCGCTATGGTCCGTGAATGGACGGACACACCGTTAACTGGAGTGCAGGCGGCCAAAGCTGCCTCGCATATCGCCGCCCGATTTCTCCGGACGAACTTCAAGGAATGGCGGGCCTACAACACCAACGCTAGATCGATTGCGTGGCCTTCCGAGGGAACCAAGGCGAAAATCCTGCTCGTTCCCGGTAGTCGCAACGAGGTGTGGGGACACCCTGATTGGGTGAGTGGCTGGCCAGAACCTACCGCTGCTTACGACGCGATCATCGAGCACCTCGGCCTGAGTCCCGACGATGTCGTGCTGCGCTGTCACCCGAACTGGGCGCAGAACATCGGCAAGCACACCGGGGCGTACTCGGAGCGTTACTACACGAGTTGGGCTCACCGCCGCGGCATTCTGTGTATACCGAGTACGGATTCAGCTAGCACGCTAGGTCTGATCGAGCAGTGTGACGCGGTCGTGGTTACCAACGGTAGCGCGGCGCTAGAGGCGGGCATCCTTGGCAAGCAGGTCATCGGAACGGCACCTTCGATCTACCAAGCAGCGGGTCTGCGCGATTCGGTATGTGGGCCAGAGGAGACCGCTTCGCTGGTCTTGCATATGGACTTGGCGCCGGATGAGCGTGAGGCCGTTGCGCGCCGGATCTCGCGTCAGACGCTGCGCTTCTGTTACACGATGGTATATCGAGTTCCTCAATACACGCAGTACGTCAAGGCGGACACGACCACGCGTTATCGGTACGACTTTACTGCAGACCCGCAGCGGTTCATATCGATACTCAAGACAGGGTTGCTGGTCGCGGATGATGACACATCGGCGGCTGACGCCAGCGAAGAGGAACGAGTTCTCGAAACGATTCGCCAACGCCGTTGGGCGGATCTGCGCGAGCCACCAGTCGAATCGCATCAGGAATTCTCTGCCCTCCGGCGTAGGATGCTTTACAGGCCGGTAGACATCGTCAGTGCGTGGAAGCCGGTGGGCGATCGGTGAGGGTCTGTGCGGTCGCAATTGCCGATGCGCGTTCGCGGCGCAGGTGCTTATATCCAGGAGTCTGAATGGGAAGTCTAGGCGACGTTTATCGGGCTATTCGCTCTCAGCCCGGATACACGCTCATGCGCGGGGTGGCACGCTTTGAAACAGCGCGTACGCTCGCAACGGGCTGGCGGCGTGTCATTCACCGAAGCCGTGTTTCAGCATATCTAGCGGCCTGCGAGCAACGGTTCAGCGAGACGGTTTTCACTGATGTGGACCGATTCGATTTCGTCCGGCGACTTCGGAATGATGGTATCGCGCTCGGATTACGGATTCCGCCGCTTCTCGTGAACGAAATCGTGGAGTATGCGCACCGGAATCCGTGTTTCGCCGACCGTAGGACGGCCCTTGGATTCCGGCTTGAGCACAGAGGCCTAGCCGAGGAACGCGTTGGCAAGCCAATTCTCGTTGCCCAGTACTTTAATACTATTGAGAGTTGTGGGGCCGTCGCCCGGCTGCTCGAAGACCCTCTCCTCAGGTGGATCGCTGCAGCGTATCTCGAGTCGATACCTACATTTGTTGGTGCAAATCTCTGGTGGACGTTCCCCGTCAAGCCACTTGAGGCGGATCGCAGCCTGCACGCGCATCTATTCCACAGGGACGTCGATGACTTCCGGTTCTTCAAGTACTTTTTCTATCTCACGCCCGTGGCGAGAGGCGACGGCGCCCACGTTTGCGTCGTGGCATCACATCGCAACCCGCCTCTTCTGCGGCCGGGCGACCGCTGGAACATCCGTCGTTATAGCGATGATGAGATCGAGGGCCATTTTCCGGCGGACCGAATCCTCGAAGTGTGTGGAGAGGCTGGAACGGGGTTCGCCGAGAACACGCTTTGTGTACACAAGGGCCTCACGCCCAAGGCGTCTCCACGCCTGTTGATACAGCTTCAGTTTGCGTTGTTTGATTACGGTGTTATGCACGACAAGCGGGATCCCGTGTCGCTGCGCATGATTGCCTGAGCCGCATGATCGCGCGGATGTTGTTCTCGCGGGCATTCTTGACGCGAGCCCGTATTCAGCAGCTGTGGTACGTGCCGCTCCTGACAGTTGCGTTGGGCTTGATGATGGTGCGCATGCTCGTCATGGCCCGAGTTCTCCGGGTTCAGGAGTTCGCACTTTTCAGCGGTGCAGTGCTAGTCTCCAGTACGTTTTGCATGCTCGGCTGCCTCGGTATGCAATCCATGTTGCAGCGGGAGTGGCCGGTGAACCTGCTGAGGGGGCAGGAGCGTCGCGGGTTAGTTCTCGCGGCTCAATGCAACGTCGTTGCTCTCGGCTGCGCCGTCATCCTGCTTCTCATGACAGTTACGGGAGCATCGTTCGCAGGGCTGCCTCCGGTCTTACTCGCTTTCGGTATCCTGCACGGCTTTTCGCAGCAAGTGTTTCTGATCGCGACTGTGGAAAGTCGCAGCCGCGGCGATGTCGTGCGGTTTGCGCGGGACAATCTCATTCGCGCCGGCGGCGCGTTGGCATTCGGTACCGCTGCGGCACTAATTACAGGCATGACGCTGTGGGTGTTAGCAGTTGAAGCGGTTATTTCGATGATCCTTGCGTACCGCTATTTCTCCCGGGCGGCGCGCATCGCTTTATTGGAGCTTCCAAGAGTCTACTTTCTCGCCGTCCGCTCATTGCGTCGCGTGCGCTGGCGTTCCGCATTGGCACTCATGGCCGTTTCCGTGCTCAGTTTCATTTCCATCAATGCTGATAGGTGGTTTGCAGCCGAGACTCTGGAGGCAGCTTCATTCGCTCAGTACGCGTTTGCATGGATCGTATTGATTGTTGCGCAGGGAATGCAGGCTGTTGGAAATGCTGCCGTGTTTCCTATGCTGGCGCGTCGGTTTGCCGGCGGCGGGTGTCGCGCGGCGTTTCGGCTATGCCTTGCACTTTCACTGGCGGTTCTCGCGGGCGGGAGCATTTGCTCGATTTTGGTATGGGAAGTGGCCTCGATTGCGGTTCCGCACTGGTTCCCCGACTATGAGCCCGCCATTGGACTTCTGCCGCTTTTCCTGGCAATCGGCGTTCTGCGCTTGTCAGATTTCTGGTCAAGTTACCTTCTCGTCATTGGGCGCGAAGCATGGCTGCTCGTGGCGAACATTGCAGTCCTGATCGCCGCATCGGCACTCTGGGCGGCCATAGTAAGGCCATGGAACACGAGCGAGCGCATGAACGATATCGCTCTTCTGGCACTCGCGTTCAGTTTGTTCAGCTACGCTATGACGGCAGGAATGGCGTCACGCTCAAGGCTAGGACGAAATGCGGATTCGTGAGCTCGTGTGCAACATGCCTCCATGGACACTGGTTCGATCGGTCTTCGGACTGACGCGTGGTGTTCGGATACATCCGAAAGCGGTTCTGTTCGGCAGGCCGGAGCAGGTGATCGTGGGACGGGGGAGCACCATTGGGGCGCGCACGCGCGTGTTGCCTGGCCCGGATGGCCAGGTAGTGATCGGAGAACGAGTCTGGCTTGCCGCCGACATCGAAATTCAAACGGATACCCGCGTGAGGATCGGCGACGGCACTACGGTCCAGCGTCGCTGCACAATCAATGGCACGACGCGCTTGGGGCGGGGCTGCATTCTGGCACCGAACGTGTTCATATCATCGGGTACGCATCCCTTTCGCTTGTACGCCCACTTGCCCATCAGGGAGCAGGAGCGCCGAGTAGAGCAGGAACCGGACCAACTAGCCAGCCTGGATCGTCCTGTCTGGGTGCAGGATGATTGCTGGCTGGCAGCGAATGTCGTGATCTGTCCGGGAGTAACTGTTGGAAAGGGAAGCGTCATCGGCGCTAACTCCGTTGTCACGCGCGACGTTGCGCCTTACAAAGTGGTAGCAGGGACTCCGGCGCGCGTGATCGGCGAGCGACTGTCCTGGCGGCCGCCGGAAATCATTAATGCTGATAGAGAAGAAGACTTGGTCTACGTTTTGTCCGGTGTTCCGGTTCGCGATGCAGGCGGTTCCGTGCGCGCCATTGAGATTACCGGTGATGAACCAATGTGTGTAGCCATCTCTCCGAGTAATGCCGTGTGCGTCTACTATAGGGCATCCGGCGCGGTAAAGCTGCGTGTGGCAGACCGCGTATTGGAACTCCCCGGCGGTGCAGGATCGCTTCGCTTCCTCGCAGCGGAGTTTCCCATTGCGCGTGGAGCACTGATCTTTACTGCGTACATGTTCTCCTGCGCGCCCGAGGCGCGCATCGAGATTACGCGGATCGCTGCGGAGCCGGCAGCGAGACATGGGCCCACCGGAAAGTAATGCCGATGTCAAAAGGAGGGCGCCCCCAATTGCCGAAGGCGAGATGGTCGCTGCTGTTGTTGGGGACGCTTCTGTCGCTCTCTGTTTACTATCTGGCTTACGACAGCGAATTCGTCGAAGGCAGTGTGGAAGGGGGCAGTCCGCTTGCATTGCCGCTGCGCGCAATCAGCGTCTTTCTGATTGCCAGCGCCCTTGCGCCCTTCCGCTTGCGGCAGCGCGCTCCCGTAGCGCTCATTGTCCTTTACCTGCTGAGTGCCTTTAGTCTGGCAATTGGTCTCGGCTTCTCCGGAGAGCTGAACGACAGGCTGTTTCTCAACACCATTCTACAGCTGCCGGTGCTCTGGGCATTGTGTCAGACCCAATGGGCCATCGACTATGCACGCTTACTACGGTTCATTGGCGCATGCCTGATCGTGCAATCGTGCATAGATGTTGCGATTATGCTTTTAGGGCAGTCGCTGTGGATCAGCGAGGCATTCGTGGGCGGATTTGGTAACCCAAGCTCTTTTGGTCTGGCGTGTGTGATCGTTTCCGCATTCCTTCTGTTTCATCCCGAAGCCGGCCGATACCGTCTGCTCAAAGCCGTCACCTTGTCGGTGGCGGCTATCATGTCCAAATCCCTGTTCGCGGTACTTGGCGTGGGCATCATTTTCATCGTGTGGGCATTGCGTGACATACGGCGCACCCTGGCGTGTGCGGTCGCTTTGGTCTTCGTTGCCGTTGGCGTAAATGCATGGTTCTCGGGTCATGATGAGCAGCTTTTCATCCTGCACAAGCTGAGCGCAGCCGGCGCGTTTGTTGGACTTATTGATTACGACGTGGACTCTGCCACGTCGGTGTCGGCCCGCTCAGACATGCACCAACGAACGTTTTCGGCGATTGCGGATGAGCCGGTGCGTTTCGTTCTCGGGCATCTGGAAGGAAAGGTGTACTGGCCAATGGATAGCCAGGCGCTGACGTATCTCGGTAGCTTTGGCATTGTGATGCTGTTCAGTTT
>Ga0164243_10009252_pt1 | contig 14369 bp, 12 predicted proteins | sample OricompcompostOP_FD_108781 | JGI IMG/M metagenome (GOLD analysis project Ga0164243, IMG submission 108781) | Organic Plus compost microbial communities from Emeryville, California, USA - Original compost - Organic plus compost (OP) | ecosystem: Engineered > Solid waste > Mixed feedstock >... | reverse complement strand
GGTTCAACGTCAACCTACGTGATGACACTGGTGAGATTAGGGCGACCTACTCTGGTCAACGATGCAGCGAGTTCCACGACCTCTTGCAAGAGGGATCGACTTACTATATCTCCAGTCCTTGTAATGTATCGCTGGTTGAGCAAAGGTTCACTTTCTGTCCTGACGATTTTGAGCTGGTGTTTAACACCGATACCACCATCGAGAGTGTGGAGGACTAGCGGAATCGCCTTAGCGCTCACGAACTTAAGTGATGCCGATGGTCGAAGGACGGAAACATCATACCAAAACATCCTCACCTGAGAAAATTTCAAGAATAAGAAGCCATGCTAGGCCAAACCGGAAAAACGAAGAAATGGCGGATGATACCTTTCAACTCCGGGCACGCGAAGGGTGTTGCGTATGGTAGCAGACAAGAGTATTCTACGGGGGACGGAGGACTTGAGCAGCCGCCTGCTATGTATAGGGTATAAGAAGGAGATTAGGGAGAAGCGGTTCTAGCGATGGGGAATTTTGCTAAGGTATAATAATTAATGAACGGGGATATTAGTTTCATTTGGGTTCTGTATGATCGCCTTTAAGGGAGGGATCTGTTTTAATATAGGTATGAGGTCAAGATTATTCATTCGGTATTCTATAAATTTGGCGGGTAAGTTAAATTTAGCGGGTAAGTCCCCTTAAACTGGAGGGAGATTGGGTCATTGATACAACAACTTCAGTAGAGAGCCGCATGACCGCCTTGACCGCCAAGTCAAAACTCGGGGAACATGTTTGCATGAACATTGAGGATGTCGAGTCGCCATTGATCAGCGCCAAGTCAGCACTGCTGCTGCTTCGAAGTCCAATATTGTCTCTCCATTCCCATGCACACCTCACACATCCGGAGTAAGTAAAGCGAGAAAGTGGCTGCGAAGAGTGACCTGTCACAAAACACCTTATCAAGAGTGCCACGTTACTACCCCCTCTTCCACGCTTTGTGTTTTTTTCTTCCCCGCCTTAATTATTCCCCGCCCGATTTGCGTTTCTTTCTCCATCGACCCTCTTTGTGCTGCGGCAGGATCAACTTGACGACAAAGCTTCGCTTCGGCGCCCATTTAAATCCTCCACCCGACGTATTTAGCATCGTCTTGTGACTTGTCGCTTGCCATGGCGTCACCAAAAGAGTCGAAGTCACCGAAGTCCCCAGCATCAGCAAAGTCGCCGCCCAAGTCACCGTCGCCTCGCACCGCATCATCACCCGCGGCTGAGAATCAACTTACAGATGTTATCGAAGTGGTATGTTGGTGGTAAATATAGTAGACTCCAATTTAATCGCTGCATAGTAATCATCATCGCAAAGGATGCCGACGACGCTTCTTCGTTAGCCCCGTAAGAGTCCAAACAAGGAGGAGAAGTGGCAGAAGACAAAAATTATTACTTATTATAGTACTAGAACGGCTGTGACTGATACAACGTCATTGAGATCTTCCATCCTGAATTACAAGTGGGAAAATGGACGGCGGTACCACGCGTATGAGGACGGCTCATACTGGTTTGTGCCATGCCGCTCTCGCCCCGCAACTTACATGCGGTAAGCTGACTCTCGCGATAGGGGGCCTAACGACGACAGGCAGCAAGAAGCCGAAGACCTTTTGTACTGCATTTCCTGCTATTCGACTCTTGTGAAACGTCGTCTAACGAACAGACAGCCACGAAATGTTCCGGATCATTCTCGGCGGAAAGCTCCATGACATTCCTAATCTGGACAACCCGCAGGTATTATAGTCGGTTTTTATTTTATTTTTTATTTTATTTTTTATATACATTTCCTTTTCCATCCAGCGCCCTCCCTGCGAGCGCGTTACGGCGGCCTTTGTTCGGCTTGAGGGAACTCGAACTCACTCATTCCATTACAGACTGTACTCGATGTTGGTTGCGGGACTGGCGCTTGGGCGGTGTAAGTATCCCTACCGTTCATTGTGAATCCCACAGGTTCACGCTATATAGCGGCCCTCGCGGTACTATAGCCGCCATCGCACTACGGCGGTCTCTAACTAAGCCTATATAGAGAGTTTGCCGATGAAACCCCGGGAGCCCAAGTCATTGGGGTCGATCTCTCAGCCATTCAACCCCCTTTTGTGCCACCCAACTGCAGCTTCGAGATCGACGATGTCAACAAGGAGTGGACGTACCCAGACGACAACTTCGATTTCATTCACGTCCGTGCAATGACTGGCTGCGTGAACGACTGGGTAGACTTTTATAAGAAGGTGTATCAGTGGGTTCTTACGCTGTTCCTCAAATGCGCTCTACTATTGATAATAACTGGGTGATGAATTGTTTGCAGACATTTAAAACCAGGCGGTTGGGTACATCAGATCGAACTATCCGCCGTGGCGAAGTCGGACGATGGTACAATCAAACCAGACTCTCCCCTGGTGACGTGGGTTGAGGTATTCGAAAAGATGAGCGCCGCAATGGGCAAGAGCTTTTTTGCCTGCGAAACAGCCCGCGAGTCTGTCGAAGCCACTGGCCGCTTTATCAATGTCCACGAGCGCCGGCTGAAGTTACCCATCGGTACCTGGCCGAAAGATAAGAAGTTGAAGCAGTGGGGCGCTTGGAACCGCCAATTTCTGCTGCAAGGCCTTGAAGGCTTCTCGATTAGAGGGTTGACGACAATGCTGGGCGTAAGTTGGTACTTCATGACTGATATTCGATTCGGGAATGTAGTTGGAACTAACAGGGCGTGACGCTGTCGTAGTGGACGTATGAAGAAACTCAAATGTTCCTAGTTCAGATGCGCAGGGAGCTTACAGACCCCAGCATCCATACCTACATTGACATGTAAGTCTACCACTCAAAGCCACCTTTAGGACGTCTCGCTAAAGAGGTCTACTGTAGGTGCGTCGTCTATGCGCAAAAGCCAATAGAGTCCGAAGAGTAGTGGGCAGTGTGTGGGCGAAGGAGTCGAAGAAACCGACACACTGGGAATCGATCCAAGCCAGCTTTGGTTAACAAGAAGCGGAGAAAGGCCCCGTGGGGTGGGCAAAGGGCGGTGTGGGTCAGTGCGGGCCGGACTGAGTAGCAATCGGATGAATTGGGGATTGTCCGTCATGGGAAGGCATTATTATCAAGATTGTCCGTCAACCCGATGTGAACTCAGATTAAAAGGACAAGATGCTAGGTCAAATTCGCCTTCTTACCCCTCATCTCTACGGAGAGTTGGTGGTTCGGTTCTTGCATACGTAATTATTAGGCTTCAGAAATGAAAGCACTCGCAAGAATGTCGCTAAGTTCGCTTCACTTCCCTCTTGCCATTGTTGTAAGGTGTTGGCTTGTGGATGACGAGCTCTGGCTAACATGGGGACGTCCTCTTGTTCCGTCTTCAGCACACCCACACAACACAAATGAATCTATTATTAAGTTATCATTAGGCTAGCGACCGGTCCTGGTATGTAATATATTGTAGATAGTGCGCCGACCCGGCGGGAACTCAACTTTAAGCCAGGCCAACCTCCTCCCCAGTCGAACCTCAAACACCCATCCCCTCTTTCACAATCCTTCAGTTGCCGCAAATATGGACCCATCACTTATGACGCTACCAACCGAGATACTGGACGAGATTATTACACGATTAGAACCTCGTTCTCTTATCATGCTGTCTATGACTTGTACAGTTATGATGCGATCATGCGAGCCTCATCTTTTCCATTCATGGGATTTAACCCCGACATGTGGGTTGGGTTCTATGTTTCCCATCCTGGCCAGGTGAAAGACTCAAATAATATCTTAGAGGTCAAATTCAGTGAGTTTACAGTTCAGACTGTGGCAGGAGCATGGCCTCCTGAGTGACAGCCTTTGGAGCATTCGGTTGTCAACTCACTTCCAAGACTACTCTATGAGCTGCTACTATGACTGACATATCGATAGAGCAAACACTGATTGTGAGGCCATTTAATGGTCGATTGAAGAATTTAAGACTGCTCGGAGTCGGAGGCGGTTATTAGACATGGAAATGGTACGATGTTTCCCAGACATCTATAGTATTCTTCGGTAATTTTAAATCAATCAAGATATCTACTAGATATAAATAGCAATCCTAATATTAGGAGAAAACCCGACGAGCGACATGGATCTGGGAAATGATATAAATCTTCATCTAGACGATTACAAAGGCCACGTAGAGAGAAGTATTTCCCGAAGAGGACTTCAAGAAGAAGTTACCTGCGACGGAGGCGAAGTCTTCCAGCTTATAATATAAAGTAAATACATTTATCCGCCTAACAAAAATCGAATACTCCACGCCTCTACATGGACACCGAGAATAACATCGCGCTTGTTGAAGTTAGGCACCAAGCGTGGCCCCGTATTACTTCGTATACGAAGGAAGCTACATGGGTGATCAAAAACATTAAAATATGGCAAATGGATTTATCAGCGAGGCGAAATCAACTGTTCAGGATGTCGCTTAGGTCCCGCAATACACTCTCATGTACTGCTTCTCTAAAACTGAGGCCGAGACACTCATAAATGGAAAGCGTGGACCCAGTGATGCAGCGCGCTAGCAGGCGCCGAACTCGGACAGTCCAAACATATACCACCTGAGCGAATTTTTTTGTCTTTTGTTTTCCCCCGTTACCGGACCATCCATATCAACTTTAACCCAAATTTAGCAATAGAATCTAGACTAGTATATCAAGTAAAGTTAATCAATTGCTGTCGTCCAACTCTCGTCAATAGGACCAGATCTCAAGCCTTCTCTATCAAGTTGACATTTGGCTTTGGACATGTCTCGACAACATCGAGCCTTACTAGTTGGAGGAGGCGGGGTTGGAACAATTGCAGGCTTCAACCTCGAAGCTAGCGAGCAGGCACGTGTCACATTCATCCTACGCTCTAATTACGATGCCGTGCTAAAAGATGGTTTCGTTATCGACTCGTACGACAACGGGAAGGTCGAGGGGTGGCGTCCCCTAGGTGGCATCCTCCGCTCAGTACCAGAGGTCCGAGACAACGCGTCGCTTAGTGATGGTGTTGCTCCCTTCGACTGGGTTATCTGCTGCACGAAGAACATCCCAGATGTCGGGCCGAAGCTGGAAGATATCATCCGACCATCCGTCACCCCGGGAGTCACGACGATTGTTCTCATCCAAAACGGGTTAGGTATCGAGAAGCCCTTTCTCTCAGCTTTCCCCCAGAACATCTGCCTTTCCGGAATCAGCTTCTGCGGCGTGGATGAGCCGACGCCTGGATACATCCTCCACAAAGACCCGGATGTCTTGACGGTGAGCGCTTTTCCAAACCCGGCGATGGATATAGATATCCAGCATCAAAAGGCGCGGGACTTTGTCAGCTTGTACGCAGCATCTGGGAGGGCCAAAGCCAATTTCGAAGTCAACGTAGAGGCAATCCGGTGGCGAAAGCTCCTTTTTAACGCCGTTTACAACCCAATATGCGCCTTGGTTGACCTTGACACATCGCGGATCAGGTTAATGACGGCTTCGGGTCCGCCTAGCATCATCGAGGAGCTACTTAAGCCTGCAATGCAGGAGATCCGAGCGGCTGCTCTGGCGGTGGCAAATGTCACATTATCCGACGAAGAGGTGGAGGCTGCGATTCATGGCGAGTCGATTCGTTCATTTTCCATGCCGAGCATGCAGCAAGATGTGCGGAAAGATCGATTTATCGAGCATGAAGTTATCCTCGGGGAGGTTGTTAGGACAGCCAAAATCCACGGCGTAGCCGTACCCATGATCAACACGCTGTACCAGCTTTGCAGAGCCATCCAGTTTCGAACCATGGAAAGGAAGGGGAGCATCAATGTAGATGACTTGGTTGAAAGTTATTCGAGCAGCAGAATAGGCTAAGGGATCATTCTATCTACGGTATTACTATATAGGTATCTCTGGAGTGGTGCGGTGGAGGTAAGCTCCTCTACTCCATTTTCCAGCCGGGCAGAGCTTGACTCGCATCAGGAATCTATAAGCGCACCCGGTTCCGAGGAATTTCTTAGGAAAGGGGTCTGAAATTCCTAATCGATTATTTTGTCCGGAGCTAAATTGTTACTTAGTGCAGGAGTAGGATGGCTTATGTTCCTTTTCTTTTGCGTCGGAATGCCCGATATAATAGCGAGGGCGCTTCTCCATATATCTAGGTTATCTAGGGTGCTAAGCATCCGACCTGGTGATAATGGAAGACCCAGCATTCCGCCAGTATCGTAGTTTCCGTCTGGGTGACTGTGGCCACTGCTGGACATTTGGTGGCAGCAAGCATGCCGGCACTCGACATTTTTATGTGACTGTGTTGTGACAAATTACTTAACCTGAACACCCCTGGCAGAAGTGTTCCGTCATTCTCGCACCTCCTTTTTTTCTTGTGCTATCTTAGAAAATGCGAAAATTGTTCCTGTGTGCTTTTAAATTGATTCTAAGTAGCAGGTTGGTAACCTTGTTGCGAAGGAGCTTCAAAATGACCACGGGATGCAGTGAAGGGTGTAGCCGACCGTAGTCACTTAACAACACTGGGATGCAACGCTGCAGCAAATCGCCGCCGCGCCTCCTGCCGAGCATGGCATACAGTATAGGTTGCTGAGACTTGTCTGTCTTCCCCTATACTAGAAGTACCCCTCCGGAATGTTGGTGCTGCCGGTGATGTAGAGCTCAATGGTATACGGGAGCTTGGACGTCAGGGGCACAAACTTCGCGGTACCGAGCTTGGTCTCGCCTCCGATCTGCGTGCAGCCGCTATCGAAGATTCGCCACCAGCGCTTGTGCGGGGCCTTTCGCTTGGATAAGATCTAACGGTTGCACGACTCTGGGCCTGTGGGCGAGCAGAAATTGCTGGGTGCCTACGAGAGGGACGAGAGGGATGTTGGGAGATGTAGCGCCCGAAGCAGAAGGGGCAATGTCGACGGGAATGGCGGCGGCCCAGCCGGTCATAACGCTGATGGCGACGATGGCGTTGAGGAGCCTCATCTTGCTAGGTTGGTAGGGAGTATTCTGGAAAAATGGAAGAGATCAGAAAGATATTTGTGAGGTGGGAGCTGCTTAGACAGAAATAGCTAGTATGTTGAGATGGGAGAAGGAGGAGCGCCGCATCCTTTATCCTTATTACATTTGATAGTACTTAGCAGATGATGGTTTCGTTGCCCCCAGGGGTTGTCGTGGGCTTCTCCGAGGCCGGACATGTTCACCTTAGCTACACTAACCGCGAACATGCCTGTGTCCGAGTTCACTCTGTCGCTGAAAATCTACTATCAAAGCAAGCCATCGCGGAGTCTCCATGATTGAGAGGAGATCCAACTCCCCTCCGCCGGGCTTGTGCTCATCCGAAAGTCGCCGCCAAGCTTGTCACTTACATAGGCTACGCGTACTGCCGGCCTCGTTTGTCGACCGGGAGGGGACTATGCTTTGTGCTACCTACAGTCGCACCTCACCACAGCAAAGGTTCCAGACCACGCGTGGCCTGACAAGTCCCGAGTTTATAGTAAGATTATCAAATATTCGGTAGGCACCGTTGCGGCGCGACGAACCCAAGTCACTCTTGCGGATCTTCCAGTAGCTTCATGCGTCTAATCTATTTGTTATCCTCGTATGATTGATCGGGTTGCCTAGTGATAGGCGGTTTAACCGTAACAACGGAATCAATCTATATTCTTAAAGGGCCAGATGAGTTATCTTGACCAGCAATGCCGCCGACGCCTCTATCAAAAAAAAAAAAAAAAAAAAAAAACCCTCGCAGACGACGAAACCCCAGGCTCACCTACAACAGCCGCCATGGTTTAGACAATAGCTTGATCGAGATTGAAAACCTTTTTGTCTCGATATTCATCAGGCAAGAAGATTGGACCATGGGCGGGGATGGCCATCGTATGTTGGGGTGGAGCCCTACCAGTGTAGCGGACAGGATGCTCAGGGTAGTAGAATTGACTCCATGATTAGAATGTGGCTCAGTTACACGTCGGGGCCTGTACAATGGAATGCAGGATCGGGGAAAGGGGAGGGGGGTGGCTATCGATGTGGAAGATCTGTTGGAGCTCCCCTGTTTGTGATAAGCGCTTCGATCGGCGCCACTGAGTAGACCCTCTCGCCCTTGTAGGTCCTATTGGCTCTTTCCACAGCCAGGCGAGGAACCTTTGTATCCCACTCTGCATGCCACGTCCTAGACGTGGACGACACCCGAAACCGAACCTAACCACAGGGACAGCAATACATAGCACGGGCCGTCCCTGACCCAACTATTAATATGTCTGTCCACAATGGTCTGTCGGTCCCCCTTCATGCAACCAATTAATTCAATCCCCTTTCGACACACTCTTCCTTCTTACACCTAGAAAAAAAGCTATATAGTTTTATCGGACCTACTAGTATCTCATCGACCTTGCTTCCTTCTTCCTCGACGCGTCCCAGGCAAGCATCCAACACTTACCCCGAGGGCTTAGAACCGCCACCATGATCTAAGGGAGTCGTCGTCTCTAGACATTTCGACTAGCCGAACCTCTGTCTTTAGACAACTTGGGGTAGACTCTGGTAGAATACAACTAGAGGTTGATGGGGCCTGATCAAGGGTCCGGTGTATTTCGGCCGAGTTGAATGATCCTTGGCAGGCTGCGAATCAGGCCTCCCAGGTTCTAGAGCTTCGCCTCACCACCCTGCATGCTGACATGCAGACGAGCCACTAACTTGCCGCCCTGTGAGCAAATTCCGGACTTGATGGTACTAGAATCTCGACAGAAGTGGCCCCGGTGATGTAATTAAAAATGTCGAGAAATCAGACGATGAAGACGGAGGCTGACGTGGCGACGACCAGTCGTTGTGGCTGGAAGTCGATCGCAAGCATGTTTGAGCGAGTGGGTAGGGTGGAAGACTGTAATGTAGAGAAAGGGAAAGAGGGGGGGGGGAAAGAAAAAGGAGGAAAAACTAACCTAAAGACTATGGCGTGGCAACAATGTTCTCCCCGTTGGCTCGGAATCGATGCCACAGACGAAGCGACGCTGGGGCGAAAAGAAAAACCTAACGTTGGAGGAACATGACCTTTCGTAGCCAGAAGTTGCCGCGCCGATGTTTCCGCTCGGCCACGTTTGGCCGGCTCGGCCTTGGATGTTTGTTTTGTCTCCTTTTTCTTCTACGACTCCCCCACTCCCACATGCAGTCGCTGACGACAGCCTCAATCTACGGGGTCCCACCGGTCGTCGGCGCTATGTTTTGTACTCCGCATTCCCTCCTTTGGCCGTTGCCCTCTACGTTGTGGCTGGACAACCTCCCTGCGCTCCCTGGTCTCGGGAGAAAACCGAGTTCTCGGCCTTATTGAGACAGCGGTTCTTCTTCGTCTTCATCAGACCCATTCCCTTTTAATACTCTAGTCTTTCTAAACAGCCCACGGTTTTTTTCTTCTTTCTTTCTTTTTTCTCTTTCTTTCTTTTTTTTCTTTCTTTCTTTTCTTTCTTTCTTTCTTTTCTTTCTTTCTTTCTTTTCTTTCTTTCTTTTTTTTATTTTTTATTTTAATTTTTTTTATTCTTGTTTTCTTCCTCTATTTTAGCCTTCTTTTCTTATTCGTTTGTACCCTAGCCGATTCTTTCCACAGAACCCTGGAAGTAATCAGGCGATACTCCTGAGTCCTGACTGACCAAATTTCCCGTCAATCCTACAGATCAACGCTTAACCTACGAGACAATTCGGCGAAGATTAATTTTCCTTTAATACGTGTGATCCTCGCGCCGCCATTTAACCCGAGACGCGAACTACCAGCGAGACCTCGACGAATCGTCGCCATGTCTCAAGACAATGGCAACTCCGACTCCCTAGCCAAAGGCTACAGCGCGCGTGCCACGAAATCACAGCGCTGGCGCCGGTTAATCCTCATAATCGCCACAGTCGTGGCGGTCGTCGGCCTTGCCCTCGGCCTTGGCCTTGGTTTAGGACTTCGCAAGGGCGATGAGGACGACGACGATACTAGCGACCTCGGCGAGCCTGACAAGGGCGTCGACCGAACCGTCAAGTGGGCGCCTGCCGTCGGCGATATGTGGCAGATTCTCCTCCTTAAACCTATCGATCTCTCGACAAGCCTTGAGCCTAATGTGTCCATATATGACTTGGACCTGTTCGACAACGATGCCGAGGTCTTCCAGGAGCTCCACAATAAGGGCAAGAAGGTTATCTGCTATTTTAGTGCAGGTTCTTGGGAAATCTGGAGGGATGATGAGGACCAGTTTGACGACAGCGACCTTGGTAAGCCACTTGATGGGTGGCCTGGTGAGAAGTGGCTAAAGCTGGGCAGTAATAATGTAGGCTCCATTATGGCAGAGAGGGTCAAGCTAGCTAGCGATAAGGGTTGCGACGCAATTGACCCTGATAATGTTTGATAGATTTGTAAGTTTCATCTATCCTACCTGATTATCCTTCCTCCTATCCCCTATATCGTTTTCCTCAGCTTTAAGGAAATGCTTCTCTGTCAACGAGCAATGTGGCGAGAATGAGGAGTGTGACAACTTTGAGAAATTTGTTGAGAATAACAAGCCTGTCTTCCATATTGAGTACCCTAAGGAAGACCTCAATGATGTGTCTCAGCTTGCCGCTGTTTCTAAAAGAGGTGTACATGTGCATCTCAATTTAGCACGGTGCTGAAGAATGTAAACCTTGACGGGTGGGTAGAAGATTCAATGGACAAACGTACAACACCGCCATGGATGCCTAGCGACACTTCTATACTCCTTACACTCTTTTTATAATCTACTCTATTTTCCTTGTTAAAATATATGTTAGAATTACTAGAATTGTTATATGGAAAAAGCATAAAATATATCCTTACATTAATAAGACCGACTAATGCGACCTGGTCGCAACATTATATATAAATGAAATAGAAATACATAGTGAGAAGTTAAGGACCTATACATTTTCTCTACTCTAACGTATCTCTTCATATCGAAATGAGATCACGAATGGGCGGTTAGGTTAAACACAACCGAGCAATGTTAGACACGGCAGAGACGACCGTTCTGGGTAGGGAGACCCGGGTACTGGCCTTCAATGTACCACTCATCGCTGCCAACAGCCAAGTTGGCGTAGAAGAGACCCGTAGGGTCAATCTTCTTTTTGAGCGCGAGGAGCCTAGCGTACTTTTCCGTACCATAGAACGACTGCTTGAAGTTGGGTTCCGTCACGTCGCTCTCGCTGGCGTAGGCCCCCGAGTTAGGGGCCGCGTCGCGCCAGGGCTGCATCCAGTTGTTGGTCATGTCCGCGCTGAGCTGGGCCACATCGGAGAGAGGGAGGCCTTCTTCCCAATTGCGTACCGCGATAGCGAACATAGCGGTGTCGCGCCAGGCAGGGTTCACAGCGTTGTCGGGGAAGGGACCGGGGCCGCCAGTGATGCCGAAGCCAATGACCTGACCGCCGCGGTCGACGACGGACTTGATGGCGTTTACGGTCGTGTTGAACTTGGTGGCGTCGACAAAGTTTTCGCTAAGAGAAGTTTGTTAGATACGGCGTCGCCTTCTGACCCTAGTTCCCCGTGAGGAAAAAGACTTACGTAGGGAAAAGACGGGCGGCAGTTTTGGCAGCGGTACCACCAACGAGTTCTTGAGGGAAACCGGCAGACCAGGCGTTATAGAAACTGTTGTGCTCAGAGTACTCGGGGGTGATATCGATGCCGAGCGCGGCAAGTTTCGACAGAAGAGGAGACAGAAGGTCCTGGAGCTGGGCGACTGTCATGCCGGGAGCCCACCAAGGGAGCATGGTGAAAGTGACGTCGTTGACACCGGGGCCGGTGTGCCAGATATTCCAGTACTCGTAGTTGAACTTGGCGTTGTACGTGGGGATGGACTCCCAGTAGGCGCGGACGCCCTCCCAAAAGGTCTCGTAGCTAACGGTGGCGCTGGTGGCGAAAGAGAACTTGGCGATCGAGACGACGTCGAGCTTAGGGAAGGCCTTGACAGTGTACGAGGTCGCGACGCCGAAGGTGCTGCCACCACCGCCTCGCATGGCCCAGAAGACCTCCGTGTTCTTCGTCTCGCTGGCGGTGATGTAGCGGCCATCGGGTAGGACGACATCAATGCTCAGAATATGGTCGGCTGCAATACCGTACATGGGAGACATGGGAGAGTGACCACCACCTGCGATGTAGCCGCCAGCAAAGCCAACAGACATGCCCTCGCCGCCAACAGCGGTTACGCCATACTCCTCAGCAGCCTTGTAGAGCTCAATACCAATAACGCCGGCACCAACCTTGAGAGCGGGACCAGAGTAGGACTGGGAGTTGTACTTCTTGATAAAGTCAATGCTCTTGAACTCGCTAGTCCAGACGGAAAGAGCACCGGCGCCAACCGAACGACCATTGAAATCGTGGCCAGTGTTTTTCACGACCAGACGCAGGTTCAGGTTGCGGGCAAAGTTGACGGCCAGCTGGATGTGAGCGACGTTGTTCGCTTTGACGACGTAGGATGGGAAACCGCCAAGGGTGCAGGACCCATTCTTGTTGGCTGTTGGCATGCAGGTCAACCCCTGGTACAGGGGTGACATGACAGAAGTCGGATCCGCCTCGCTAATGTTGGAGGAAGCATGTCAGTCAGCGCATTCGTGCGGTCGAGGTTGTATTGAGGGTGGCGATTCGCAAAGAAAAAGTGGGGGTCTTGGACACGTGGGGAGAAGTTGAGAGGACAACTGTGATGTGCGGAAATTGGATTGGACAAGGGGAGAGGGAGCAAGGGTCGAAGCAAGGATCATGGTTTTTTTTTGGACAGGATAAGAAGCACCTCGGGGAACCGGATAGAACTGAATTTGAAAAGAGAGAAAGAGAAAAGAAAGAAGAAAAGAAAAGAAAATGAAAGGCAAAATAAAAGTGACAACTTACTGGAGATACGAGTTGGTCCAATTATCCGTGATGGACGCGCACTTGGCAGCATTGTACACTCCGAAGTCGTCATAGCACGATGCGCCAATGGGGACGGATTTGATGACACGGCCACCTGTGAGCAGATCTAAGACAGTCCAGGTAATCGGGTGCGGCCAAAGGGCATCACCGGGGAAGGTCTTGCACTTGGGCGTCGCCCGTTTGTTCTTGCTGGACGCAGTGGCGACCTCGCTCGCGTCGTCACCGCTGCCAAAGGTGAAGAGGTCGATATCTGTGAGAGCGAGGTCCGTCAGGTTGGCCAGGATGGCATCCGTGAGCTGCACAGATTCTTCAGGTAAGAGATCACCCGCTACCACCTCTTCAGCTGGCGCGACCGTGTCTTCGTTGGCCTCTTGTAATAATTTATTTTCGTCAGCGGGACGGGATCGACAAGTTTTGGGGCAAGAAAAATCCAGGTTGCGTGCCTGTATTCCCAAATATCCGGGAATGTGCCATGCACGAAGCATGTACAGATCCACGTGCGACGGGGAATTTAACAGGATCGAATGACCAGAGAGGAACGCCACCAAACCGCAAATTACTACTTACCGACTTCGGCTCCATCGACAACGATTGTCTGGCCCGCCACCATAGAGCTGAGCTTCAAGCCGGCGGCCAGGAGAAGAAGTCTGCGAGACATGGCTGGCACAAACAGGTAGACTGGGGTTGTTATTCCGTACTGAACTAGATAAACAATAAGCCCCTAAAAAGAACGTCGGGGATCGCAGGACAGAACAGAACAAAGGAACGATAAAAAAAATTAAAAGAACGGGGACCACTTTATATCTTTACAGAAGAAACATAACTTATCCACTCCCAACTTACCAGCTCCCCAGGGTTACGTGCCAATCTCCCGCGATGGAAAGAGGAGTCCTTTCTTACGAAGCACGTTGGGATGATTACGACAGCGAGCCTGCAGGAATGCGTGGGGCGAGTGATGTCTTCTCTGTTAGATTAAGCTTGGGAGCTGGGGTTTCAAGGGGGCGGGAAGAACCAGACGGGACCCGCTGGAGCACAACTTGAATGCGGTGATCCACTAACTCATGGCCAGCCTAGCGTATAAAAGATCGGAGAGAAAGCATGCTTGACAGGAGCTTAGGACCGGATGAAACTCTGGCATTTCCGCTCTACTACATTACCTCTTTACTTGCCGCATTCTTGAGGTTAACTTCGCACAAAATCCTACGTCGACGACGAGCATCCTGGTATCGGCATGGCATGCCCCAACGATGTGGAAGCGCCGGAGTTGGTGTCCTTTTCAGCCCCAGGAAAGTCAATAAGCCCAGTCCCTTGCAGTTTTTCTAGAAACCCGCTGGAACTTCGCGAGAAGCAAAAGACGTGTGTGGATCATTGGACTCTGGAAATACGAATGACCAACGTTTTGCGACAGCCTTTTTTTTTTTTTTTTTTTTTTTTTTTTTTTTTTTTTTTTTTTTTTTTTTTTTTTTTTTTTTTTTTTTTTTTTTTTTTTTTTTTTTTTTTTTTTTTTTTTTTTTTTTTTTTTTTTT
>Ga0164243_10009251_pt1 | contig 14369 bp, 7 predicted proteins | sample OricompcompostOP_FD_108781 | JGI IMG/M metagenome (GOLD analysis project Ga0164243, IMG submission 108781) | Organic Plus compost microbial communities from Emeryville, California, USA - Original compost - Organic plus compost (OP) | ecosystem: Engineered > Solid waste > Mixed feedstock >... | reverse complement strand
GAGGCCGATCGGGGTCGCCTGTTATGCTGGCCGAGCACTACCCGGGGATGTAGTTCAATGGCAGAACATCAGCTTCCCAAGCTGAGAGCGCGGGTTCGATTCCCGTCATCCCCTCCAATTGTCAAGTCCAGAGTTAGATGGGACATTCCAGAGCTAGTTCGGACTGGAGATTCTGGGGACCGTCCGCATACAGCACTATCTGGAGGCCTCCGGTCCCGCGAGAGTTGCGAGGGCGGCCTCACTGTCGCATCATGACGGCCTGCGCCGGCTCGGGGGTACGCAGATGATCCTCTAAGGCGACCGGACGCCGGAATCCCGCCCCGCTACAAGCGGTCGATCCACGTGTCTTCTTGACGATCAGCCCACGAGTTCCCGGTGTTCGCACGACCAGCACGCGCTGCTCGTGCACTCAGCATGCGAATGAGCGTGTTCGCGTTTTCGGATGTGAGCTGTCCTACAGCAGTGATCCGGAGGCCGGTGAGCTCGGCCACGATGTCGAACTGCTCTCGGGCGACGACGACGCCGATCTTCGCGAACAGATCGCGGATTTGGGCGCGTTGAACATCGGTCATCACCGCGGGCGCCTCTTGCCGAGGCGAACCGGTCGGGTCGTCGAGGTCAAATAGCTCGTCCATCACCCTTCCATCCTGCCTGCCGCTCCCGGACGACTCCGGCTGCGGCGGGTGAAGGTCCTAGTCTCGGATCAAGTCTCGCTTCGAAGGGGTTGCTTTGCGTCTAGAGGACATCGCATCGACCGCTCGCCTGGCAGGCATCGTTCCGGGTCGTGCTGTGACGGTGCTGGCCGCTCAGATGCACGGTGCGAACGCGGTCGAGGTCACTTACCAGGAAGACAGCGGCGCGTTCGGTCAGGTGGTGCTGTTCCGCGACGACGAGTCGAAGATTTCCCCGCACCTGGAGTCAGGCCGCCCATTCGATGCCGACCCGCGGAACTTCCGGCTGGCGGCGGAGGCGCAGCGCATCATGCTCGCCGGTCTGCATGACCCGATGCTCGCGGTCGCGACAAGTGACGTGCAGCCGCTGCCACACCAGATTCGTGCCGTGTATGGGGAGTTGCTACCGCGCACGCCGCTGCGGTTCCTGCTTGCTGACGACCCCGGCGCCGGCAAAACGATCATGGCGGGCCTCTACATCAAGGAACTCATTCTCCGCGACGATGTTCGGACCTGCCTGATCGTCGCGCCCGGCGGTCTCGTCGAGCAGTGGCAGGATGAGCTCGCACTGAAGTTCGGCCTGGAGTTCGACATCCTCGCCTCCGGCGCGGAAGACACGGTCTCGGGCAAGAGCGTGTTCGAGCAGAAGCCGCTGCTGATCGCCCGCATGGACCAACTCGCCCGCAACGAGATGCTGCTGGAGCAGGTGCAGCAGGCCGACTTCGACCTCGTGGTCGTGGACGAGGCGCATCGCATGAGCGCGACATGGTTCAGCGGCGAGATGAAAGCGTCCAAGCGGTTCCAGCTGGGCCAGCTGCTCAGCGAACGTGCCCGCCACTTCCTTCTGATGACTGCGACGCCGCACAACGGCAAGGAAGAGGACTTCCAGACCTTCTTGTCTCTCCTGGACCGGGACCGTTTCGCGGGCCCTGGCGACAAGCAGGCGCAGTTCGGCGCAGCCGATGGGCTCATGCGTCGCATGGTGAAGGAGAAGCTGGTCACCTTCGAGGGGCGACCACTGTTCCCCGAGCGGATCGCGGAGACGGTCTCGTACCGGCTGTCGCCTAACGAGCAGTACCTCTACGAACAGGTCACCGAGTACGTCCGCAACGGAATGAACCTCGCCGACCGGCTGGAAGGAAAGCGGAAGAACACGGTCGGGTTCGCCCTGACCGTGCTCCAACGGCGCCTGGCGTCGAGTCCGGAGGCGATCTTCCAGTCGCTGCGCCGCCGCACAGACCGACTGGAACGCACCCGCGCCGACCTGCTGAACGGGGTCGTTGATGCCCCATCAGGCGAAGCGTCGTCGCTTCTCAGCGAGGATCCCGATGCGATCTATGTCGACACCGACGAACTCGGCGCTGCGGAGCTTGAGGAGGCGGAAGAGGAACTCGTCGACGCGGCGACCGCCGCGCGGACCGCGGCCGAGTTGGAGACCGAGATCGCCGATCTCCGACGGCTGACTGAACACGCTCGCAGGGTGCTCGAGTCGCAACAGGATGTGAAGTGGCGTGAGCTGCGCGGGGTGATCGAGAGCGAGGTGCTCACCGCGCCCGACGGCAAGCCGCGCAAGCTCATCGTGTTTACCGAGCACCGCGACACGCTGAACTACCTGGAGCGACGCATCACGCAGCTGCTCGGTCGACGCCAGTCCGTCGTCACGATCCACGGAGCCGTCCCCCGGTATGAGCGCCGCCGTATCACTGCGGAGTTCACCACGAACCGCGACGTGCAGATCCTGATCGCCACCGACGCCGCCGGCGAGGGCCTGAACCTCCAAGCGGCGCACCTCATGGTGAACTACGACCTGCCCTGGAACCCCAATCGCATCGAACAGCGGTTCGGCCGCATTCACCGCATCGGCCAACAGGAAGTCTGTCGACTTTGGAACCTCGTCGCTGAAGACACCCGCGAAGGCGAGGTGTTCATTCGCCTACTTGACAAGATCGAGGAACAGCGCGCCGCGTACGACGGCGAGATCTTCAACGTGCTCGGGACGTCGCTCGGCGACCTGTCTCTCGCCCGGGTACTGCGAGACGCGATCCGCTACGGGGAACAGCCTGACGTCAAAGCGAGAATGTGGGAGGTCATCGACGAAGGCGTCTCCGCTGGGCTCCAGGAACTCATCGACGAAGAGGCACTCGCCAGCGAATCCCTCGCGCCGAGCGATCTTGAAGCTCTGCGCCGACAGATGGAGGATGCGAAGGCGAAACGGCTGCAGCCCCACTTCATCCGTGATGCCTTCATTGAAGCCTTCAATCGCGCCGGCGGACGCATCGAGCGACGGGAGAAGGGCCGTTACGAGATCACCCATGTACCGGCGAGCATCCGTGAACGCGCCGGCCGCGCGCCCGTTTCCCGTCGCTACGAACGGGTCACCTTCGACGTCAGCACCATCGACGTCGCTGGCGCACCGCGCGCCGAACTGTTGGCGCCCGGGCACCCGCTGCACGATGCAGCTCTCCACCTCGTAATCGAACAGTACGGGGCCACGCTCGACCGTGGCACCGTACTCACCTCCGATGCCGTGAACGAGCCGACGCTCCTCGTCGGCGTCATCAACGAGGTTCGTGACTCCACGGGGCAAACGGTCAGCAAGCGGTTCGGCTACTCCTTCGTCGGAGCGGACGGGATCGTCCGCGAAGCGGGGCCTGCACCATACCTCGACTACTCACCCGCCGAGGATCAGCAACGCGCCGAGGGCGCAGGGCTTCCGTGGCTCACCCAGAGAGAGAAGGACGCCGTCTCGTGGGTGATCGCCGAACAGCTTCCCGTCTTCGCAGCCGAGGTCATCGCCCAGCGCACCCGCGAGTACGAACGCATCCGCACCCGCGTCGCTACCCGGCTTACCCACGAGGTGAACCGCCTCTACACCGCGGCCCTAAAGACTGACGCCGATGCCGCAGCAGGCAAGAAGGTACGGTACTCGTCGGACACCCTTCGCCGCCGTGCCGAGGAGCTCGAAGAACGGCGTGAGACACGGCTAGCGCTCATCGACCGGCAGCTCGCCATGTCGCCAGTTGCCCCGCGGATCACCACGATCGCGCTCATCATGCCGATGACGCCGGAGGCTGCAGCTCCGGGCGATGGCGCGGCAAGCGCCCTCGCCCGCGCTGCGGTCGAGCGAAGGGGCGTTGACGCCGTTCTCGCGGCCGAGCGTGCCCTCGGGCGCACGCCCGAGGAGCAGGCGCATAACAATCCCGGCTTCGACGTCCTTTCCCGCCCCGCCGAAGGCCCAGGCATTCGTATCGAAGTGAAGGCGCGGATCGAAGGTGCCGACACCTTCACGATCACCCGCACCGAGGTGCTCACCGCGCTGAACGCTGCCCCCGACCACCGACTTGCCCTCGTACGAGTCAGCACGAACGGACCGCAGTACGACGAGGTGCGCTACATCGGGAACGCCTTCGATGGCGTCGAACCCTCGTGGCTCACCGACTTCGACGTCGTCTCACAGAACCTCTCATGGAATGACTGGTGGTCACGTGGCATGAGCCCGTTCTGAACCCCCAACACATCGAACGCCGAACACCCGAAGGTAGGCTCACAGCTGCAATAGGAGCTGCGCGCGAGCGCATCCGAAAGGAGCCCAGTGGCAGTCAAGCGCAAGCTGATCGAGGTCTCGATCCCGCTCGACGAAATCAACGAACAGTCAGCGCGGGAGAAGTCGATCCGGCATGGGCATCCCAGCACACTGCACCTCTGGTGGGCTCGACGGCCGCTCGCGACAGCGCGTGCGGTGCTATTCGCACAGCTTGTCGACGACCCCTCTGTCCACGAGGAGGAGTTTCTCGCCGAGGCGCGCACACTGGGGTACGAAGACCCTGAGGGCTGGGCCGCCCACCGCGTTAAGCAAGAACGCGAACGCCTGTTTGGCCTCATCGCGCGGATGGTGAACTGGGACAACCTCGGCGACGACGCCCTCTTCGACGCTGTGCGCGCCGAGATCATGAAGTCGACGAACGGCAATCCACCGGCGATCCTCGATCCTTTCGCCGGCGGCGGCACCATCCCACTGGAAGCACAGCGCCTCGGACTGGAGGCGCACGCGAGCGACCTCAACCCCGTCGCTGTCCTCATCAACAAGGCGCTCATTGAGATCCCGCCAAAGTTCGCCGGACACGAGCCAGTTTTTCCAGGTGCGGCCCGCACCCGCACTGACTGGCCCAACGCGACCGGTCTAGCAGAGGACGTTCGCCGTTACGGCGAGTGGATGTGGAAGGAAGCACTAGAACGCATCGGTCATCTTTACCCGAAGGCGAAGCTCCCAGGTGGCGGGGCGGCGATGGTTATCGCTTGGATCTGGGCGCGCACCGTCACCTGCCCGAACCCGGCCTGCGGGATCGAGATGCCTCTGGTGCGTTCATGGTGGCTTGGCAAGAAGAAGGGCAAGGAAGCCTACATCGTGCCGAAGGTGATCGACGGTCACGTCGAGTACGAGGTCAGCCATGACGTCGCGCACGCACCGAGCGCGAGCGACGACGGAACGGTAGGCAGAACTGGCGCGACCTGCGTTGCCTGCGGCACCGCGGTCCCGCTGAAATACATACGGGAGCAAGGAAAGACCGTGGGGCTCGGCCGTGCGCTCATCGCAACGGTCGCCGAGGGCAACAGATCCCGCGTATACCTTGCGCCGGATGAAGAGCAACGCGCAGCCGCTCAGGTCGCCGCACCCAACGATGTGCCGACGGGTGGGCTCGCGGCGAATCCGCGTGACTTCAAGACTCCCAACTACGGCATGTCAACATTCTCTTCGCTGTTCACAAACCGTCAGTTGACGGCGCTGACCACGCTCAGTGACCTAGTCGCCGAGGCGCGATGCCGAGTGCTCGAGGACGCGCTCGCCGCCGGTATGCCCAGTGGAGCCGGGCTTGAAGCTGACGGGCAGGGTGCAATCGCGTACGCCGACGCAGTCGCAACTTACCTAGGTCAGGGGGTCAGCCGGACGACCGATCTCAACAATTCAATCGTCACCTGGTCCAACTCCCGCGACCAGGCGCGAAACCTCTTCGCGCGTCAAGCTATCCCCATGGCGTGGGACTTTGTAGAAGTCTCTCCGTTTGCCAATGCGGCGGGAGATCTGCGGATCGCGACGAAGTCGATCGCTCAAGCTATTGACCGACTACCCGCGAGCCCGCACATGAAAGGAAAAGCGGAGCAGGCTGACGCCTCCTCCAGAGATCTGAGCGGCCTTCTCATCTCAACGGACCCGCCCTATTACGACAACATCGGGTATTCAGATCTATCTGACTTCTTCTATGTGTGGCTTCGTAGGTCGCTACGCAACGTCTATCCGCGACTTCTGGGGACCATGCTCGTGCCCAAGGCCGAAGAGCTGGTCGCGAACCCATATCGACACGGTGGGCCCGACGGCGCGAAGCACTTCTTTGAAGCCGGATTCGAGCACGTCTTCGAGCACGCTCGGCATTCCGCGTCTGATGACTTCCCGATCACCGTTTACTACGCGTTCAAGCAGTCAGAGACTGACGAAGGCGGCGAGGCATCCACGGGATGGGAGACAATCCTGGGCTCGATTGTTCGCGCTGGATGGAAAGTCACCGCGACATGGCCAGTTCGCTCCGAGCGCGACGGGCGGATGATCGGCGTGGGCAAGAATGCCCTTGCGTCTTCGGTTGTGCTTGCGCTGAGGCCCCGTTCCACCGAGGCCGCAGTAACTGATCGCCGTGGATTCATCTCCGCGATGAAGCGCGAACTGGGTTCTGCGCTGCGGGAGTTGCAGCAGGGAGGTATCGCGCCGGTCGACCTTCCGCAGTCCGCCATCGGTCCTGGCATGGCAGTGTTCTCACGTTACGCCAAGGTGATCGAATCGGACGGCTCGGAGATGACAGTGCGGTCCGCGCTCGCGCGCATCAACGAGGTTCTAGATGAGTTGCTGACTGAACAAGAGGGCGACTTCGATCCAACGACCAGATTCGCCCTTGCGTGGTACCGAAGCAACGGCTACTCCGCCGGTGGATTCGGCGACGCCGAGAATCTAGCCCGCGCGCGAGCAACGGCAGTCGCGGTGATGGAACGGAGCGGGATTCTCAGTGCACGTGCCGGAAAGGTGCAGCTTTACCGCCCCGCCGAGCTCCCCGAGAACTATGACGTCGCGAGGGACCAGCACACTTCAGCGTGGGAAGCGCTCCACCACACCATCCGGATTCAGGAGACGAAAGGCATCCTTGCTGCAGGGGCGTTTCTACACGAAGCAAGTCATCGACCAGACGGCGCGATCGACCTTGACCTTGTGAAGGAGCTTTCCTACCTCCTATTCCAGGTAGCCGAGAAGAATGGGTGGACCAAGGATGCGATCTCGTTCAACGGTGTCGCCACTTCGTGGTCGGAGCTACTCGATTCAGGACGCAGGGCAGTCCCGAATAGTTCGCCAGCCATGCTTAGTTTCGACACCCTAGATGAATGAGCTCACTGCACACCTGCCAGCCGCCGATCATGGACTGTTCTGGCAGGCGAGTCAGTTTCCGGGTGCAACCGTTGCGGGAAGATGACGACTCTTGCGGCGACTATTACCGGCAGCCGTCGATACCCTAAGGCTCAGGAGGCATTCAAGTGGCGACATCAAATCGCGACCGCGTGGGGCGGATGTTCGAGATCCTTGCGGAGGCGCTCGATGCGTTCATCACGGAGACGCTGGCACCCGAAATCGGCCATTCGGACTGGGCCCTAGTTGTCAAGCTCGCCGATGAGACCAAGGGCATCAACGTCGCGGGGAAGGAGTACAGCCGCGAAGACCCCCAGGTGCAGCTTCGGATGCTCACCGAGGGCCTCACGGGCCGAGTCAAGGCGGGCTGGTACCCGTTCAGGGGGGTCATCACCCACGAACTCGAGGCGTACGCGAGTCTGCTTCGCTCCGTGCGGAACGACTGGGCCCATAATAAGAGCTTCGACGACGACGCAGCGCTCCGCGCCCTCGACTATGCCCGACTTCTCCTCTCCGCCATTGGGCAGACCTACGCCGCTGACAAGGTAGATGCGATCCGACTTGACCTCCGGCGGATCGCGGCAGGCAAGCAGGATTCCCAGGCACTGAAGTCCTCCACGGTGGTTCCCGGGGCGTCAGGTCTGGCCCCGTGGCGGCAGGTGTTGAAACCACGCGACGAGGTTGCGACGGGCAACTTCCAGTCCAGCGAGTTCGCCGCCGACCTGTACAAGGTTGCCCGCGATCCTGCAGCCACAAGCGGTGAGTACTCCGACCCGGCACAGTTCTTCGCCCGCACGTACCTCACCGAGGGTCTACGCGATCTCATCGGACGTGCGGTGAAACGGCTGGCCGGGGACACGAACGCTTCGCCCGTGGTGAACCTGCAAACCAACTTCGGTGGCGGCAAGTCCCACTCGATGCTCGCGCTCTGGCACCTGGCAGGCGGTCTCCCGCTGTCTCACTTCCCGCAGGAGGCCCAGGAGCTCCTGACTGCGAACGGTTACCCCTCGGAAGGTATCGCCGCTGGCAGGGTGGCCCTGGTGGGCAACCACTTCGCCCCGCAGGGCGAGCAGAAGCCCGACGGCACCCGGGTGAGCACGCTGTGGGGGGAGTTGGCGTGGCAACTCGGCGGGCGTGACGCGTACGAGATCGTGCGCCAGCATGACGAGAAGCGCACCAACCCTGGCGGAGACCTGCATGTCCTGCTGGCGAAGTACGCGCCCGCGGTCATCTTGATCGACGAATGGGTGGCATACGCTCGACAGTTGTACGGCCGCGAGGACCTCGCCGGTGGAACATTCGACACCCAGTTCACGTTCGCGCAGTCGCTGACCGAGGCAGCGAAGTCGATTTCCGGAGTGCTGCTGGCGATCTCGATCCCTGCCTCTCACGACGGCGATGACAGCCAGGTCGTTGCTGGCGCCGTCGAGGAGGTCGGCGGATCCAACGGCATGGAAGCGCTCAAGCGACTTCAGAACGTGGTGCGTCGTGTGGCTGATCAGTGGCGCCCCGCCTCGAGCGACGAGGCGTACCGGATCGTGAAGCAGCGCCTGTTCGAGTCGGAGGATGCGCAGGCGCTGGCTCAGATCGCGGCGACCGCGAAGGCATTCAGCGAGTTCTACCAGCTGAACGCGAGCGAGTTCCCCAAGGAGGCCCGCGACCCACAGTACGCGCGGCGCATCCAGCAGACCTACCCGTTGCACCCGGAGCTGTTCGACCGCCTGTACGAGGACTGGTCGTCGCTGGAGCGATTCCAGCGGACCCGTGGCGTGCTGCGTCTCATGAACGCGGTCATCCACGCCCTGTGGGTCGGTGAGGACCAGGGCCCGCTGATCCTGCCGGGGTCGATCCCGCTGTCTGTCGCGTCGGTGAACGCGGAGCTGACGCAGTACCTTCAAGACTCCTGGAAGGCGGTCATCGACGCCGACGTGGACGGGCCGAACTCGGAACCGGCCCGCATCGACAGCGACAAACCCGTCCTCGGGCAGCGGTCTGTGACCAAGCGGCTCGCCCGCACAGTCTTCTTCGGTGCGGCCCCAACGATCGGCACCGCGCACAAGGGCATCGACACTCAGCGGGTGTTCATCGGGACCGCGGTGCCGGGCGATGTAGTCGGCAACTTCCACTCCGCGCTCACTCAGCTCGGTGACCGCACGACCTACTACTACTCGTCAGCGGGCAAGCACTGGTATGACACCCAGGCGAACATCACACGCCGGGCGAAGGACGCGGCGGACGCACTGCACCCCGAGGATGTATGGGCAGAAATCGTCAAGCGGCTGCGCGGCGAAGAGCGCGTGCGCTCGGACTTCGCCGGCGTCCACGTCGGTGCGACCGACTCCGGCGACATCCCCGACACCGACCAGGCTCGACTCGTCATCCTCCACCCGAAATTCCCGCACCGTCGGAAGAAGGACGACTCGCCCGCGCAGGAGTTCGCGCGCGCCGCCACGGAGCGGCGCGGAACATCGAATCGCACGAACCGGAACATGATCGTCTTCCTCGCCGCCGACGAGGAGCGCCTCGCCGAGCTCGATCAGGCGACTCGCTCGTTCCTGGCGTGGAAGGAGATCGCGGACAAGGCGAACGAGCTAAACCTGACGCCTCAGCAGCTGGCCCAGGCCACAGACAAGCGCGATCAGTTCAGCCGCACCGTCGACGACAGGCTCGCGCTCACCTACCAGTGGGTATTGAACCCGGTCGCGCCCGACCCTGGATCGCCGTTCGAGCTGGAAGAGCTGAAGGCGGATGGGCACGCGGGCTCCCTTGCCGAGCGCGTTGCGAAGAAGCTTGGCAGCGCGGGCGCGTACTCGACTCAGCACGCCGCGCGTTCAATTCGCCTCGCTCTGGACACCAAGGTGCCCGCCACGTGGGCAACGGGGCACATTTCCATCGGTGACCTGTGGAGCCTGTACGCGCAGTACCCGTACATGCCGCGCCTGCGGTCCCGGGAGGTGCTGACCGATGCCGTCGATAACCAACCGCTGCTGTGGCAGAGCGAGAGCTTCGCCCTCGCTGACGGCTACGACGAGGCGATCGGGCGCTACACCGGGCTCTGGCTGCCCGGGGACACCGGGCGTGCCGCCATCACCGATGCCACCCTGATCGTCAAGCCGGCGCTCGCGGAAACCCAGCGCGCCAAGGACGTGGCTGCCTCGGCGACCGTACAACCCGGCCCTGGACCGGGAGGCGGTGAATCGGACGGCGCACCTGGGCTGCGGCCCACACCCGGCGGCGGAACCGTCTCCCCGCCTCCGCCTGCTAAGAAGCCCTCGGTGACTCGGTACGTCGGCAGCGCACCGATCAACGCCGATCGATACTCTGCCGACTTCGCCAAGATCGCCGCCGAGGTGCTCGCGAACCTTGCGTCATCCGGTGCGAAGCTGGAGATCTCCATCTCCATCGACGCGGTCAACCCTGACGGTTTCACGGAGCAGCAGGTGCGAACCATCCGTGAGAACGCCGCCACGTTGAAGTTCACGACGAACGAGTTTGAGGCGGAGTAGCCCGGTGATCGCTCTGCCGTTCTCGGGCTTCGGCGACGTCGCCACCTGGGTTTCGGTTGCGTTCACCATCGTCACCGCCGTCATCGCGGCCACAGCGTTCGTGCTGTTGCGCAAGCGAGAACGCCGGCAGGCGCTCACCGAGCTCCATGACTCGCTGACCTCGGGCGAGACCGCGCGAGCACGGCATACGTTGGGCTCGCTGCTCTACGCGACCTCCGACGCGGACCGCCCAGGCAGGAGGGAGTGCATCGAGGCGTACTTCGTGTTGATCTGGGCGCTGCAGCGTGCCCGGAACGTGTTCCGCGCTTTCGGCATCCCCTGGGAACGCCTGGACGCGCGACAGAGCCGGCTGACGAGCATCCTGAAGAACAGCAGCAAGAAGAAGGATGCCACCATCGCACTGACGTGGAACCTGGTCGAGATCGCCGAGAACATCGTTGAGTTCCGCTACCGCTACCACGAAAAATGGTCCATCGCGGACGCGGATGCGTGGGCTGACGTCAGCACCTTCATCGACGCCGAGAGCTTGCGTCGCCGGATTACTGAGCAGGTGTAGCGGACTCCGCCTCCGGAGCGTTCGCCGATCGCCCGAGAACTCGTTGCCGCTCGGATTCGATGACGTCGCGGACGAGCTCGGCTTCGGACACATCGAACGCTTCCGGAGCGGCCGCGGCGGTCTCGCTGATCTTCGCGAAGTCGTCGAACAGTTCGATCTTCTTCGCGAGGATCTCCCTGATGCGGACGTCGACGCCTTCTTCGGACAGCAGGCGGTGGACCTGGACGGACTGCAGCTGCCCCATACGCCGTGCCCGGGCGATCGCCTGCCATTCGGTTGTCGGCTTGAGCTGTGGCTCGCAGATCACGATCACCGAGGCAGCCTGGATGTTCAGGCCGACTCCGCCGGCGACGATCTGTGACACGAGGACGGCGCCGGCCTTGGCTGCGGTGAAGTCGTCGACCATGGTCTGACGCTTCGCCGCGGGCACGGCACCGGTGAGGGGCCCGAAGACCGCGCCGGGAAGTGCCGCGGCGACTTCGCTGAGGACGCTCAGGTAGTTGGAGAACACGATGACCTTGCGGCCGTTGTCCTCGGCTTCCTCGACGATCTCCACGAGGCGGTGCAGCTTCTCGGACTTGCGGCCCTGGAGCAGTGCGGCTTGGCGCATCGCCTGGAAGTTCCCGTCTATCACCGCCTCGCGGTAAGCGTGCCGGTCCGCGTCGGAGAGCGGCAGCCATTCCTCGACCTCGATGAGGTCGGGCAGCTCCGTGAGCACGTCTTCCTGGTTGCGGCGCAAGTAGACGGGGGCGACTTGCTGGCGGAACAGCCGTGGCCGCAGGTCTGTGGCGTCGACGACGAGGTCGGGGCGGATGCAGTCGACCAGGGTGCGGAACTCTTCAACGCGGTTCTCCAGCGGGGTGCCGCTGAGGAGGACGGCCCGGTCCGCTGTGTCGATGATGCGAGCGCTTCGCTTGGATCGGAGAGAGCGTGGGTTCTTGATGTAGTGCGCTTCGTCGAGGACGACGCAGGCGATTTCCTCCACCAGGTCAAGGTGGGGCTCGAGCCATCCCAGTGATTCGTAGGTGGTCACCGCGACTCCGCCTTGACGCCGCCAACTGCGCAGCGCGGAGTCCCGGTAGGGTCCGTGAAGTCGGTGTGCTTTCAGCGCGGACTTCGCCTGCACCTCGCGGACCCAGTTCGTGACCACCGCTGCGGGGCAGATCACCAAGGAGTGGTGTGAGCCTTTCGCCCGCAGGTGTGCGAGCACGGCGAGCGCTTCGATGGTCTTTCCGAGACCCATCTCGTCGCCGATGATGACCTTGCGCTGGACGAGCGCGAATCGGGCGGCGAAGCTTTGGTATCCGCGTAGTGAGACGGTGAGGAACTCGGTGTCCAGTCCTAGTTCGCGGGCGGCGGCTGCGACTTCTTCTGGGAGTCCGCCGGCCACGGCGTCTTCGTTCTCGGTGAGGAAGCCGAGTTCGTTCAGCATGGCGAAGTAGTCGGCGGGTCTGGAGAGGAAGTCATGCCAGGAGTCGGCGGGCGCCGAAGCCGACGATGGTGCGGAGATGCTGTTCGCGCGGGCGGTGACGGCGTGGACAGCGTTGATGAACTCGTCGACGCTGTCTCCGAAGATGGCCAGGCGAGTAACGTTCGCGTCGAGCGCTCGGGCGAGTGGGGTGAGGGCCTCGGCCCGGTCGATGTCTCGGGCGGCGTTCTTCAGCTTGCGGGTGGCGTCCCACGCCGCCAAGTGCCGGACGAGTTCGCGGGTCTGCGCCGTCGGGTTGATGATGTCGATGCGTACCGGCATCTCCTCGTAGGTCGTCTGCCAAAGGGTCTGCGCGGCGCCACGGATCCGGTGCGCCGACGTCGCCCCGATCCCGGGGAGCGAAGCAAGTCGTGTGGCGTACCTGAACACGTCCCGAACCGTTGTGATGCCGGCGTCCGTCAACGGGCTGATGCGGATCCGCTCGCGGGTCGCATCCTTCAAGCGTTCGACCGGCATCTCCGCGATGATCTTCTCGGTCTCCGCCTTGCGCAGCACGACACCGGCATCGGTGGCGTGCTTGCGGTAGCGCGCTTCGCTGGTCAGCGTATCCTGGATCGTCTTCACCGCTCCCGGCAGTGTCGCCACGGTGGATGCGGGGATGAGCTGCCCGGGACCGAGGTGCGCGAGCCTCGGGGCGAAGCCGACTGCGGGGGCGAGTGCGTATGCCGGGTCGACCGGCTGTGCCGCAACGGCGCGGTCGTCGAGGCGGGTGAGGGCGGCCGCGAGGTCCACCGACGTTCCCCACCGGTGGTAGTCGAGCAGATACCTCCCTGCATGCTCAGCTGTATCGCGCGACTCGCTTCCACGGAACAGCCTTCGGAGTCCGAAGTTCGACCTTGCCTCGCCCAGCGCTCGAGGTACATCGGTCGTGAGCTGCCTCAGCCAGGTGGCCTCGCTGGGCTGGATCGTGGGTAGAGATGCGACCCGCGCCATGAGGCCGAGTCCGCGGCCGTCGGCGTCTCGCAGAGGCAGCACCCTCCAGCGGCTGTCATTGCGGATCGCCACCTTGATCATTCGGGAGCGCAGGACCGTGAAGGCTGCGTCAGCCTCAGAGGCGATGTGGACGCGGTGGGTGGCGATGGCGGAGGCGTGCTTTGACCACGCGACGATCTCATCAATTGCCACGCGGAGGCGTTGCGCCTCGTCACGGCTCAGGGGCATGCGACTGCGACTCCTCTCGGGTCTATCACGCTATCGGCTTCCGGCGTTACGCCCGATCCGGTGAATTCGCCGCCCGGCCAGACAACGGACTTCCCGCCACCGACAGCGGCCGGTCCAATGTATTCGCAGTTGTTGGATCGGGACGCGCGCTGTTAGTACTCGACCGCGAGGAGATTATGGCTTCGGCAATTTCGCTACGCCCGTCGCGAGGACTGGGTCCGGTCCACGCTGCAATGGAGCCAGAATCACTCGTTCGACGTGTTGGTAAAAGGGAGCCATGTAGCGAGTGGACACAATGTCCGACCCGCTGGAGCCGGGTCGCTTCATCGCTCATATTTCTGTCGACCACATCGAGTCCCGGCATCGTCGAGCCAGTCCAAGAGCTCCTTATCGGTGGCCTGCTTCACAAAGTGGACGAGAGCCCGATTCGCGCCATGGTTCGGTGCGTGTTGCAGTCGTTCGTCCCAGTTCTCGGCGTACTCGCGCAGGGCTGCCGCGAGATCGGTCAGCGCGCTGTCGAGATTGGCGCCTTCCGACACGAACG
>Ga0164243_10009250_pt1 | contig 14369 bp, 16 predicted proteins | sample OricompcompostOP_FD_108781 | JGI IMG/M metagenome (GOLD analysis project Ga0164243, IMG submission 108781) | Organic Plus compost microbial communities from Emeryville, California, USA - Original compost - Organic plus compost (OP) | ecosystem: Engineered > Solid waste > Mixed feedstock >... | reverse complement strand
TGGAAGACCGGACGGCTTTCCGGCTGAAAGACATTTTTCCTTATTCCGAATACCTGTCGGCCGGTCTGGACGGCCCTGCATACGTGAAAGGCCTGTTGGTGCAGCCTGATCTATTTATCCGGCTACGCCCCGGCTATGAAGCGGAAGTTAAAGCCCAACTTACCGAAAAAGGTATTTCCTTCCGGCCATGCGGCGAGCGTGCCCTGGCCCTTCCCAATGGCACCTCGCTGGACCGTATTCCGGAAATCAGAGGTAGATATGCGGTTCAGGACTATTCCTCGCAGCAGACGGGGCGTTACTTTAAGGCGGGCAACGGCGAGCGCTGGTGGGATGCGTGTGCCGGGGCAGGGGGGAAGTCGCTATTGCTGCACAGCCTGCAGCCCGGCGTCAGTTTGTTGGTTTCCGATGTCCGGGCAAGCATCCTGCGTAACCTTAATGAGCGTTTTGAAGAGGCCGGCATCCGCCGGTACCGCCAGAAAATCATTGACCTGACCCAAGGTACCCGTGCGCTGGGAACGGAACAATTTGACGGCATCATCCTCGATGCTCCCTGTTCCGGATCGGGCACCTGGGGGCGTACGCCCGAGATGATAACCCACTTCAGTGCAGCATCCCTTTTCCGGTTTTCGACGCTTCAGCAACAGTTGGCCCGGCAGGCACTCAGGCATCTTCCGCCGGGGAAACCGTTGATATACATCACATGTTCCGTCTTCGCCGCGGAGAATGAGGAGGTGGTCGATGCACTCCGTTTGTCCGGCGACGTGGAAGTGGAGGCAGCGGAACTGATTTCCGGCTACCACCACCGTGCCGATAGTCTGTTCGTTGCCCGGCTCATCAAACGATAGGCGATAGAGCCTACCCGTTTTCCCTGATCAGCCGCTCCAGCTCATTTGCCGGAAATACGCCCGACTGCCGCCACTTGATTTGCCCATTTTTGAAAAGAATCAACGTGGGGACACCCCGCACCTGGTACCTGGCGGCGGCCTGCGGATTTTTGTCCACGTCAATCTTAATAATCGTCGCTGCGTCACCGACGCGCTTCTTCACATCATCCAGAATGGGAGCCTGCGTTTTGCAGGGACCACACCAGGTGGCAAAAAAATCTACCAATACGGGCTTATCGCCGTTGATCAAATCGAGGAACGTACTCATATGCGAACTGTATACCGGATAAACATATCGCTTCAACGATTGTTTCTGTTGCAAAGATGCAACTTTATTGGATGTTATCGGTATGTTGCGTAAGCTGGTTAGGAAAACTTGGTCATCAATTCCGTTATCTTTTTGCATTCCAGTTTCCGGAACAGGTTCCGCCGGTGCGTTTTTACCGTTTCCAAAGAAATAAAAAGACGTTCGGCAATCGACCGGTTCGTCTTTCCGTCCAGAAGCATCCCGGCAATTTCCCGTTCACGTTTCGTCAGAATTTTGCTCTCAAATGGTTGCGGTAATTTACGTTTTCTTCTTCGAAGCAGATCCGAAAGAACCTGCAGGTACATGTTAAGTTCTTGTTTGTCGATTTCGATCGATAGCTGCAGACGTTCGTCGTGTTGTTTAATAACCACAGCGTTGGCAACCGGTCCGTCGGTTGCGAACGGTTTCGTAGAGACTTGGTTCATGGTAGTTAGTGTTTTGCCGCCAAAATTGGTTGAAACGCCTCCATTCGGTGCGATCAAATCGGACAACCTCTCTCAATTTTCGGACAAAAGCGAGTTCAATGCTGGTGTTTTACCTTTTTATGTAGCTGGACGGTGTTTCCTTGTACAGCTCTTTAAAGCATTTACCGAAGTAGGAAGGACTCTCGAAACCTACCTTGTATGCACATTCCGAGACAGAAAAGCCGGCTGCAAGGAGTGCAATACTTTTCTTTAGCCGGTAGTTGCGGATCACTTCGTTGGTGGTCAACCCCGTTAATGCAGCCAGTTTCCGGTTTAGGGTACGGGTACTAACGGCCATCCGTGAGGCAAGGTCGTCCACGGAATACCGTGGATTATCCAGATTTTCCTCAATCGCATTATAAAGCGCTGTCAGAAAAGGGTGTTCCGGCCACTGATTTTGCTGTTGGTCGACGGGTGCCGCCAGTTGTTGCCGGAAATATTCTTTTAACACATCCTGATGCGCGAGCATGTTTTCAATACGGAGCAGCAATTCGTCGACATGGAACGGCTTCGTGAGGTAATCATTAGCACGATAGGTTAAACCGCGTACTTTACTATCGGTGTCTGTACGTGCAGTAAGCAGAATCACCCCGATATGGTTAGTTGCGGGTGTTTCCTTGACCAATCGACAGAGGGTGTATCCATCTATTTCCGGCATCATAACATCACTGATTACCAGATCCGGCAATTTTTCCTGCACGTATGACCAGGCCTCCGCACCATCGGGGGCGGAGTAGATCTGATAACGTTCCGATAAGATGTCCACCATGAGTTCGAGTAATTCTTCGTTGTCATCTGCAATCACCAGGCTGGCTGTGTGCTCCGCATTTGTCGACCGCGTAGCCAACTCTGTTATCTCACCTGCCGGATGAGGGCAGCGCACTTCTGTGTGACCTTTCGTTGAATCGTTCCCTGGTAATCGGTGATCGAATTCGGCTGAAATGACGGGATACCTGATGTGAAATACGGTTCCTACGCCTGGTGTGCTCGTCACGCCAATCTCTCCGCCCAGCAAGTCCAATAACTCCTTTACCAGGGAAAGACCGATGCCTGTACCGCCCGCCGGCAACTCGCGATTAGTTACTTGATAGAATCGATCGAAGATAAACGGTAGTTGATCGGCCGGAATGCCAACACCCGTATCGCTAACCCTGATGTCGAGAGAAGAAGCATCCATTCTTACGGTTACCTCTACTTCGCCGCCGGATCGCGTGAATCGCATAGCGTTTGATAATAAGTTGGACATAATCCGATCGAATTTCTCTCCATCCATATACAACGCCTCGGGTAAATCCTCCGTTTTAACTATCAGGGTAATTTCCTTTTGGGTAGCCAGGGGATTAAATGAGTCATATAGCGAATCTAGCTTTGATAGTATATGTTCACGGGTATACGCAGCCGTCATGGCCCCGGATCCGATTTTGTTGATATCAAGCAATTGGTTAATAAGGTTGAGAAGATGGGATGCGTTTCGGTAAATGCTCTTCAATGGTTTTTGCAGGGAATTCCTACCTGACACGTCCTTCAGGAGTTTTTCAACGGGAGCTATAATCAGGGTGAGCGGCGTCCGGAGCTCGTGAGTCATGTTCGCAAAGAAGCGGTTTTTGATCTCTTCCATTTTCTTTTTTTCCGCAGCCTTTACCAAGGCTACGTTCAATTTTTCGGATAATAGCAGGGCGTCGGAAAATTTTAGTGTGAGCAGCAATGCCTGGCAGAGAATAAAAATGAAGAAACCGGCTGGCAGCAGAAACCAGCTGTTAATTATCCCTGCCTCAAAAAGTACATCATTGACCAGGCATGTCATCAACGAACTGATGCCAACAATAATCAGGACGTTTTCACGGGCTTTCAGTGGATTTTTGTTGGTGATGAGATAGACGACGTAGGTTAGTTGCAGGGCAAACAGGAAAGAAAGGAGAGGCAGAAACCTTCCGTACCAACTGTTGTTACTCGCAAGGATATTTGCCAGGAAAAGGGTACAGACAAGCGTAATTAGTAACCGCAGCCATCGTGAATACGCCGGAAACAACGTTTTAAAATAAGAGGCGAAGCAGAGCAGCCCTAAGGGAAATGTACTGTACAGTATTTTTAATGACCACCCGTGGTCCACTCCGCTGAAGATCGAAAAGAACACAGCATATCCTGCAAACGACTCGCGCAGTGCCATAAAAAAGCAGATGCCGGCGAAGTACAGCGCACCGGAGTCTTTACGCAGGAAAAAGTACAGGAACAGGTGATAAAAACACATGATCAGTAAACTTCCCATAAGGGCTGACGAAATAAGCAGCGTTTTTTGACAACTTCTCTCGACCGCCGCGGGACGACCCAGTAATATTGGGATCGACATTCCTCCACTCACGAAATTGTAATTGGAGACATGGAGCACCAGTCGGAGTTCGTCGCCCGGAACAAAACATTGAACGGTTCTGGATAAGAGGGAAGGATTCATTCGCCGGCTCGAGTCGGGGATGCCTACCTGTGCCTTCAATTCTCCGTTGATAAAAAGCCGGTACGCTGAATTGATGGGGGGAATATAAAGGGCCCATGTGCCTTCCCTTTCCGGAAGCATCACCCGGAGGCTATAAGTGCCGTATCCCAGTTTAGGCTCCCACATTCCCTTTCCGCTGGGGCGACCCCAGTGGCCCGGAACGTTAATATATGACGACGTATCCCGGGGATAACCCTGGTCAAATACCTGCCAATTAAATGCCCATTCGCCGCTCAGCCGGACCACTGTTTCCGGCTTGTTCAGCTGGGTTCTCAGGTCAAGCACGCCCGCTATCGCCCCGACCGGCCCCACGGCAAAAGCGGCTATGCTGGAGAAAATGCATAATAATAAGCCGACCGTACGCAGCGCCATTTAATCTATGTCCAGTTCGAACTCCATCTCATTCATCAGCCAAGCCCCTTGCAAAAGCCGGATATCGCCGTCGTCGCTGAAATCTTTCGGCGAATACGCATTGCTGACATGACGCTGTGTAAGCAATCCCAGGTTCTTATACGTTAAAGCCAGTAATTCGGAGCAATACAGTCGGGGCTTGTCAACGGTATCTTCGTCAGAGGTGGGGGTAGCCAATAGATTTTCCGTAAAGCCCATAAAAGCCACCTGTCCGGTATACTCATCGATGGCTAAGTTAATAGCGTTCAGGGCGTCTGCGCTCACTTGGTTAAACCGTCTTCCCAGGTAAGCAGAATGAATAATTTCTTTTTCCGACGGAAATGTTTTGTCAATGACCGAGTCAAAAAGGGATGGCAGTACTTCATAAGGTAGCACCGATTCAGTTTGAAGCCGCTTTACAGCCAGTCGCACCTTTTCTCCTTCGCGCACCGTATGCGTGAGCCGGTCGGTCATCGATACCAACATGGGGCCTTCTTTCACCTTTCGTTCGCTTCCCCAATAATTAATGGCAGACGCTTCCATAAACGTGTTCGACTCCCAAAGCAGCGGATCGGGTAATTTAAAGATATCGTGTGGATCAATGTCCCGTGCTCTGACTACCATGGCCACATGTCCCCACTTATTACCCAGCTGAAGCGCCCGAACCACCCAGCTACCGGGATAAACGCCTGCAACCAGCACAATATCGCCCGTACGCAGGTCCGAAGAAAACTCATGGTAATGGGTTTTCCATTTAGGTAAGATTAGGTCAAATACGCCTTTCATAGCATTTGGTTTTTAAAGCTGATCGTTTATTTGTTTATTTACTGATTGTTTATTTACTGAAACAATGATAAAAGTACTATAATCGGTTATACAATCCTAAACACCATGGAAATTTCTATTCATGAATCCGATCTGAATCACATATTGTGGGGCAGCGCCTTGCTGGGGAGCGGCGGCGGAGGTGCCGTCTGGGCCGGACAAACTTTCGTCGATCTGATTGCGAAGCATAAAAAGCCGGTAAAAATGCTTACGTTTCCCCTGACCGGGGAGGAAAAGGATCAATTGGCTTGCATTTTATGTGACATCGGCTCCATCAACGCATTTGATGAAAGACAGGCAGATGCGCTCCTCCATGCGTACCGGAAATTGGCTGAACATTTTGCTCATCTGGGGCCCCTGCAGACTGTTGTGCCCATTGAAACCGGTCCTGAAAATACGTTGGCACCTTTTGTGGTCGCAGCCGAACATGGATTGTCCGTGTTGGATGCCGATGGCGCGGGCCGTGCCGTTCCAACTCTGCCGTTAAGTACGTTCTCAGTTACCGGGATCAACAATTGGCGGCCGGTAATCATGAGCAATGGAAACGGAGATATCGTGTCTGTGAACAGTCATCGCTTTGATCATTATGATAACCTGCTTCGGTCACTTGCCCATGTGGACCATTTCTCCGACTCCGCCAGCCTCGCCATGTGGCCGGACAGGATCGGCGCCCTGGTCACCGGAGCTGTGCCGGGAACGATCACCCGCGCCCTAAACTGCGGCAGGCTACTGGAGGGCCTCAGAGAGCATATCACCGAAAGGGTTTCCCAATCGTTGGACGTTGTTAATCAGTTGAATGCCTACCTCATTGGGACGGGGACAATCAATGATGTCCATATTTCCGACGACGAAGGGTTTGCTTTTTCAACCGTTAAGATTGAAAATCAGATCGACGGCCATACCCTTACCGTCCTGTCTCAGAACGAATCGTTGTTAGTCTATAACACCGCATGTCCCGGGCCGGTTGCCATGGCTCCGGATTCGATCTGTTTCTTGGGACAGGACTTATATCCTTATACGAACTCGGAGATCCGTGATTGCAAAACTCCGGTACACGTAATTGGGATACAGGCGCACGGGCAACTGCGGCACCCGAAGATCATGGCGGGCTTCCGTCATATTATGGAACAGCTGGGATATGCAGGGGGAGCCTCCATATACACCGGTGCTACCAAGCCATTGGGGGATTTGATTGTCGAGCTATCCCGGAATACCCTCAATAACTGACCACAAAAAAAGTGCGATTCTACCTTAGAATCGCACTTTCTGTTTTCCGTGCCCGGAGAGAGACTCGAACTCGGTTGAGAAAGAATTATTGATGTCTTTATTCCCAAACTGCACATATTCCACACATTTATTTACACTTATATTCATTTTTAAAGGATTATAGACTTGAATTTGGTGGGACTTTTGGTGGGATTTATTGTTAGTAAATTTCATTATTTCAGAGCATTAAGTTGTAATCTAACCCAAATATGCAAATTAATTACCGATTATAAAATATTCACTATTAATGTCGTCCCGGAAAAAATCCGGTTTGTCAATTTCCTCGGAAACACGGGAAATAGATACCGTTGTTGCGATCAAGGACAAAAACAATGTAAACGCTTACTATATCATCAACTACTCCGATAATGGTTTTTGCATTCTTTCTGCTGATAACCGCGCATATCCGGTACTGGCCTATTCCGATGAAACCAAGTTCTCTTTTGAGGATGGTTCCGAAGCCATTACGGGGTGGTTGCTCGATGCAAAAGAAAACATAGAGGCTATCAGAACGGTTCCGTTTACCGTAAGACCGATTGGAGAGAAGAAGCTCCAGGGAGTATCAAAAACAATGGCCTATCCCTACGACCCGCCGGAGATTATCAACCCTGTGTCGGAGCAGATAGAATACCACGCTCCGCTGGTAATGACAAGATGGAACCAGGGAACCGGTTATAACAATTTAGCGCCAAATTTTGTCTGCACAGGTTCAGGTTCACCAAGCAACGGACGGGCATGGGCCGGTTGTGTCGCAACCGCAATAGGGCAGATTGCCGCCTACCACCAGCACCCGTCAAGTTACAATTGGGCAAGCATGCCCAATCTTACGGGGTCCGCAGAAACATCGCGGTTACTGCGTGACATCGGTGATGCCGTCGAGATGGATTGGGGTTGCGATGGTTCCGGGACAAACGGAGGCACCAAAACGGTTCTGGGATTCAATATGTTGGGTTATACCATGTCGAAAAGGGAATTCGAAGCGTTTACATCGAGCGACCCGACAGATTATTTTATGGCCGAAATCAGAAATGACAGGCCGTTCCTTATATCGGGAGGAAGACAGGGTAATTTCCTTATCTTTAACTATTACAAAAATGGCCACGAGTGGGTATGCGATGGATTCGACCGTTATAAATACAGCTATACCGAAGTCATACAGGTAGATTTCGATACCTGGATTTATAATGATGTGGTTACCTACCCGACATATTTCCATATGAACTGGGGCTGGGGAGGGCAACATGACGGATGGTTCCGGATAGGTGAGTTTGCACCCACAGTGGAGAACTATAGGGACACATACCGCGATGATTTTCCCGGCACATACAACTACAAAAACATCATGTATTATAACATTAATCCCATTTGATTGTCTTAAAATTGTTTAATTATAGTACTATGAAATTTTCGATAATCATATCCGCGGGCATGCTTTTGCTATCCTGTCAGAAATCCGAGCAACCCGAATCTGTACATGTTTCCACAGATGTTATTTTCGCTGTAAGGGACGCTGATGGTAACGACCTCTTGGACCCTGTAACACCGGGGGCGTTTGACGAGGCCGACATAGATGTGTTCTATTACGAAAACGGTGAATACAAGCCCGTATATGAAGGTCACTTGGACTACCCAAAAAGTTTTATGATCATAAATGAAAAAGGGGACGATTTCGCCCGCATAAAGGTGTTTGTGGACATCAATCATACAGATCAGGATGGTGTGTCAACCACTTTGGTTGGTTTTGGCGATAACGAGCCGGATACGATACGTGCGGAAATAATAAGAAGTAAAAATGGCTCTATTACCACAGGAAAAGTTTGGTTAAACGGGTCGGAAATTGCTGACCGGTTTGAACCCACGGTCATTGTGAAGTAAATTGTGGATATTGTTGATGGTTTTAGTTCAGGTCGCTGATTGTTATCAAGTAAAGGAACTTAATCCGGAACCATAGCCACTTCAAAAGCAGGTGTCACATTTGAAATGTCCTATGCAGTAAATGATACAGGACACCGTGTAATTTTTATTTGAAAAACCACGCCACCTTCGATGTGCGTGAGGTTTTTGTATTTTGAACCTCTGCTATCCCGGTTAAAAATTGATTTCCCCACGGCAAAGTTAGAACCATAATGGCCAACGGCGTACACCCCCTACCCCACGAGGCCTTTTCCCGTCCGGGTTCAAGGTAGAACATAAAAAATTGGGGTATCCCTCGCCCTGCTCGTGACCCACCGCAAATTTTTTCTGTTTCCACCCTGACGCGAAGTTAGCCCCATTATGCCTGAATAGCCCGCGTAAAATTAATTATCCGATCACAAAAATCAGTTATCATGCAAAAGCAATTTAAGGAAGAATTCGAGGCTATCATGGATTATTACCTAAAAGAACGGGGTAGACGGCCAATGTTTCAGAATGAAGCACTGGATATATGCAAAAACGCATACCATTCAGTTGATTTAAAAACCATAGACTGGATCAGGGGTATGGGGTCTGACGCCTGCCACAGGCTGCGCAATATCGGGAGCCATTTAGCCGGGAAGCGGTTTGGCTTTGACCTTAACCGGGTGGGTAAATACGGTTGGCTGGAACATCCGGATTTCCTTGGCGTGGAGGAAATTGCTTTTAAGTTACCGGTCGAATTATATATGTATAACCATATCGAGGTTGGACACGGGCCGAACATGAAGTGGACATTTGCGACCTGCATGTCGTACAGCATCGGGTGCAGCTCATATGCGCTTGGAATTTTTAACCGTGTATGTGACAGCCGGGAGGATGCAATACAGCAGGCATCCGAGGAATTAATTGATATTATCCGTAGGACACAGAAAGGGAAATATCTTCCCAAATCCGATTACCCTTATCTGGAAAGAATCCTTTCAATGATCGATTCCTATAACGCAAGCCGGAAGCAATTGACCCTATTTTAGCCCTCCGGGGCTTTTTAGTGAAATGATTGCACCGCGCTTATTGCAAATTTGATCTGATTACAGTATCCGATAGTACGCCCGGCAGCGGCATCAATTTTTTGATTTTTGGTATGCAAAGGTAGATCGTGCCGCCTATTTTCCGCAATACGCTTTTGCGGCATATCCTCGCTCGACTGCGGTATTCCACATTCCTATTGACGGAAAAGCTACCCGATCTATTATCCCCTGCATAAAAAATCTTAAAAAATTTGTTATGCAGCTTTCACTTCACTACGACTACCGGGATCACAACATTCAATCAACAGATAAACATGGAATCGTTGCGAATGAATTTGTCCTCTCTTACAAAAAAACACCCCACTTGGATCCTTTCAGGAACGAGCGCCTGAATAATTCATGGCGAATTTCCGGCTTTCTCCGAAAGATTTGGGATTCCAACCGCTTGAATTTCCAGGAAAGTTTCTATGTTATCTTCTTCCGGAACATGAAGCTGGCCGGGTACATGAAACTGGCTGATGGCTCCGCGGATTGCGTAATGGTTGATGTACGTTTTTTGTTTTCTTCCGCACTTCTTTCAGGAGCGACCCAGATCATACTGGCTCATAACCACCCATCTGAAACCAATAGGCCCAGCGATGCGGATATCAAGTTGACCAATAAGGTTGTGGAAGCCGGTAAATTACTGGAGGTGCAGGTACTTGACCACATTATCCTATGCGGGGAGGAATATTATTCGTTCCGTGACAATGGGTTGCTTTAGGGCACCCATTTTGCTTTTTTTTTCGGCTCCGTATTATTTTCCTATACCAGCTGCAGGGAATCTTTCAACCCGACACTTGCTGTTTACCGGAGTCCAAGGATCGGGGATGGGTGCCGGGGCGAAAATAGTCCGGATCTGGGCAGTAACCCGCAGTAACTTAATGCCGTTTTCAGCTTATTTTCATTTTTGGAATGCAAAGGTCATATGTCTGTCTCTATGCGAGTAAACAGGCTTTTGCGGCATATCCTCGGTCACTGTGTTCCTTCCGGTATTCCACAGTCCTGTTGACACGCGCTCCAGTCCATATGTGTTACCTCGCATTAAAAATTTTAAATAAGTAATCATGAAAACGTCAATCAACAAAGTAACACTGCAAGGGTTCCTGGGAAGCAATCCGGAAATCCGCGAATTCGCCCAAGACAAATCCATGGCCCGAGTAGCCTTGGCGACCAACGAAAGGTATAAAGACAGCCAAGGTGAAATGGTTGAAGAAACCCAATGGCACAATCTGGTATTCTGGGGAAAATGGGCAAGTTTCGCCGGACTGAATCTTAAAAAAGGCTTACTTGTCAACATTACCGGTAAACTGGTCAACCGCCAGTACGTTGATAAGGACGGTGTAACACGATATGTAACCCAGGTTACCGTTTCATCCGCAAAAGTGATTGAAAAGCAGAGAAAGGGGAAATAATCCCCTTTTCTTTATTACATATGGATATTTTGTTAACTTTAAAATCAAGATTATGTGCAATTTAACAAGAGAAAATGTTAGCCCTGTAACGATTATTAATCCGGATGTTAACGGATTACTGATACCTGTTGAAGGCGAATTTTTTGATGTATTATTCGATGATATCGATGCAGGTGTTGGTGAGTTATGGGTAAAAAAAGATAATACACAAAACAAATAGACCTATTATCATGGAAATTTCAAATCAATTGATGACCGGAAAAAGTTGGTTATTAACTTTCAGAACAACCAAAGCCGTGAATGTTGCGAATGAATTGCTTACGCAGGGCCCATTTGATGATGATGGACAGTTTTTATTCGATATCAACCGTACCGAAGTGATGTATGAAAACGATCTGTATTTTACGCACTTTCAATATGAAGCCCCACAGCTTGGATTGGTCGATGGTGTCGATTATCTGATCGAAGATAGGTAATTAAAGCCCTGCGGGGCTTTATTGTTGCCGTATACAAACGGCCTCCCTGAAAATACTGTCTTTCTTTACCCATCACCCCCGCCCTTATTAAGGCATCCCCCTGTTGCCGTTCATGGCAGCGTTTGCCCTTGTGCCAATTCCACCGCTGGCTGTGAACAGCAGCGCTCAAAAGGAGTGCGCCAATTGATGTCCTCATGCTTCCGGGCATCAATTGGCACACACCTTTTTTATCCCGCCTTGACCTATGGCCGGTTTGATCGGCTCACCCCTGACGGTTCCCCCAGCGCAGCATTCCGGGGGTGCCTCGCGCCGTTGCACTATGCTGCGGAACCCCTTCATTTGCGCAAAGGGAACCGACTGCGCAAAAGCAGATATTTCGACACCGCTTCCTTACGGGGTTCAGTCGTCCGCTCCGCTCCCGTTCTTCCCCCTTCAGGACTTTGCCTCATAACAGCTTTTCTTTTCCGAAATGAGCCACCGAAACCGTCCATTCCCAACTTGCTTCGGATGGAATTATAACCCACCCGGCCAAGATGAATCAAGGAATGCTCAGCAGGGCGCTCGCCGCGCGGGCAGGTTAAGGTTGGGCAACGTGGGAAAAAACTTCTATATTTATTTAGGTTGAAAGCCCCTAATCCCATTGGGGCGGTCCCTGTCGAAAGGCACGGGTTTTTGAAAAAAAGATAACATTCCTTTGGAACCTGGTATTAATCCCTTCCCGGATCAAGGTTATAGTTAATTAGATTCAGGTCAGGGATAAAGAGCCGATTTTTTAACAATAAAGTTACATTATAATAGCCTTGTAAACAAGTTTTTATATTTAAGTTTGTTATGGTCATTAGGCATCTACCGCCACTAACCAAAAAGTGTTGAGTGCAATATGAATATCGATAACACAAGCACTCTCAATTTCTGTATAAGTACAGTAATCCAATTAAAACGTTAAATAATTAGATTATATGCGTGTGGGAAAGGATTAAACTTAATTCAGTTCATCGAGTTTTCACATTTTTTTACAACAAAACAAATTGTATTTGCCATGAAAAAGCACAAATTATTTTCAATGGTTTTACTGTGCGTGTGTTTGGGATCGTGTAGGGAAGATGACGCTTTTTTCCCCGAATTGAAGGAAGCAGAGGCCACGGATAGTAAAAGAAGTAATGTTACGGATTCTTCGGAATTTATTACGTTAAGCGAAAAAACTGACCCTTCTGTTGTTGAGTTTATGAAGAAATACAGGAGCAATAGTGAGTTCAAACGAAGAATTACTTCTGAACGGTCAACCCAAGCGATATCCAGTGCAATTGAGAGGTCAAGACACTCAAGGGGTAAAAGGCCCCAAATCGATAATTAAATTAATCTACCATGAAAACAAACATCTATCAGGGCTTATGTCCATCATTTTCGTGTTCTTATTGTGGGGTTTCCCGAATGACGTTTTTTCGCAGGGACTTACTGTAACGGCCACATCAAACGGTTCATCGGTGAACGATTGTGCGAGACTTATACCCGATCGGAAACACATACGACGCAGTTCGCTACCAATTTCGGTATCGATGTTGATCTTGGATTATCTGAAAAAGTTAAGATTGGACTTAAATTTGGCGGGAGTTCCACAACGACTAATACGCAGACGTATTCACTGGTAACCAATGTGGGAAGTGATCAACTCGGGGAAGCCGAATTGTACTTTTATAATCCCGTTTTAAATTTTGATTTATCAGACATTGGCCTTGGCAGCACTTATGAAATACAGACCGGCTGGCTGTCCCTGAGTGTTGAGCCAGTGCGATTTTTACCATAATTAAAGATATTTTAATTTTTGACATCCTTTAATTCTAATCTAAGTTCAATGAAAATATCCATTTTATCATTACTTGTCCTTTCGTCGATTTTGTTTGTACAATGCGAGAAAGACGCGGCTAAACCTTTGGATTGGGAAGTCGTTATTGAAGAAGTCTCGCCACGGTATATAGCCGAAGGGGGAACGATTACCTTAAAGGGGCGTGGGTTTACAAACAGTGATTCAGAAAATAAAATCGAGGTCAACGGTATCCCGGCAGATTTCAAAATACGTGGGGAGATAGTAGAAGTAACGGTGCCGGAAGGAACCTTTGACGTAAATCCGTTTGAAGGATCCATTGTATTTGAAAATTTCAAAGGCCACCGGGATACGGCAGTTTTTTATTACGAAAAGTACCCACGTGTATATGAGTTACATCCGGAAAGGGCTTATTCCGGAGAAATTATTACTATCGAGGGTGATTACCTGGATACAAATACCCACAATACAGAAATATTGTTTACTTCAGCTGTTTCAGAACTCATAAGTGCCGAAATTACAGCCATGGATAACTATTCCATTGATGTCAAAGTACCAAACGGGGCGGAGTCCGGGCCTGTGTTTTATGCCACAAGAATGGAGGGTTATGAAAAGACTGTTATCAGTGTAATTGATTCGGTGGTTGTCAAAAAATAAAAAAGTTAGATAACAAAGGGTGTCCCAATTTTAAATGGGACCCTTTTGTTATGTGAATTAAAGTTGTCCTTTTTCGATATTTCAACTTATTTAGTTTAGTTCAGTAATATTGCTGGTCCCCCTGATTGAAAGCTGTAGAACTTTAAAATCAATATTGTTTACCTTAATAATTTGACCTATGGACATTTTCTTGGTAGTAACGGACAACAATTACACAAACTATCTGTACAAGTCGGTGACAGGTGATCCAACCTCTTTCGAGCGTATAGATACATCCAACTACAATGGGCTTTCACTAGTGTCCCATTAAAATCGGGACGTTTTAAAAATTAAATAAATTTGGCCCATTATGGTCCGTTCGTTCTTTGTCATATTGAAATTTAGTTTTGCTAAAGAGCTCTCGCAGGTTCGT
>Ga0164243_10009249_pt1 | contig 14371 bp, 3 predicted proteins | sample OricompcompostOP_FD_108781 | JGI IMG/M metagenome (GOLD analysis project Ga0164243, IMG submission 108781) | Organic Plus compost microbial communities from Emeryville, California, USA - Original compost - Organic plus compost (OP) | ecosystem: Engineered > Solid waste > Mixed feedstock >... | reverse complement strand
CGCGTTCGACAAGACCAACGACATCGCGCGCGCGCGGAAGTTCTTCGCGATCGCGGCGAACATCGAGCCGCAGAACCCGAACGTGCAGGACTTCGTCGGCGCGGTCGGCCTCGACGACGGAGCAGGCGAGCCCGCGCTCGCGCAGGGCTCGATGTCGGGGATGCCGGCGGTGTCCGAGGCCGCGCCCGCCGAGGCGGCGCCCGAGGCTCCTCCGGCGAAGAAGTCGAAGAAGAAGGCCAAGGCCGCGCCCGTCGAGGCTGCACCTGCCGAGGCCGCGCCTGCCGAGGCCGCGCCTGCCGAGGCCGCGCCCGTCGAGGCGGCCGCGCCGGCCCCGGCGCCCGTCGAGGCGCCCGCGGCCGCGCCGGTGACCCGCGCCAAGCCGGCGACGAAGGCACCGGTCTCCGGCGACCTGAGCGAGGCGATGGACGCGGCGCGTGCCGCCGAGGGCGGGAACGACAAGGGCGTCGCGGCGTGGAAGGAGGTCATCGCGAAGTTCCCGACCGAGCGCGCCCCGCGGCGCGAGCTCGTGCGGGTGCTCCGCACGAACGGGTCGTGGGCCCAGCTCGCGGACGCGCTCAAGGACGAGGAGGCCAAGGCGGTCACCTCCGGCCCCGAGAAGGCGGACGTGTTCCTCGAGCTCGCGGACACGTACAGCAAGCTCAACAACGACAACCAGCTGATCGGCGCGCTGCAGAACGCGATCAAGGAAGATCCGTCGCGGATCGAGGTCTACGATCGGCTCGGCGCGGTCTACGAGTCCAAGAAGCGCTGGCCGGACCTCGTCAAGGTGCTCAACGAGAAGGCGGAGCGCACCGAGGGGACGACCGAGAAGGTCGCGATCTATCTCCAGGTCGCGAACCTGTACCTCGAGCGGTTCAGCAACCAGGCCGAGGCGATCAAGGCGTTCGAGCGCGTGCTCGAGCTCGATCCCGACAACCAGCACGCGATCGATCACCTGCTCGCCGTGTACGAGAAGCGGCGTGACTGGGAGAAGCTGATCCGGCTCAAGGAGGCCGAGATCGAGCGCTCGTCGGAGGCGGAGCGCGCGGCGAAGGTGATCGACGTCGCGAAGATGGCCGCGCAGAAGGTCAAGAAGCCCGACGTCTGCACGTACTGGTGGGAGAAGGTCATCCAGTACGAGCCGACCCACGAGGAGGCCCTCGCCGAGCTGTACAAGCTCTACGAGCGCAGCAAGGAGTGGGACAAGCTCGCGGACATCTGCAGCCGCCAGGCGGACGTGGCGTCCGATGACAAGACGCGCGCCGATGCGCTGCAGCGGCTCGGCCTGCTCTACACGGAGAAGGTCGAGAACACGGCCAAGGCGATCGAGGCCTGGCAGCGGCTGCTCCAGATCGACGAGAACAACCGCCGCGCGCAGGACGCGCTCAAGAAGCTGTACGTCGCCGAGGGCCGCTGGGAGGACCTCGAGGAGTTCTATCGCGCGCGCGGCAAGATCGACGAGTTCATCCGCGTGCTCGAGCGCGAGGTCGACTCCGGCAACGAGCAGTTCCGGCTCCAGCTCGCGATGAAGATCGCGGTGCTCTACCGCGACGAGCTCCAGAAGGCGGACCGCGCGATGCGCGCGTTCGAGAAAGTCCTCCAGCTCGACGAGAACAACCTCGCCGCGGCCGAGGCCCTGATCCCGCTGTACGAGGGTGGCCGCGATCCGCGCGCGCTCGTGCGCGTGCTCGAGATCCAGCTGCGCGCGACGCCGGTCGAGGAGCAGCTCACGCGGCAGGAGCGCATCAAGCGCCTCGCGCAGTACAGCGAGGAGCGGCTCCGCGACAAGGGCGCGGCGTTCGGCTGGTGGCTCCAGGCGTTCGCCGAGGACCACGAGTCGGAGGAGATCCGCACCGAGGCCGAGCGGCTGGCGGGCGAGACGACGGGCTGGGCGCAGCTCCTCGAGGCCTACAGCGCCGCGCTGCCGAAGTTCGAGCACAAGCCCGACGCGCTGCCGCTGATGCTCGTGATGGCGAGGATCATGCAGGAGCAGGCGGACGTCGACGCCGCGCTCGACATGAACCGTCGCATCCTCGAGATCGACGAGGGCAACGAGCAGGCGCTCGACGCGCTCGAGAAGCTGTACCTCGGCAAGGGGCAGTTCGAGCAGCTGCTCGGCATCTACGCCAAGAAGCTCGAGCTCACGAGCGACGCCGACGAGCGGATCGCGATCCAGTCGAAGATCGGCCAGCTCTACGAGGACGAGGTCAAGGACGATCAGAAGGCGATCGCCGCGTACCAGGGCATCCTCGAGGCGGTCGGTGACGAGCCGAGCGCGCTCCAGAGCCTCGATCGCGTCTACCTCCGCAACCAGATGTGGAAGGAGCTGGCCGACATCCTCGGCCGGCAGCTCACGATCACGAGCCCCGACGAGAACAAGCTCGGCCACACCGAGCTCAAGTTCCGCCTCGGCCAGGTCAAGGAGCAGCACCTCGGGGACGTCCTCGGGGCGATCGACGCCTACCGCGACATCCTCGACCTCATGCCCTCGCACGAGCGCGGACGCGCCGCGCTCGAGGCGCACCTCGCCGAGGGCGACGAGCAGCGCCTCCACGTGGCGGGGATCCTCGAGCCCGTGTACGAGCAGCTCTCCGAGTGGGGCGCGCTCGTCGGCGTGCACGAGATCCAGCTCGCGGCCGAGCAGGATGCGCTGCGCAGGACGAGCCTGCTGTTGCGCATCGGCGAGCTGCAGCGCACGAAGCTGCTCGACGCCGAGAAGGCGTTCGACGCCTACGCGCGCGCGTTCCGTGCGGACGCCGCCACCGAGGCAGCCAAGGAGCAGCTCGAGGCGATCGCCCCGCTGATCGAGGACGGCTGGACCCGCCTCGTGAAGCTGTACGAGGAGGCGCTCGCGAAGGGCGACGACCTGCCGCAGTCGCTCGCGCACGAGCTCGCGACCAAGGTCGCGCGGTCGTACGAGGACCGGCTCGGCCAGACCGACAAGGCGGTCGAGTACTGGAAGAAGGCGCTCGCGATCGAGCCGGAGGACCTCACGGCGCTCACCGCGCTCGAGGCGATCTTCACGCGCGACGCGAAGTACGCCGAGCTGCTCGACGTCTACCGCAAGCGCGTCGACATCGCGCAGGAGGCCGAGGAGCGCCTCGAGTTCCTGTTCCGCATCGCGTCCCTCCACGAGGAGATGCTCGAGAACCAGGACGAGGCGATCGCGACCTACAACGAGATCCTCGGCCAGTCACCCGACGACCTGAAGGCGCTGCGCGCGCTCGACCGGCTGTACGTGGCGCGGGGCGCGTGGCGCGACCTCGGCGACAACATCAGCCGCCAGCTCACGCTCGTCGCCGACCTCGGTACGGGGCAGCACGAGCAGGTCAAGCTGCTGGTCCGCCTCGCGCAGCTGCGCGAGACGCACCTTGGTGAGGTCGGCGCGGCGGTCGAGACGTACCGCCAGGTCCTCGAGCTCGAGGAGCAGAACCGCGACGCGATCGCCGCGCTCGAGCGGCTGCTCACGAACGCGGAGCACGAGCTCACGATCGCGAACATCCTCGAGCCGATCTACAAGGCGCGCGGGGAGTGGTCGAAGCAGATCGGCGTGTACGAGATCATGGCGAAGAACGCCTTCGATCCGATGCGCAAGATCGAGCTGCTCCACCAGATCGCGGAGCTGCACGAGATCGGCGGCGACAACACCGATCAGTCGTTCGCGACGTTCGCGCGCGCGATGCGCGAGGACCCGCGCAACGAGGTCACCCACCAGCAGCTCGATCGCCTCGCGCGCGGGCTCGGCAAGTGGGCCGACGCGGCGCAGCTCTACGACGAGGTCGCCGGCGAGGCGCAGGAGGACGACCTCAAGGTCGCGCTCCTGTTCCGCCGCGCGCAGATCCAGGAGCAGGAGCTCCGCGACGACGCCGCCGCGGTCGCGACGTACGAGCGCATCCTCGCCGCCGCTCCGACGACGGTCGAGGCCGCGTCCGCGATCCAGGCGATCCACGAGCGCACCGGGGACTATCCGAAGCTCGTGGACGTCATGAAGCGGAAGGCCGAGATCCTGTCGGTGGTCGACGAGCGCAAGGCGCTCCTCTACCGCGCCGCTCAGATCGAGGAGGAGATCCTCAGCAACGCGGACGCCGCGATCGAGACGTTCCGCCAGGTGCTGTCGATCGACGACGTCGACATGGTGGCGATGAACGCCCTCGAGCGGCTGTATGTCCGGCTCGAGCGGTGGGAGCCGCTCAAGGACATCTACGCGAAGAAGGCGGATCTCGCCGACGATCCGAACGACAAGAAGTCGATGCTCTACGTGCTCGCGCAGGTCTACGACCGCGAGCTCGGCGACGTCGGCAAGGCGATCGAGACGTACACCGCGATCCTCGACATCGACGCGGACGAGCTGCCGGCGATCCAGTCGCTCGACCGGCTCTACGGTCAGGCCGAGCGCTGGTACGACCTGCTCGCCAACCTCGAGCGCCAGGTCGAGCTCGCCGAGTCGACGGGCGAGACCGTCGCGCTCAAGTACCGCATCGGTCACCTGTGGCAGCTCCGCCTCGGCGACGTGGCGCGCGCCATCGAGAGCTACCGCGAGGCGCTCGAGATCGATCCGGCGCACGCCGAGACGCTGCACGCGCTCGACGGGCTCGTGAAGGGCAAGACCGAGCCGGTCATGGCCGCGCGCGTCCTCGAGCCGATCTACGAGACCTCGGGCGAGTACGGCAAGCTCGTCGACGTCCTCGAGGTGATGGTCGCGCACAACGACGACCCGCTGTCGCGGGTCGAGCTGCTGCACCGGATCGCCAACCTGCACGAGCAGATGATCGGCAACACGAACGCGGCGTTCGACGCGCACGCGCGCGCGCTGCGCGACGACGCGGGCAACACGCTGACGCTCGGCCACATCGAGCGGCTCGCGGCGGTCACGGGGAACTTCGAGGCGCTCGCCGCGCTGTACCAGGCGGAAGCCGACAAGAGCCTCGACGTGCCGCGGCAGGTCGATCTGCTCAGCCGGCTCGCGCGCGTCCACGAGCAGGAGCTCGGGGACGTCGCGAAGGCGATCGCGACCCACAAGCGGATCCTCGAGATCTCGACGGATCCGGCCGACAACAAGCCCGCGATCGCCGCGCTCGACCAGCTGTACACGGCGACCGCCGCGTGGGCGGAGCTCACCGAGGTGCTGCGGCGTGCGATCACGCTCGCCGAGAGCGACGCCGAGATCGCGGCGCTGCAGTTCCGGCTCGGCCAGACGCTGCAGACCCAGCTCGGTGACCTCAAGGGCGCCGCCGAGGTCTACCGCGAGATCCTCACCGACCACCCGACGCACGAGCAGACGCTCGCCGCGCTCGAGGAGATGTTCCACGCGGGGCACCTCCAGACCGAGATCGGTGGCGTGCTCGAGCCGCTGTACGAGACGGCCGGCGAGTTCCACAAGCTCCACGGCATCCTCGAGGTGATGCTGACGAAGCTCGAGGGCGTCGAGCGTGCCTCGATGTTCCAGCGGCTCGCCGAGCTCGCCGAGGGGCGGCTCTACGACCAGGTGCGCGCGTTCCAGTGGTGGACCGAGGCCCTCGTCGAGGATCCGCGGTGGGATCGCGCGCTCGAGGAGAGCGAGCGGCTCGCCGGCGAGACCGGCGCGTGGGACGATCAGGTCGCCGCGTACACGCGGGCGCTCGAGCGCACCACGGACAAGGAGGCCAAGCGGGCGACCCTGCTGCGCATGGCGCGGGTCTACGAGCACGAGCTGCGTGACGCGGCGCGCGCGGTGGAGACCCACCTGCGCGTGCTCGAGCTCGAGGCCAAGGACCCCGACGCCCTCGCGGCGCTCGATCGCCTGTACCTCAACGCGGGGATGTACGACGACCTCGCCGAGATCCTGCGCCGCCGCATCGAGGTGGTCCAGGACACCGACGAGCAGCTCGAGCTGTACTTCCGCCGTGGCGCGATCTTCAGCGAGGCGCTCGCCGATCTCGACCAGGCGCTCGGCTGCTACCAGGCCGTGCTCGAGCAGGAGAGCCGGAACCGGCGCGCGCTCGAGGCCATCGAGGCGATCCACTTCCGCCGCGAGGACTGGCAGAAGCTGTTCGAGACCTACGAGAAGCTGATCGACACCGCCGACTCCGACGCCGAGATGGCCGACGTCTACGCGCGGATGGCGCGGATCTCGTCGGAGGCGCTGAACAGCGAAGATCGCGCGATCGAGCTGTGGCAGCGGGTGCTCGACATCCGCGGCGAGGAGCCGCAGGCGCTGCAGGCGCTCGGTGAGCTGTGCACCCGCCGCGAGCGGTGGGAGGAGCTCGTCGAGATCCTCGAGCGCCAGGTCGCCGTCGCCGACTCCGACCAGGCCCAGATCGCGCTGTACAAGCAGCTCGGTCGGGTCTGGGAGGACAAGCTGCAGCGCGAGCGCAACGCGCTCGATGCGTGGCTCGCCGCCGACCGCATCGACGGTAACGACCTCGAGACGCTGCGCGCGCTCGCGGCGCTGTACCGGTCGACGCAGGCGTGGGACGAGCTGTCCCAGACCCTGCGCCGGATCATCGACGTCGGCTCGGTCACGGGCGCGATCACCGAGGCCGAGACGATCGAGCTGTACGCGCAGCTCGGTCAGCTCGAGGGTGACGTGCTCGGTCGCGTCGACGACGCGGTGTCCGCGTGGCGCAACGTGATCGCGCTCGATCCGAGCGACTTCCGCGCGCTCGCGGCCCTCGAGGGGCTGTTCACGCGCGAGGGCCGCTGGGAGGAGGCGATCGACGTGCTCGAGAAGCGCGCGCTCGTCCTCGACGACGAGGCGCAGCGCCAGGAGACGCTGCTCCAGGCCGCCGCGACGTGGGAGGAGAAGGTCGAGGACCTCACCCGCGCCGCGCAGGTCTACGAGCGCGTCCGCTCGGTCGACCCGGCGAACACGACGGCGTCCGACCGCCTCGAGGCGATCTATCAGCAGCAGTACCGGTGGGCCGAGCTCGTCGAGGTCCTGCTCGAGCGCTCGGAGCTGCGCCCCGACGTGCAGGAGCAGATCACGATCCTCAACCGCGTCGCGCGGATCTACGAGCAGGAGATCGGAGACCAGGAGAGCGCGTTCTACGTGCTGCAGGCCGCGTTCAAGCGCGACTACAGCCACGACGTGACCGCGATGGAGCTCGAGCGGCTCGCCACGGCGACCAACCGGTGGCAGGAGCTGCTCGACGAGTACACCAACCGCGTCAACGAGCTCGAGCGCGAGGACCGCGCCTCGGCGGCGGACCTGTGGGTCAAGATCGGCCGCTGGTACGCCGAGCACCTGTCGCACCTCGAGTACGCGATCCACTCCGTGCAGCAGGCCCTGCGCATCGATCCGAGCCACACCGGCGCGCTCGGTGGCATGGCCGAGCTCCAGCGCAAGCGCGGCTCGTGGGCCGAGCTCATCGAGACGCTGCAGCGGCACGCGGCCGTCGAGACCAACGCCGAGAAGAAGACCGAGCTGTACATCCAGCTCGCGGAGCTCCTCGAGCGCCAGATGCAGGACTTCGGTGGTGCGATCCACGCGTACCAGCAGGCGCTGGTGTACGGCCCGACCTCACAGGCCGCGCTCGTCGCGCTCGACCGACTGTACCGCCGCGTCGAGAGCTGGGAGCCGCTGATCGACGTCCTGTCGCGCCGGGCCGAGGTCGAGACCGACGAGCAGAACCTCATCCGGTTCCGCCTCGAGATCGGCCAGATCTGGGACCAGCGTCTGTTCGACGCGGGGCAGGCGATCACCGCGTACAACAAGGTCCTCGAGGTCGACCCGCAGAACCTCGCGGCGCTGCGCGCCCTCGAAGGCCTGTACGAGAAGACGAACCAGTCCGAGAAGTACCTCGAGGTGCTCGAAGCCGAGCTCGATGCCTCGGGCTCCGACGCCGAGCGCGTGCCGCTCTACGAGCGCATGGCCGCGGCGTGGGAGGAGCGGTTCGGCAAGCTCGACCGCGCGGCCGAGGCGCTCGAGAAGATCGTCGCGATCGACGAGCGCAACTACCCCGCGTACCGCGAGCTGGCGCGCCTGTACCAGCAGGCGGGCCGGTGGGAGGCGCTCGTCGAGACCTACCGCAACCACATCATGGCGACGGCCGATGTCACGACGCGCATCGACCTCTACGTCGCGATGGGTACGGTGTACGAGACGAACCTCCAGGACGTGGACCGCGCGATCGAGGCCTACAGCGACGTGCTGTCGTTCGACGCCGACGAGCAGCGCGCGCTCGACGCCCTCGGGCGGCTGTACGAGAAGATCAGCGAGTGGGACCGCGCCATCGACGTGATGGCGCACCTCACCCAGCTGACCGACGATCAGCGCAAGCAGGTCGACCTGTTCTACCGGATGGGTCGCATCCAGTACGCGCAGCTCGGTGACGCCGAGGCGGCGGAGGCCAACCTCCTGCGCGGTCTCGCCCTCGATCCGGCCCACGTGCCGACGATGGAGGCGCTGACCAAGCAGTACTCGGATCGCGGCGACTGGCTCAAGGCCGCCCAGATGATGGTGCGCGCGGAGAGCTACACGCCGGTCGCGATCGACAAGGTGCGGCTGCTGTTCGAGGCCGCGAACATCTACGCGTACAAGCTCCGCCAGGATGACCAGGCGAAGCAGCTGTACGCCGCGGTGATCGCGCTCGATCCCGAGCACGTGGAGGCGGGGCGTCCGCTCGCGGACCTCTACTTCAACGACCAGCAGTGGGCCGAGCTGTCGCCGGTCGTCGACATGCTGTGCCGCAAGGTCAGCCAGCTGCACGCCGATCCGCGCGAGCTCAACGAGCTCTACTACCGGGCGGCGAAGACGGCCGACGAGCTCGGCGACTACCAGAAGGCCCTCGGCTACTACAAGGCCGCGTACGACATCGACTCGACGTATCTCCCGACCCTCACCGGTCGCGCCGATCTGCTGTTCAAGATGGGCGACTACGAGAACGCCGGGAAGATCTACCAGACCATCCTGGTCCAGCACCGCGACGGTCAGGACGAGGCGGACGTCGTTCGCATCTACAACCGTCTCGGTGCGGTCCGACAGGCCCTCGGCGAGCGCAAGAAGGCGCTCAACATGTTCGAGAAGGCCCTCGAGATCGATCCGCACCACCGCGAGACCCTGCTCGCGGTCATCGATCTGCAGCAGCAGCAGGGCGACTGGGAGGCGGTCGTTCACGCCAAGCGCAGCCTCGTGGCCAGCGCCGGCAACAAGGAGAAGGTCCAGCTCCTCGACGAGATCGCGACCATCTACCACGACCGACTCGCCAACCCGCAGAAGTCCATCGCGGCGTACCTCGATGCCCTCGAAGTCGCGCCCGAGGATCACCAGCTCCTGCAGAAGGTCCTCGACCTCTACACGGAGCAGAAGCAGTGGAAGAAGGTCGTCGAGACCATCGATCGGTTCATCGCGCTGGAGTCCGATCCGCTGCGCAAGGGCGCGTACTACCACGCCGCCGCGACGATCTATCGCGACGAGCTGAAGTCGCTCGACGAGGCGGTCGACTACTACAACCGGGCGCTCGACAGCTTCTTCGCCAACCCGGAGCGGCTGCCCGAGGCGATGATCCCGCGCGCGCTGAAGTCGTTCGAGGCGATCGACAAGGTGCTGACCACCAAGCGCGACTGGAAGGGCCAGGAGCGCGCGTACCGCGACATGATCAAGCGCATGCCCAAGCCGGGCACGGGCGCCTCACCGACGTTCCACAAGATCAACGTGGGACTGTTCGACGGCCTCGGCGAGATCTATCGCTCGCGCCTCAAGCACTACCAGTCGGCGACGCAGGCGTTCGAGGTCGCGCAGCAGCTCGATCCGAAGAACGAGATGCGGGCCGACGGCACCGACCGTGCCGAGATCCTCGCCGAGCTCTACCTCGTCGCGGGTCCGGACTACACGGACAAGGCCGTCGAGCAGCACATGCGGATGCTGAAGAACGAGCCGTTCAAGTACGACTCGTACAAGGCGCTCGCCCGCATCTACATGGACGCGCACCAGTACGACAAGCGGTGGTGCGTCTGTAACACCCTCGCGTTCCTCAAGAAGGCCGACCCCGACGAGCTGCAGTTCTACGAGCAGTACAAGCCGCGGGGGCTGGTCAAGGCGAAGAACGTGATGAGCCCGGACACGTGGGCCAAGCTGGTCCACCCCGACGAGAACCGCTACATCAGCGCGATCTTCGGGGCGTCGTGGCAGGGCGTCGCCGCGATGAAGGCGTTCCCTCACAAGGACTTCGGGATCAAGCGCAAGGACCGCCGGAACCTCCCGGGCGATCCGCTGATGTTCTCGAAGCTGTTCTACTACGTCGCGCAGGTGCTGAACGTGCCGCTGCCGGAGGTGTTCCTCGTCGAGGACAACAAGCCGGCCGACATCCAGCTCGCCAACGCGATCGAGAAGAACGAGCTGTGCCCGTCGTTCGTCGTCCGGCCGCACCTGCTGCAGGGCAAGAGCGAGCGCGAGATCGCGTTCCTCTCGGCCCGCCGGCTGACCTACATGCGGCCCGAGTACTACCTGAAGATGCTGCTGCCCACGAACACCGAGCTCAAGGTGGTCGTGCTCAGCGCCATCGTGATGGTGCAGCCGCGGTTCCCGGTCCCGCCCGACATGGTGCAGCTCGTCCAGCAGTACCTGCCCGAGATGCAGAAGCGCATGCCCCCGCAGGTGCTCGAGCAGCTCGCGGCGGTCGTCGCCCGGTTCATCCAGGCGGCGCCCGAGATCAACCTGGCCAAGTGGGGGCACGCGGTCGACGCCGTCGCGCACCGCGCGGGCTTCGTGGTCTGCGGCGATCTCGAGGTCGCGGCGCGCATGGTGTCGGCGGAGCCGGTCACCGTGGGTGGTCCGCAGGTGAAGGACAAGATCAAGGAGCTCGTGCTGTACTCGATCTCCGAGGAGTTCTTCGCCGTTCGCGCCCAGATGGGCCTGACGATCGCCGGGTGAGCGAGCTCACGGGTGACCGGTAGAAGGGCAGGCGGTCCCACCGGGATCGACCTGCCCTTCGCGCGTCCGGAGAACACGTCGCGCCGCGTGGTACCGTGGCGCGATGGGTTTCCTCGACAAGGCGAAGCAGTTCCTGGGCGGCAAGAAGATGGCGAGCGTGGAGATCACGGTGATCGAGCGCCAGCCGGCGAAGGAGTCGACGTTCCCGGTCACCGACTCGGTGCTCAAGGGCACGATGGTGGTCACCGCGCAGCAGGCGTGCACGTTGCTCGCGCTGAAGCACGAGGTGTGGTTGCACGTCAAGAACGAGCAGGGCGTCGAGAGCCCGATGCTGGTCGTCGCCGAGAAGTACCCCGATCCGAACACGAGCTACACGGACGACTTCGTGAAGATGCCGGCGGAGCTCGAGCCCGGTCAGGTCATCACGCATCCGTGGTTGGTCACGGACGTCGATCTGCCGCGGCTGCTCGCGAGCGCCGGGATCTCCGATCCGACGTCGGCGGTGGGCAACCCGCGCGTGCGGCTGTCGGTGAAGTGCATCGCCGACGTCAAGGGCTCGCCCTTCGACCCGAGCGACGAGGTCGACGTTCGGTTGATCGCCTGAGCGACGCGCGTGCTCAGGTGGGCGCGCTGGCGGGCTCGGCGGGGTCGCGCTGCGTCTCCGCGGATCCACGGGGCTCGCGGGCGTCGGCGCCAGGCCCCGGCTCCACGGGAGCCCACTTCCGCGCGCGCTGGGCCTGGAGGTCCTGGACGAGGACCTCGATCGCCCCGGCGACGGGGAGCGCGAGCAGCGCGCCGAGGATGCCCGCGAGCATCGTGCCCGCGAGCAGGGCGATGCTGATCACGAGCGGGTTCATGCGCATCGTGCGCTTCTGCACGATCGGCTGCAGCACCTCGTTCTCGATCTGCTGGTAGACGAGGTACACGCCGAGCGCGATCAGCCCGGCGGTGAGCCCCTCGGCGCTGAACGTGATGCCGACGACGACGACCGCCGCGATCGCGCTGCCGATGTACGGGACGAGCCCGAGCATCGTCATCAGGAGCGCGAGCGCGAGGAAGTAGGGCACGCCGAGGGCGAGGGTCGTGACGCCCATGACGAGGCCGCCGATGCTCGCGACGAGCAGCGTACCGAGGAAGTACCGTCCGACGGCGGTCTTCATGCGGTCGCCGAGGTGGGACCAGTGCTCGCGCCGATCCGGTGGCATCCACTCGAGCGCGCCGCGGAACACCGAGCCGCCGTACAGCATCGCGAACACGGCGAGGATCACGATCGTGATCACGCCGACGACGCCGCGGACGATCGTGCTCGCGACATCGAGCGCGGGCCCGGCCGCTCCGGCGCCGGACTCGGCGAGCGCGGTCTGGATCCGGCCGAGCACGTCGACGCGCCGGTCGACCCACTGGAACGGCGCCGTCTGCTGGAGCCGCGCGAGCAGGTCCGGGGCGCTCTCGATCAGCGCCTGCGCTTGCTCGATCACCATCGGGACGAGGGTCGCGACCATCCCCGCGAGCAACGCGAGGAACCCGAGACACACGACGAGCACGGCCCAGCCGCGCTTGAGCCGATGACGCATCAGCGCCTGCACGATGGGCTCGGCGGCGAGCGCGAGGACGAGCGAGGCGAGGACCCACGACACGAGCGTGCGTAGCTGCCACAGGAGCGCGACGAGGATCAGCGCCAGGATCGTGTTCGCGAGCACGACCCAGACATCTCTCGACGTGATCCGATGCTCCATGGCGCCAGCGCCTCGGAGCCCGAGGTTGCATCCGCCATACCGACACGTGCATCGCGCCGGTGGCTACGGAGACCGCGTAGCTACGCGTTCGTCGGGCCGGACCACTCGCCGGGCACCGGGGTCGCGATGTTGCGCAGACCGGTGACGCGGTAGATCTTGAGCTCTTCGGCCTTGCCCTTGACCTTCACGGGCGGCAGCTGCTGCGCCTCGACGCGGCCGGCGATGTGGCGGAACGTGTCCTCGGAGACGATCACGTCACCCGAGCCAGCGATGTTGACGAGGCGCGAGGCGACGTTCATCGCGTCGCCGATCGCGGTGTACTGGAGCGCGCGGGTCGAGCCGATCGACCCCGTAATCACGGTGCCGGTGTTGATGCCGACGCCGATGCGCAGGGGCGGCATGTTCTCGGCGGCGCGCGTGCGGTTGAACTCCTCGAGCGCCTGCATCATCGCGAGCGCGCAGGAGACGGCCTTGAACGGCGCGTCCTCGATCGGAATCGGGGCGCCGAACAGGCCGATGATCTCGTCGCCGACGAACTTGTCGAGCGTGCCCGAGTACTTGAACAGGATGTCGACCATCACCTCGAAGTACTCGTTCAAGGTGTTGACGATCTCCTGCGGCGGGCGGCCGTCCGACATCGTCGTGAAGCCGCGGATGTCGGAGAACAGCATCGTGATCTCCGAGAGCCGGCCGCCCTTCTCGATCACGAGCTCGCCGCGGACGACCTGCTCGACGACCGATGGCGGGATCAGCCGCGAGATCTGCGCGCGGGTCTGCGCCTCCTTCTCGATCCGGCTCGCGAGGCGTGCGTTCTGGATCGAGATCGCGGCCTGCGCGGCCATGCCGGTGCAGATCTGCAGGTCCTTCTCGGTGAACGCGTTCGACGTGAACAGCGAGTCGAGGTGCATGATGCCGAGCAGCTCGTTCGCGTGGAGCAGGGGCAGGGTCATCGTCGAGCGGATGCCCTGCATGATGATCGAGTGCGCGCCGGAGAACCGCGCGTCCATCGTCGCGTCGCTCGACAGCACGGCGGCCTTGTTGTTGACGACCTCGGCCATCACCGTCTTCGACAGCACGATGTTCGGGTCGCTCTTGCCGCTGCGCGTCTTCACGAACCGCGGCGTGAGCTCGCCGTTGTCGTCGTGGAGCAGGATCACGCCGCGATCGGCGCCGACGAGCTCGAACGCCTTGTCGAGGATCTTCGGCAGCAGCTTGTCGAGATCGAGCTCGCTGCCGACGGCGCGCGCGAGCTCGTGCCCGATGCGCAGGCGCTCGTAGTCGCGGCGCAGGATCTTGTCGTCGGCGATCTGCCGCTCGGGCATGAAGTCGCCCGTGTTGGCCTGGATGCGGCCCCGGATGTGGCTCTCGGTGAGGCCGGGGGCGATCGTGACCCGCTGGAGGACGTCGTCGGGCTTCGGCTTGTCGACGAACACGATCCGGGTCGAGCCCATCGTGAACTCGTCCCCGTCGACAAGGTAGTGGTCCGTGATCCGCTCGCCGCGCATGAACGTGCCGTTCAGCGAGCGAAGATCTCGGAGCAGGTACCGGCCGTCCCCGGCGCGCTGGATCTGCGCGTGTTCCTTGGAGATGATCCGATCGAGGATCTGGATCGTGTTGTCCGGGTGACGGCCAATCGTGTTGAAGGCAGCGAGCTCGAACTCCTGCCGCTCCTCCCCGGAGATGACGATCAGCTTGGCCATCGCAGTCTCGGAACTGTTCTCGATGGTAAAACGGCTGACTGGAGCGAGTAAAGCCAGCCATGTGACAACTGCCCGTGTTCTTACGG
>Ga0164243_10009248_pt1 | contig 14373 bp, 11 predicted proteins | sample OricompcompostOP_FD_108781 | JGI IMG/M metagenome (GOLD analysis project Ga0164243, IMG submission 108781) | Organic Plus compost microbial communities from Emeryville, California, USA - Original compost - Organic plus compost (OP) | ecosystem: Engineered > Solid waste > Mixed feedstock >... | reverse complement strand
CAGGTCCGCCAGCGACTCCAGGCCGGAATCCGCGCGGACCACGATCGCCGTGGTGAGATCACGGTCGGTGTCGCGCATCACGACGGCCCGGACCTCCTTGCCCGCCGCGGCGGCGAGGCGGCGGCAGCGGACCCACGCCAGCGGCGAGTTCCACGCGACGTCCACCCGCCCGGCGACCAGTTCCTCGGCCAGCCGCTCGTAGTTGGAGTACAGCACGAAGTCCATGCCGTAGTCGCGGTCGCGCAGCCAGCGCCGGAACCCTTCCCAGATCGTGACGACCTTCGGATCGTAGGCGACGGCGCCCAGTACCAGTTCGTTCATGATCACGCGTCCAGCAGCGGCAGACCGCACAGCGCGCGGCCGACGAAGTCCAGCAACGCGTCCGTGGTCGGCGCCATCACCCGCGCCGCGCGGGAGTCGCGGAACCGGCGCTCGATCGGCAGTTCCTTGCGGAAGGCCGCGCCGCCGCAGACGGTCATCGCGGTGTCGGTGACCAGTGCCGCCGCGTCGTCGGCGGCCGCTTTCACTTCCAGCACCAGCAGTTGCGCGTCCGGCCTGCCCGCCTCGACCGCGGCGATCGTGTCCGCGACGAGCGCGCGGGTGCGGTCGGTCTCGATCCGCATCCTGGCGAGTTTCGCGCGCGAGGGCACCTGCTGCGCCAGGGACTGGCCGAGGTGGCGCAGGTTCGTCCCGGTGAGGTGTTCGACGGTGGCGGCGGTGACCGATTCCATCAGGCCCACCCCGGCGGAGGCGTTCAGCAGCAGGAACCACGGCAGCGCCGCGGTGAGCGCGGTGTCGAGGCCGGTGCCGTCCGCGCCGAGCAGGTCGGTGCGGGCGACGCGCACGCCCTGGCCGGTCACCGGCGAGGAGTCGTTGCCCCGCAGGCCCACACCGTCGAAAGCGGACGGCGACTCGATCCCTGCCGCGTCACTGCGGACGAACCACAGCGACATCGGCCCGTCGGCGTCGAGCGGCCTGGAGGACCAGACGTAGCTGTCGGCGTGGTGTGCGGAGGTGACCCAGCTCTTCGCCGCGTCGAGCACGACCTCGTTACCGTCGGCGATCGCGGTGCTCAGCGGGGCCCAGAAATGGCTCCGGGAACCGGTTTCGGAGAACGCGAGTGTGGTCAGGTGCCGCCCCTGCGCGATTTCGCGCAGGGCGTCCTCGCGGCCGGTCGCGGCGAGCACGGCGGTGGCGGCGTAGTGCATGGTGACGACCATCGCGGTCGAACCGCACGCCTGCCCCAGAGCCCGCACGACGTCGGCGCCGGCGGCGAGGCCGAGCCCGCCGCCACCGAACTCGGTGGGCACGGTCAGCGCGAGGATTCCCGCGGCGGCGAGCTCATCGACCGCGGCGCGCGGGAAGGTGCCCTCCTGGTCGGTACTCGCGGCCCGCGGGGCCACCACGTCCTCGACGATGCGGGCGAGGTCTTTCTCGTAGGTCATGCGTTCCTCACGGTTGGTGTCAGCCGACGACGACTGCGTCGCCGGCGGCGGGAAGGAGTTCGCCGATGACCGGGGCGCCCGGGATCTCGCCGGCGACGAGCAATCCGCCGGAGGTCTGGGCGTCGGCCAGCAGCAGGCGTTCGGCTTCGGGCACGTCGTGCCACCGCACGTGCGGCTCGACCCAGCCGAGGTTGCGGCGGGTGCCACCGCTGACGAAACCGTCACGCACCGCGTCACGGGCGCCGTCCACGTACGGGATCGCGGCCGGATCGATCCGCACGGTCACCCCGCTCGCGCGGGCGAGTTTGTAGGCGTGGCCGAGCAGGCCGAACCCCGTGACGTCGGTGGCGCACCGGATCCCGGCGGCCACCGCGGCGCGCGAGGCGTCCCGGTTGAGCGTGGTCATCACGTCGATGGCCTGGGCGAACCGCTCGCCGGTGGCCTTGTGGCGGTTGTTGAGCACGCCGACGCCGAGCGGTTTGGACAGCGACAGCGGCAGGCCCGCGCGCCCGGCCTCGATGCGCAGCAGGTCCTGTTCCGGCGCGGTGCCGGTGACCGCGAGCCCGTACTTCGGTTCCGGGTCGTCGATGCTGTGCCCGCCCGCGAGATGGCACCCCGCCGCCCGCGCGATGTCGAGCCCGCCACGCAGCACCTCGGTGGCCAGTTCCATCGGCAGCACGTCACGCGGCCAGCCGAGCAGGTTGATCGCCACGAGCGGCGAACCGCCCATCGCGTACACGTCGGACAACGCGTTCGCCGCCGCGATCCGGCCCCAGTCGTAGGGATCGTCGACGACCGGGGTGAAGAAGTCCGACGTGAGGATCAGCGCGGTACCACCGTCGAGCCGGACCGCCGCCGCGTCGTCGCCGTGCTCCAGCCCGACCAGCAGCTCGTGCCGCGAACCGGACGGGACGGCCCCGGCCAGGCCCGCGACCATCGCCTCCAGCTCACCCGGCGGGATCTTGCACGCGCATCCGCCACCGTGCGCGAACTGCGTCAGCCGGGGCGTGACGTCCGTTGTCATGCGGGTCACCGTAGACCAGATACATGCCGACCGGCAAGCAAATCGGGGAACATTGCTTGCCGACAGAAAACTAATTACGATTCGCGCGGGTGACCGACGAAACGCCGCAACTCACCGGGGCCGCCAACCGCAACATCATCTTCGGGATCATCTGCCTCGCGCACCTGATGATGTCCGTGGACCAGACGATCGTGTCCACGGCGCTGCCGGCGATCCAGTCCGATCTCGGCGCCCCGCTCGGCTGGGCGGTGTGGACGATCACCGTCTACTCGCTCGGCCAGGTGCTGGCCAAGCCGATGGTCGGCAGGCTCACCGACCGGCTCTCGGCCAAGCGGTTGTTCCTCATCTCGGTCGCGGTGTTCACCGTCGCGTCCATCTGCTGCGGCCTCGCACCCGAGATCCACGTGCTGATCGCCATGCGGTTCGTGCAGGCGCTCGGCGGCGGCGTGGTGCTGCCGGCCGGCGCGGTGATCATCTCGGACGCGTTCGGGGCGAACCGGGACCGCGCGCTCGGCCTGTTCTCCAGCATCGTCCCGATCGGCGCGCTGATCGGGCCCGTGGTGGGCGGGCTGCTGGTGAACGCGTGGTCGTGGCGCGGCATCTTCCTCGTCAACGTGCCGATCGGGCTGGCCATCCTGATCGCCGCGACCATCCAGGTGCCACGCACCAGTTCGCTGCGGAGCGACGGCACGGCGGACTTCGGGGGCGCGTTCCTGCTGACCGGCCTGATCCTGACCGCGATGATCGGTATCACCGAACTCGGCGATACGGACAATCCCAGCGCCACCGCGATCGCGCTGCCCTGTCTGGCGGTGGCCGTGGCGTGCGCGTTCGCCCTGCGCGGCCACCTGCACCGGCATCCGAACCCGGTGATCTCCGCGTCGCTGCTGACCGGTTCGGGCTTCGGCGTGATGAACGTGCTCAACTTCCTCTACGGGTGCACCACCATGGGGCTCGCGACGCTGGTCCCGCTGTACGCCGAACGCCGCTACTCGATCCCGCCCCTGCAGGCGGGCACCCTGCTGACCGCGCGCGCCATCGGGATCATCCTCGTTTCCGGCCTGACGACCTTCGCCCTGCGCCGCACCGGATACCGGCTGCCGATGCTCACCGGATCGCTGCTCATCGCCGCCGGGCTGACCCTGATGGCGCTGCCCACCTCGATGCCACCCGTGCTGTGGCTGGCGATCACGGCCGCGGTCGCCGGGCTCGGCATGGGCATCGCCGGACCGGCCTCGAACAACGCGGCGCTGTACCTGGCGCCCACTCAGATCGCGGAGATCACCGGCCTTCGCGGCACCTTCCGGCAGGCCGGCAGCATCACGGCCGTCTCGCTGGCGACGGCGATCTCCGAGCGCAGCGGCGATCCGGGCGTGGCACTCGCGGCGGTGTTCGCCGCGTTCGCCGCGCTGGTCGTGGTCACGCTGCCGCTGCTGTTCCGGGTCACCGACCACCGGGGAACCTGGTGATGAGCCGGAGCAGGAAGGCCTGTTGACATCCCAGGTGACGCTGATTACCGTGGCGCTACGCCAAATTGTAAACAGGATTGGTGAACGATATTGCGGCCCGAGGGGTCGCTCTTCTCGGCGCGCCGGGGATGCGCGACCTCCCACTCGACCGGAGTACACATCGACGTGAACATCATGCAGCCCACGGCAGCCCCCGAACGCCCCCCGGCCCGACCCGTCCGGTCCAGGCTGGGTTCCCTCGACACGCTCGCCAAGGTGCTCCTGGGCCTCATCGCGTGTCTGGTGATCTACCCGATCGCGAGATCGGTCATCGGCATCTTCACCGACACGGCCACGGCGGACGGCCAGGCGGCCACCGAGGGCATCGATTCCTCCATCCTGCCGGTCCTCGGCAACACCGCGCTCATGGTCGGCGGCGGCAGCCTGCTGGCGCTGATCGGCGGCGCCACGCTGGCCTGGATCAACGAACGCACCGACGGCAGCTTCCGCGGCCTCGGCGGGTTCATGCCGGTCGCTCCCCTGCTCCTGCCCGGCATCACCGGCGTGCTGGGCTGGGTCGTCCTGCTCGACCCGCGCGTCGGTCTCGCCAACGGCGTGCTGCGCGACATCCTCGGCCTGATCGGGATCCATCCCAACGAGGGCCCCATCGACCTGTACTCGATGGGCGGGCTGATCGTCGTCACCGGCCTGCACCTGGTGCCGATCGTCTACCTGGTGGTGTCGGCCGCGCTGAAGAACCTCGATCCCGCCATCGAGGAGGCGTCGCGGATCAGCGGCGCGCGGCCACTGCGGACCGCGCTGCGGGTGACACTGCCCGCGATCGCGCCGGCGTTGGCCCGCGGCTGGCTGCTCGGCGTCATCAACGGCATCGGGCTGTTCACCGTCCCCGTCATCATCGGCACCAACGCACGGATCGAGGTCGTGTCCGTCCGCATCTGGCGGCTGCTCACGAACTACCCGTCCCGGCCCGACGCCGCACTGCTGCTCGCGGCCGGCATGCTCGTCGTGATCCTCGCGCTGACCCTGGTGCAGCGTTACCTCATCCCGTCCGGCCGCCAGGCGACCATCAGCGGGCGTGGCGTCCGCGCCGCCCCGCTGCGGCTGGGCAAACTGCGCCACGTCGCACGCCTGCTCGTCATCGCCTACCTGCTCGTCGCACTGGTACTGCCCATCCTGGGCCTGCTGATCGTGTCGTTCTCGCCGTTCTGGAGCTCCAGTGTGCCGTGGTCGCACCTGACGACCGCGAACTTCGAGTTCGTGCTCAGTGACCTCTCGGCGTTCAGCGCGCTGGGCAACAGCCTGATCCTCGCCGCCGTCGTCGCGAGCCTCGCGATGCTCGTCACCGGGTTCCTCATGCTCAACGCCCACCAGCGCAAGGGCCAGGACGGTCAGCGGCGGGGCGGGAAGAAGCCCAAGCACCAGCACGGGGACAGCAGGCGGCAGAAGCTCGTCGACACCGTCACGACCCTGCCGGCGACCGTGCCGCACAGCCTCATCGGTGTCAGCTTCATCCTCGCGTTCGGCGATGCGCCGTTCAACCTGTACGGCACCGTGTTCATCCTGCTGCTGGCCTACTTCACGATGGAGATCCCCTACGCCGCGAACTCGGCCAGCGCCGCGGTCGGCGTGGTCGGCAACGAACTCGGTGAGGCGTCCCGGATCTTCGGCGCGTCCGAACGCCGGACGTTGCGCAAGATCCTGCTGCCGCTGGTCTTGCCCGGCCTCGCCGCCGGCTGGGTGCTGGTCTTCATCCACGTACTCGGCGAGGTCACCGTGTCCTCGATGCTCTCCGGCGTGTCGAACCCGGTCGTCGGCAGCGTGCTGCTGGACATGTGGACACAGGGCAACTTCCCCCGGATGACCGCCTTCGCGATCATCATCTGGCTCATCGCCTCGCTGGCCGTGCTGATCATGCTGCGGCTGAGCAACCGCCGGTTCACCCGCGCGACCAGCTGACCCCCGTTATTCCGTCGTCCACACACACAGAAGGAGAAACGTCGGTGACCAGGAACGAGCACAACGACGTCTCGATCATTTCCCGGCGCAGGGCACTCGGGATCGGCCTCGGCGCGGCGGCGGCCACGGTACTGGCCGCCTGCTCCGCCGCCGGCAAGGCGACCACGCCGGAAAGCGCGCTGAGCGCCCCCGAGAAGACCTTGCTCGACGCGGCGAAACAGGAGGGCCAGATCGTCCTCTACACCTCCAGTGAGCAGTCCGTTGTGGACAGTGTCACGAAGGGGTTCCAGGACCGCTACGGCCTGATCGTGCAGACGCAGCGGCTGAACTCGGCCCAGCTGCAGCAGCGGTACACCGCCGAGGCGCAGGCGGGCAAGTTCGCCGCCGACGTGGTGCTCTCCGGTGACCCCACGATCGCCGACGACTTCGCCTCGAAGGGCTGGGTCGCCGGGATCCGGGACGTGCCCGCCGCGGCGCAGTGGCCCGCGAAGTTCCTCAGCGGCAACTACGCGATCGTCTCGATCAACCCCTACACGCTCGGCGTCAACACCTCGATGGTCAGCGAAACCACGATGCGGGACTGGAGCATGCTGACCGACCCGAAGTGGCAGGGCAAGATCGTCACCGTCGATCTCAAGCAGGTCGGCATCGTGGCCTTCCCCGCTTGGGACGTCCTGCGCCAGACCTACGGCGACGACTTCGTGCGCAAGGTCGGCACGCAGCAGCTGCGGCTGTTCGACAGCGGTCCCTCCGCCGTGCAGCAACTGGCCGCGGGCTCGGGCGCGATGTACTACCCCTGCTCGGCCACCACCGCGGCGAGCCTGTCCAGCCAGGGCGCCCCGATCAAGACGCTCGTGCCGAGCAACGCGCCGGTCTCCGGCGCCGAGTCCGCCGTGTACATGTCGGCGAAGAGCCCGCATCCCAACGCCGCCAAGCTGTTCGTCAACTTCCTGATGCTGACCGAGGGTCAGCAGGCACTGAACAAGGTGGCGTCCTCGCCGGTCGACGCGCCCGGTGCGCCCCCGCTGCCCGCCGGCTACGTGCGCCCGGACTACCAGCGCGCGAAGCAGACGCAGAAGGAGCTGATCCAGCTGCTGGCCATGTAGTGCTTTCCCCACAAGAGAAGAGGTGCAATGTCGGAGGAACTCGATTTCACCGGTAAGACCATCCTGGTCACCGGATCGGGCCGCAACATCGGACGGGCCATCATCCTCGAATTCGCCCGCCGCGGCGCCAACGTCGTGATCAACGCGCGGAGCAACAAGGAGGAGGCTGCGGCCGTCGAGGAGGAGGCGCGGCGGCTCGGCGCGGAGGCGCTCGTCGTGATGGGCGACGCGAGCGAGAAGTCCACCATCGACGAGCTCAAGCAGCGGGCCGAGGAGAAGTTCGGCCGCGTGGACATGTACGTGTCCAACGCGGCCACCCGCCTGTACAAGACGTTCTTCGAGATCTCGGACGAGGACTGGCACTACTACCTTAACCAGCAGCTGTCCTCGGCGTGGTACCTGGCGAAGGCGTTCGTGCCTGGCATGCGGGAGGCAGGCTGGGGCCGCATCATCCACATCAACGGCAACGACGGGGTGCGCGGCGGCTGGGAACGGATCCCGCATTCGGTGGCCAAGGGCGGACTGCGCACGCTGACCCGGTCGCTGGCCTCCGGCCTTGGCGAGTTCGGCATCACCGTGAACGAGATCTACCCCGGTTTCGTCGCCACGGAACGGGATCCGAAGACGCACCCGGAGGTTACCGACGACCACACGGCGCGGCGCCTGGCCCGGCTGCCGCTGCGACGCCAGCCCCGGCCGGACGAGCTGGCGTGGGCATGCGCGTTCCTCTGCTCGCCACGGTCGGGCGCGATCACGAGCGCGTCGCTGTCCCTGGACGGCGGCGAGATGTGGGTGCAGGCCCGATGACCGAGCTGAGCACGAAACTGGTCCACGATCTCGTGCCGGCCGTCGGGGTGGACCCCGCGTTCGGCGAGGCCGTCACGTTCTCCGGCGAGCGCACACTGGCCGGCTACTTCGCCTACACCGACCTGCTGGCGGCCACGCTCGCGACGGCGGGCACGGCGATCGCGGAACTGCTGGCCACCGGCGCGGGTGTGTCGTCGTCGGTGCACGTCGACCGGGTGCTCGCGTCCGGCTGGGCGCGGGAGCTGATGCGCCCGGTCGTGCCACGGGAGAAGGTGATCCAGCCGTTCCGCCTCGGCGGCGAGTACCGCACGGCCGACGACCGCTGGCTGCGGCTGACCGACGCGAATCTCCGCCTGCAGCAACGGATGCTGGCCGTGCTGGGCACACCGGCCGATCGCGACGCCATCGCCGAGGAGATCAAGGCACACAAGGCCGACGACCTCGAACTGGCGTTGCTCGACGGCGGTGGCGCCGCGGCGGCGAGCCGCACCATGGCGGAGTGGGCGGCCCATCCGGCCGGTCGCGCGGTGGCCGCGGAACCACTCGTCGACGTCGAACTCCTGGGCTCGGCTGACAACGGCTGGCGGCCGACGCCGGGACGGCCGCTGGCCGGGATCCGCGTCCTGGACTGCACGCGCGCGGTCGCCGGCCCGATGGCCACCCGGCTGCTCGCCGGCTTCGGGGCCGAGGTGCTGCGCGTCGATCCGGCCGGGTACGAGGAATGGGGCAACCGCGACGCCACGGAGCTCACCCTCGGCAAGCGGTGCACACACATCGACCTCGCCTCGGACGCGGGCCGCGAGCAGTTCCTGAACCTGCTGGCGGGGGCGGACGTGTTCCTGCACGGCTTCCGGCCGGGCGTGTTCGACTCGCTGGGGCTCGGGCCGGAGGTGCGGGAGCGGACCCGGCCTGGACTGGTCGAGGTGACGCACAACGCCTACGGCTGGACCGGTCCGTGGGCGGCGCGGCGCGGGTTCGACTCGACGGTGTTCGTCAGTTCCGGGCTGCTGCTGGAGAGCATGCGGCGCGGGAACGCGACCCTGCCGACCGAGCCGGGAATCGTGCAGCACGTGATCGTGGACCACATCGTCGGCCACCTCGACGCGGCCGCCGCCGTGCGCGGCCTCACCCGGCGCCTGGAGACCGGACGGGGCTCACGTTCACGTCTTTCCCTGGCGGGCAACGCGTTGCTGCTCGGGCGGACCGAGGCCCCGGACGAGCCGAAGATCGACAAGCCACTGGACGGCCCGTTCGAGGATCGCGTGTACACCACGATCCACGGCCCGGTCCGGCGGTTGAAGGCGCCGATCGAGGTCACCGAGGCCCCGTTCTTCTGGGAACGACCTGGCGAACCGTACGGCAGCGCGGCTCCCGTGTGGGCCACCGCGTAAGTCTGACCGACGAGGCCCCTGGCAGTTTTCTTGCCAGGGGGCCTCGTCGCGTCCTCAGCAGACCGTGCGCACCGCCGCACCGACCTCACTCAGCTCCGGCAGCTTTCCCCACGCCACCACCGCCTCCGCCACCCGCGCGGCCGGCAGCAGCCGGGCGGCGTTGTCCCGGAACTTGCCCTCCACCGCCTCCGGAGTACGCAGCCCCGCGATCCGCTCCGACGCCCGTTCCAGGCGCCGCCCGTCCTTCAGCCGCACCACGACCGGCAGGGTGTCGCCCGGCTTGACGCGCGCGTGGTCGTTGCCACCGGTGCCCGCACTGTCCCAACTGGACGTCAGCGTGATCCTGACCTTCGCGGCGGCCTCGGCGTATTCCGGGCGCGCCAGCTTGGCGTCGCTGAAACTGTCCACGTCGAGTCGTCCGTCGACCAGCGCGGTCGCGACCGAGTACAGCAGACTGAACTTGCCCTGAAAGCCCGACGCCGGCTCGCGGTACATCATCACCATCGAGTCGTGCGGCGCGCCCACCTCGACCTCCTCGACGTCGGCGGCGGTGAAACCGTGCTCCGACATCAGCGCGAACAACGCCTCCAGCGGGCCGTGACTCGCCCCGCAGCACGGATATTCCTTGATCAGCGGCGGCGTTTCGGCGGTCAGCCAGCGTTCGCCGAGACCACGCGCCATGGTGTCGTAGTCGTAGTCGCCGATATAGGAATCGGCCCAGCCCAGCTGCCCGCCGAGGATATCGGCGCTGCCGGTCCAGCCGTCCGCGGCGAGCTGCACCGCCGTCACCGCACCGCGGGCGGCCATCCCGGCGTGCAGGGGTTTGGTGTGCGAGCCGAAGTTGCGCACCAGCCCGCTGGGCATCGATCCGGCGGTGCCCAGCGCCATCATCGTCCGCCGCTGGTCCAGACCAGCCAGCCTGGCCGCGGCCGCCGTCGCGCCGAGAATCCCGAACAGGGCCGTGCGGTGGAAACCCGAGACCTTCTCCTCGTACCGGCAGGCGTCCGAGATGTGGTTGACCACCTCCAGCCCGATCGCGTACGCGACAAGCAGATCCCGGCCGCCGGCGCCGAGTGACTGCGCCATCGCCAGCGTCGCGGGGAACAGCACGCTCGCCGCGTGGCCGCAGGCCGTCCGGCCGTCGTCGTAGTCCAGCCAGTGCGCGAGCGTGCCGTTGGCCAGCGCCGCGACACCCGGGCTCGTCGTCAGGCCGGTGCCGAGGACCGCAGCCTTGCCGGTCGCGCCTTCCTGCTCGGCGAAGGAGATGATGCGCTGCGCGTCCGGTTGCGCGGCGGCCGCCAGGATGCAGCCCACGCAGTCGAACGACGACCGGTGCGCGGCCCGCACCGCGGCCTCCGGCACCTCGGCGGCCGGTATCTCCGCGATGAACTCCGCGATCCGTTCTTCGATGTGTCCCACCAGGAATCTCCTTACTCGATGATCTGCAGGCACACCGGAACAGGCGTCGCGGTGACCTGTCCGGCCGGGACCGGCTCACCGTCGCCGATCCGGAAGGTCACGATCGTTCCGCTGCCCTGGTGCGCCACGTAAAGCCGCTCTCCGGCCGGATCGAGCACGAGGCTGCGGGCGATCTCGCCGCCACTGTGCGTCCGGCCGCGCGGGGTGAGCCCGCCGTCCTCGCCGATCTCGAACCACACGACGCTGTCCAGCCCGGGCTCGGGCGGCGGGCCGCTCGAGCCGCGGCTGCGCGTTGTGGCGTAAAGGAAACGGCCCGACGGATGGACGGCGATGCCCGCCGCCGACCGGTGCCCGGTGAACCCGTCCGGCAGCAGGTCCATGGTCTGAAGTTCCCGCAGCAGCCCGCCGCCGTAACCGAAAACCGTCACCGACGCGGCCATCTCGTTGACCAGATAAGCGAAAGCGCCACCGGGGTGGAACGCCAGATGCCGCGGCCCCGAACCGGGCGTGACAGGCGTGCTGCTCGACGGCACGAGCCTGCCGCGGGCGGTGTCCAATTCGTACCCCACCACGCGATCGGTGCCCAGATCCGCGACGAGCGCGAACCGGTTCGCCGGATCCAGCGTGACCGAATGCGCGTGCGGTCCCGCCTGCCTGCGCGGATGCACGCTGGTGCCCTCGTGCTGGTGAACGTCGAGGGCCGGTCCGATCCGGCCGTCCGCGCCGAGCGGGAACAAGTGGACGGTGCCACCGTGGAAAGTGGACACCAGCAGGTACCGGCCGGTGGCGTCCACCGTGCAGTGACACGGTGCCGCACCGGTCGGCCGCGTGTTGAGCGGGCTCAGCGCACCGGTGACCGGATCGACGGAGAAAGCGCTTACTCCCCCGCCGGGCCGGCCCTCGAACTCCTCGACTTCGTTGGCCACGTAAAGAAAGCGGCCGGTCGGATGCGCGGTGACCCATCCCGACCGCGGTGTCTCGGCCAGGCCGGCCGGGTGCAGCTCACCGGTCGCGGGGTCGATCCGCAGCACGTAGACGCCGAAGGCCACGTCCGTGGTGTCGGAGCGGTACGCCCTGGGAAACGTACCGGCGTAGAGAAACGCCATTGTCGGGAACCGTCCTGTCGTCAGGAAGCCGGCGGGGCACGCCGGCGCGGTCCCCGCGGCTCAGCGCGGTGTTTGCGCGGCGATCGCCTCGGCACGTTCGAGCGTGGCTCGCACCTGCTGGATGTGCTTGCGAGCCACCTGCTCGGCCCGCTCGGCGTCACCCTTGTCGATCGCCGCGAGTAGTTCGTGGTGCTCGGCCAGTGATTCGCTCTTGCGCCCCGGCACGAGCACCGCCTGGAACTGGAACTTCACCAGCGGGAAGTTGAGGGATTCCAGCAGCGAGGACGCCATCGGGCTGCCCGCTGCCTCGATCACGTCGCCGTGGAACTGCCGGTTGGACAAGGTGTAGCGGACGATGTCGTCGGCCTTGAGCGCGTCCTCGGTCTCGGCGAGATCGGCGTGCAGGCGTTCCCGCTGCTCGGCGGTCGCCCGCGTCGCCGCCAGGCTCGCGACCAGGCCCTCCAGCGCCTCGCGGACGCGCAGGATGTCGTGCGCCTCCTCGAGCGTGAAGGACCGCACCCGGCCGCCGCGGTTGGGCTCGAGCACGACCAGTCCCTCGTGCTCGAGCCGCGCCATGACCGTGCGCAGGGTGTTGCGGCTGATGCCCAGCTTCTCCGTCACCTGCGCCTCGACCAGCCGCTCGTTCGGACTGTAGACGCCGCTGATGATCTCCTTCTTCAGGCGCTGGTACGCCTGTTCGAGCTTGGCGGCTTCGCGGGAAGACGTCTTCGCACGGGGTATCGAAGGGACGACCTGGTCGGTCATGGGCGTTCAGTGCTCCCTGCGCGCGGTGTCCTACTCGCAATTTGTTCGTCACGATTGTAGAACAACCAGGGTCACTCGGCCGCGAAGACCCTCGCCATCGCGGGATCGAGGCACACCCCGACGTCACTGCCCGGCGCCAGGATCTCACGCTCCATGGTCTTCAGCACCAGCCGTTCACTACCCGCGCTGAGCAGGTACTCCACGTGCGAGCCGAGGAACATCGACCGCTCCACCCGGCACTGCAGCTGGTTGTGCCCCTCCGGCCCGGCCGCGGCCACCCGGCAGTGTTCGGGCCGGAACAGCACCCGGACCGGTTGGCCCACGGTCAGCTCCGCGGTGCTCGTGCCCAGCAGCGGCCCGATCGCCGTCTCCACCCGCACGTGCCCGCCGGCGAGTTCCTTGACGGAGCCGGTCAGCTCGTTGGCGCTGCCCACGAAGTCCGCGACGTAGCGCGACGTCGGCGTGTAGTAGATGTCGGTGGGGCTGCCCAGCTGGGCCACGCTGCCCACCTCCATCACCGCGATGCGGTCGCCGAGCCCGGTGGCCTCCGTCTGGTCGTGCGTGACGTAGAGCGCCGTGAAGCCGATATCCCGCTGCAGGCCGAGCAGCTCGTCCCGGAGCCGCTCGCGCACCTTGGCGTCCAGATTGGACAGTGGCTCGTCGAACAGGATCACGCCCTGGTTGGTCACCAGCGCCCGCGCGAGCGCGACCCGCTGCTGCTGCCCGCCGGAGAGCTGGCCGGGGTAGCTCGCGTGGTACTTGTCAAGGCCCACCGTGGCGAGCACCGCGTGCACCCGCTCGCGGATCTCGTCCTTGGCGACCTTGGTGGTGCGCAACGGGTAGGCCACGTTCTCGAAGACGGTCATGTGCGGCCACAGCGCGTAGGACTGGAACACCATGCTCAGGTCCCGGCGTTCCGGCGGCAACGAGATGCGGTCGGCGGAGGAGTACGCCGTCCGGTCGTTGACGATGATCTCCCCGGAGTCCGGATGTTCCAGGCCGGCCACGCAGCGCAGCAACGTGGTCTTGCCGCAGCCGCTGGGGCCGAGCAGGACCATGATCTCGCCCTCGGCCACATCCATCGAGACGCCCCGCAGGGCGGCCACCTCACCCCGGCGGGTGTGGTAGGTCTTGGTCAGTCCACGCACGGAAATCCGTGGCCGCGCGGCCGGGACCTCGGCCTCCGGCGCACGCAGTTCGGTTGGTTGGGCAGCCACGTCGCAATCCCCTATCACCAGTTCGGACCGGGCTTCAATCTAAGTTGGACATCAGTGTTCGTCTAGGTACCGCGCCACGGCGACTGCCGCGGTGGCGCCGTCGCCGGCGGCCGCGGCCAGCTGGGCCGCCGAGTTCTGCCGGATGTCCCCGGCGGCGAACACGCCGGGCACCGAGGTGCGCATCCAGATGTCGGTCACGACGTGGCCCGCCGCGTCGACGTCCACCAGGTCGCGCACCCACGCGCTGTTCGGGTCGAGACCGACGAACGGGAACACCCCGTCGACCGCCTCGGTACGGGTCTGCTCGCCCTGCCGCAGCACCACCTCGTTCACGGTTCCCTCGCCGCGGATCTCCGCCAGCTCGGTGCCGAACAACGGCTTGATCGCACCGAGCGAGCCGATCTTGTCGACGATCGTCTTCTGCGCGCCGAAGGCCGAACCACGATGCACCAGCAGGATCTGCTCGACACCCTGCTCCAGCAGCACCGCCGACTCCTCCAGCGCCGAGTCACCGCCGCCGACGACGACCACCCGCTTGCCGGCGAAGAAGTGCCCGTCACACGACGCGCACTGCCCGACGCCGCGGCCGAGGAACTCGCTCTCCCCCGGCACGCCCAGCAGCCGCCGGGACGAGCCGTTGGCGATCACCACCGCGCGGGCGCCGAACT
>Ga0164243_10009247_pt1 | contig 14375 bp, 14 predicted proteins | sample OricompcompostOP_FD_108781 | JGI IMG/M metagenome (GOLD analysis project Ga0164243, IMG submission 108781) | Organic Plus compost microbial communities from Emeryville, California, USA - Original compost - Organic plus compost (OP) | ecosystem: Engineered > Solid waste > Mixed feedstock >... | reverse complement strand
CGCTGAATTTCAAAAGTCAAAAGGATTGATATCAAATTTCACACCACAGTTCCGTGGCGGCAGCACAGCCATCTTTACGAAGTACTTGCAAAATCCCCGACGCTAGCGGAAGAAGCTCGTCCTGCTTCCCTCACAATCAATTCTCACCATTACCCATTACCCAGGAATAAGTATTTAACCAGCCTAGCTTATTCCTACCAAGACATCATGATGACCAGAACTCGTGCGACCCAATTAGCGATCCAGTGCGGAGCGCAATTGGCTCGCTCGCAACCTTGGTACAGGCCCTCCCTCCGCATTCGACCAGCCCAGTTGGCTGGTAACCATGCTGTTAGAGCTACACGGAGCTTTTCTATCACGAACTCCCGTTGGGAGAAAAATGAACCGACACAAAAGGCAGATGAGGGACGCCAGTGGGATTTTGAGTCGGTGAGTCTCCAACCTAGTTGCACGCCATGCCAGAAACTAATCCATTCCAGATCAAGGAGATCTCCCAGTCCAAACCTAAGAACCTCCTCCTAATAGGTGCGCCGCTTACCTCCCCAATCCCAAGGTCCTGCGTGAGCTAATGAGGACGCTCGACCTTTAGATGTCCGCGAACCCAACGAACTTCAGTCTACGGGCACAATTCCCACTTCGCTAAACATCCCGATCACAAGCCACCCCAATGCCTTCCATCTCCCCGCAGAGCAATTCCGCCACCTCTTCGGTTTCGAGAAGCCCGCAACCGACGGTCCCGATGCCCCCGAACTAGTCGTCTTCTGCAAAGCCGGCGTGAGAGCGCGTGCCGCTGCAGAACTTGCAAGGAGCGCAGGATATAACAAAGTTGGGGATTATGCTGGGAGCTGGCTGGACTGGTCAGCCAAAGGCGGCAAGGTGGAACCTTTTGAAGGGGGAGACGCATAGTAAAGTTGACTTGCAACCATATGCCACATCGTCTACATCAAGGACTTGGGATTTGGGGGTTGGGGAATGGTACGTGAGACGTGTTGGAAATTTCGATCACCAGCAGGGGGACGCTCTCTTGAACAACCAACTCGAGGCTCTTAGTAAATAGGACGCAAAAAGATATCTAGATTATACACTGCCTCATTCGACGCCGGCTAATACTCCCCAGGCACCTAATTTCACTGTCCCCCAGGGATATGGATGCCACCCGCGTGTCACAAATTCTTAAGAGTCTCCCTCACCCCCGCCACCAATCGGAGTCGGATTATCTGGATGCAGCGGACTCTTGTGCGCAAAGAACAGAAACTTGACGGTAAGGGCCAAGCCGAAGTGGAGGGCCACGACAACAATTAGCAAGCCCTTGCTAATCTGCCGGTCCGTTGCGCTGAGTACGGGATAGAGGTTACGAAGGAGGAAGGTTGTGCTCATCCCAAAGCCAATCGCAACAAAGGTCCAATTCAGGATGTCGATTGGGGACCAGCTTATGAGCGCAACAGGCACCCATATTAGATTTGCATAGCCGTAGAGGGCCCAACATTCTAGAAGATTGGCGGCCTCGGATCCAAAATAGCGGAGAATGAGGAAGAGACCGATAGGAACGAAGAGGGTATAGCCGTAGATCAGTCCAGCAGCGCCTACACAGCTGATATTAGCGAACGATTCATTGGGAGCGTTGGAGTAGAAAACGGGAAGCGCCTACCACTCAGCAGCCTGAAATTATAGGCAAACGGGGTGCCCTTCTCGGTAGACATGTAGTCGCTAATCGTCCCTCCCAAGAACAGAATCAATACTACTGTCGTTGCAATCCAAAACGGTCCGTAGAGGTCCGGGTTTCCTTCTAGAACATCCAGGAAGTTTGCCCGAGGAAAGAGCGAGGCCCAGCATCTTGAGAGCACTGCAGTCGTGTCCACATCAAAGAATTGTTGATAAAATCCTATAGTCCACAGCATGCGCTTGCCCCCGGTTGACGACGCGGTAGCAGGAGGTGGTAGCAAACCAGGCGAGGACCTGCCCTTCCGTCCTGCAGTGGATGTCTCGGCGAATGTGGAGGTATGAAATTCAAGGTCATCTTGAAGATCGGTGCGGCCAAGGTCGCCCTATAGAGTGGTTAGTCTGAAGGAGCCGTTCTGCGCACCTAACATGTTGGCGCGATATCGGGATGTCGCACACACCTCATCATCCACATCTACCACAACATCATATCCTGAACTTGCCATGATAGTCGCCTCGTCTGCTAGGTGAACAGTTTAACGGTGTTCCGGCTTTGCGGATGACGAAGCTCACTGCACGACGCCCTGCTCATTTTTATTGGTAAGGGAGTTGTTCAGGCTATATTGCCGAGAATTACCCATTGAGCTCGTGTAAAGACTGGGGACAGATGTGAACTTGGTTCTAGGTTCGGCAGGAGCTCCCGGCCAGCTGGCGTGCAAAAGGCCGGGCCGCCAGCGTCAAGCGCAACTGAGCTGCGCAATAGGCAACGCAAACTGGAGCTACGAAGTAATTACGCGAGTATCCCTATGGCCGTCCCGGGAAGAAGAAAGCGTCCAAAAGCCGACATCATTATACTCGATGATTGGAGGCAAAGTACCCTGGTGCCGCATGGAGGTTCCATTTATACCCCGTACGGAGTATATCCTTCGCCAAGCATATCCAAAATGCTGCTATGGCTCACGTCATGAGACATCAAGCAGACGATGTCCGGGTAATCCAGCGTTGGAATCAATCATCTTTTTTTTTTCGTTTCTTTTACCGATCTAACACTCGCTCCACTATGAGTCGTCCGTAGGTGGTCGAATGACAATATGAACTAGGCGTTAAAAAATCGTGCCCTATTCTCCCCAGTCGCCACCAAATGCCAGAAAAAGGAGAAAACGAATTCCAGACGCCGCGTCCACCTCAGGATTTCCTTCCCATTCCACATTTACTTGAGCTTCTTCTTCGGCCGGAGCTGGTTCGTATGACCGCACTTTCGCTTTCGGCAGTTGGTCGCTCGGGGAGGAAGACGGGCCTATCAAAAGAATGTCAGCTCACTTCAAAGCTAGGCGGGACGCTCTCCCGAGGAGCTCAATGAAACCTACGTAGCACTTTCGGCAGATCATCTTATCGCAGTTGTACTTGGAGGCGAGGGCCTTCAGCGAGGGCTCAATAATACCACCACGGAGACGGAGAACAAGATGGAGAGTAGATTCCTGTTTCGAAATTAGCATCAAATAACTAGGGGCCTTGTCGCCGTAGCACTAGTAGAGTGCGGCAGTGATACTAAGAACGAACCTTCTGAATATTGTAATCAGAAAGGGTGCGGCCATCCTCGAGCTGCTTTCCGGCGAAAATAAGACGCTGTTGATCGGGAGGGATTCCCTCCTTGTCCTGAATCTTGGACTTCACATTGTCGATCGTGTCCGAGGACTCGACCTCAAGGGTGATGGTCTTACCCGTGAGGGTCTTGACAAAACTACATTCGAATGCAATCAGCGCTCGTCCGTACAACGGTCGCAGGCGATAAACGGGTGGGCTCACATCTGCACTAAAAAATAAACATGTCAGTATACCAGATCATTCTATATTTTGTCCAGTCGCCGGAAGGAACTATACTCACTCTTGTCAACGATTTCTTGACCCGACGCACTGAATTAGGTGTAGATGAAAAATCCACGGGGTTTGGGAGTTGATGAGTGAGAAGTCGTCTTGTACCAAGATCTAGCAGAAAGCCCTATGTCACGTGGAAGCGGGCTCGGAGCTAAGTACTTAAGTACCAACCATTGCTCCACCAGCTGCACGAGACCGCATTTAATCCCCATTGCCGTGGGGCAGTTTAAGAGCAATGAGATACATGTGTATTATGTATTATGGGCCCCCTTCTTATCGGCCCCAAAATGATGTCCCATGCCAGTGTGTACCGAGTCTTGCTGAGGAGGACCAATGTTTCTCTGCCAGTTCACAACTCTCACCTCAAACATATCAGCAGCCTTGACCATCATGTCTAACGTTAAGCCTGCATTAATAGCTAATGACGATATTAGTATATATAAATCCTCTTGGCGGGATCCAAAGCAAAACCTACCTGCGAGTTCGTAGAAGGGCGCGGCGATCTCGGGAAGGTCGTTCACAGAGCGCCACGCATGGTAGTGCCGCGAATGCTGATCATCTTGTTCACTGCCTCCAAGGTCTACAGCAAAACTGACGCATTCTGTGTGTAACCTATCGAAGCTGGTGGTGGCATTGGGCTTATTAGACGTTTGGTACTGCGGAGGTGGTGTGATCTCCATTTGGCTAGATGAGCCAATTATACGCATGCCTTTTTGTGATACTTCATAAGAGTTGTGTCAATCTCAAGGCTCATCGTATCATGCTCATCGGAGAAATATGCTAAATATACTAAGACTCACATTGGGTTTCGTTGTCTAGGCCCCGGTCTACAATCGGTGAGGAAACAAGGGAATCAAACGATCCATCCTCGATGTTGGTGGGAGCCTCTCCGTCAACAACCTCGGGCTCGAGATGGCGGGCTGCCCGAAATAGGGTAACCGGCCCCATCGAGTTGTTCCATTTTACCCAATCCATGTGTGGCAGATGGCGGTTGAAGATTCGAAAAGGCGTCGCACATTGTGTGGGAAACGGCACGAAATACTTAACCGCCACCACGACAGCAGCCATCAAGCAGACCTCTGGCAGGTCTATTAGTCGTAGCCTAGAGCTCCGGACTGGAAATGAGAGCCTAATGCCCATCATCCGCAACATCGTACCCGCAAGTTGAACAATCTCAGCTGTGGACAGTTAGACAATAAGTTAGGCGAGGCCGGGGGTAGTCAAGAACGCACCAGGTAAGTTAAATTGCTTCACGAAACGGACCCATACTGGAGAAGGGTTTACCGGTGGAAATTCGAGGCGATATTGGGCACGATACATAAGAGCAAGATCAAATATATTCAAGTGAATCTTGTCTTGTCTCACACCCGTCCGTTCCAGTCTCCGGAAGGTCGTAATAAAGGGCATCGGAAGCTTGTAATGCGCCACCGGAGGGAGAATCTCGTACTACGGGATAGTTAGCAGCCACATCCATACACGCCGCGGAGTGTAGGTGGGTAGATACCGCTTGTTTGTATGGCATATCTCCCGAATTGGCCCAGGAGACTATATCCCCGACTGTTGTTGGGAGACGCAGGAGGAGACATCCGAGGTAGCAGACCGACAGAGTGTCCAGGACTCGAGGCCCTCGCCAATCAACCCCTACGTCAGCATCCCAGCTGTTCGCCTCGGTCCCGAGAGATCCATTGTCATGCAGGGATATTCCATCCTGTGAGCTGTGGAATGTCGGTCCTATTCCTTCTTCCCTTCTGTAAGTGTCATCGTCGGTACAACTTCTTAATCGGAGGTCCCATAGATCCTTCACAGTCGCCTCCAATGCCCAAGGATGATGCCTCTGTTCTATCATCCAGATCACCTGCCTTCGCAGGATTATCTGGAGACATTCGTGAAAAAGAGTGCGGGCCGTTGGCCCAGTAAGTCGTTGTTTTGCATTCAGATCATCACCTTCCGAGACTCGTTCGTTTGTCTTGCGCCGCGAGACTTGCCCAAGCCCTAGCGCGTCCTCTTCTGTCGCATCATACTCAACCCAAGATTGAACTCGATGCCCGTTTTGACAGTATCTGAACCCGCTTTCTACATACCATTTCTTAGCCCTGCACTCTGAGCAGCCTTCTCCCCGAGGAAAGCGCTTCAATTCGCGGCTAGCATCCATCATTTACGGCAATCGCTGCAGTTTGCCAGGCCCGATTTCCGAAGAATGATATGAGAAAGCCGGGAAGGAGTGAGATTTCCGTCGAGCACTGTATTCCTTCACGGTATAGATCGATCTGCTGCTCATCTGTAGAATGGTCATCAGGTTCCTACAAGAAGACGAGGGTAGAAACGTTTAAATAGAAACAAGGCAAAAGAGCAAGGTGGCAACCTAGGGCGACGTGTAGAAATAGAAAAGAAGAAAAGGGAAAAAAAAAAGCATTTGATGAGGGATTGTTCAGACGGTAGTGTCTAAATACTGTTCTAATTCCATAAATATTTACACCTCAATTAGTCAAACTTCAACCACCTCGAGGCTTCAAGTTATCCCCTTGAATTGTGCAAAAACACTGACCCTGTTCCCATGAAGTCAATGTCAACATGACCCTTGCATTGGAGTGCAAACAAGTAGGTATTATTAGTTGATCTACGATAACGGCATATGTGAAGTTCACAGACGCTCTCAATTGGATATTTTGCAACTGAACTCTGAATATTTTCCATTTTTTAACTTATCGCAACGCGCAATGCGATCATCATCGCCACCCACCACTCCATCAGCCAGATACCGTTGATGGTAGGATGGTATGAATTAAGACCAGATCACCTTCTGAGAGGTTATCGTCTATGGACAAAAACACCGAACTGTCTCTGTGTTCATCCACCCCAGCTCAAGACCAACTAAGGATTTTTCAAACCCTCCTACCATGAAGGAAATAAAAATGAACACGTTAATAGACCCCCAAATGAGACAGCCGATAACCATCAGCATATGCAGACAAGCAGTATCGAAAGTTGCATCCTGTGAACTGAGAGATGGGAGCCAGGGAGGGCTCAGATCAACCAGTCAGGCAATTAAGATGCCATGGAATGTCCCGGGTAGAGTCATGCTGCATTAATTATTTGGGGGCCTCCTTGGCTTCAATGGCAGCCTCCTCACCCATGGCAGTAAGAATAACGATGTCTATAAAGAGGTATGTTAGCATTTACGAATGTGCATAGATAAAGAGAATGAATCCAATCATGGAAATGGAATGCATCTGATAGGAAGAAGTTTCTCAAAGGCAAAACTGGACAGGTTAACTCACTGGTGTCCTTCTCCTCGACCTTGAAAAGACGGGTAATCTTCTCGCCAATCTCGCCATCAGGCATACGGACGTCATCCTTGGTGTCGCCATCCTCGCTCATCAGAGAAAGGAAGCCGTCATCGGAAATATCAAGCTACCAAAGATAGTTAACATCCACTCAACACATTTGTGTAGGCAAGAAAGGACAGGATGAAACTGATCCTAGCTATCCTGACTTACAAGCTGGTACTCGCGTCGCTTGACGTTGGGGACGTCCATGTTGTGGGTAGAAGGGCACAGATCCTCCAGCTTCTTGCCCGTGAAGATGTCGAGAGCGACGAGATGGACCTTGGCATGCCCGTGCTTTCCGGTTTTAGAGGTGGACATGTCGACAATCTTGCAAGGACGGCCCTTGATGACAACGTGCCCGTTCTTCCTCAATGCAGAGCACTGCATGGGGAAGGTGGCCGAAGCGCCAGCGTCGGCGGATTCGAACGTATGCTCATGCTAAACATCGCGATCCATCTTGTCAGCCACGTTCAGAAATAGGGTCGAGTCATCCGTGTATGGATAGCTTTCTCGATCCCCCGATGTAGGAAATCCTTGGGCAATACTGGTGAAGCATCGGCCTTTGTCTCCCAGGGCATAATTGGGTCGAAGGAACAAGAAAGGCGTCGCGGGGAAATGAATGGTGAATGCGGGGTGAGATTTTTTTGCGCGACCAGGAGGGGCAATGGGTAATAGACTTACCTCGTCAGCCATGGTGATAGTACAAATTGAAAGATGTTAGAATATCCGGTAGGAGGGGAAAGGGAGACAAGAGGGCGAGTGGAACTGGAAAACAGCAGGAAAGCAGGTAAGAAGAAAGTTGTAGACTCCTCGGGAGGAGAATTGCTTGGCCTTGGGTTGGTTTTGGGAGGCAAGGTTTTATCTTGTGGAAGGGCGGGGTGGGAAGCACAATAACGAAAATAGACGGGAACGAGAAAATAAAAAGCCGAATCTAGTGTGCTACTAGCTTTCCCCGTTGATTCACTCTTTTTTCTCCCCTCCGCGACTTTTTTTCATCCTTTTTTTCCCAATTTTTTCCCCTTTGCCCCCTCTTTCCTTCTTTTTCGTTTCTTTTCTTCTCCTCGTCATTTTCCTGCTCCAGTTCTGCCCATCCCCCTCATCTGTGATATTCTTTCTTGGAACTCGGCGTCTCAATTTCTCCATACTTCATCCAGTCAGAAACTCCACCCCTGCGAGGATTTCTGCCTACGAAGTTCATCAAATCAGTATGTTTCAGCTCCAGGGCTGACATTGAACTTTCAGAAAACGGCCAGAGGTATGGAGTAGGAAACGCGGGTGAGCCATTAATGTGGAGGCAAGTCATTATGGGCACGAACCCGCATACCTCCCTGCATCAAATAATTCCCACTCAACACGCTTCATGTTTTGCAATGTTCACCGTGTCACTGGGGAAATTTCTTGCATGGGTGTCGTCGACATACAATTGTATCCTCTTGTTCTAAACTACTTCGTAAATCCTTATTGACATCGGATAATGCACTTGGCAGCTTTTTGTCATGGAAGTGACCTGTGTCGCCGAATCACATGACTATTTACTCCTTTGTCCCCAAACTTCCCAATGCAGCACCTTCGTAAGCTTTCCCTGTTCGATATCCAATTGCACCGAGACGCTTGTTAGAGGACGGACAAGACACAAGCATTATTAGCTTACGTGACAATTCAGGATTGTCAGGGATTGTATTACCTAATGAAGTCTAAGGAGGCATCCACAAGCTCCGTCGTCCTTGTGTCTATTGTCGTGGATTCCCGAGTCGACGGCTCTCAGCCAGACACTTGGAGCATCAATTGTTGTTGCGAGAAGTTAGCTCAGCAGGCCCCAAGCAGCAATACTATCGATGTCGTTTCGCCACCAACTTTGAAAGTTCACCTGCTAGACGGTGATGGCATACTGACATGAGTACACGACAGGCGGTATTTCCACCACCTTCAGCTATCATCTCAACGCGTCTGACGAAAATGGTTGCGATATGCAAATATTACACGCTGGAGACATAGTGGTCAACGTTCAACGAGTTCAAAACCCTCTTTCGCCATGTGGCTCGACAGGTTAACGTCACAAACGAGTACTCCGGGATCATCGTCACAGCCTGCCCGGTCCTACTCGCCAATGCCACGACGAACCTCTGGGAGTCTCAATCCCTACATAACATCCCAAAGGCCCGGCCAAACTCCCAGAGGCTCGACACTCTCGCTAATCTCGGATGCTTCGACGACATCTCTTCTCGGCTATGGCAAAAAATCCAACAGCTCTTTCCCAAAACCCTCGGGCCCCAGCGCCTCTCGTTCTCCGCCCGAGGAAATATTACAAAAGTTACTCGAGGCCACAGTTACGAAAGATGTCTTTGACAGTTGCGCTTTGCATTCCATTACGCAAGGTGATCTCAACTCTGCCTTTGACTTCGGAGACCTACCTCTGCGAGATATTGCGGCGGGACGTCCGCAAGGGTCTGATTTGGGCAGCACGCCGCGGATCACCCAAGAGTGTAGGTCGCCCACCTACGGTCTCAGTGTCAATTCTTGCTGACTCTCCCTTGCAGTTGAAAACGATAGTGGAGCTCTTGAGACGCTACGCCGTTCTATTGCAGAGTGCGATGATGTCCTCGGCTCAGTGGAAGCAAACTTTACTAGCTTTCGGAACGACCTCGCCGCCGTCTCTGCGGATATTGAGACGTTACAGTGCCGGTCAGCGGCACTAAACGTTCGATTAGAAAACAGAAAAGGAATCGAAAGTGCTCTTGGTCCAGTTATAGAGGAACTAAGTGTCTCTCCGGCTATCGTAGCTAAAGTTGTCGAGGGCCCAATAGACGAACAGTGGATTAAAGCGCTCCAGGAAGTAGATAAGAGGGTCCTCGCCTATCGGAGGGATACGAGTGGCACCAGGCAAAGCAAGGCCTGGTCTGATTTAGGCCCGTTGCTGGATAAACTGGTTGTCAAGGTATTCAGTCCAGCTACCAATTTAGTATGCTATATCTGACAGTTGTTAGGCTATTGAAAGGATCCGGGACCATTTAGTTGCTCAAATCAAAGCTCTTCGGTCTCCTAATATCAACGCCCAAGTTATCCAACAACAAAACTTCCTACGTGTTAAAGACGCATACGGCTTCCTCTATAGGCATCATCCGACCCTTGGGGATGAAATTTGCCTGGCATATATGAACACTATTCGCTGGTACTACCTGAGCCAGTTCTCGCGCTACCACCAGGCGCTAGACAAAATCAAGCTTCATGTGTTGGACAAGTACGACGTTCTTGGGCATGAAGATGCTTCTCGAAAGCCATCACTTTTAGCCACGGCAAAACCAGCCGGCCCACAACATGATGCTTTCAACCTCGCTCGCCGCATAGACATTCTCAAGATGCGAACCCAAACGGCACTGCCGTCCTATCTCGCTGAAGAGAGCAAGACGACCAATTACCTTGAAGTCCCGTTCCGTAACTTCAACCTCGCGTTGATAGATAACGCCACGACCGAGTACACCTTTCTTTCGAACTTCTTCTCCCCACCAATGACGCTATCTAAGATCGCAAAACATTTCGACTACATTTTCCACCCAACATTCGCACTTGGCCAAGCATTGACAAGGACCATCGCCGGTGACACGTATGATGCGTTGGGTCTTCTCCTCTGCATTCGACTCAACCAGCATTTTGCTTTCGAATTACAGCGTCGCAAAGTGCCTACTATGGACGGCTACATCAACGGCACAAATATGCTTCTGTGGCCTAGGCTGCAGCTTGTTATGGATCATCATTGCGAATCTGTTCGGCAATTGACGGACTCTACCTCCTCTCGGCCGGTTGTGCGCTCCGCCAGCGAACAAGCGAAGCTCTCGGTAGCTCCGCACGTCGTCACTCAGCGCTTCGGACAGCTCCTCCAGAGCATTTTGTTGCTATGCGCAGAAGGTGGAGATGATGAACCTCTCATGTCTAGCATTCGCCGTCTGAGGGCCGAGGTCGAGGCGTTTCTTGCAAAGCAGACGAGGCTGTACAGTGACAAGCGAAAACAGGAGCGTTTTCTTTATAATAACTACTCTCTCATCGTCACCATTATTAGTGACACGGAGGGTAGAATGGCGATGGAACAGCAGAGGTACTTTGAGACCCTGAGGGATTCGTTTCAAGAGGCATTGGCCTCATGAGTATTGCTGGGACTGGATTACAAGAATAAATACCCCATCCCTTCCCGGACAAGGATGAAAGTATCACAGGGCCATATGCAATCTATATGTCTTCGTTTAGGATCGTTTGCTCTAATTACATCTAACTTTCGGGTATCATCGTGTGCATAAATAAACAATCACAATCAAAAACTAGGAAGTAATGCCTTGCGTGGCTAGTCGTAGGCATAGCCCGTGAGGAGCCAAGCAGACGACTAAGGGGAGGCCGGAGGGAAAGATGAGAAATGAGGAGGAAACTGGTAACAAGCAGTCATCTTTGGGAAATTGCCCTGCCTTAGCTCATCGCTCTTCCAGTTAACCGCCAAAAGGCCATGCAAAGGAAGTTGACAGGCGCCGGATGTTTCCGCAGATACATAGCTGCAAGGCCTACGACAATAGCAAGACCAATAGCCTTTGCAGGCCGTCGGTATAGCCGAGCCTTCTTTATCAGTTCATTCCACCTCTCCGTACAGCGAAGCTCCCTCAGCTGTGCCTCGAAATAGCCGCGGCCTTCTGCTAGGGATTGGCCAGCACAAACCTCGACACACCCGGCTGTCTTAAGGCAGCTAGAGGAGGAAACGCGTCTCCAGGCGCGTAAGGACGTTGGTGGATACTTGTCAAAGAGGCTAATCGCCTGTGCTATCAGCGTCTCTAAGTCGAGCTTTTTAGGAACCTTGGACAGTATAAGGTGGAGCATAGAAGGATCGTCGTCCGGGGTATCAAAGAGTTCTTCTCGACGGCTAAGAACAATCTGGGCAAATAGATATATACTAAAGACGGCCTCTCTAGCGAGGAGAACATCAAACAACCTAGAAATGTCTCCATACGCCTCGATATTGTGGGCATACATGGTAAGTGTGCCCGAGAGGGCGTAGAACGGCTCGGTTCCAGCCAAATGCCTTCGAAGGCTCGGATCCGCAGCGTCAAGGATATCGGGTATAAGGCGAAGCTGGGCAACCGTTGGGGCAAGGGTTGGGAGCATGAAGTCGCGAATGCGGAGTAGGGAAAGGCGAGCAACGAGCGGTGCCCGCACCGCGGGATCGAGGACAAGAAGAAAGACTTGGCAGATGTCATGGTAGCCTTGAAAGTAGCAGAGGAATGGGTACCGTCGAAGGACCTCGATTATCAGATCGGACAGTTCCGCCTTGCGTCTCGTTAAATCCGCTTCTGTCAAGTCTATGAGAACTCTAGAGTTAGTACCGCCGGAGACACACGTGGAGCGGCTATCTGTGATAAGTCGAAGAGCAACGAGAGCAGTACCGTTCGGGTAGTATATGAAGGATCGATTGACGTCGAGCTGGACTTGGTCCTCGTCGGGGTGGCGGGGGAGGTGACGCCAGGAAAGTTCAGCATCATCCACAGGGCTCGCATCAGGTTGACTAGATGTCACCATCGCATCGGCAGGTAGGCCAAGGAGGATGGGCCCTGTCGCACATAAGAGACGTGATTCATGTGTTAGCCCGCACTCGAGCGATCAGCCTTGGGAGGTTGGAAGCGTAGATTGGTTGGGAGAACATACACGCTCCTCGTCTCAGGTCATCGGTAAAGAACCCGCCCTCCGATGCAGCGAGAAATTTCAAACGCTCTATATCCTGCTTCAGGCACGCATCTTGAACTTCTCGCCTCTTGCGTATATGGGAGCAGTCGGTCTCGTAGCTCGGCGTGGGTTCTGGATGCTCAGCACTTGGTTCTGGACACTCCATTTAGCACAACACGGTTTGGGAGAGGCGAGAGCAAGAGACTCCAATTCGAAAATGGTCCACGGGATGCTTGGACGATAATTAGTTTGAAAATGACCGTGGAGACCTGGTTTTCGAAGGGAAATGGGGTGGGTGAGAGATGAGGCAGCTCGATACTGGATGATGTTGGGTTCGAGGGCGGTTTGAAATGGTGCTTGGTTAATTTCAATAGTTCATTGGCCCAGTTTTGCAGCCTGAGTTACTTGGTACTATTATGAAGTACGCCGATTGATCAAACCAACATTCTTTCATTCCTCGAACAGATAAACGTCAATAGTTTCTTTGCAGAGAATTAATACTTCAACCCGTGGAAACTGTATGCTTCGCGTTTCTATCGTTGACCTTTGGATCCATTGACCAATCCCAATATTACTTCCCAAGTACCTTCGTATTGGGACGAAGTATGGATGGATGGTAACTTCAACACAACATGTCATGTCTGCAGATTGATCGCTGTAACCAAAAGGAACAATGAACAACCATGACATTCTTGTTGTTGCAGGCGTCTGGTTTGTCGAGCCAGTGACTTACTTGCCTCAAGCGGCCCTACCTCCTCCCCTCCATGTTCCCATCGTCTCCTCGCTCTCGACCAAGATGTTTGCCCATCAATAGATCAACAGATGCTTGGAGTTGGACGGTCATTGGACTGGCCAGACCGCTTGGATTGGTGTAAACTAATTTGGGTGATCAACGCAATGGGTGACTTTCACCAGACGCCGCGAAATATATCTGCCCCATGCAATAACTTGACGTGTATCTCCATGGTTGCGACTGAACCAGGAGTCAAAAGTGAGCCACGGATTGTCGTCTCTTCCTCTAAGATGAAGACAATTTCAGCCCAACTAGACGGCAGCCAGATCGCAGACCAACATCCCGCCAAGCGTACGAGACTCCGTCGTTCGAGCACATACACTAGAGCACTCGCCTCCACTAATGCAGAGCATAATAGATGCCACAAGGCACGGCTCCCGAGCATATGTGACACGTCATCTGCAGCCCCCTTCTATCTGAAGATGTGGTGCACGGGAAATCTATTCTATTGGCATTTTGATTGTATTAGTGGTAGTGGATGAAGGACTTTCATTCCATGCGGCGATCTCTTCTGCGTCAGTATGGCTTGGGGTGCGGGAAAGGGGCTTTTCGGATTCCTCTTTCGCCCTTTCCCTTCCTTCCTTAGCTCGCAGGATGCTCAGGATCGGGGTGTATCGCACCGCCTGACTTAGCCTGGCTACTGCTGTGCGGAACACGCTACTATACTTCGTACGAAGTAATGACAAGAATGGCCTAGCCGGCGTCCGATATTTCTGTGTTGTAACTGAATTCAATAATCAACTGATGGCCATAGATCCTGCGCATGCCACCTCTATCACGAACTGTCCCTTCGCCTGGCAAAACGAGGACCGGCGCCATCCTCTGCTGCGGTCAGCCGACGGGGAACTCAGCAACCCCGGGAAAACATGAATGCAAATCGGAGGTGAAACGATGTCGGCAATGGCACTTTCAACTCCTTTGGGACGCAGGATTATCCCTGCAGTACTTACTTTTACAGAATAATATGCTAGCAATGTAAGAAGACGAAGCCATCATTCGATGGAGAGGGAGGGTTATGAAGGAGATCG
>Ga0164243_10009245_pt1 | contig 14377 bp, 15 predicted proteins | sample OricompcompostOP_FD_108781 | JGI IMG/M metagenome (GOLD analysis project Ga0164243, IMG submission 108781) | Organic Plus compost microbial communities from Emeryville, California, USA - Original compost - Organic plus compost (OP) | ecosystem: Engineered > Solid waste > Mixed feedstock >... | reverse complement strand
TGGAACCGTTGCCCTCACCGGCGGCCTGATCCTGGTCGGCCTTGCCATGGTGGTGCGGCAATTGCGGCGGCTTCTCGACGCGACGCGGGCGCTCAATACGTCAGCCGGACTTGTGCCGGAACCCTACGATCCTGGCTATGCGGTCGGACCTGAGCGGCCACGACCCGAACCGGTGTCCCAACGCCCCGAACCGGTCGCAAAGACCTCCGAGCCGGCCTGGGCACCGACCGCCGAAGCTCCTGCGCCCGGCGCTTCGTTGCCGCCCCTGGTCGCACTCGCCAGCGGCACGATCGAGACCGAACTGCCGCCGCCTGCCGATGAGGACGAGCAGCCGGAACGGGAGCCCGAGCGGGAGCCCGAGCCCGTGCCGCAGGCAGTTCAGGAGCCCGCGCCGGAACGGCGGCCGCGTTCCGCCGCCATGCAGGACTTCGCCCGCGGTATGACCTTCGACAATGTTTGGTCCGACGAAGCGGCGGCTGCCGAACCCGTACCGCCAGCCTCGCCCCGCACCGACGTGCTCAAATCCGGAGTCATCGGCGGCATGCCATATACGCTCTATGCCGATGGATCGATCGAGGCGGAACTCAGCACCGGGACGATGCGGTTCGCCTCCTTCACCGAGCTCCGCGACTTCATCGAGCGCAGCCGCTCCGAGTCGTGATGGCCGTCACGTCGTCGCTGCCCCCACGACCTTGATGGCGAAGGCATAGGCGAGAGCCACTTCCTTCAGCCGGTCGAACCGCCCCGCGGCGCCCGCGTGCCCCGCATCCATGTTGGTCTTCAGCACGATCGGCTGCGCGCCGGTATTGACGGCGCGCAGCCGCGCCACCCATTTGGCCGGCTCCCAATAGGTGACGCGTGGATCGGTCAGCCCCGCCAGCGCCAGGATCGCCGGATAGGCCTGCGCCCGCACGTTGTCGTACGGCGAATAGGCGCGGATCGTCGCGAAGGCCTCGGCGTCGACAATTGGATTGCCCCATTCCGGCCATTCCGGCGGCGTCAGCGGCAGCGTGTCGTCCAGCATCGTGTTGAGGACGTCGACGAACGGCACCTCGGCGACGATGCCGGCGAAGAGGTCCGGCCGCATATTGGCGACTGCGCCCATCAGCATGCCGCCGGCCGAGCCGCCATGGGCGACGATCCGGCCTGCGCTGGTGAAGCGCTGCGCGATCAGATGTTCCGCCGCGGCAATGAAATCGCTGAACGTGTTCGGCTTGTCCTTCAGCTTGCCGGTCCGATACCAACGCCGACCCTTGTCGGCGCCGCCGCGCACGTGGGCGATGGCATAGATGAAGCCGCGGTCGACCAGCGACAGCCGGTTCCCGCTGAACGCCGCGGGAATGGTGATGCCATAGGCACCATAGCCGTAGAGCAGGCACGGCGCAGTGCCGTCCTGCGGCGTGCCTTTACGCCAGAGCAGCGAGATCGGCACCATTTCGCCGTCGGCCGCAGCGGCGAAGATGCGCCGCGTCTCGTACTGGGACGGATCGTGCCCGCTCGGGATCTCCTGCCGCTTACGCAACGTGCGCTGCCGCGTCGCCAGATCGTAATCCCATACTTCCGACGGCGTCGTCATCGACGAATAAGTGAAGCGCAGCAAATCGGTGGCAAACTCGAAACCGGCATCCATGCCCAGCGAATAGGCTTCTTCGGCGAAGGCGATCGCATGCTCGTCGCCGTTCGCAACTGATTGCGCGACAATGCGCGGCAGGCCGTCCTCGCGCTCGAGCCGCACCATCCAGTTCTGCAGCACCGCGACCGACAGGATTGTGCGTCCGGCGCGGTGCGGCACCAGCGGGCGCCAATTGGCGCGGCCGGGCGCCACCAGCGGCGCGGTGACGATCTCGAAATCTTCTGCCCCGGCATTGCTGCGGATGATGAGCGTCGGCTGCCCGTCCCGCCACGTGGGATGCAGTTCCACGTCGTATTCGATGCCGGTCTCTCGCTCCGCGACCAGGATCGGCTCCGGCGCGTCCCGGGTGAGATCGAGCAGCCGCACTTCCGAGGTTTGGTGATCGTGCGCGTCGATGGTCGCCCAGGCGCCGCATTGCAGCTCGCTGATCGAAACGAAGAAGCCGGAATCCTTCTCCTCGTAGACGAGTACGTCATCTTCGATCGGCGTCCCCAGAACATGCCGGTACACGCGCGAGGGGCGATGGTTGCGGTCGAGTCGCACGTAATAGAACGCGGTGGCGTCGGCAGTCCAAACCACGCTACCGGTACTATCCGGCACGACGTCGGCGAGATCGCTGCCACTGTCCAAACGGCGGACGCGGAGCGTATAGAACTCGGCACCGGCTTCGTCCGCCGACCAGGCGAGCAGACTGTGATCGGGCGCATGCCGGGTGCCACCGATTTGGAAGAAGGCCTTGCCCGCCGCCAGCGCGTCGCCGTCGAGCATCACCGTCTCCTCGCCGCCGCCACGCGGTTGCCGACAGATCAGTGGATGCTGCCCGCCTTCGCGATACCGTACGTAATAGGCGTAGCCGCCATCAGGCGCGGGCACGCTGGAGTCGTCCTCCTTGATCCGGCCTTTCATCTCTTCGAACAGGCGCCGCTGCAGCGCCTCCGTGTCCGCGAGGGCCGCATCCGCATAGGCGTTCTCGGCGTCGAGATAGGCACGGATTTCCGGCGCAAGCAGCGCCGGGTCGCGCATCACGTCCTGCCAGTTGTCCGCGCGCAGCCAGCCGTAATCGTCAGTGATCGTGTGCCCGTGACAGGTGATCTGGGTCGGCCGCTTCGCCGCCACCGGCGGCACACCGCGCGAATCCGAAATGTCCTGCATGGATCGTTGGGCCTTTCTGTCACGCCGTGCGCGTTCGCGCATGCGGCGGCGTTGCTTGCGCCGCTCTGGGAAATTCGGGGCAGTGCCGCGTCGGCCGGCATCAATGGCCCATGCACCGGCGCTAACGCAAGGCGTCAGCCTCGGCGGCGCGGGCGCTGACGATCACGAACCTTGCATCTGCCGTTCAGCTTTCGCTGTCTTCACGTGGTGAGAAGTGCAGCGCGGTGCCGTTCATGCAGTAGCGCTGCCCGGTCGGGTTCGGGCCGTCAGGGAAGACGTGGCCCAGATGCGCATCGCACTGTGCGCAGCGGATTTCCGTGCGACGCATGAAATGCGAGAAGTCGTCGTACTTGCTCACCGCGTTCGGATCGAGCGGAGCCCAGAAGCTCGGCCAACCGCTGCCGGAATCGTATTTGGTTTCCGAAGAGAACAGCGGCGCGCCGCAACAGACGCAACTGTAGAGCCCGGGACGCTTCTCGTTCCAGTACGGGCCGGTGAAGGCGCGCTCGGTGCCGTGCTGACGCGTCACGTAATACTGTTCCGGGCTCAACTCAGCACGCCACTCGGCATCGCTCTTGTTGATTTTCTGATTGGTGTCTGAGGAGGAGCTCATGATCGCATTGGTCCTGGTGGTTGGTCACAAGCGTCGTTGACTTGGGACCTAAGTATGGGTGCACGCGTTTACAAATCACGATTTCTGGAAAAGCCTCGCCGCGTTGTCGCGGCAACGGTCGGCCGGTGATGGGATTGCCGCGGGCAGAAACTTCGCCGCCGGCACAACTTGCTGGCGGCGTGCTGCCCAAACGTGAACGGTTCCGAGAACTATGCGACATCAATGGTCAGTAAATATCAGTCAAGATAGCTATTACACATCCGATTCATCATCTTGCGCGTCTGGCCGAACAATACTAATGATCACGGCGAAAGGCGCGTGCGTTCGATTCGGAGCGTGGTATGATAGTAGCTCTGGCGGTGCCGTTGAGGCCGGGCCGACGTTCCAAGCGAACGCCACGATCGTAACCGCGCCGCAGCGTTTATGAATACAACAGGAAGCGCGTCGATGAGCGACAACATGACGTCCGGAAACTTCATCGAGCTGACGGCGGACATCGTCTCCGCCTATGTCAGCAACAATTCGGTCTCGGCGGGCGATATTCCCAACCTGATCAATCAGGTACACGCGGCGCTGGTGCGCGTCTCGGGCGGGCAGGCGGAGATCCAGCCGGAGCCGTCCAAGCCCGCCGTGCCGGTCAAGCGGTCGATCACGCCGGACTACATCGTCTGTCTCGAAGACGGGAAAAAGTTCAAGTCGCTCAAGCGTCACCTGCGGACCCAGTACAATCTGACGCCCGAACAGTATCGCGACAAATGGGGACTGCCGCCGGACTATCCGATGGTTGCCCCGAACTATGCCGCGGCCCGCTCGCAACTTGCCAAACAGATGGGCCTCGGCCAGCAGCGCCGCCGCCGCAAGTAAAACCGGAAAGGGCGACGCACCGGACGGCGCCGACTCTCTGTCAGCAGACGATTGTTCCGGTGGAAGACCGGTCAGAAGAAGCCGGTCTTCCTGCATTTTTCGGGTGAGTTAGGAAAGTTATCCCCACCCCCCTTGGGCTCCTGCACGATTTAGGTAATAAATCCTAGATCGGAGGACCCGATGCCTCTCTCCTCGTCAACTTGCCAGCCTCGTCTGGTCTCGGCTGCTCGCCACAGCCTGCAGCGCCGGCGCCACGCCCAGGACCGCGCGCGGCGCGTGCTCGAAGGAGCGATCGAAGCCGCCTTTCAGGTCTCGGCCGAACAGCTGCGCAATCCGCAGCGGGGGGCCGCCCCCGTCGCCTTCGCGCGCCAATGCGCCTTCTATCTCGCCCATGTCGTGCTCGGGCTGAGCCTGACCGATGCGGGCTGCCTGTTCGGCCGAGACCGTACCACCGCCTCGCATGCCTGCCGCGTCGTCGAGGACCGCCGCGACGACCCGGACCTGGACGCCAAACTCGACCTGATCGAACGGGAGCTGGTGGCCCGCGGACTGGCGCCCCGCCCGACACACGATCCGTGGGGTTCCGCGGGGAGGCGGTCGTGAGTGCCGCCCCCCGGACCGTTCTGCCGGCGGACGCACTGCGGCTGCTGGAGCGCCTGGCGGGCACCGCACTGGCCACCGATGGTTTCGACGCCGCCGCCGATGCCCTGATCGCCGCCGACCTGGCGCGCCGCGGCCCGAACGGTCGGCTGGCGATCACCCCGCCGGGACGCGCGTTCCTGGCGCGCCGTGCGGCCCCGCGGCGGCAGCGCGACGTCGATCCCTTTCGGGCGCAGCACCTGTCGCTTGCGCGGGCCACGGTCGCGACGGCGGAGGGGAGGGCCGCGGTGACGATCGACGCGGCCGAAAGCCCGCTGCTCTGGCTCGCGCGCCGTAAGGGCCGGGACGGGCGTGCCCTGATCGAGCCGGCCCAGCTTCAGGCCGGCGAGCGGCTGCGGGCGGAATTCACCCGCGCACAGATGGGCCCGCGCCTGACCACGCGCTGGGCGGCGCCCGCGGGGGCCGGCCGCCACGCACCTGGTCTGCTGGACCCGACGGAAGCGGCGCTGGCCGCGCGCCAGCGCGTGCGCGCCGCCCTTGTGGCGGTCGGACCGGAATTCGCCGGGCTGCTGCTCGACGTCTGTTGCTTCCTCAAACGTCTGGAGGACGTCGAGCAGGAGCGGGGCTGGCCGGCGCGCTCGGCCAAGATCGTGCTCCAACTCGCTCTGGACCGCCTGGCTCGGCACTATGGTTATGCCCCCGAGGCGCGCGGCTGGATTCACGCCCAGGTCCGCGCCTGGTCCGCCGACCCGACGCGTGACGTTGCCGATACGGAATAGGGCGGAATGCGCTCAGGCGGCGGCGAGTGCCGCCCGCGCATCGTTGCGGATACGCTCAACCATCGAACGCAGGCCGTTCGAACGCTGCGGCGTCAAATGCTCCCGCAGGCCGAGCTGGTCGAATACGGAGACGGCATCGATGCTGAGAATGTCCGGAGCGGTTCGGCCCGAATAGAGCGCGAAAAGCACGGCGATCAGCCCGCGCACGATATGAGCGTCGCTGTCGCCCACGAAATGCAGGACAGGCTCCGCCCCGCCTTCGACCCGCGTGGCGAGCCAGACTTGGCTCGCGCAGCCCTGTACCTTGTTGGCATCGGTACGGGCTGCGTCGGGCAGCGGCGCGAGCTCGCGCCCGAGTTCGATCAGGTAGCGATACCGATCGTCCCACTCGTCGAGCAGGCTGAAATTGTCGATGATTTCGTCGATCGTCATCGTTTCCGTCGGGCTGCTGTTTCCCTGCATATAGGCCCGCCGCGTCGCCCCGTATACCCCCGTCGACCCGGTGCTGGCCCATGGATCCGCCAGGTGTCTGACCATGGAAAGAAAAGGCCGCGGTCGCCCGAGGGCCGACCGCGGCCAGACCAGTATGCGGGTCTATGAGTGCGATGAAGACGGTGCCCTCGCAGGAGCGGCACCGGATATTCGTCGAAGGCCGGTCAGGCCGGACGCTTCGCCGAAGCTTCCTTGCGCGGCTCGGGGCCGCGCCACGCCGGCGCGAGGTCGTGCGGCGTGAGCGTGTGTTGCGACGGCGGCATGTTGCGCGCGCTGCCGATCGAGCCGGTATGCTCGGAATTCATCTGTTCGGTCAGAAACTCGATCACCTTCTTCGCGCCGGCTTGCGCGCGCTGGCCGATCACGGACGCAGCCTGCAGGCCGATCGCGCAGGCGCTCGGCTGGCGGCTGCAGAACTGGCTCAGGTCCGACACGGTCGCCGACGCCGCCGACACGGCTTCGACCGGGCCGATCGACGCCGCTTCCGTCGTCGCGGTGGCCGGCTGCGTGTCCTCGCCGCTCGGAAGCAATACCAGCACGACCGTCAGCCAGAAGGCGGCGCGCAACAGAAACATCATTGTCCTGCCCTCTCCCCGGCGGCAATCTCCTGTGCCGCTGATTGGCCGGACCCTAGCAAACACGCTTGAAGGCCACGTTCGAGATGTTGCGCAGTTTTGTCGCGTGTTCGAGTCGATTTGGCCGCTAAATTGAATAAAACTTGAATCATCGTCGGCGATCCCGCGTCGTATGTGATGTTTTGCGGCACGTCCGGCATCGGCAACAACTCGTTCACCATGCCGCGCGAAAGCGGCCGTAACAGCGCGCGGAAAGCGCTGGAGAAGCCGGCTTCGGCGGCCCGTCGGCGATCGCCTTAGCGTTCGTTTAAGTGGCCTCTGACACGATCCGCCCACACGCCAGGGGAGCATGCCGGGCCGACACCCGGACATGCGATAGGGTACAGTGGGCCTCTTCACACCGGTTCGCGACTACGTCGACAGTTTGGTGCATCCGTCGGCACAAGCCGATGCGCTTGCCGCTGCGCGGCATCGCGCCTTCATCGCACCACGTCTGCTCGGCGGCTTCATTGTCATCGCCGCGCTGCCGGTGTTTCTCGCGCTGCGCGGCGTGCCGACGGCGCTCGAAATCGCCGTATTTGCCTGGCTGATGGCGCCGATTCTCATCGCGTACGACCTCTCGCGCACCGGCCGGTTCGAGCGCGCGCAGATCCTTTCCTCTCTTGCCCTGACCGCACTCATCACGATCGTCGCGAGCGCTACCGGTGCGATGGCCTCCTTCGCCGCGGTCTGGCTCGCCGTCGTTCCGGCGGAAGCCGCGACCTCGGCATCGCGCCGCGTCGTCGCCGCTGCCGCGCTGTTCGCGCTCACCGCGGCGTCGTTCCTGCTCGCGCTGCAATGGAGCGGCTTGGTGAGCTATGAGGCCTCCGCGGCAGAGATGGCGACCTTCACCGCGGCCGGCATCGTCTCCGCCATGCTTTATGCGACCGGTCTGGCGCTCGGCGTCGAATCGCTGGTGCGCGAGAGCGCGCGCCGGCTGAGCGACGAGGAGGCACGCTATCGCTTCCTTGCTGAAAACATGTCCGACGCGATCACGCGTCACGGTCGCAACGGTGCGGTGTTGTTCGCATCGCCCGGCGCCGAGGCGCTGTTCGGGACCCGCCTGCGCGACCTCCACGGCCACGGCCTGTTCGATCGCGTCCTCGTCACCGACCGGCCGGCCTTTCTGACCGCTTTGTCCAGCGCGGCCACCAGCGGCGCGGAGACCTCGGTGGAGTTTCGCGTCCGGCAGGAGCAGCCCCGCGGCGACGACACGCGCTTCATCTGGGTCGAAATGCGGTGCCGCCCGCTCGACCGGGGCATCGCCGCCCACGCCAGTGCGCCGGACGGCGAAGTCGTCGCCGTGATGCGCGACGTCACCGCACGCAAGCAGCAGGAGGCGGCGCTGCAGGACGCGCGCGCGGAGGCCGAGCGCGCCAACGAGGCGAAGGGACGGTTCCTCGCCACGATGAGCCACGAGTTGCGCACGCCGTTGAACGCCATCATCGGCTTCTCCGACATGCTGCTGAACGCGTCCGATCTACAGCTCGACGAGGCGCGGCGGCAGGAATATGCTCGCCTGATCAACGGTTCCGGCCAACATCTGCTGTCGGTGGTCAACGGCATTCTCGACATGTCGAAGATCGAGAGCGGCAATTTCGAGATCACGCCGGAGCCGTTCGCGCCCGACACGGCCATTCGCCACTGCAGCGACCTGCTGGCGTTGAAAGCCCGCGAGGCGGGAATTGATCTGGTCGTGTCGATTGCGCCCGACCTGCCGGAAATCGTTGCAGACAAGCGCGCGTTGAAGCAAATTCTGATCAACCTTCTGTCCAATGCCGTGAAATTCACGGATCGGGGCGGCAAGGTCGTGCTGACGGCCGCGGGCGAGGACGCGCACTTGGTGCTGTCCGTCGAGGACAGCGGCATCGGCATCGGCGAAGAGGATTTGCCGCGCCTCGGCGATCCGTTCTTCCAGGCGCGTGGCAGCTATGATCGGCCGTATGACGGCACCGGGCTCGGCCTGTCCGTAGTCAAAGGACTGGTCGGCCTCCATGGTGGTGACATTGAGATACGCAGCCGGCTCGGCGAGGGCACCCGCGTGGTTGTGCGCCTGCCGGTCGATTGCGAGAAGGCTGCGGCCCGCACGAGCGTCACGAAACTGGCGCGGCGGCCCGCCAATGAAGGAGCGATCTCGACTGTGCGAACGCCGGTGAAGCAAAGTGCGTAGCGGTTCTCGAAACTCTGCGGCCACCTTTGACGAAGACGACGAGGGGCGTCCAACCCTGCTGTCCGTGCTGCGCGGCATGATCGCGCGCCGGCCGACGGATTCGCTCGCCTTGTCGGCGGCGGCGATCGCCGTGGTCGCCGTGATCGTCAACGCGCTCTACATGCAGAAAGGACCGCACCCGGCACCGATGTTCTCGATCCAGGCGCGTCCGGTGGTCGCCTTCGATGCCACCGGCACGATCGTCACGCCGCGCCCGCGCCCGCTCGGCCGCGATGTCATGGCGCCGGCGGCGGAGCTGCGCACGCGCACGGAGATCGTCGCCGATATCCAGCGCGAACTGCATAGCCGCGGTCTGTACGATGGCACGATCGACGGTGTGTTTGGCCCGAAGACCGACGCCGCGATCCGCGATTTCGAACAGACGACTGGCCGCCGCCCCAGCGGCGAGCCAAGCGAGGCGCTGCTGCAGGCAATTCAGCAGGCGCCGCTCAGGACGGCGGCCGTGCCGCAACCGAAGGCGCCGCGCAACGATCCGATCGCGGAACTGATCGCACCCTCGCGGCCGCGTGTGATGGCCGTGCAGCGTGCGCTCTCCGATTTCGGCTACGGCCAGCTGAAGCCGAGCGGAACGCTGGACGCTGCGACGCGGGCGGCCATCGAGAAGTTCGAGCGCGATCGCCGCCTGCCGGTGACGGGCGAAGTCTCCGACCGGCTCATCCGCGAATTGGCCGCGGTGACGGGCCGGCCTCTGGAATAGGCGACCGCCCTGCGGGCGCCACGGACATGCGTCTCAAGACCGGAATCTGGGCGGCCGCCTATCTGCGCCGCTGCCACGTCGAGGGCCTGTTCGCCGCCGTACGTCGCCGCGGCGCCGACGAGGCGGGCGCGGTCTTCGTGAAGATCGATCGCCTGGACGGCACCGCCGATCTCTACGGTCCGGCGCCGCAGACCGCTTTCGACGACGCCCATCCCGTCGACCGCGCCTTCACCCAGCTGCTGGGTGGCGAGGCGAGGCCGGAGGCGGATGTCGAAGCCTATCTTGCCCGCGAATATCGCCGCGATCCGGACATCTGGGTGATCGAGGTCGAGGATCGCGCCGGCCGCCATCTGCTCGAACGGGTGGTGCGCTGACGCTCACGAGCCGGTGCGTTCGCGAATCGGCATCCGGACCTGGCCGCTGCGCTGCGGCTCGGCCGCGCCGCGCCGGACCCGGCCCTGGTCCGGGGCGAGATAGGGCTGGTGCCGAGGGGCCCGCACCGCCGGTGCCTCGCCCTGCCACAGCTGCACCAGCCGCAGCGCGGTCTCTCGCTTCAGCTCCCGATGCAACTGCACGAGTTCGAACACCCGGGCCACCGATTGGCCGATCGCGGGATTGAGAAACAGCAGGACTCGCAGGACCACGTCCGGCGGCGTCGCCAGCGCCGCCAGCGCCGCCACCAGGGCTTCGCCGCTGGGGTCGGCGGTGATCTGTGCCGCGGTCGCGCGCGGGATCTCCAGCGCCCGCTCGATCTCCCAGGCGAAATCGCGCGCCTTGCGCTGCAGTGCCGCCGCCTCGAGCCGGCGGACCGCATCGGCGGCGCGGGCGGGATCGATCGTCGCCGCGGCCGCTGTCGCGTCGGCGGCGAGTGTCTGCAAGGCGGCGCGCCGGGCGTTCGAATCGGCGGCGAAGAACGCGTCGCCGCGGTTGCCCGGCCGCGGGGCCGGCGCGGGCGCATCCACCGCGATCTCGGCGGCGGGTTCTTCGACAGGTTCGGCGACGGCTGCGGCCGGCAGCGCGGTCTCGGCCGCAGGCGGATGATCGGGCGCGGCGACGGCCGGCTCGGGCCGCGCCTCCGGAACCGTCCGCGGCGTCAGAATCGGCTGCGCCAGACGCTCGTTGATGCTCTGGAACATTTCCCGCACCGAACGCGGCACTTCCGGCATCGTGACCGGCCGCTGCGGCGGTTCAACCGGCGCGGCCGTCGCTCGGATTGGGGCGGCCGGCACGGCCTGCATTGCCGATTGGTGGAACGCCGCGGCGTGCGCGCCGCCCAGCCGGCGTGCGATCGCCGCGCGTTCCTCTTCGGGCAGCACCGGCGACGACAGGACCGGCGCCGCCACCGCGATCACGTCCTCGGCCAGCCGCCGCAGCAGCGCGCGTGGGGCCTGGTGATAGGCGGCGAGGCGCTTGGCAATGGCCGCGCGGCTGGCGACGTCGATCGTGTCGAGCAGGCCGCCGATCAGTTCCGCGAAGCGGCGCTCCTCTTCGGGGGTGTGGTGCGGTTCCTGGACATAAAGGTCGGTCACCACCCGGGCGAGCACCGGCCGCGTGTCGAGGCCGTCCTTGCGCGACTGCGTGATCAGGCTCTCGAAATGGGGCAGCAGCGACGACCTCACCGGTCTCTCCTGGAGAATGGCATTGCGGGGCAGGCGCGAACCTAGAGGGACAGTCGTTAGCAGACCGTTAACCATAACGAATCATTAATGGCGGAGAGAAACGGCCCGGGACGCAGGGCGGACCGGGGGAGGAACGGATGGGGACCTTGATCGAATTTCGTCCGCGGCGGACGGCGGATGAGGGAGAGGCGGCCGAGCGCACCGGCGCCGCCACCGTGATCATCCTCCCGGTCGTCCGGATCGAACGCCACTCCGACGGTCAGGCGAACGGGACAGGCCCGGATCGTGGCCGCCGCCGCTCCTCCTGACCGGAAATCCCTGCATGTCGAAAATGCCGCTCCGCGCCGGTCCCGGCTGGTCTTGCGCCATCGTCGCTGCCGTGCTCCTCGCCGGCTGCGCCCGCACCGGCGACTTCGGCCGCGTCAAGCCGTCCCCGTTCCACGCCGAGAACGTCCCGATCATCTCCGCTTCGCCGTTCGACGATCCCGACGCGATCTCGCCGACCGTCTGGACGGACGACGAGCGCGAGCTGCGCGACCGCGCCTACACCTTGTTGGAGCCGGCAGGCGGGCGGGTGACCTTCGACGAGGTTCTGCTCGACTTTCGCGCCGGCCGCCGGCCGCCGATCAACTGGGCCGCACGGCCGCACGGGCAATATGTCGAGCGGCTGATGACGACCCCGTTCCGCTCGTCGACCGCGCGCTACGAGCGGCTGATCAGCGACATCCGCAACGACATGCAGCTGATGGGGCCGTTCTTCGAGACCGCCTCGCGCGTGGCCGACATGGACCTGCGCCGCAAGCAGAGCCTGTCCCTCGTTTCCAACTTGACGCCTGACGAGAAGGAGATGGCGCTCAACCGGATCGCCGAGAACGCGGCGATGGTCGAGTGGGTGTGCGGCTGCCTGATCGCGCACGAGCGCTCGTACCGCTTCGCGCTCGAGCGTCTCGTCATCACCCTGCCGGCACCGGTCGCGGCCGAGGCCGAGCGCGTGCTCAACGCCTTCACGCGCAAGCTGGAAGCCGGATGCGGCGGCCCGCTGCCCGGTTTCGAGGGCGGGGCAGGGGGCATCGGCCCCGGCGGCGAACGCGGCCTCGTGGTGAAGGGCTAGTCCGACCCGATCGGCTGCGGGTTGCACCGCGCGGCGGTGAGCACGCCGCGCGCAACCGGAGCGGCACTCGGCGTCACGGCCAGAGTTTTCACCAGGATCAAGCCGGTGGTCGACGGCGACTCGATGATGAGCCGGTCCGCCGACGTCACTTCCTCGTCGCCGGGCAGCAGTGCGCGCTGATCGCTGGTCATGAGCTCCAGTTCGATCACGCGCCGTCCCGCGGCACGATCGTTGATCGCGTAATAGGCCACGCCCTGGCGGGTGTAGAACGACACCGACGTGTACCAGGGGCTGACCGGCACCATCAGTTTCAGCGGCGCCTCCGACAGGTCGTAGCGGCACACCGCCGCCGCGAAAGCCGGATCGAGAAACGGCAGGACGGACCGCTCCGGGGTCGGGGGCGGCAGCGCCGCCATCGTATTGACCGCGGCGATCGGCGTGAGCCGCGCATAGGCGTCCTGGCTGGCGGCCTGGGGCAGCAGCATGATTGTCACCAGATGGACAATCCCGCCCAGGATCACGCCGCCGAGGAGCCACAACAGCCAGCGCATTACGGGCACACCCGGTTCGTGATCGAAGGCATCGCCATTTCGCGGCCGGACTGGACGCCGACCCCGACCGGCGTGTCGTAGAGGCGCAGGACCAGCACGTAGCGCGTCGCCCCGCCGCTCGGCAGCCAGTTGCCGGGACGGGCCCGCGGCGCGACGGCGATGCGGAACGCGCTCGACCCATCGCGCACGACTTCCTGGCTGGTGAAGCCGTAGCGGTTGGCCGCGTTGGCGATCAGGAAGCCCTGCGGGTCGTAGAGCGTCAGCGTCCAATACCGCGCCGGCGGTGTCGTGCCGCTCACCGTCACCTCGCAGCGGCCGTCGAGCGGCTGGCCGGCGTCGTCGACATTGGCGATGAACAACACGCCGTCGCCGGAGCCGATCGGCAGGGTGCCGCTCCGCGCCACGGTCGCGCGCGCATACGGATCGATCTCGCTGGTGCCGCTCTTCGGCCAGGCCGTCCACGCGCCGATCCGCACCGCGCCCGACGCGCTGCCGGTCCGCGACGTCAGCCAGGTGGTGCCAAGGCCCACCACGGCCGCGACGGCGAGAGCGAAGATGATTCCGAGGAGCAAGCGCACGGCTGGCTGACGAATCGCTGGAGGGACGGCCGGGGGCCGGCGGGATCAATTCCCGCGGATGATCACTACCGGAGATTCGGGGGCGGACGCCACCGTGCCGGTCTGCTCGATCGCGGCGCCGCGCTGCGTGCCGGCCACCGGCGGCGCAATTCCGGTCCGCGTCGCGGCTTCCATCATCTGTTCGACCCGCACGAGAATCTCCGCGGAACGCTTCGTCAGCGTGGCCGGCCGCGCCGGCGTTTCGTTGCCGGTGCCGGAATCGGCCACCGGGCCGGGAGCCGCGGCCGGCGGCGCGGCGGGCGGAACGCCCGGGATCGGCCGGATGTCGATCCCCTGATGGGCATAGGCCATGATCTGATGCCACGTCATCGCCGGCAGCGAGCCGCCCGTCATGCGTCGCGTCGGGCTGTAGTCGTCGTTGCCGAACCAGACCCCGGCGACATAGTTGCCGGTGAAGCCGATGAACCACGCGTCGCGATAGGCGTTGGTGGTTCCGGTCTTTCCGCCCGCCTTGATGCCGTCGAGCATGGCGCGGCGGCCGGTGCCTTCCTCGACGACCTTGCTCATCATCAGATTCATCTGCTCGGCGACCTGCGGCTTGAGCACCTGCGCGCCCTTGGCGCCGTCGCGGTCGAACCGCCACACCAGGTCGCCGGACGCCGTGCGCACCTCGAGCAGGGCATGGGGCGTGACCGCCTTGCCGCCGGCCGGGAACACGGCATAGCCGGCGGTCATGTCCAGCACCGTGACTTCGGCGGCACCGATCGGCAGCGACGAGGAATCGGGAAGCGGCGTGCGCAGGCCCATATCGCGCGCGGTCTTGATGATCTTGGCGCGGCCCGCC
>Ga0164243_10009244_pt1 | contig 14380 bp, 10 predicted proteins | sample OricompcompostOP_FD_108781 | JGI IMG/M metagenome (GOLD analysis project Ga0164243, IMG submission 108781) | Organic Plus compost microbial communities from Emeryville, California, USA - Original compost - Organic plus compost (OP) | ecosystem: Engineered > Solid waste > Mixed feedstock >... | reverse complement strand
TCGGGAACGACTTGAACGGCACCCAGAAGAACGGCAACTCGGTGATCTGGTTCCAGTCCATGAAATCCGGGATGCCAGGGGTCGACTGGATCTTCGTGTTCGCGACGCTCGAGGCTTCGAGCTTGAGGAACGCCGCCATGCAGTATCCGCCAAGGCCGAAGAACACGCCCTGCCCGAGGCTTAGGATGCCGGTGTAGCCCCAGCACAACACCAGCCCGACCGCGACGAAGGCATAGGTGAGATATTTTCCAACAAGATTGAGACGGAACGCATCGAGCGTGAGCGGCAGGACCACCAGGATGATGAGCGCAACAAGCGCAAACCCGATGAGTTCAAGGTTCTTGTTCTTGGATATCGATTCCGACATCGGCGTTATCTCCTCACCTTGAGGACAAACAGACCCTGCGGCCGCAGCATCAGCAGGCCGATGACGATCAACAGGGTTGTGACTTTCGCCATCGAGCCCGACAGGAAGAATTCCAGCGTCGACTGCGACTGGCTGATCGTGAAGGCGGACGCGATGGTGCCGAGCAGGCTCTGCGCGCCGCCGAAGACCACCACAAGGAACGTATCCACGATATAGAGCTGGCCGGCGGTCGGGCCGGTCGAGCCGATCATGGTGAAGGCCGATCCGGCGATGCCGGCAATGCCGCAGCCCAGTCCGAACGTCATGCGGTCGACGCGACGCGTATCGATGCCGACCGCGCCCGCCATCGCGCGATTGGCGACAACGGCCCGCACCTGCAGGCCCCAGCGCGACCGGTACAGCAGAAGCGCCACGACGGCGGTGATGATGATCGTCAATCCCATGACGAAAAGTCCGTTGATCTGGACTTCGATCAGGTCCGTGACCTGCAACGATCCCATCATCCAGTCCGGCAACTGCACGCCCACTTCCCGCGGGCCGAAAATCGAACGGAACGCCTGCTGCATGATGAGGCTCAAGCCCCAGGTCGCCAGCAGCGTGTCGAGGGGTCGCGCGTAGAGCCATCTGATCAGCGTCCACTCGACCAGCAGCCCCAGCGCACCGGAGACGATGAATGCGACAGCCATGGCGACGAAGAAGTAGCCCGCGTATCCGTTCGGCCAATAAGTCTGGAACAGATGGGAGGTGAGGAAGGTCATGTAGGCACCGAGGATCATGAACTCCCCGTGCGCCATGTTGATCACGCCCATCTGGCCAAAGATGATGGCCAGCCCAAGCGCCATCAACACGAACACCGAGAACAGAATCAGGCCGGCAAAAGCCTGCATCGCGAAAATCGAGCCAAGTTCGCCAAACGAATAGCCCATCAACGTCGCTCCACTGTCAGTGGCTTTCCGGGAAATACGAGCCGCACGGCATCGGGAAACCGCCGCCCCGCGCGAGGACCGTCGCGGGGCGGCGTCCGCTTATTGGTAGCCCTTCGGGAACGGATTGGGCTCCATCAGGTCAGCCGTTTCGTAGATGACGTCATACTGGCCGTCGGCGCGGGCGCGGCCGACGCGCGTCTTGCTCCAGAGATGGTGGTTCGGATGAATGCGCACGTAGCCTTCGGGCGCACCCTTGAACTCGACCTCCGGCGAGGCCGCAGCGACCTTGTCGATATCGAACGAACCGGCCTTCTCGACCGTAAGCTTCCAGAGCCACGGGCCGAGATAGGCGGCCTGCGTCACGTCGCCGATGACGGTCTTGGGGCCCCACATTTTGTGGAACGCCTCGACGAACGCCTTGTTGTTCGGATTGTCGAGCGACTGGAAGTACTTCATGCAGGCATAGGCGCCGACGATGTTCTCGCCGCCGATGCCGTCGATCTCGTCCTCGGTCACCGAGATCGTCATGAGAGTCTGTTTCTTGAGGTCGATGCCCGCCGCCTTGAGCTGCTTGTAGAAGGCGACGTTCGAACCGCCGACAATGATCGCATAGATCACGTCCGGCTTGGTCAGCTTGATCTTGTTGATCACCGAGTTGAACTGGGTGTGGCCGAGCGGGAAGTACTCTTCGCCGACGACTTTCGTGCCCTTCATGAAGTTTTCGATGTGCTTGCGGGCGATCTTGTTCGACGTGCGCGGCCAGATGTAGTCGGAGCCGAGCAGATAGAACGTCTTGGCGCCCTTCTCCTTGGTCACCCAGTCGAGGCCGGCGATAATCTGCTGGGTCGCTTCCTGGCCGGTGTAGATGACGTTCTTGGACTGCTCGAGACCTTCGTAGAAGGTCGGGTAGTACAACATGCCATTGTACTGTTCGAACACCGGCAGCACCGCCTTGCGCGAGGCCGAGGTCCAGCAGCCCATGACGGCGGCGCACTTGTCGTTGACGAGAAGCTTCTTTGCCTTCTCGGCGAAGGTCGGCCAGTCGCTGGCGCCGTCCTCCTGGATAAATTTGATCTTGCGTCCGAGCACGCCGCCACCGGCATTGATCTGGTCGATCGCCAGCTTCTCGGCCTGCACCGAACCGGTTTCCGAGATCGCCATCGTTCCCGTGACCGAGTGCAAGATGCCGACGGTGACGTCGCTATCGGTGACCGCGAGACCGGTCGTATTCACCTGGGCTGTGGGAAACTGCTGGGCGCGGGCGAGAGAAGGTAGAAAAGCGGCGGCCGATGCCGCAGCAGTACCCAGCAACAATTTCCTCCGGAACGGAGATTCGAGGCCGGGAGGCCGTTTATCCGATGACATATGAAGCCTCTATTCTGGTTTTGGTTCAGTTCCCGCGGAGATTATCGAGCGCTCTCCGTGGTATGAGGCTCGGTGGAATTTCTGCACTGCAACATACGTCATTTGACGTATATCCCTACGCGCTTTACCCCACCAAACTCTGGCAATGGGAAGGTTTTGGCCTAGGGGGCTGGGGCGCGCGGCGGCATGATCCAATGCACTTTTTTGCGGCGCACACTGCCCGGTATTTGGCCGCGCGATCGGGAGAACCTCCTCCTAGAATCCGTTTCAAAGGTGCAAAGCCGCTGCGGCGTTGCGCATTCGCGGCTTCGGGGCGAAACCGACGCGAAGGAGGCGGACAGATCGGGACGTAACCAGGTTCGCTGACGATGACCGCGCAACAGAGAATCGTTCGCGTACGGCGCAACTACAACCGCTGGGTCGCCAACGAAACGCTTGAAGACTACGCGCTGCGCTTCACCGCAAAGAAAGCGCGCAAGTGGTCGAGTTTTCGCGTCGCCAACACCGCCATCGGGGCGATTTCGTTTCTGGCGCTCGAGGCGATCGGCGGTTCGCTCACGATCAACTACGGCTTTGCCAACGCCACCGCCGCCATTCTCGCGGTCAGCGCGATCATTTTTCTGACCGGCCTGCCGATCGCCTATTACGCCGCGCGGTATGGCGTCGATATCGACCTACTCACGCGCGGCGCCGGCTTCGGCTACATCGGCTCGACCATCACGTCGCTGATTTATGCGTCGTTCACGTTTCTCTTCTTCGCCATCGAGGCCGCGATCATGTCGCTGGCGCTCGAAATGTGCTTCGGCCTGCCGCTATTCGCCGGCTATGTCGTTAGTTCTCTCGTCGTCATTCCGCTGGTCACGCACGGCATCACCTTCATCAGCCGCTTCCAGTTGTGGACACAGCCGATCTGGGCCGTGCTTCACCTGCTGCCCTTCGCGTTCATCGCCGCGGCCGACACCGGCATTTTCTCCGAGTGGCGCCATTTTCGCGGCATTGGCGAGACCGGCTCCGAGGGCTTCAGCTTTCTGCTGTTCGGCGCCGCCGCGACGGTCGCGTTCTCGCTGATTGCCCAGATCGGCGAGCAGGTCGACTTCCTGCGCTTTCTGCCGCCGCGCACCGAACGCAACGCCGCATGGTGGTTTACGTGCCTGACCGTGGCGGGTCCCGGCTGGATCATTCCCGGCGTCATCAAGCTGCTGGCCGGCTCGTTCCTGGCCTTCGTCGCGGTGAAACATCTGGTGCCGCCGGACAAGGCGGCCGAGCCGACGCAGATGTATCTCACCGCGTTCCACTACATGTTTTCGTCGCCCGCGCTGGCGCTCGCTTTCACCGGCGCGTTCGTGATCGTGTCGCAGATCAAGATCAACGTCACGAACGCCTATGCCGGCTCGATCGCGTGGTCGAACTTCTTCTCGCGCCTCACCCACAGCCATCCCGGCCGCGTCGTGTGGCTCGTGTTCAACGTCACGATCGCCCTGCTGCTGATGGAGCTCGGCATCTACAAGGTTCTCGAGCGCGCGCTGGGTCTTTACTCCATCGTCGCCGTGGCCTGGGTCGGTGCGCTTGTCGCCGATCTGGTCATCAACAAGCCGCTGGGCCTCAGTCCGCCGTTCATCGAATTCAAGCGCGCGCATCTCTATGACATCAATCCCGTCGGCGTCGGCTCGATGCTGCTTGCCGCCGTGGTCGGGATTGCGGCGTTCTCGGGCCTGTTCGGCATCGAGATGCAGTCGCTCGCGGCGTTCATCGCGCTTGCGGTCGCATTCATCTCGGCGCCGACCATCGCGTTTGTCACCGGGGGCAAATATTATTTTGCGCGCAAGCCGAACCAGAACTGGGCCGGAAAACTCTCGGTTCGCTGCGCGATCTGCGAGCATGAGTTCGAGACCGAGGACATGGCGCATTGCCCGGCCTATTCGGGGCCGATCTGCTCGCTGTGCTGCTCGCTGGAAACGCGCTGCCGCGATATCTGCAAGCCGGACGCGCGAATTTCATATCAGCTGCGCGGCATCATGACGAAGGCCGTGCCCAAGCGCATTCTCGACATCATCGACACCGACGTCGGGCACTATCTGGGCGTCCTCCTGCTTTTCGGCGGCGTCATCGGTTCGGTCCTGTCGCTCGTCTATTTCCAGGTTTCGTTCGAGTCCGACATCGACCGCCAGGCGCTGCGCTCGGCGCTGTGGACCGTGTTTTTCGTGCTGTCGATCATATTCGGCGTGGTGGCATGGCTGTTCGTCCTCGCCCAGCAGAGCCGGCATGTGGCCGAAGAGGAATCGCGCCGCCAGACCGAACTGCTGATGAATGAAATCGAGGCCCATCAGCGCACCGACGCGCTGCTGCAGGAAGCAAAGGAAAAGGCCGAGGCCGCCAGCAAGGCGAAGAGCCGCTACGTCGTCGGCCTGAGCCACGAACTGCGAAACCCGCTCAACGCCATCCTGGGTTATTCCCTGATCCTCGACCGCGACGCCACCATTCCGCCGCGCCGCAAGGACGCGATCGCGGTGGTCCGGCGCAGCGCTGAACATCTTTCCGGATTGATCGAAGGCTTGCTCGACATCTCGAAAATCGAGGCCGGACGGTTTCATCTCGACCGGCAGGAAGTGCACATCCATGATTTTCTCGCGCAGATCGTGGACATGTTCCGTCTGCAGGCGGCGAACAAAGGCATCGAATTCAAATGTTCGCTTCCGGCAAACCTGCCGACCGTGGTTTACACCGATGAAAATCGTCTTCGCCAGATTCTGATCAATCTCCTTTCCAACGCGATCAAGTTCACCGATGCGGGACGCGTGTCGCTGACGGTGAGCTACCGCAATCAGGTCGCGAAAATAATCGTGGAGGACACCGGCATCGGCATTCATCCGGACGATGCCGATCGGATATTCCGTCCGTTCGAGCGGGCGCGCATTCAGCCGGCGCGTCCGACGCTGGGAACGGGCCTTGGACTCACAATCACAAAAATGCTGGTCGAAACGATGGGTGGGGAGATCACCCTGAAAAGCATGCCGAATATCGGCAGTTCATTCGGCGTCAGGCTGCTTTTGTCCGAGGTCGCCCGCCCGCGCACCGCGCCGGCGTCGGAAACCCTGGTGCGGGCCTATACCGGGCCGCGGCAAAGCATCCTGATCGTCGACGACGAGCAGATCCAGCGCGACCTTGTGCGCGAGTTGCTCGAGCCGCTCGGCTTCGACGTCCACACCGCTGCAAGCGGCAGCGAATGTCTCGCGCTTGCCCAGCAGCACAAGTTCAACCTTATCTTTCTCGACGTGTCGATGCCGGAAATGGACGGGTGGCAGGTGGCGGATGCGCTGCGCAAGACATTGTCGGCCCGCCCGGCGATCGTCATGCTCACCGCACTGACGGAGACCAAGCCGGCGGATACGGGGGCGGAGCGGGTTTACGACGATTATCTCATCAAGCCGGTCAATCTGCGCCAGATGCTGGAGCGGCTGCATGCGCTGCTCAATATCGACTGGACCTATGACGAGCGCATGGCGCCAGCGCCGCTTCCGGTTACGGCGCCTTCCCTTGTCGCGCCGGCGCGGGCCGATATCGCCGAACTTCGGCGGCTGGGGGAAATCGGCCACATCCGCGGCATTCAGGACAAGCTGAGCGAGATCACCGACCGCTCGCCGGATCACGACAGATTTGCACAGCATCTGCGCGGCTTTGTCGATCGCTTCGACCTGAAAGGCTACATCCTCGCCCTCAATTCCATCGAGGGAGGCCATGGCTAACACCAAGCCCCCCGACATCGTGCTGGTGATCGACGATTCGCCCGATGCGCTGAAAATGTTGACCGATGCGCTCAGCGACGCCGGCATGACCGTTCTCGTGGCGATCGAGGGCGAACAGGCGCTCGCGATGATCGAACGCATCACGCCGGATATCGTCCTTCTCGACGCGGTGATGCCCGGCATGGACGGCTTCGAGACCTGCCGGCGGCTCAAGGCCAACAAGGCGCTGATGCACGTCCCGGTGATCTTCATGACAGGCTTGAGCGAGACCGAAGACGTCGTCAAAGGTCTCACCGCCGGCGGCGTCGACTATGTCACCAAGCCGATCATTCCCGACGAACTGATCGCGCGCATCAAGGTGCATCTGGGAAACGCCCGGGCCGCTCACGGCGCACGGACCGCGCTCGACACGCTCGGACGTTATCTGCTTGCGGCGAACACCGCGGGCGAAATCCTGTGGTCGACCCCGCAGGCAGCGCGCCTGATGGCTCGCGCATTCGCGCACGCCGGCACGCCGCACTTCCGCCTACCGGCGGAAGTGCAGGAGTGGTTGCAACAGTTGCGCGGCCGCGCCGGCCTGCCGGCGGCAGGCTCCATTTCATTGAAATCGACGCTCGCGGCGACCCGGATCGAGGTGTCCCATGTCGGCCAGATCGGGCCTGACGAGATGCTGCTGCGCCTTCTGGAGGGCAACCCAAGCGACGAACGCGACACGTTGAAACTGAAGCTCACGCTGACCCAGCGCGAAGCGGAGGTTCTGCTCTGGATCGCGCGCGGCAAGTCAAACCGCGACATCGCCGAAATTCTGATGCTCAGCCCGCGAACCGTGAACAAGCATCTCGAGCAGATTTACGCGAAACTGGGCGTCGAGAACCGCACATCCGCCGCCGCGCTCGCCATGCGCACACTGGGCGATCGGTAGTTCTTCGCGCGACGCCGGCCGCCCTCCTCTGCGCATGCGGCGAGAGAAAGCGTGCCGTCCTCCCGGCTAGTCCATGCGCTCGAACAGAATGTCCTGCGCACCCTGCCACAATGTCAGCTTGCCGAGCGCGACAAGATTTTCCCTGCCCTGCGTGATCGTCAGAAAATGGTTGCCGGCGAGTTGGCCGACTTTGCTCGCAAAGCGCACGCCGCCATAGGCGAGAAGAATTTCGGTTTCGCTGATGCCGCCCGGATAGAGGATGATATCGCCCGGCGCCGGAAAGCTGGTGTGATTTTCGTAGCCGAGCCCCATGTCGTAGTCGCCCAGCGGGATCCAGCAACCCTCGCCGCTCCATCGCACGTGGATGATGCGCTCCTTGTAGGGCAACAGGCTCGCGAACCGGACGCAGGTCTTCGGCGCGAGTTCCTCTTCCATGCGGGCTTCGAACGTGTAGGGTCCTGCGGTGATCTTCAGACGTGTCATTCGTTCAGGCTCGCTTGAGAAAAAATACTGGAAATCAACGTGCATAATCGCGGCTGCGGCGGCAAGGACGTCACGCTGTCCGCCGCATGCGAACGCACAGCTATCCCGGCCGGGTCGCCTTCATCAAGTAGGCTTTCAGATCGAAGCTCAGATCCGCCGCCTGTTGCGGCGTCAGCCCCGCCGGCGTCGCCATCAACCGGCGCCCGAACATGTTGTCGCCGGGTTTGTTGACGGACTCGATGCCGACGAACCTACCCTCGCTGAAGCAAAAGGCCGAAAATTCCCGCGCCGCCGGGTCTCCGCGCAGAACGCGCTGGTCCGCCCCGGACGTGATCCCGACCATCTGGAGCTTGAGGTCGCCCTGATCGCTCCAGAACCACGGAACGCTCGCGTAGTCGGCCGGCTTGCCGACAATCTTTGAGGCGACGCACTTGGCCTGATCGATCGCGTTCTGCACGGATTCCAGCCGGATCGGCCGCGGCCAAAATCGGCATGGGAATATGGCGCAGTCGCCGATTGCGGAAATCGCCGGATCCGACGTCGTCATTTTCGCATCGACGACAATCCCGTCGTCGACCTTTAGGCCGGCGGCCGCCGCGATTTCCTTGTTCGGCACCACGCCGATGCCGACCATTACAGCGTCGGCCTTGAAGTGCCGGCCGTCGACCGTCGCCACCTCTGTCACCTTGCCGGCCGCACCGGTAATTCCGGAAACGGCGGCGTTGGTGATGAGCGCCGTTCCCCAGGCGACATGGGCGGCTGCAAAAAACTCGGAGATTTCCGGCGAAACCGCGCGGCCCATGACGCGCGGCGCCGCTTCGAGCACCGTCACCTGCTTGCCGAGCTTTCGCATGACCGCGGCAGTTTCAAGCCCGATAAAGCCCGCACCGATGACGACCATGTCCTCGATCGAGTCGAGCCGCGCCTGGAGCGCATCGGCATCGGCCAGCGTGCGCATATAAAGGATGCCGTCGAGTCCCGTCCCCATCGGCAGCAAACGGTTGCGCGCCCCGACAGCGAGCACGAGATGATCGTAGCCGAGCCGCGCGCCCGATTTCAGCGCCACTGTCCTCGCGTGGCGGTCGATCTCCACAGCCGCGTCGTCGAACAGCGTCTCGATGCGGTGATCGGCGTAAAATTTCTCCGGCCGGAACTGCAGGCTTTGCCGGCTCTTGTCTCCCAGCAGATAGGATTTCGAAAGCGGCGGACGCTCGTATGGCAGCACCGCCTCGTCGCCGACGAGGGTGATCTCTCCGTCGAAACCATGGTCCCTGAGAGAGACCGCGGTCTGAACTCCGCCCTGGCCGGCGCCGAGAATGACAATCCTTGCGATACTCACATTCGCTCCGCGCGTTAGTTCGTCAGCCCTGCGAGTTCCAGCCGTGGAACGGAAGGTTTCCGCAGCGGAACTCATGCGGGGAAGGCTTTACATGACCCGGCACGAGGATGACCACCACATAATCCGCAACCGCATGATATCTCGCCGGCATGCCGGGCCGCCTCCGCCGGATCGAACTTATTATCCCTTTGATGCCGAATGCGAATAAAGGCATGATGGAAAAAAATTCGGAGGAAACCGATGAAATTCGGCCTTTTCGGCGGTGCGAAGTCGGCTGGCGAGGGCGCGGTGGGTGACAGCCTCGGCTACCGCGATTTCATCGATTACGTCTTGCTGGCCGAAGCGCTCGGCTATGAAAGCGTCTTTGTCGTCGAACACCATTTCACCGGTGCCGGTCAGGTCTCGTCTTCTCTCAACCTGCTCACGTATCTTGCGGCCCGCACGCGGGACATCCGTCTCGGCACTGCCGTCGTCGTGTTGCCGTGGCACAATCCGGCATTGCTCGCGGAGCAGGTTGCAACGCTCGATCTTCTGTCGGACGGCCGCTTCGACTTTGGCGTCGGCAAGGGATACAGGGACACCGAGTTCGACAGCTTCTGCATTCCGATGGCGGAAGCAGCCGAGCGCTTCGAAGAGACGATGGCTTTTCTGCGCAAGGCGTGGATGGCGCCGGAGCGCTTCTCGCACGAAGGCAAGTACTGGAAATACAATAATATTGTCATTGAGCCGCGCCCGACCCAGCAGCCGCATCCGCCGCTCTGGATTGGCGCCGGCAGTTTCGACGGCATCAGGCGCGCCGGTGAAAACGGATACAACCTGCTGCTCGACCAGCTTGCGGAAACCGATCTCGTCGGCCAGCGCGTCGCGGTCTATCGCGCCGCCGTCGAATCCAAGGGCCGCAAGGTTGCTCCTCACAGCATCGGCCTCACCCGCGCCCTGCTGCTCGCCACGACCGACGAGGAGCGCCGCAAGGCTTATGAAGTTCGCCACCGTACGTTGAAGACGATCGGCGGGCTCGCGCGCGGTCCCAGCGCCGAGCGCTACAAGAACATCGGCACGCTGGCCGACGCCAACATTGCAAACGACGATGCAGCCTTGATCGGAAAGCCCGACGAAATCGTCGCGAAGCTCAAAGCGCTCGAAGATGTCGGCATCGACTATGTTCTGCTTATCGATCCAACGGGCTCGGAGGAGACGCTGCGTGTCTTTGCCCGCGAAGTAATGCCGGCGTTCAAAAGCAGGCCCGCCTATCACACCGCGCGTTGACCGGCAATCGCGCGTCGCGGAACGCCGATGTCCCGCGACGCCCCGCCCCAGCAGCTTATAGCCCGGCGTGAATCTCGCGCACTGAAAGATTGTTATTGACGGCCCTGACGCCCGGCACGATTTCAGTCGCCACGCGCATCGCGTTCTTTTCAGCTTCGCTCGAAACAACGCCCCAGAGGTCGACGGTGCCACCATGCACGATGACATTCACGAGCGCGGTCTGCGCCCACGGCTGCTCGTCGAGCTTCATGACGACGATATCCCGGATGCTGTCGTCGCTCGCGGCCGCTGCTGCCGCGTCCGGCTTGGGACTGCTCGCCAGCGCCTGCAGCAAATTGGCCCGGCTGACGATGCCTACCAGCTTTCCATTCTCGAGGATCGGAATGCGCTTGATGCGGTGCTTTTCCAGAAGGTCGGCGATGTCGCGCAGCGAGGTATCCGGGCCTGCCGTGATGACGTCGCGCGTCATGACGTCCTTGGCCTGCCGGGCATGTGATTTGGCAAATTCGTTGGCGAGGACCTCGCGCGCCGTCAGCATCTGCAGCCACCAGGCGCGATGACGCTGGGTGCCGGTTTCCGGCCGACGCATCAGGTCGTTCTCGGAGATGATCCCCATGACCGTGCCATCCTCGCGGACCACGGGCACGGCACTGATATGGCGGTCGAGCAGGAGCTGGGCAATGTCCCGCACTCCGGCATCCGGTCCGACCGTAATCACATTTCTGACCATCACATCACGGGCTTTCATATCGAGCCTCCCTCTTGGCGCATGGTTGCCTGAACCCTGACAGAAAGCATCGCCCCTTTTGCCTGCTGTTCCTTGATCCCCGTCAACGGGCCGTTTTGATTTCGTCAAAACTCGAACTTCGGCAATCTTGATTTGAGTCAACGAGATATGGACCGACCGTGCTTTGATGCTGAAAGCTCACGCGGGAGAATAAAAATGAGCAAACATCAAATCCCCGGCACGCCGATCTTCGACGGCGACGCTGCCCAGGAAGGTTATGCACTCAATCGAATGTGCTTTTCATTCAACGATGCCGATAACCGCGCCGCGTTTCTTCGCGACGAAGCCGGCTATTGCAAGAAATACGGCTTGACGCCGAAACAAATCGAGGCGGTCAAACATCGTAACGTGCTCGAACTGATCGAGGCCGGCGGCAACGTCTATTACCTTGCCAAGCTTGCCGGCATCTTCGGCCTCAACGTTCAGGACATCGGCGCCCAGCAGACCGGCATGAGTGTCGATGCCTTCAAGGAAAAATTGCTCGAGGCAGGGAGGTAGTCATGGCAAACATCATTGGTGGAATCGGTACAACTCACGTTCCGGCGATCGGCGGTGCGATTGCCAAAGGCCTGCAGAAGGATCCCTACTGGAGCCCGTTTTTCAACGCCTTCGACAAGGTTCACGAGTGGCTCGATGAAACCAGGCCCGACGTCGCCGTCGTATTTTACAACGACCACGGGCTGAACTTCTTCCTCGACAAGCTGCCGACCTTCGCGGTCGGCGCGGCGCAGGAATACAAGCATGCCGACGAAGGCTGGGGTCTGCCGGTTGTACCGCCCTATCCGGGCGATCCGGCCTTGTCCTGGCATCTGATCGAGTCACTGGTGGCGAACGAATTCGACATCACCATGTGCCAGGAAATGCTGGTCGATCACGCCTTCACGATTCCGATGTCGCTGTTGTGGCCCGGCACGAATGCGCGGCCGGTCAGAACCGTTCCGATTTGCATCAACACCGTGCAGCATCCGCTGCCGTCCGCTGAGCGATGCTTCAAGCTCGGTCAGGCCGTCGGACGTGCACTGAACGCCTACAAGTCAACCGACAAGGTTCTGATTGTCGGCACCGGCGGGCTTTCCCATCAGCTTGACGGCGAGCGGGCAGGCTTCATCAACAAGGAGTTCGACCAGATGTGCATGGACAAGATCGTCCATGATCCGCAAGTCTTGACGGGTCTCTCCTCGCTCGAGATCATCGAGAAGGCCGGCTCGCAAGGCGTCGAATTGTTGAACTGGATCGCCATGCGCGGCGCTTTGACCGGTCATGTCACAAAACTTCATCAAAATTATCACATTCCGATTTCCAACACGGCATCGGCGGTGCTCCTGCTGGAAAACAACACCAGCGCCGTGCCTTTGCGCAAGGCAAGCTAGAGCATGATGCCGACACGTCGGAACCCGGTTCTCGAAAAAACTCATGCTTGAACGAAGAAACTAGTCCGCGTTGCAATCCGGCGGCCGTCCGTGCACTGATAACGGACGGCCGCTTTTTTATTCGTGATATCGTCGAGGTTGCACGTGAGCACTTATCGGCTCGACAAGCTCTTCGCTCCGGCTTCCATCGCTGTGATAGGTGCGAGCCCTCGTGAAACCTCGCTTGGCCGCTTTGTCTTGCGCAATCTGCGCGACGGGGGCTATCGCGGGCCGCTCAGCCTGATCAATCCGAAATACCGCGAGATTGAAGGCCTCGCGACGGTTTCCTCCGTCGAGGCCCTCGCGCAGGCGCCGGACCTCGTCGTCATTACCGCGCCCGCCGGCCAGGTCCCGGAGATCATCGCGGCCTGTGGCGCGAAAGGCTGCGCCGCCGCCATCATCCTGTCAGCCGGACTCGGCCACGGCGCCGGCTCCTTGTCGGAGGCCACAGCGCAAGTCGCCCGCCGCTTCGGCATCCGGCTGGTGGGGCCGAACTGCCTCGGCGTTCTCGTTCCTCCGATCAGCCTCAATGCGAGCTTTGCCGCGCGCATGCCGCCGGCGGGCGACCTCGCGCTGATCTCCCAGTCGGGCGCGATCGCCGCCGGGCTTGTCGAGTGGGGCGCACACCAGGGTGTCGGCTTTTCCGGGATCGTATCGCTTGGCGACCAGATCGATGTCGATTTCGGTGACCTGCTCGACCATTTCGCGCTCGACTACAAGACACGGGCAATCCTGATGTATGTCGAGTCGATCAACGATGCGCGCAAGTTCATGTCCGCGGCCCGCGCCGCATCGCGTATCAAGCCTGTTGTCGTCATCAAGTCAGGCCGCCACGCGCAAGGAGCCAAGGCGGCAGCGACCCATACGGGTGCGCTCGCAGGCTCCGACGCGGTGTATGACGCTGCGTTCCGCCGGGCCGGGCTTCTGCGCGTGTTCGATCTCGATGAACTGTTCGCTGCGGCCGAAGTGCTTGGCCGGATCAAGCCGTTTTCCGGAAATCGACTGGCGCTGCTTACCAACGGCGGCGGCATCGGCGTACTCGCCGTCGACCGCCTGATCGATCTTGGCGGCGCCCTGGCGACAATCTCGCCTGAGGTGCTGAATCGGCTTGACGCGAAACTCCCGGCGATCTGGTCCCATGCCAACCCGGCCGATATCGCCGGCGATGCGCCGCCCGAGCGCTACGAATGCGCGTTGGCCGAATTGCTCGCCGACTCCGCCAACGATGCCGTGCTGGTGATGAACGTGCCGACCGCGCTGGCCTCGCCGAAGGATGCGGCCAAGGTCGTGAGCGAGACCGTCGTGTGCCATCGCCGCGACAGGTTCAACCCCAAGCCCGTGATGGCGGTATGGGTCGGCGCCGAACCGGACATCAACGCTATTTTCGACGCGGCGAATATTCCCCACTACGCCACCGAGGCCGATGCCGTCGCAGGCTTCATGCATATGGTGCGTTATCGCGAGGCGATCGAGACGCTGATGCAGACGCCGCCCGACGTGTTGGCCGGGTTCGCGCCGGACACCGCGAAGGCACGCCAGATCGTGGAAGCCGCGATTGCCGAGGACAGAGCCTGGCTCAATCCGGTGGAAATTACGGGCCTGCTCGACGCCTATCGTATTCCCATCGTTCCCGCGATCCTGGCGCGGGATGCAGACGAGGCGGTCCGCGCCGCCGCGCCCTTCCTGAAGGACGGCACGCCGGTGGTCGCCAAGATTCTGTCGCGGGATATCGTTCACAAATCGGAAGTCGGCGGCGTGAGGCTCAACCTCGGA
>Ga0164243_10009243_pt1 | contig 14381 bp, 15 predicted proteins | sample OricompcompostOP_FD_108781 | JGI IMG/M metagenome (GOLD analysis project Ga0164243, IMG submission 108781) | Organic Plus compost microbial communities from Emeryville, California, USA - Original compost - Organic plus compost (OP) | ecosystem: Engineered > Solid waste > Mixed feedstock >... | reverse complement strand
CCGCGCCCGCTTGTTAGACATCGGAACCCGAGGCCGCGCAGCAGGACGGCGTCCTCCAGTGTCGCTCACCTTGGTTAACGGGGCCTCAACGCGGGGAGGTTGGGAAATACATGACCGGGCGAAGAAAGCCTCTTGTTGTCATCACCCGAAAGCTTCCGGACCAGGTCGAAACGCGCATGCGCGAGTTGTTCGACGCCCGGCTCAACGTCGATGACCGTCCGCTCACGCAGCCGGAGCTTGTCGCCGCCGTCAAGGAGGCGGATGTCCTGGTGCCCACGATCACCGACCACATCGACGCGGCGCTTCTCGCTCAGGCCGGGGAGCGCCTGAAGCTCATCGCCAATTACGGCAACGGCGTCGAGCATATCGACGTGACCACGGCCGCCGAGCGGGGTATCACGGTCACCAACACTCCGAACGTCCTCAACGAGGACACGGCCGACATGACCATGGCGCTGATGCTGGCGGTGCCGCGGCGGCTGGTGGAGGGCGCGGAGCTGCTGAAGCCGGACGGGAAATGGGCGGGCTGGTCGCCCACCTGGATGCTCGGCCGGCGCATCTGGGGCAAGAGGCTCGGCATTGTCGGCATGGGCCGGATCGGCACGGCGGTGGCGCGCCGCGCGAAAGCGTTCGGGCTTTCCATCCACTATCACAATCGCCGCCGCGTGGCGCCGATGATCGAGGACGAGTTGGAGGCGACCTATTGGGACAGCCTCGACCAGATGCTCGCCCGCATGGACATCATTTCCGTCAACTGTCCCTCGACTCCGGCGACGTTCCATCTCCTCTCGGCGCGGCGGCTCGCCCTCATGCAGCCTACCGCCTACATCGTCAACACGGCGCGGGGCGACATCGTCGACGAGGATGCGCTGATCCACATGATCGAGGAAGGGAAGCTGGCCGGCGCCGGCCTCGACGTCTTCGAGCACGAGCCGTCGGTGAACAGGAAGCTGCTGAAGCTCGCCGCCAAAGGCAAGGTCGTCCTCCTCCCGCATATGGGATCGGCCACGATCGAAGGCCGCATCGACATGGGCGAGAAGGTGATCATCAACATCCGCACCTTCTTCGACGGCCATCGTCCACCCGACCGCGTGCTGCCGAAAAGGGCGTAGAGCCTTTCAGGGCTCTAGCTACTTGCCGCCTGCACCGTAGCGGATTGTCTCGAAGCGGGCGGCAAGCGCGTCATAGAGCAGGAGCCGGCCGACAAGCGGCTCGCCAATACCGGTGATCAGCTTTATCGCCTCCATCGCCTGCAAGGTGCCCATGACGCCCGTGAGCGCGCCGACAATGCCGGCTTCGGCGCAGGAGGGCACCAGTCCGGGCGGAGGCGCTTCGGGAAAGAGGTCGCGATAGGAAGGGAACGGCTTGCCGTCCGCTCCACGCTCATAGGGCTTCAGCACGGTGAGGGAGCCGTCGAAGCGGCCAACCGCTGCCGTGATCAACGGCACTTTCCGTTCCGCGCAGGCATCGGCAAGCACATAGCGCGCCTCGAAGTTGTCGGAGCCGTCTATCACCATGTGATAGCGGGCGATCAGCGGCCCCGCATTGCCGGCGTCAAGCCGAAGCACGTGAGGCTCGACGGTGACATTGGAGTTGAGCCTGGCGATTGTCGTCTCGGCGCTCTTCACCTTGAGCGTGCCCACGGCCTCGGTGGTGTGGATCACCTGCCGCTGGAGGTTCGAAAGCGACACGCGATCGTCATCCACGATGCCGAGCGTTCCGACCCCAGCGGCCGCCAGATATTGCAGCACGGGGGCGCCGAGCCCGCCCGCGCCAAGCACCAGGACCCGCGCGCGCTTCAGCTTCTGCTGGCCTGCGCCGCCGATCTCCGGCAGCACGATATGGCGCGCATAGCGTTCCAGCTCTTCATCGGAAAGGACATTCTCGTTCATGAGCGGACCATACTTTCCCCGGCATCGATTGTCAGGTGCTGCATGAGAAGGCTGGTCTCCTGGCCGACGCTTTCAGCTCGCTCGGATCGTGCCGCCGGAGACCGTCAGGAACTGTGCCCGTCCATCCAGGCTCGAAAACAGGGCCCGCTCGGTACCGGTCATGAAGGCCTGGCAGTTGAGCTCCTCAAGGATGTCGAAAAGCGCAGCACGGCGATCGGCGTCGAAATGGGCCGAAATCTCGTCCAGGAGCAGGACGGGTGCCATGCCGGTGAGCTCGGCGGTAAGCCGCGCATGGGCGAGCACGAGACCGACAAGAAGCGCCTTCTGCTCTCCCGTGGAACAGCTCTCCGCCGGCATGTTCTTCGGTGCATGACGCACCAGGAGCTCGCTGCGGTGCGGTCCCTCGAGAGCCCGGCCAGCTGCCCTGTCACGCGGGCGCTCCGTGCGCAGGCGCATGCGGAATTCCTCCTCCGCGTCCACTGCAGGCATCTTTCCCAGGGCTTCATCGATTCCGCCCTCGAGCGCCAGAAGCGCCTTTGGAAACGCTCCTTCCGCCGGCAGGCGCTCGATCATCGCGGTCAGCAGCCGCAGCATCTCCGCCCGTGCGGCGGCGATCGCCACGCCGGTCTCGGCCATCTGCCTCTCGATCGCATCGAACCAGCCGTCGTCCCGCACATCATCCGCGAAGAGCTTATTGCGAGAGCGCATTGCCTTCTCATAATCGAGGGCGCGGCGGCCATGAGCGGGGTCGATGGCCAGAACGAGGCGATCGAGAAAGCGCCGCCGGTCAGCCGAAGGCCCCGTGAAGAGCGAATCCATGGCCGGCGACACCCAGATCACCCGCAGCCATTCGAGAAGGGCGTCGGCCGTCCGAGCCGTTTCTCCGTTGATACGCACGCGGCGCGCGGCGTCCGTGCCCTCCGCTCCCGCCGTGCCCGTTCCGATGCGGCAATCGCCATAAGGGCCCTCGATCTGCGCATGCACGGCAAACCCGTCCGCAGCTCCGAGCCGCGTTACCTCCTCCAGCGTTGCGCGCCGGAGGCCCCGCCCCGGCGAGAGGAAGGAAACGGCTTCGAGCAGGTTTGTCTTGCCGGCGCCGTTCTCGCCGGTGAGCACCACCGCACCCGGCTCGAGCGCCAGCGAGAGCGAGGCATAGTTGCGGAAATCGGTAAGGGCGAGCCTAGTGATATGGACCTGAGCCGGTCTCCCGTTCTCGCCCGCTGGCGGGTGCGCGGTCACACCCGCATCGGCATCAGGACGTAGAGCACACGCTCGTCGGACGTGTCCTGGATAAGCGTCGGCGAGCCGGCATCGGCCAGCAGGAACTTCGCCTCGCTGCCCGATAGCTGCGCGGCCACATCGAGCAGATAGCGCGCATTGAAGCCGATCTCGATCGGATCTGAATCATAGCCCGCCGGGATCTCTTCCGTGGCGCTGCCCGAATCCGGATTGTTCACCGTGAGTGTCACCTGGCCATCGGAAATGGACAGCTTCACCGCGCGCCCGCGCTCGGATGAAACGGTGGAGACGCGGTCGACGGCAGCCGAGAAGCTCTGCCGGTCGATCACCAGTTCCTTGTCATTGCCCGTCGGGATGACACGCTGGTAATCCGGGAACGTGCCGTCGATCAGCTTTGAGGTGAGGATTACGCTGCCGATCGTGAAGCGGATCTTGGTGTCCGACAGTTCGATGGTCACGGCCACGTCCGGATCGTCGACCAGCTTCTGCAGCTCGCCCACGGTCTTGCGCGGAATGATAATGCCGGGCATGCCTTCCGAGCCGGCCGGGGCTTCGATCTCGGCACGGGCGAGCCGGTGGCCGTCCGTCGCCACGGCACGCAGCTTCAAGCCGCCATCCGAGTCCAGGGTGTGCAGGAAAATACCGTTCAGGTAGTACCGCGTCTCTTCCGTCGAGATGGCGAACTGCGTCTTCTCGATCAGGCCGCGGAGCGCGACCGAATCCATGCGGAACGTGTGTGAAAATTGCCCTGCCGTGAGCGAAGGGAAGTCAGCCTTCGGCAGGCATTGGAGGCGGAATGTGGAGCGGCCGGAGATGACCGACATCGTCTGGCCGTTCTCCTCCATCTTCAGCATCACTTCCGCGCCCTCGGGAAGCTTGCGCGCGATGTCATAAAGCAGATGGGCCGGCACGGTGGTGGCGCCCGCCTGCTCCACGGAAGCAGCAGCCGCCTCCGTGACCTCGAGGTCCAGGTCCGTTGCCTTCATTTCAAGGCTGGCGCCGTCCGCCGAAAGCAGCACGTTCGACAGGATTGGAATCGTGTTGCGTCGTTCCACCACCCTGTGAACATGGCCAAGGGATTTGAGCAGACTGGAACGTTCAAGAACTACGCGCATAACCTGTGGATCTCGCCTGGATGAAGGGTGGATGGCGCTTCGGTCGAACCCTCCGCAGCCGCCGCCCTACATGCTGGATTGCAGTCAAACTGACAGGAAATTTTGCCGGAACGCAAGCCCGCGGAGAGGCCGAAGCCAAATTCCGCGGGCTTCTTGGGGATAAAGCCTCTTTACGGGCTTTTGAGGAGTCGCACTCCCCCCGCTATGCCTGTTCGCCGATCAGCCTCTTCAGAAGCTCGATCTCCTGTGCGAGCTGCTTGTCGTCACCCGACATTCCCTCGATCTTCCGCACGGCGTGAAGCACCGTGGTGTGATCGCGGCCGCCGAAACGGCGTCCGATTTCGGGAAGCGAGCGCGGTGTCATCACCTTGGCCAGATACATCGCCACCTGCCGCGGCTTGACGATCGAGCGCGTACGCCGATTGGAGAGAAGCTCCGTCTTCGACACATTGTAATGCCGGGCGACGATGCGCTGGATATCCTCTATGCGCACCCTCCGCGGCTCGCCCGAGCGGCACACGGGACCGAGAATCTCGTCGATGCGCTCCAGCGTGATCTGCGGCTCGAACGAGTGACGGAAGACAAGCTGGTTAAAGGCGCCTTCCAACTCGCGCCCGCTGCCCGTCACCACCTGCGCCACGTGCTCCAATACCTCTACCGGGATATTGAGCGACGGGTCTTCGGCGCGCGCCGCCGCGAGCCTCTGCGTCAGCATGGCAAGGCGGAGGTCGTAGTCCGGCGCCGAAATCTCCAGCGAGACGCCGCCATTGAGGCGCGACTTCACGCGGGGCTCCAGCGACTCCAGCTCGGAAACGGGCCGGTCCGCCGCCACGACCACCTGTCGGGCGCTGTCCAGCAGCATGTTGAGCAGGTGGCAGAACTCGTTCTGGATAGACTTGCCCTGCAGGAACTGCATATCGTCGATGATGAGCAGGTCGATATCCCGCAGTTGCTCCTTCAACGTCAGCGCATTGTTGTCGCGAATGGCTGTGGCGAAGCGCCACATGAAATATTCCGCTGTCAGATAGACGACCCGCGATTGGGGCCGCCGCTTGAGCGAGGCTGCCGCAATCGCCTGCAGGAGATGGGTTTTCCCCAATCCGACGGAGGCATGCAGGAACAGCGGGTTGAAGCGCACCGCGTTCGGCGCCTGTTCGGCGACCGTCCGCGCGGCGGCGCAGGCAACGCGGTTCGATGCTCCCTCGATGAAGGAATCAAAGGTATAGCGGCTGTCGAGGGGAGAGCCGAACATGCTCGGACGCTGGCTCTGCTCCGGGCGTGCCGTCGGGGCACCGGCAACGCGTGCGCCGTGGACGACACCGCTCGACAGCGCCGTTTGCGGCTGGTTGGCCACCTTGCGCACCGGCGCGGCCTTCACCTCGGCTTTGGCAGGCAGGCTGCGGGTGGCTGTGCGGACGATGATCTCAACTTTCAGGACCGAGGCATCCTCGGCCTTCCACAATTCACTGATCAGATCGAGATAGTGACCGTTGATCCAGGCGCGCAGGAACGCAGTTGGAACGGAGATGCGGACCACCCCCTTGGAGGCTTCCGCCAGCTTCATCCGCCCGAACCAGCTCGAATAAACCTCCGAGCCCAGCCGGGCCTTCAATTGGGCTCTGACGCGCTCGAAAGCCGCCGAACCCTCATCGGTACTTTCGCATTCCTCGCCATGAGCTGCCGAGTTGCGAAAAGAGAATCCTCCCCCAACTTCCCTCTCAACGCCGCTTTGCATTCCCGTGTCCCTGTAAAAAAATGCTTCTGTTTTTTTCAAACGGGCGTGCTCTGAAATCACCGCATCCTGCCGCCCGTCAACATTCGTGTTGGCTCCGATGCCTTCTATCGCACCTCCGTACCCATAAACCGGTCAGGACTATACACACCCCCCCGCTATGACCGGCTGCATTGATAAACGCAACCGACCCCGACTGCCGGATCAGGACCCCTCCCAAGAGATTCCGGCTCTTTGGTTCGCGCGGACAAACGGACCCGTGCGCGAATTGCTCCGCGCCGCAGATACTGCGCCTTTTCTCTGGTTTTTTTGTGGGCGTTTCACGCCTGCCCTTGCGATGGGCAGACATTAGCGAAACTCGTGCAGAAAGGGCAAGTACCGAGACGAGGGGTTTTTTCCTCAAATGCCCCTGGCAGGGTGGAGAAACTGGACCCCGGAACGGGCGTTGAATGCGTAAGCTGCTTTGATTCCAAATGCTTTTGCCACCTGCTTTCCCGCTTTGCGAATTGGAGAAAAAAAATCAAAAAATCTGCTTGACATCGGCCTGCCGCCCACCTTCCGCAGCATATGGGATTTTGCTGTGGATAACATTGTGTAAGCTTATGATTAAATTATGAAAATCTCTGCAGAGGCTGATCTGGCCCGACCTCAAATATGACACTTTTCCTAAGATCGCTAAACACACGCCGGCAAAATAAACGACAACACCCTCACGCGCACCTGGCGCGCAAGGCAGATTGCGACTCGGCAAAGAAAAACCCGACTGTGGTCCAGCCGGGTGGGCGAAGGCCCGGGAAAGGGCCTTAAGCGTTCAGCGACTTTACGCGTTGAGCGAGTCGCGAAACTTTCCGCGAGGCGGTGTTCTTGTGCAGCACACCTTTGGAGGCGGCGCGCATCAACTCCGGCTGGGCCGCCCGCAGCGCAGCCTCGGCGGCGGACTTGTCGCCGGAGGCGAGCGCCTCCTCGACCTTGCGGATAAAAGTACGGACGCGCGAACGGCGCGCCTTGTTCACCGCCGTGCGGCGGGCGATTTTACGCACCGCCTTCTTGGCCGAAGTGGTGTTGGCCATAAATCCTCTCTCGTTTCAACTCTGGCCGCCAGCTTGCCCTACGGGCAGGAACTTGGCGCAAAAACACAAACGGCAGCCCGGCGGGCCACCTCAGTTGGGCGGCTTATAGTCGAGGCTCCCGCGAACGTCAACGGTTACGGAACTGCGCGGATCGCTTTTCCGTAAAGGCTGCCATGCCTTCCTTCTGGTCATCGAGCGCGAACATGGAGTGGAAGACGCGCCGTTCGAAGCGCAGGCCCTCCGCAAGCGTGGTCTCGTAGGCGCGATTCACCGCTTCCTTCGCCATCATCACCGCGGGCATCGAGAACTCGGCAATCTTGCCCGCCACCTCCAGCACCTCCTCGATGAGTTCGCCGGCAGGCACGACGCGGGCAACGAGGCCGCAACGCTCCGCCTCCTCCGCATCCATCATCCGTCCGGTCAGGCACATCTCCATCGCCTTCGCCTTGCCTATCGAGCGCACCAGGCGTTGCGTGCCGCCCATGCCGGGCATGACTCCCAGGGTGATCTCGGGTTGGCCGAACTTGGCGTTGTCGGCCGCGATGATGAAGTCGCACATCATGGCAAGCTCACAGCCGCCGCCCAGCGCATAGCCCGCCACCGCGGCGATCAAAGGCTTGCGCACGCGCGTCAGCCGTTCCCAACCCGAATAAAGATCGCCCATATAGGCATCGATGAACGTCTTGGGCTGCATCTCCTTGATGTCGGCTCCGGCGGCGAAGGCCCGCTCGGAGCCAGTGATGACAATTGCCCCGACGCGCGGATTCGCATCGAACGCCTCGGCCGCGCCGATCAGCTCCTCCATCATCTTGGAATTGAGCGCATTCAGCGCCTTCGGGCGATTGAGCGTGATGAAGCCCACCCGTCCTCGCGTTTCCACCAGGATCGTCTCATGCGGCATGACCTTCTCCTCTGAACGGCAAAACACCTCCACCTAGCGCTGGCAGGAGGGACAATAGAAAGTGGAGCGGCCGCCCTGCACGATGCGGTTTATCGTGCCGGAGCAGCCTTCCTTCCGGCAAGGCTGGCCTTCCCGGTCGTAAACATTGAAAGTGTGCTGGAAATAGCCGAGCGATCCGTCCGCCCGGACATAATCCTTGAGGGACGAGCCCCCCGCGTCGATGGCATCGGCAATCACCGAGCGGATCGCCTCGGCAAGGCGGCGGCTGTGCCCGGTCGCCCCGCCATTCCCGCCGGCTACGGCCGATGCTGCGCGGCGCGGCGAAAGGCCCGCCCGCCAGAGCGCCTCGCAGACATAGATGTTGCCGAGGCCGGCGATCACCCGCTGGTCCATCAGCGCGGCCTTGAGAGGCGTGCGCCTGCCCGAAAGCAACGATGCGAGCAGATCTCCGTCGAGCTCGTTGCCCGTCGGCTCGACGCCCAGACCGGCGAGCAACGGATGAGCGTAGAGATCCGCCTCCTCGACCAGGAGCATGAAGCCGAAGCGCCGGGGATCGTTGTAGACGATGCGCGCGGGAGTTCCATCCGCCCGCTGCAGGTGGAAAACCACGTGATCGTGTTTCTCGCTTTTCGAGCGGGGATGGTGAAAATCCCCTGGCCGTTCCGTCGCGTGCTCCTTCTCGATGCGGAAGGAACCCGACATGCCGAGGTGGCAGATGAGCACGGCTCCGTCGTCGAGATGAACGAGCAGATATTTCGCGCGCCGGCCGAGAGCGTTTACCTTTCGCCCCGCCACGCGCGCCGAAAAGCCTGCAGGGAACGGGAAGCGAAGATCCTCCCGTCTCTGTTCCACTTCGAGGATGCGGGCACCCTCCATCACCGGCGCGAGTCCGCGCCGGACGGTTTCCACCTCCGGCAGCTCAGGCATGTTCTTCGCGTGCCGGCAGGAAGGATTGGCCGTGGCTGCCCGCAGGCAGCCCCAGATGCGCGGCCACCGTCTCGGCAATGTCGGAGAAGGTCCTTCGCAAGCCCACCGGCCCTTTGGACAGCCCCGGTGCGCGGCCAAGGATGGGAACACGTTCGCGCGTATGATCGGTGCCTTTCCACGTCGGATCGCAGCCATGATCGGCGGTGATGATCAGGAGATCGCCCTTTCCAAGCCGCGCCAGGGCCTCCGGCAACCGGCGATCGAACGCCTCGAGGGCGGCAGCATAGCCCGCGACATCGCGGCGATGTCCGTAGAGCATGTCGAAATCGACGAAATTCGCGAAAACGAGGTCGCCGTCGCGCGCGTCCTCCATCGCTTCGAGCGTCAGGTCGAAGAGCGCCATATTGCCCGCCGCCTTGCGCACCTCGCTCACGCCCCTATGCGCGAAAATATCGCCGATCTTGCCCATGCCGATCACGCGTCCGCCTGCGGCCTCCACCCGGTCGAGCAGCGTGGGCTCGGGAGGCGGCACGGCATAGTCGCGCCGGTTGGCCGTGCGCTCGAAATCCGCCGCGCTTTCGCCGATGAAGGGCCGGGCGATCACGCGGCCGACATTGTATTCGTCCACCAGGCGCCGCGCGGTCTCACAGACCTCGTAGAGCCGCGCCAGGCCGAAGTGCTTTTCATGGGCGGCGATCTGGAACACCGAGTCGGCGGAGGTATAGCAGATCGGCTTTCCCGTCCGCACATGCTCCTCGCCGAGCCGGGCGATGATCTCGGTTCCGGAAGCATGGCAATCGCCGAGGATGCCGGGCAATCGGGCTTCCTCGATCAGCCTGTCTGTCAGCTCTTTCGGGAAGGCGGGAACCGTTTCGGGAAAATACCCCCATTCGAACGGCACCGGCACCCCGGCGATCTCCCAATGGCCCGACGGTGTATCCTTGCCGCTCGAGCGCTCCTCGGCGGCGCCATAAAAACCCTGCGGTTCGAAATCCGGCGCTGGATCACGGCCCGCCGCCAGTGCTGCTGCGGCGCCAAGTCCCAGCGCCTGCAAGTTGGGCAGCCTCAGCGGACCCTGCCGCAACCCCGCCCGATCGGCCCTACCGGCGGCACAGGCCGCCTCGATATGGCCGAAGGTGTTCGAACCTTCATCGCCGAAGCGCGCCGCGTCCGGCGCATGGCCGATGCCGAAGGAGTCGAGAACAAAGAGAAAAGCGCGCGCCATCGATGATCAATCCCGTGCGCTCCAGAGATAGGGGGCTGGAGACGCATTGGCAATCGCGGGAAGCAGGCCTCCTCAGCAGTCGCTGCAGGGGATGAAATCCGACCTGCGCGGGCGCAGGTAATAGTTCTCGCCCATGTCGAGCGTGTCGAAGGCGGCGGTCAGCCCGAGCCGCCGTTTCTGGCTCTCGGACCAGGCGAGCATCGGATGATAAGGCAGTTCGGCCTCGGAATGGACCAGAAAAGCCCCAGGCACGATGAGCGAGGGCGGCACCTGAGGCGTGACGATCGTGCCCGGCGGCTCGCCGCGCCCGTATCCGCCGTTCTCAAGGCGCCGCGACCAGACCACGATCGCCCTCGGCGCCTGTTCGGTGGTAATCTGGATCGCCGTAACCGTGATCGTCGGCTCGCTCCGCTTGTAGGGCTGGAGGATCGCCGAGCCGATCTTCATGATCGCATCCAAATCATCGGTGGTCGTCGTCTCCGCCTGGGTGACCAGGTCCCCCACCTGGCTCGCTATGCGGCTCACCTTCCTGTTTGCATCGATGGCCTGCCAGAATTCAATCGTCAGGAAAAAGAGTACGATCAGCACTGGCACGACGAGAGCGAATTCCACCGCCGCGACGCCCCGTCGGTCGGCGAAGAGCCGCCCCGGGTGGCACGGCTTCATGTGTACCGGCACCATTTTTCAGCTCTCCGGAGCCGACGGATTCGTTCCGCCGAACGGTTCATTCTGCCAGGTTCGCGTCGCGTAGAGGAGCATTTCGCCCTCGTCGTCCGCCAGGTTTCCGTGCAGGATGTTGGTGATGACCGGCCAATGGTAGAAGACGCGGATCACGTTCTTCTCCTGCGGCCCGCCGGGATCGAAGACGAAGGTTGCCGGCGGAAGGCTGCCGTCGAACACCATGGCCGCCTGCTCGAACGTATCGAAGCTCCTCAGGTCAATCCTGATTTCCTGCCGGCATTCCGCCGGAAAAAGCAGTTCCATGCGTTCGCACAGGAAATCGCGCGCAATCTCCTCATTGATGGTCTCGGCCCTGAGCTGCCCCGTGAGGAGCTGCCGGGTGAGATCGTCGACGGCATTGTTCATGAGTTCCTGGGCGGCATAGGCGATGCAGCCTTCCAGAATAGCGAACAGCAGAAGGAAGAAGGGAAAGGCAAGCACCGCGAACTCGATCGCGACGGCGCCGCGCATTTCCGTGAAGAAGCGTCGGACAAGGCGGCGCGCCATGACGCGCGACCTTTTTCCTGCCGTGTTTCGAAGACGGTTCATGCCCCAGCCCCGTTCCTTTACGGCAGAATAGCCGAGGCCCGTTGCATTCCCGTTTTCGGCGTCGATCAAATCCGAGCGTTCGTCTTAACCGGTGCTAAACCGTGACCGGCCCCCGTGGGCCTACTGGCTGCCCATCTCGGCTTCCGAGATGCGCTCCGCCTCCGTCTTGTAGGAACTCTCGCAGAACGGCGTGCAGGAAAGCGTCTGCACGTCCGAGCGGCGATAGACGCGCACGGAATTGGTCGCCTGCCGGGAGACGATGATCTGCTCGTCCACCACCGGCCTTCCGTCCACGTCGAGCACCACGAGGTTCGTCACGCCGAATCCCTTGCCGGTGAGGACGATCGTGGTGGAATCCTGAACGGCGGCGTCGGCGATCTCGGGATTGCCGATCACGACCGTATCGGCCGCGCGCGCAAGCTTGATGATCTTGGCCTGGTTCATCACCACGTTGATGCCTTCCGCACGCGCGGGAAAGGACTGGGCGGCAAAAACGGCCAAGGCCGCCGCGGCCAGAGCGACTCGCCTGACTGAATGAAAGCTGCTTGTCATGGTTATGCCCCACCCCAATCCTCTCCGAAATCTGAACGAAAGTGGTGAAGCAAGGGTTAAAGAGTCAGGCGGGATCCCTTCCAGAGCAGATCCCACGGCGGTGAAAGTTAAATAGAAATTGATATAAATTCTTTTTCAATATTATCTGCCGATTAACCTATTGCACTGGAGCTTTTAGTGAAACCTTTCAGTAATATTGTTTATTAAGACGGCTGAAAGAGCGCCGGGCTATCGTCGCGCCATCCGATCGACACGTGAGAAAAAGTCGGCGGGGTGCTGTTAACGTGGAGCTGAAGGAGTTCTCTCATGTCCAAGCTTTTTGCGCGCTTCCTTAAGAATGAGTCGGGCGCGACCGCTATCGAATACGGCCTCATTGCCGCGCTGATCAGCGTCGCCGTCATTGCCGGCGCCCAGGTCATCGGGCCGCAGCTCGACACGACCTTTAATAATATCGGCACTGCCCTGACGGACGCCAACGAGTAAGCGGCACGCGTCCCTAACCTTCTTAAGTGGGACCGCCTGCCCGGCAGGCGGTCCTTTCGCTCCGCCGGTATCCGCGAGGTCTGCGATCCCACGGACCGGCTGAACAACCTTGTCGTCTGGTGGCCCATGCTTGAAGCAGCGATCTTGGTCATCTTTCCCTTCTGCATGGTGTTCGCCGCCGTCTCCGACCTCGTGTCGATGACGATCGCCAACCGCGTCTCGGTCCTGCTCGTCCTTTCCTTTGCGCTGATTGCGCCACTTGCAGGCATGCCCTGGCCGGTGATCGGGCTGCACATTGCGGCGGGCGCAGCGGTGCTCGCAGTCACCTTCGCGCTTTTCGCCATTGGCGGAATGGGCGGCGGTGATGCCAAGTTGATGGCCGCCACAGCGGTCTGGTTCGGCTTCGACCTGGGTCTCGTCAACTATCTGATGGTTTCCACCCTGATCGGCGGGCTTTTAACCATCGCGCTTCTGGTCTTTCGCAACTCCGCGTTCTCGCCATTGGTCTGCAGCCATACGCTCCTGCGCCATATCGCCGACGAGAAGGCCGGCATTCCTTACGGAATAGCGCTCGGCCTCGGCGGGCTGCTTTCCTATGAGCAGACGCCGCTGATGCAGTGGGCCGTCGCGCACCTTGCCGGCGCCTGATCTCCAGATACGTCAGAAAAGGCCCGCGACGAGGCTTCGTCGCGGGCCTTGTTCTTCTCAGCACTCGCCGCGCCGGATGACGCGATAGTCAGCCGCATCGGCCTCACAGGAATTGCCGAAGGTGCGCATGCGGTTGCCGCGCACGCCGCAGACCGGAGCGTATTCGCGCGTGCAGAACCGCGGCTCGTCGACCGGAGGACGGCCGCCGCCCGATTGCGGCCGGCATTCGCCGGGATGGACGGGCCGGTAGCCTTCCGATTCAGCCATGCAGGGGTTCGGGAACGTCCGCTCGCGCCCGCCCCGAACGGCACACACCGGCCGGTATTCGCGCGTGCAAATGCCCGGCCCACCTGTTTGCGGCGGTGCTGACCGGCATTCTCCCGGATGGACCGGCCGGTAGCCCTCAGATTCAGCGATGCAGGCGTTGGGGAATGTGCGGCGGCGGTCTCCGCGCGCTGCGCAGACGGGCTGGTACTGCTGCGTGCAGATGCGCGGGCCGTCATCCGGCGGCAGGGGACGCGGATAGCCCGGTTGCTCGTCGACGACCACGGCACAGCTCCAAAGGATTGCGCCGGCGAAGATCAGGACGCCGAGCCGTGCAAGATGCTTCAAGAACTTCAAGATGGAACCCTCCTGTTGCGATGCGGGCGGCACCCATCCCCCAATCCCGGCTGCCGCGCTATTGCTTATCTGATTTGGCGCACCAGGTCTCCATCGGGAAAGCAGGTCGGCGCTCTGCCCGCCCGCTCCTGCCAGCGGCCGATCGAGCGGCGCGTCTTGAAGCCGGCCAGACCATCCGCGCCGCCGACATCGTAGCCCTGGCGCTCGAGCGCTCTCTGCATGGCGGCGATGTCCGTGCGGCGCAGGGCGTCGATCTTGCTCCAACTGCCGGCAAAACCCCCGCTTCCATACATGATGCGGTCGCCCGCATGGCCGACAAAAAGAGCGTAAAGGTCGCTCTCGTTATAGTCCTTGAGCCGGTAGAAATTCGGCGTGACGATGAAGGCTGGACCGTATCGGCCGGCCGGCATCATCAGGTAACCCTCCCCGCGCAGTTCATGTTCCGGAAACGGCTTTCCGTTTGCTCGGGAGATGCCCATCCCCGCCCATTCCGCGACCCGCCGCCCCTGGTCCGGCCCTTCGAGCGCGCAGGAAATCTGCTGCGGCACGGATACTTCAAAGCCCCAGTCGCGGCCGCGTACCCAGCCATGGCTTGCCAGGTAATTGGCAATGGAGGCGAGCACATCCGGCACCGAGTTCCAGATGTCGGCGCTCCCGTCGCCGTCGAAGTCGACGGCGTACTTCATGAAGGAAGACGGCATGAACTG
>Ga0164243_10009242_pt1 | contig 14381 bp, 11 predicted proteins | sample OricompcompostOP_FD_108781 | JGI IMG/M metagenome (GOLD analysis project Ga0164243, IMG submission 108781) | Organic Plus compost microbial communities from Emeryville, California, USA - Original compost - Organic plus compost (OP) | ecosystem: Engineered > Solid waste > Mixed feedstock >... | reverse complement strand
TACCCACTCCACCAAATCCTTCGGATAATACGGACTATCCTTAAACGTCGTATCATCCAGCTGCATAATTTTACTGATAGCCCCGGCCTCCCAGCACCAATAGCCTATATAAGCCTGGTCCTTTTTGTGATTATCATACCACGGATCGTTCCTGTGCAGGTCATACCAGGTATCAAGGTATTTTTTCATAGCAACCGTAGCATCTTCCTTACTCATACGGGTTATATCCAATAAGTAACTATACAGTGTCGGATAGATCACTTCATCCGGATTCTTCCCTCCGCCTCTCCGGGCATTGATGATAAACCAAAGGATACCATCCGGCTTCCACTCGGGGTAATCAGAACCCGCATCTGACTGCTCCACGATCTTTGCAATGCCGTTAAACTTATCATCGGGAATTTGCAGCAGGTAGCCCAGCGCCACCATTTCCAACATATCCGCATAAGTGGAATCAGGCTCCCATCCATTCGCAAACCAGTCCGCCGCAGTAATGAAAATATCATAACATTCCTCCAGCGGCTTACCCATGGAATAAGCCACCGTGAACTTCTGCAGGTAGTCAAACGACATAGACCAATCATGGTAGGGCTCCGCTTTCCCCTGCTTCATCAGGTCGGACCTGATCTCCATATCCACCACGATATTATGCTCCTTCAACTGCAGCATTTTCTCAAAATATTTGGCGTTCTTCAACGCTGCCCTTTGACCGGGAGAACGTTCGTCCTCCTTCGCAGTTGAACCGCCGAACAATTTGTTTAAAAAACCCATCTAATGCTATTTTAAAGAATGTAATCAGAACCAGCTGCCAATCGTCTTTCCTAATCCGCCTCCCAGCAATCCGCCGATGGCCCCGCCGAGCAATCCGCCGACCACCGTACCCACACCAGGACAAATGGCCGTTCCTATAATCGCGCCCAGCTCAGCGCCGGCCCATGCGCCGGCAATCGCGCCCGCAGCGCCTCCTACCGCTTCCTTTGTCTTTTCGCCAAAATGCCCCTCTTCCTGGTAGGTGTTATACACGTTCAGCACTTCCAGGCCAACGCCCACTACCACCAACCCCTTGCCGGCCACTTTCCCTACCACCGTCAGCGCCTTTGAGCGGGAAACAGCCTGCGTAACTTTAAACAGACTGTTATTAGCCCCGGTAGCTAATTTACTACTTCTGACAGCCTGGGAAAAATTTGAATTTGCTAAAGCGGTTACCGGCCTGGAATTACGGATGGAAGACCGTACGCCGTTGATCAGGTTACCCGCCCGGCTCGTCTTGATCTCCAGCGCTTCACGCTGGCCACGGGTTTGCTTGTAACCGCGACTATCCTGCGTTTCCGAATGCATCTCGCCATTGGGCATGGTCTTCACCATCTCCCGCTGCAAGGTGCCGGATTCATTGGCACGGGTAAAGGCGTCCCTGTCAGCCGGATTGATTCCCCCGCGGTCAATATGGTTCCTGGTCCAGCGCCTGCTCAGCTCACGCCCGTAGTTATCGGTGTTTTCCAGCGTGGCCGTGTTATATTTTGCATCCGTAATCTTGTAACTGCCTTTCTTTGCATAGGCCCCGTCAATACCGGCCTTCGGATTTTTGTCAATATCAATCAGCGGATGCTCATTGCGAACATCTCTCCACCCCTGTTGCCGGTGGTACACCTGGTCCTTCATCTCTCCATAGTTCCCCCCTCTCCTGTAATCGCGCGGACTGTTCGGCCTCACCAGGCTCAACTTCCCGTTCTCCACGTCGTAGATCATCCCGCGTTGCACATAGTCTATGGCAGCGTCATAACTTCCAAACGCCCACGCGCCCGCGCCAAGGCCCGTAACGCCGTCCAACAGCATATTACCGCCTCCACCTGACGGGGCATTAAAATCTACTTTCACCTTACCACCCTGTTTGCATAACAAACAGGCATCTTCAAATACCAGCTTATAGCCGTTTACCTTTACGCCCTTGTTGCATTTATCCCAATAGATCGGCTGCGGCTGACAACTGCCGCCCGTCACCGAACAGGTGCCCATTGGCATAATGTTCTCACCGGGCACAATATCCATTTCACTGGCGAGGTTCTCGCCGTATATCTTCGTGTTGTTATGATGCGTCACCTTTAACCTGGAAGGAGCGCTTCCTTTATCGCAGGTAAGCCAGCTGTTATCTGGAATGTATTTCTTTGATCCCATGATTCCGGATATTTATGCGGAATGCTCCGCTGCTACATTGAAATGATTTTTAAGCGCCGCCGCCTGCTCCTCCCCAATGCGCTCCAGCACATGCGCAGATGCGACCAGGTACCAGTCGGAAACCTTCGTTTCCAGGTACATTTCCCCGCCTGTCAGCCACCGCCGGCGGTCGTAATGGAATTCCTCTTCCATCAGTACTTCCAGCTCCGCGCTGACGTTATAAACGCCCGTAAGGTCTTTCAGCATCCTGGCAAATTGTTTCCGGTCAAACTGCTGCACATCCAGTTCCCCTTTGTGCGTCAACTGACAATGATACTCCCCAATCCCATATTCCTCCATCCAGTTCGCGGTTAAAGTCAGCGGTAAGTCCACCTGCCCGAAGAAGCCCTTCAGAAGCAACGGCTGCCGGCTTTCCCCCTGCTTGCCACGAAAGTTGTCCTGGAAGAAAAAACGCCAGGCGCTGAACCCGTTCAGCGATTGTATAAACCTCGCCTTATCCCGCAACAGCTCAGTGGTAGCGGCTATCAGCTCCTCAAGCCCTTCCTGCTGCTTCCTGTATTTTTTCCGGAGCGTATTGGCATAAGTACTATCCCATCGTTCACGGATTTCATGCAGGTTGCGGACGTCCTTGAGTTTCCCTGCTTCGTCCAGTAATATTTTCAGGGGAGATTGCAATACTTCCATATCCATCGCCCACTCGTGTATCAAGGCAGCGCCTTCCACTTGTTGCGCCAATAATTCATACTGCCACAAAGTGCCTTCCTCTTCTGCTCCCAGCATGGTCAGGCGCACTACCTTCTGCTGGATGAATTCCAGCAGCCGCCCGCCTACAATCGTCCTGTTGGCGGAAGTGAGGTGATACAAAGCGGAATCGCCCGGTCTGGGTTGATGGATACTTAACATTGGTTGATCTCTATTTCATTAGCCACAAATTCACCCCGCGCGCCTCCGCTGGCGTAGAATTTTTCTGTAGCGGTGATGGATACCTCTTTTGAATCCAGCTTGTAAACACCCGCAGCGGAATTTATGCACACGTCCTTCGCTGTAGAGGTAAGGGTAATATCCTCCGTATCGGCCGTACCGCTAATGCTCTTTTTCGCGCTGATGGTAACCGTACCTTCCCCGCCTCCCTGCTCGCCGGGCTGCGCGTTGATGGTGACGCTGTTGCTGGCGTTCAGCACAAAGTCCGTCGTATTGATGATCATCTTCTGCGGCGCCGTCAGGGTAACGGTGCCATCTCCCTGCATCACCAGTATATTACCGCTGGGGTCCTTCACCGTAACGCTTCCCTTATTATCATCAAGTATCACCGTGGAGCCGGTACGGGTAGTCAGGCTCTTTACCCCGTTTGCCGAACCGCCGCCACTGCCGGTTTTGCCATGGAACACGCTGCCCATCACAATCGGCCGGGCAATATTGCCTTCTTCAAAAGCGACCACCACCTGGTCTCCCTTTTCAGGAATGAAAGTAAATCCCCGGTTCTTGCTCACTTTATCGGAACTGCCGGCATCCAGCGTTACTACCCGCAACCATTCAGAGGCGTCGTTGCAATTGCACTCCCATTTAAACTTAACTTTTACGCGGCCCTGGCCTTTAGGATCCGCATTATCTTCCACGATAGCCAGTTGCATATCCGCAAATGGGCGCTCATACTCCCGCACGGGAATTTTTTCCGCATCGGCCGTAATACCCTCAAACGTGTGATAGTAATGGCCCACGCCGTCTATATGATGATACACCGCCGTTACCAGGAAACGCCCCAGCTGCTGAACGCTAAAGCTCAGGGCCTCTTTCACGCTCATGCTCACATCCACAATTTTTCCCAGCCCCACCTCTGGATTATCTCCCGAAGCCGTTATCCGCAACAGGTCAGCGATGTTGGCCTTATCTTCATTTTCCACATAAGTGTCCATCTCCTTTTTTGTATCCACGCGTACATGCGTCGGTTGGGAGTACACCTTGCTGTATAATTCATTGGATGCGTTGACGGCATGCGCAAGGTCCGGCTGGCCGCTGGCCTGCGCTTTGGCCTCCGCCTTGAACATCTCGTCTTCCGCGGGCTGGTAGGCAAACTTGCGGCTCTTGAGCGGCGCCACCTGCATGGCGTATTGCAAGCTGTTTACATCCCGGCCGTACACCAGCTGCACTTCATCCAGCTGTTCCGGCTTGCCGAAATTGAGCTTGGTACCATCGTAGTAAAACCATTCATGGTATTCGGCGGACAAGCGATTGATGAAGTCATAATCGCTTTCCCGGTATTGGATAATATAATCGATCGGCTCCTTACGCGCAGGATTCAACGTCAGGTTCAGCTCATTGGCAGGAGCGTCCTGCGTGGCCTTGCGGATAATGCCGCTGAGGTCCTTGTTGAGGTAGGAACCCAGGTCTGGCCCGCGGTCAATCAGGATGCTGGGACTGTACCCGCTGATAATCAGCGTGCCATGATAACCATGACTTTGGGACAGCTCCACCCGCGTCACCTTGCCGATGAACACCTGTTCCTTACCCATCTCTTTCCCGAATTGCACGGTAATGCTTTTACCCATAAAAGCGCGGGATTTTTCCAGCGATATCATGCCGGGCGCTCCCTGTTCATCATGATTGAAGCGCAGCTCAAAATAATGATGCGCATTGAACCGCTGTTCCAGGCTAAACGCCGAAAAATGAAGGATGGGCGTTTCTTCGATATGAATTGTTACTTTCAGTTTACCTTCCATAGGTTAACCTTTTTTGCGTGTTGAATGTCAGCCTTTGACAGGCCATTTTCCATAATAGGCTACTACCTTGTATTCCCCGGCGCACCGGGCAAAAACAAAGGCAAAGAAGCTCTCCGCATGGCCATTTTTTTCCGGGTACTGCTCATATACTTCGTATAGTTTCGAACCCTTGTCCGTGCCCTGCCGGAGCGTATTATAATAGTCCTCATTCATCCGGTCATCAATTTCCTGCAGGGCCTCTTCGCCCGCTGCCGGCAACAGTCTTCTCACTGCCGCATGAAAGATGTCTGAGTAATAATCATTGAATTCATTAAAACCTACCCTGCCCGCAGTTTTATCGATCTGCATACCCTTCAGGTCCTCGTTGGACCACTGCAGGGCGGTCTGTAACGGGAAGCGGATACACTTTTTTACCTGCTCCCGGTCGTTCTTTTTCACGGCCTGCTGAAAAGCGGCCAGCGCTTTTCTGAACAGTTGCTCGTCTTGGGTTGTATCGGGAGAAGATTTAGTGCTGCTGTTTGCAGTGTCTGCCCGTTCCGGCAACGCTGCTACCGGCTGCTTTATGCCGTGGGTAACCTGCTCCCTTTGCTGACAGGCCGATCCTAGAACCCATGCTGTAATTACGCTGTAAATAATGCTTCGTACCATCTGCTAAAACCTGGGTATATATATCAGTCCTCTCTCCTCCATTCGCTTCAGGATCACTGCGGAACCTGTCTGTGCGGATACGGCATCTTTATCAAACTTGCCATCCTTCACATACTTGCCCTTGGTATAATGATTGGAATAACTCCAGAGATAAGGCGAATTCATCTGGTGAAATTTAAAGTATCCGAAACCGTTATACGCTTCCAGCTTCCGGAGGATGAAAGGCAACTTCCAGCTGGTGACCTTATCGAAACCCATCAGCTTCAGTGCATCCACAGCGCTTTCCTCGAACGTAAACGGCGGCGGATGGCCTACTTTGGGCCGCCCTGCCGGCACCTGCACAGTGTAACCCGTCAGCGGGTCCCCGTTGTGCAAATGCTTCTTAAAACTGAAGCTGCACTCCAGGTAATGCACGCAGGCAATAAAGTACCAGGGGATGCGGCTACCGGCTACGGGGTTGAAATCCCCCGCGAGCTGACACATATAACCCAGCCCCATCAGGTTGGACTGCGGCTTGAATCCCAGGGAAAAATCAGGGGGCCGCGTCGGCCACTGCTGGAACAGCGGCTCCGGCACTGTTGGCACCGGGTTGGCCAGCTGCTGCGGGGCAGCGCCGGAAAATGCGTTGTAATAGGGTCTGTTCCTGAACATGGATGATGTGCTGAATGCCCTGGGCTGTTCCAGCACGCCGCCAGCCTGCACCATGGTGGAGATGTCCTCGTACCGGCCCCGGTTGGCTACTACCTTTTCGTCGATGATCTTGTCCACCTCCGCCACTTTCGCGGTAGTGATAACACAGGTATCAAACAACTGCTGGTACTCCACATCCGAAGGCGTGGACGGCGTCGGCTTGGGCTTCGCCTTTGGTTTAGCCTTCTGCTTAGGTTGTACGGTAGGTGATATTTGTTTCTTCTTCTTCATGTTGGCTGAAAAGAGGAAATAGGGCGTGTTGCCAGCCGGCAACACACCCAAAGTTAATATGTGATAGTATCAACAGGTTATCCTCTGCCTGGCCAGTCGTTCACATGCTCGGCAGCGCCCAGTTTCAGCGTGCGTGCAGAAATGACGAAGCTCAGCGTCATCGGATGGTTACCCACCACGTTGATACCCTCGTTATATTGGATGATGTAGCTATCTGTGAAAGTCAGCTCTTTCATTTTGGCATCTTCATCCGTTTTTTTGATGATGATTTTACCACTGAAAGGTTTATACTGGTTATTCACCATGGACTCAATAACTGACGTATCCTCTGTAGATTCAATTTCCACATGGATAGTACCGCCATACACACCGGAAGAAGGACGGCCTTTGGCGTCCACATCGCGGTTTAAGGAAAAGCTGCATTGCAGTACATCGTATTCTTTTGAGCCAAGTTGAATTTTTGCGTTAAAAGCCATTGTAAGGAGATTTAATAAATTTCGAATGTTGTTTGTACGCATGCACGACCGTTGCAGGCAGGCTGCAATGGGTGTCATCGTTGCATGTAATCAGGGGAAGGAGGGGTTACGCTTTGTCCCTGCCCGGCCAGTCGTTGATATGCTCAGCATTACCGAGCTTCAGCTTGCGGGCGGAAATTGTAAAACGCAGTTTCATAGGATCAGTACCTACGACGTTAATACCTTCGGAATACTTGATAATGTAGGCGTCCTCAAAAGTGACTTCCTTCATTTTAGCATCCTCTTCGGATTTCTTAATGAGGACTTTACCGGCGATAGGTTTAAACTGGTTGTTTACCATCGCTTCTACGATAGAGGTATCCTCTGTGGATTCCACTTCCACATCGATGGTACCACCGTACACACCGGAAGCAGGACGGCCTTTTGCGTCCACATCCCTGTTCAGGGAATAATTGCAGCTGAGTACATCGTACTCCTTGCCTGCCATGTTTAATTTTGCATTGAATGCCATAGTAATGAAAATTTATTGGTAAATAATAAAAACAATGGTCGTCCTGCACCGCACGGTAACGGGTTACGGCGCCGGGTATAACAAAACACCTTTAAGGTTACTGATTAACAGGTTCTTCTTCGGTACAAACAATTATCGTCTGATGGTTCCGGGTTTAAAGGTTTTTAAATAGAAAATGGTTCTTCGTTTATTCAAATATTAATCTGCTTAAGATACTGTCCTTTCTGTAAAACTAATATTAAATTCCAGTGCATGCAACTTTCGTGTAGTCATTTCATGCAGTGTTAACACACTACATAAACTTCTCTCCAAATGCGATCATTTTCATACACCACTTTTTAGCATAATCATTTTCCGGGGCATGTACGTAACCGATAGTACAGGTACGTACCGGGTTAATCCGGCAGCGTTCCAGCACCGTCCGTTTGATGGAGTGGTAAGTAGGCTTTTTGTTCAATTGCCATTCTTTCCAGCTGGCTTCATCAAGTACGGAAACAATCCTGGCCGACTTCCCGGCGTACGATTGGCCGGCCCCAAACAGCCTGTCAAAAAATCCCGAGAGCTTCGCCGGGATGGAATCACGATCCACGGTGCAGAATAATACAATATGATTGGCCCACTTCACTTTTTCCGCTGCATCCAGCAGATCCGGCTCCAGGGGGGTGATCTGGTTATTAAACTGCTTGTTGGGAAGGAATTTGAGGTCCATAATATGAATCTCCTTTACGGACGCTCCTACCTTTTCCGCTCCCAAACGATAAGCCCTCGCGAACTCCTGGTTAATCCCCGATTTATCCGTATCGCCATGTAGTATTAACAAATTCCTCATACGCCCGTAAAATAGGGCATTCAGGAGAAAAAGTCAAAACACGGCAACCCCGTTACTTCTGCACGGCGGCATATTCCGTATTCCAGGTCCTGGTTTCATCCTCTCCCTTATAGCCGTCCAGCTTCACTACAAAGCTTTTGGCAGGGAAATACGGCGTGATATGAATATCCAGGTGAATGCGGTCTTTCTGCACTTCGTCCTGCTCAAAACGCATGATCTTGAAGCGTTCTATCAGCCTGTCCGGCCCCTGTATATTATCCAGGAACTTCACGATCTGCGCGCGCAGGTCATGCTCCGTCCTGGAATTCCAGTTTTCAAAAGCCCGGCGGTTCAGGAAGTCGAACAGCACTTTGGTGATATAGTCGAATACCCTTACAACAGAGTATGTTTGTAAACCGATGTTATCCCCGTTAAACAGCGTTTTGGCGGAGAAGGCCATCACTTTACCGTATTCGTTGACCATCGGCACCAGGCCTATACGTTCCAGCTGGGAAATTTCGCTTTTCTTCAGGTCAAACCTTACGCCATCCGCTTCATTGATAGCCCCGTGTTTCTTACCCGCCGTCACCTGGCTCATCAGGGTATAATACATTTTACCTGCGAGGGATGCGGAGCCCGGCACATACAGGTCCTCCTCTTCGCCGGCGGATTCTACTTTTCCACGGCCTACCAGCCAGTTGCAGGTCATGATCACGTTGGACCGGTAAGGATCTGCACCGGTGAGGTTAGCGGAGGTAAACAGGTCTATCACATCATCCGGCTGGTCCAGATTGGCAAAATCCGTTACCAGCATGGCTTTATTATTATGCGCGATCTTGGCCCATCTTTCCACTACCTTATTGGAACCCAGGTATCCGGGCACTACCAGCAGGGAATAGTTATCCCGCAGGTCAAGCCGGTCGTAGTTTTGTTTCAGTTCTTCCGCTACCTGCTCGATGAACCGGGGATTGTCCAGGTCCGTCAACTGCGACATAGCGGCATTCATAATATTCACATTGGTGAGCTTATCACTCTCCGTATTTTTATAGAACTGGTGTACGGTGCGGTAGGCCTGCTCCAGGTCCCGCGTAGCGTCCAGCGCCAGCCCGATATTTTTCTGCAACAGGGCTTCCGCCTGATCGGCGCGCTGCTGGCTTTCATCCTTGAGTTCAGCTACAGATGCATCTTTACGCAAAAGATCCTGCCATACCTGTATCTTCTTCAATAGCTCTTTTCTTTCTGCTGCCTTATCCTGGTCCGTAAGGAATATCTTTTTACGTGCTTTACGTTCGGGGTTAAGATTTTGTAATCCATCCAGGATGGCTTCCAGAAAATCGAAGCCGCCTACCTTCACCAGTTTTTGCAAACTGTCTTCCAGGGTCAATGCGGGAGTTTGAGGAACTGCATGTTGCAGTACCGGCTGCTCTTGCTGAGCTGCCTGCATTCTTTCGTTTGATGCTGACATGTGTTAGAGTTTATTGCCACTGTGCAGGGCAAGGATTAATTCAGTTTTCAATCTATGGTTACGCGCTGTCGGGTCATCCAATGTACTATATGGCCTGCTGCAATTCTTTTGCAAGGTTTTCCAACGCAGCTGCAAACGCCTGGCGGGTCTCCGGGTTTTCCAGGGTTGCTTTCAGCGTCTTATTTGTCTTCAGCTGACGGATAATATTCAGGTACATTTCACTCTCCAGGTGCAGATCCCGGAGCTGGCCGCTCTGCTGCACCATGCTCTTCACGGAAAAATCTCCCAGGTTGTTAAAGTGTAATGTTTCATTTACCGTAGCACCGTCTTTCCCTTCAAAATCTACATTTACTTTCGGTTTAAAATGCCTGAATACTTCTTCCACTGTTTTCAGGCCTTCCACGATTTCGGGTTTGATGGGTTCCTCTTCGGTTAACTGCTGAATGAACAATGTTTTATTTGGCGAGATGTCAACAAACGTTTCTGTCGTATCGATCTTTCTTTCATTACCGCCTATTTCATAATTAAACATGCTGGTTACTTTTTAGATGATAGAAAACAGTATTATAAATCTAATAATTTTCTGCTGTACTCGGCACACATCCGTATTAAATTTTTAAATGGAGGTGATTTGCCAATCCAGCTCTTCCGTTCCTTCTTTTATTTGCAGCAGGATTTTTTTTCCTGCACTTAATTCTCCTGAAATAATCTGCCGGGAAATCGGGCGCCGTAACTGGTTGCGTATAACGCCCGCAATCTGCCTGGCGCCATACTTCGGCGTAAACCCGCTCAGGGCAAGGAGCTTCATGGCCTCCGGGGATATCTCCAGGCCTATCTGCTGCTTATGCAGCGCATCGAGTAAGCCTTTCAATTGTATTTCGAATATCCTGACTACGTTGTCTTCCGTGATAGGACTGAAAGGCACGATCTCGGATAAACGCGCCAGGAACTCCGGCCTGAAATGCCTCGTCATCAGCTCCATCAGTTGCTGGGACTGCGGCATTTTATCCTGGTTGAACTGCTCCGTAATCCACTCACTGCCTATATTGGACGTGAACAGGATCAGGGCATTGGAAAAGTCGCCCTCCTTCCCCAGGCGGTCATGTATCAGTCCTTCATCCATAATTTGCAGGAAAATGTCAAACACGGATGGATGCGCCTTTTCTATTTCATCGAAGAGCAGCACCGTGTAAGGCTGCTGCCTGATCTTATTCACCAGCAGCCCGCCTTCCTCGTAGCCTACATAGCCAGGAGGCGCGCCATACAGCAACGCTGCAGAATGCTCTTCTTTGAATTCGCTCATATCAAAGCGGATCATGGCCTTTTCATCGTTGAATAAAAATTCCGCAATGGATTTTGCCAACTCCGTTTTGCCGGTACCGGTAGGCCCCAGCAGGAAGAAGGAGCCGATTGGCTGCCCCTTTTTACCCAACCCGCTGCGCGACTCCAAAATGGCTGCAGCAACGGCTTTCAGGGCATGATCCTGCCCTACTACCCGCTGCTTCAGGTGCGCTTCCATGTTCATCAGTTTATCCCGCTCCCGGGTCTGAATCTTACCTATCGGAATGCCTGTTTTAAAAGCGATCACAGCAGCCACATCCTGCTGGCCGGCTTCCAAAATTTTTTCTTTCACCAGCAACTCCAACTTATCAAGTATATCAATCAGGTAGGATTTCAAACCATCTTCATCCTCCGGCGCTTCCATATCAAGGCGTCCTAACAGTATTGGACTTAGCTTGCTCTTCATGTTCACCAGGGTATCCTTTGGCGATAGTTCCAACGATTCCCGCAGTTGCTGCACCTCCCTTTCAGAGGTATCGTTCATGATCCGGATAGCGGCCATGGTACGGTCCAGCAGGTCGAATGCCGCATCCGGCAGCCGCCTGTCCTTCATATACCGCTTCGCCAGCCGCACGCACTCTTCCACCGTGCCCTCCTGTACTTTCAGCTGGTGGTGCGTTTCATAACGCTCCAGCTGGCAGTGCAGCATTTTGGCTGCAGTGGCGGCATCCGGCTCGGCTACCTGCACCACTTCAAACCGGCGGCTAAAAGCTTTTTCCGGTTCTATAATCTTCCGGTATTCCTCAATGGTAGTAGCGCCTATAACGGTAATCTCCCCACGGGCCAGCTCCGGCTTCAGCAGGTTGCCTGCGCCCGAGCCGATCGCGCCCTTGGCATCCAGCAAGGCATGAATCTCATCAATAAAGAGGATTACTTTACCGGGCTGCTTTAATGCCGCAATGATTTTTTTGAGACGGTCTTCAATTTCTCCCTTATACGAAGCGCCGGCAATCAATGCGCCGGTATCCAGTTCCAGTATCCGGGCGTCTTTCAGGGCGGCCGGCACCTCACCGTCCACAATCCTTTGCGCTAACCCATCAATTAAGGCTGTTTTTCCGACTCCTGCATCCCCGGTGATGATCACATTGGGTTTGGATCGCCGGCACAACACTTCAATCACCATTCTCAGCTCCAAATCCCGCCCTATGACAGGATCCGTCTTGCCGGCTTTGGCAATGCCCGTTCTGTCGATCGTATATAGCGCCAGTGCGCCGGATGCGTTGGAGCCGTTCGTTTCCTTTTGCCCTGCCTCCTGCTGGATGGATTCGTTCACCTCTTTGTCGTCCAGGTACACTTCCATTAAATCCCTCTCCTTTACCGGGAAGGATTTCATCTGGTCCGCCGGGAAGCCGATGTTAGGCTTGCTGAGCGCAGTCAGTACGCAGACCGGCGTAATGAGGTCCAGCCCCATTTTCAACCGCACGTCGTCTGCCTCCTCAAACACCAGGGCTACTTCCGGCGTACTCTTTACCTCCGGATGCAGCTGTTTTGCGCTGGGAAACTCGTCCATGCGGATTTCCGCCCACTCCTGCAGATAGGCCGGGTCCTTATCAATGGCGCTGAGCAATGCGCGCAGCCCCGTTTCCTTATGCATCAGGCCGGCCAGGAGGTGCGGTGGACCATAGCTGCCATGCCGCCTTTCCTTAGCCAGGGCCTCCGCCACATGCACGGCATGCTTCACCGATTCGCTTAAATTGAGCATGTTCATAGCTTCCAGTCGCTTTGCGTAATATAAAAATATGGTTCTCCGTTAGAGATAAAATAATCTGCCGTTTGCAGTTGCTTCTTCACCACCTCATTGCATTTGCGGAGGTAGTTGATATACTTTTCAAAGTCTGCTGCGGACATATTGCGTTTCAAATCCGCTACAGAATAACGGGCAAAGGGTTCCAGCGGCTGCGGCATGCCCGTCACCCTTTCCAGGTAAACCGGCAGCTTCATACTACGTATAGCCCCGCGGTTATACATATCCTTCCACTGGCTTTCGCCGTAGGCCACATATTCCCTGGCCAGTTTCTTACGGAAGTCCTTCCCGTCCTGCTGCAGGTTATCCCCCGCGAGGCGGGAGAGTAAATCCGATAACTGCAACACTTCATCCTGGCTGAGCAGGATGGCGTATTCCATCGGGGAATTCTTATCTACCAAAGGCTCTTTGGCCTCTACTTCAAAATAGTATTTGAAGGCGTTATGCGGCAGCTGTTCGCCCAGGTTATCCGGCACTACGTTCTTGCCATTGTTCACTGCTGCCATTACCGGCATGGTGATCTTTTCCTTTAACCTGCCGGATATCATAAACACGCTGTCCAGCGATTTGATGATCTGCCGGTTATCGGTGTACACTTCACCCAGGAAGCGGTTCAGGGCCGTCATCATTTCCCGGTTGGTCTTCACCGCGCCGCGGCCGGGGAATACAATCGCGCCGGGAATCAGGCTGCCGTCAGGGTAGTTGAGATAGTAGGATACCGAGTCCGTATAAGCGGTGTTAAACTGTTGGGTAACTGCCAGGCCCTCGCCTTTTACCATGCGGAGCTTCTTTTGCTCCGCTTCCAGCTGCGCTGTTTTTTCCAGCAGCTGCCTGGATTCCAGTACGAAGTTGTTGAACGAAGGGTCGAACTTATTGTACACCTGGAATACCAGCATGCGCGCATCTACTTCCGCCAGGCCGCGCACCAGCACATCCTCATTGACGCTGCCGGATTTTTTATTCCCGGTGCTGCCGGCTACAATGATGATATTCGTTTGCATGGGATAGCGCTTCAGTATTTTCACCGCTTCCATCAAACCTTCGTAATACGGCTGGTCCGCCACGGCGCCGTTGCAGCGCTGCGTCATGGTGGCTTGTTTGTTGATAAAGTCCACCACGCGGCTGAAATTATCGGAAGGCTCAAATACATTCATACCGGGGGATTGCACGCAACCTTCGCTGCCACGGTACACTACTGCGCCGAATCGGTAATTGTAACTGGCATAGCCCTTTTTACCAAATACGTCTTCAAAGTTCTGAATGGTATTGGTGATGCCGGGCAGGTAATCGCGCATGGCGCTGCCTCCATCCACGACAAACATTACATTGACGTGGTTGCCAAAGCGGCGCAGGCGCAGGTAATTGTTATAATCGATCCGGGTGCCTTTGATATTGATGACCGTGTTGGAGGATTTATCGAATACATTGTGGGCAACAGCAGAGCGGTAAGGCATGTTCAGGCCCAGGCCGCGGCGTTGCACCACCGGCGCCATACGGAACAGCGGGTTATCCGCAGGCAACAGCGGATCATATTCAAAGGCGCCGCCATCGGGCGTCACCGGCTGCAGGTGCGCTTTG
>Ga0164243_10009241_pt1 | contig 14383 bp, 10 predicted proteins | sample OricompcompostOP_FD_108781 | JGI IMG/M metagenome (GOLD analysis project Ga0164243, IMG submission 108781) | Organic Plus compost microbial communities from Emeryville, California, USA - Original compost - Organic plus compost (OP) | ecosystem: Engineered > Solid waste > Mixed feedstock >... | reverse complement strand
TTGATAACACGGTCCTCGATATGCCACCACCCGGCAACTGCCCTTCTTTAACGGAAAATTGATAGTTTGCGCCCAGCTTTAGACCAACATGGACAGTCTTCCCGGTAAGAAAACTATACTGCAATTGCCCCCCGATGCCCATAATATCCGAAGCATTGTAAATATAGTCGTGATAAATAACATACTGTTCGAAAACATTCTCGCTGGAACCGGGCATAACAAATGTTTGATCTAAAACATAGCGATACAGGAGGCTCAAATCATAACCCAAGCTTCTGCCGGGTACCTTCAAGCAAAATTGTTGTCCCCAGGTTAGGTTTCCAACCAGGTGATCGTATGCAAGCACGTTTCCATATAACCCGTTTTTCTTTGAATCGGAATTATACCGGACACCTACGCTGATATTATTAGTTTTATGTAGATTGGAGCGGGTTCTTCTCACCGTTAATTCATGGTTTATAATTTCGTTAATGGTGATATTACCGAGGTATTTAAATAGGACGAAATCCTTCCCGTATAACATTTTCATATTATAATTTACTGACAAGTTCGTACTGGAATCTTGCCGGTACATATATAACAACCCGAGGTCATTATAATCCACACCGTAATAACTCAATTCATAAGGATCGATACTGGAACCGTACCAGGCATAATCTTGCTTTTCATGGGTATATTCGAAATGCCCTAATGCGCGGTGGTGGCCTTGTTGATACTCGGCATATAAGCCGAACCCGGAACGTCTAAAATCGGTTTGGTAGCTGCGGTTGTTGTTATGCCAGAAATCATATTCATAACCTATAAATAGCCTGTTATTATAATCGGGATAACGGGTACTTTGATAATAAGCATCCTTCTTAAACCCGATAGCGATCTCTTCTTTCCCGTATCCACCCCTGTACCCTGCACCGATCTTCAGCTTATCATCCAATAATTTATAACCGAGCGTAGCATTTATATCCATCTGAAAAGTGGCGATATCTGCTCGTGGATCATTATTACTAAAATGTTTGCCGATTTTGTAATCAAAACCAATAGCCAAGGGCAAGTTTTTACCGGTTAAATTTTTATACGCATTTGCTTTGAGATCATACACGGACCTTTCATAATGATTGTATTTCACCGATCCGAAAGCGTATGGCGCCGTGGGGTTATCCCTGGATTGCTGGGTCATCCGGGTACTATCTTCCAGGACCTTTGTATAACTAAACGATCCGAATAGTTTAAATCCCGAGAGTTCCGTTATCCCTTCGCTCGAAGCCTGCACCCGTTTAATATTGGTTGCATCGCGGGCGTCCATCAATTTACCGTTGACTATATTTCCTTTAATAATTGCTTGGCTGTACTTAGTAGGCATTAATTCTTCCATCCAAAAAGCGTGATCACGGGCTAATCGGTAGGCGTTCCAGCGGGTTGAATCCGCCGCTAAACGAAAGTCTCCGGGAACATCTTGGCCTATAACAGCCAGCGAAAATAATTCAAATACACAGAGGAGATATACTATCCGGCGCATCTTCAATTGAATTAGTTAAGCCTATACCGATCACCACCGGGATATAGGCTTAACAGTTGATTTTTATATAATGATAATCTTATTTAAACCCTAGCGGCGTAGCCACTTCGAAATAATCGAAATCGACGGTAGAGTTATTCGTGTCCTGGAGAATGGTTCTACCATTCACCGTTTTAGCTGTTTTCCTAATAACGGACTGCGAGCTATATTTCCCTGCCGGCGCATAAGTATAACCGGCGTCCAAACTAGCTTGCAGCTTTTTCGGAATCAAGTCGCTCACATCATTTGGCATCACCTCCACCCCATCTATGATGTATGCCACCGGTAATTGAATCCTCACCTTGCTTGTTGCAGTCGGCGGCGTTATGGAAGGATCATTATAAGCCGGTAGCTTGCCCGCATCTTCACCGCCGGGCATTTTGAAGATTACGTAACTATCGCGGCCGAGGTTATCCAAAATCCATTCTGTAGCATCGTATTTTACCACGCGCAAATTAGTTACGCCGGGATTATCCAAATCGTAAGCGGCTTTATTACCGCCGTTGGCAATTACCGCATCCCCGAGGTAAGCTTCAAAATCGGCCTGTGATAAATCTACCGTTAATTCAGGCTTATTGACACTGTAATCTTTCCCATTATCATCTGTAAAAGGTTGCTTATGGTTGATACCGGTAGATGCTATCAACAATCCTTTACCGGGCGCAACGGGATACGTTGTACCATTACCGGGAATCATGAACAGGTCCCTCATGTAAACATAGTCCTTGTTAGCATCGATACCGGTTGGCATGTTCAATGATTTTGTCCAGTCAAATTGGCCGTTAGCATCGTTTACAAGGTAATATTTATAGCCGCTACTTGGAGTTTGAAGCCCCCACAAACGGGAGATATACAAGCTATCGGCATACAATGTATCGTTGCTATTATTATAAACTTCGATGAACTGGTCACGGAAGCTGGCGCCATCCTTCAAATCCGAGCCTGCGTAATAAACTTGTTTTATAACCCAATCACCAACTTTACCGGGTACCAAGCTCAATTGCACTTTAGAAATATTGGTAGCAGCATAAATATTAATATTGTTGCCTACCGCGTTAAAAACTACGGAATCCTTTACAGACACACCGGTTTTTGCCAAATAAGCGGCCGGGGATACTTTAAATACGGCAGAGATATTATACAGCCCTGCATTGACCTGGGGAAACAAAGCAGCCCCGGACGCATCCGTATTAGCGTAAATAGGTGCGCCACCATTTGTATTTGTTAAGGCCACTTCAATATTTTCTACAGGGAAACCGTAATCCTTATTATCAGCATCAAAACTAAGCTCCACGGTTAAGTCGATCGGCCTAATAGAAGGGGCATCATCCTTACGGCAGGCAACCAACCAGGCAATACTAAATAAACACAGGGTAGCTATTTTTTTCATTTCTATCAATATTTATAATTTGTAACAGGTTAATGATTATGATCAAGGTATTTTCCAAACCAGTTCTGCTCCGAAAGTCGGTCTGCCGTTGGGAATGCGGGCATCCGTAGATCCTTCGATGCGGAATCTCGGCCTGTAATTAAAAAAGTTGTACACGTTAAATGACAAGGTGATATTCTTTAAAATATCCTTGCTGATATTCGCATGGAAATTGCTATAAATTGCGGGCTGATCACTATTGCTCGACTTCACATTATCTGTACGTAGCAGGTGCATCATATCCGGATCTGCCGGATCAAAATTTTTCACTTCGAAATACCTGCCGTCTGCCGTGTAGTATGCGATAGGTACACCGCTATAGCCGGGTGTGCTATTCTTATCGATGAGATCGAAAGTTCCGGTAAATCTTATCATCAGCCTCAATTTGGGGAAGTGGGTGTTAGTTGACAACCTTCCGCGGCTTTGAACATTTATGGTACGGCCATTTTCATATACCCCTACGGTTGCGTAATCCAAATTCTCGGGTTGATCATTCGTATATGAGGTTGATTTAAGACCTTCTTTCGTTAATTCCGAACGCGTTATTCCCAATGCGGCGTTCAAAGTTGTAGCGATGGCATCGAACTTAGGGAAAGCCATCATCAGTTCTAACCCGGTATTCTTGGATGCCAGGTTATTTTCCAACGAATAATAACTAACCTGGGTATTTAAATATTCCCCGGTAGGCGTAAGGTTAGGCTTTGTCCCGGCTTGTTCTTCAACATTATACTTGGGCAAATGGAGGAACTTATACCGTGTCTCGGTACCGAATCCATTCGTACTATTCTTATAGAAAGCATTCAGCGTGAAGTTGTAACCGTTTTTATGATAAGATAGGTTCAGTTCCGTGGTGAATGATTTCATCGGCTTAATATCCTTAGGCTCCTGGTCGTAGCGATCGGTGTACAGTAAATACGTGCTGGTGCTTTCATTTCCCGTGAAATGAATAATGAGCGGGATATCAAAGAATACCGGGCCGGGGTATAGCTGTCCCAACCCAGGGGCTTTAGAAGAAAAGCCCAAGGCTAAACCGAGGTCGAAATTACCCGATAATTTGTAACGGAAATTAGACCGGGGATTCAACACTTTATACTTGTTCTGCAAATCCAACCTCAGGCCGATACTAGAACTTAAAGGTTTGCCCAGGATATAAGTAATGAATCGATCTTCTAGATAAACACCACCATCTTTTTGAGGATAGATAAGTGAATAATCGTAATACCTTTCAGATAAGCCGGCTTTACTATTAAAATTCACATTAGCCTGTGCCCTGGGAAGTGCCGGGTCAAACAATTGCCCCCTTCCCTTATTTGCAGAATAGTTAAAATTCCCGCCGTATGTGAGGCGGTGTTTTAAGTTACCGGTATAAAATTCTGTATTGAAATCAAGGCTTGCCGTATAATTGATGGGCTTACCTTCAATCATGGAAAGCGAAGTGTATTGGCCGGGACCGAAATTTCCTTCATGAATACCTGGACTAGTTTCCAAGGTATAAAGGGTAACGGGTTTATTTACATATTCTTCGGTGGATGTAACTTGTTCTCCATAGCTCAAGCGCATATTCAGGCTGGCGCTTTTCATGAAATTTTTATTTACATTGAACAAGAGGCGGTTTGCGACGGCAAAGTTCCAGCTATCGAAACGGGCTGTTTTATCCAATTCTTCATCCGGATCTTTCTTAACACCATCGAGGAACTTGCTATAATCAAGTGAAAAGGTGTTTTTCACTTTTTCATCCTTACCGAAATACTTGGTCCACATCAAGTTTGTTGTCAAACGTTTATATGCTTTCAGTTTATCACGGTTATCCATAAACGAACTGGTGTAGTTGGCACCGATGTTCAATGCCCCGAGGTTGTTTTTCAGATGAAACCCCTTGGAGAAGCCGTAATTACTGGCATTATCCCGAAGTTGTGTCCTGATATATAAAGGGGAATATCCCGCTTGGCGCTCAATGATAACGGCGCCATCGGTCATTTCCCCATACTTGGCGGAAGCAACGCCGGAGATTACTTCTATTTTACTGATGTTCTCGGTAGGTATCTGCCTAAGATCTATGCCGCCAAAAGTATTATCCCCCGAATATGAATCCGTATTCCCAACACCTACGCTACCACCTGTTGTCACAACCGCGCCAGATAAACCTGTAGCGGATCTTAGGGGGTTGCGTGATTGCATGTTGGCATTGTTGCTAATAAGGTTACCATCCATGATAATGGCAATACCGAAGGCGTTATTCAGACCGAAATCGCTCCTGCCCGTATTCGTAGCGGTCGGGGCAATTCTCAGGTTGAGGTTTTGGACATTCTGTAAAGAAGGCGGTGTGAACTTCTGGTTGGGCAGCAGGTTCAACAGGTCGCTAATACTCAGGGCCGGTGTTTGCTCGATAACATCACGATCGATAACGATGGCGCTATTGGAAATGCTTTTACCACTTTCGGGGCTTACCTTGATTTCTTTCAGCGAGAGGTTCAGCTCATACATCCTAAAAACGACCAGTTGGTTCAACAGATCGCCCACGATAATCGAATCCTTGGCTGTTTGCATACCGATCCTGCTGAATAGCAAGTTAAGGCGGTCACCTTTCCTCGCGTTCAACGGCAAGGTAAAAACACCGTTTTCGTCGGCGGTAACACCATTCTTGGTTTCTTCGATAACTACTGTAGCAAAGGATACCGGCTTATTGTTGCCGTCGATGATCTTACCTTTTAACTGGAAAGTTCCTGATTGAGCCCGTGTAACAGTGCTGTTGCCCAAAAGCAAGAGCAGGCAAATACTAGCTAATAATCTCAACGTTGACCTCTTAAATTGTTCTAAAATGCTGGATGAAGGGCATAAGATGTAAAATTATTTTATATGTTAAATGAATCTTAATCGAATCGGGAAAAAAAATAATCCAAAAAGGAATACTTCCCCGTCTTGGGGTCAAGAATCCATTAAAAACCTTATTTTAAATTTTTAATACAACATTTTCTACACATAAAAAATACCCACTTGTAAGTAATGAAACACTCCCAGGTTGGTTGTATCTTGAAAGCCCGTGTAGATAAATAAAACTTATGTGACCTATGGAGGTAGTACAATTCAAAGACTTAGAAAAAATCTGGAAGAATATTTCCCAACATGTTAACCGCCCTACTTATAAAAGCGAACAATCTGTTTCCCAACAAATACTGAATATTTTCCAAGTCGGAGACTTTTATTATTTCATCTTTAATACCCAGAATGCACAGGTTGAATACGTTGACCCAAACGTGGTCAAAGTGCTGGGATACCCGGCAGAAGACGTATCCCCGGCCTTCTTCTTTTCTGTTATCCACCCGGAAGATCAACACTGGTTCGTCAATTTCGAACATACCGTCGTAGAGTTTTTCCAACAACTCCCCCCCGACCAGGTGCTGAATTATAAAGTGCGCTACGATTTCAGGCTCCGCAAGAAAGATGGCACTTATGTACGCATCCTGCAACAGGTGGTTACCTTATTAGCCGATGAAAAAGGTCTAGTAATGAAAACCCTGGGCGTACATACGGATATTACGGAACTGAAACCAAGCGGTAGGCCGGTGCTTTCTTTTATTGGCATGAACGGGGCGCCTTCATATGTTGATGTCGAGATTAAAACCGTGTTTGTTCCAAACAAGGAACTAATTTCTCCCAGGGAAAAACAGATACTGACCCTCCTTATAGAAGGTAAAACAAGTAAAGAGATAGCCACAATCCTGGGCAATACGAAACAAACCGTGGATAAGCACCGGAAAAATATGTTGATGAAGACCGGGGCCAAATCTTCGGCAGAACTCGTTGTTAAAGCGGTCAAGGAAGGTTGGATATAACCGGAACCGGCTAAATTATTTGAAATCAACAAGAATTAATGCATCTTTACAAAAATTGTATCCGTGGGAACTACGTTTTCCAGGAGCCAATATGTTTCCATGATACTCATATTAGGTTCCTTAACGGCGCTAGGGCCGTTTACTATCGACATGTACCTTCCCGGTTTCCCCGCAATTGCTAAAGACCTGCATACGCTCCCCTCGAAAGTTTCCTTATCACTTTCCAGTTATTTCATCGGTATTTCCGTTGGGCAATTCCTATACGGGCCGTTATTGGATAAATATGGAAGGAAACCACCGTTATTATTCGGTTTGGGATTATATGTATCGGCTTCCTTGGCTTGCGTTTTTGTAACCAGTATCGAAGGTTTGATCGCCTGGCGTTTCTTCCAGGCACTGGGTAGCTGCGCTGCTAATGTTGCTGCCATGGCTACCGTGCGCGATATCTTTCCAGTAAAAGATAATGCGAAAGTATTTGCCTTGCTGATGCTCGTAGTGGGCGCATCACCGATGGTTGCCCCTACCCTTGGCGGTTACCTAACCAGTAGCCTGGGATGGCAAGCGGTATTCGTGGTATTGACTTGCATGGGGATTTTAAACATCATCAACGTTGTTCTTTGGTTACCGGGTAAATATGTACCAGACAGGACTTTATCCCTTGACCCCAAGTCTATCATACAAAACTTTGCTGCCGTTCTAAAGGTGCCGCAGTTTTCAACATACGCGATGGCTGGCGCGATCACCTTTTCGGGACTATTTGCTTATATATCGGCTTCTCCCAATGTATTCATGGAACATTTTAGCCTTGACGGGAAGGTTTACGGGTGGGTATTCGCATTTCTATCGATTTTTTTCATCGGTTCCAGCCAAATCAATAGCATGTTGCTACGTTGGTATAGAAGTGAACAAATTGTACGTATTGTGCTTTGTATCCAGGTAATCATCGCTTCCTGCTTCCTGGTTTCCAGTTTATTAGGCTGGATGAATGTTACCACCTGCATCTTATTCCTCATGGGTTATTTGAGTTGTCTCGGTATCATTAATCCCAATACCGCGGCCTTGTCCTTGGCGCCGTTTAGTCAAAAGGTGGGCAGCGCTTCCGCAGTGCTAGGCGCGTCCCAAATGACCGCCGGTGCCATTGTTTCGATGGCAATCAGCTTGTCGCCCGGAACCTCCACGTTGCCACTCGCAACGGCATTGACTGTTACAGCCAGCACCGGCTTTATTATTTTAATTGCCGGAACAAAAATCAGCAGGCAAGGGAAATGAGTGATAAAAAAGCCGGTAAGTCCTCTTTACGGGCGAATTACCGGCAAAACATATAATAAAGATAGGGCTAAACTAATTTCAATAGGTACGTAACAAATCGGGATACTTTCGTTCGACATATGAATCGAATTTAAAAAAGTTAACCCTAAACTTATCATGTAAACGAACCGTTGGTTTATTTTTCCTGATAACTGGTGCTTATGAGAGTAATAAATGTAGGTACTGATTTAGAAGCGGCTTAAACATCCCGGCTAAGTACAATCCATAATTTCTACAAAAACATGGTGGAATTTTACTAAAATCTCGGTTTCTTTGCAGGGTCATGGCAGTATATATCAGCTCGTTAAATTCAGGTAGTAATGGCAATTGCTATTATATTGGCAACGAGAACGAAGCGGTTCTTATCGATGCCGGTATTTCATGCAGGGAGATTGAGAAAAGGATGAAGTGCAACGGCTTATCCATGGAGAAGGTCAAAGCAATTTTCATTAGCCACGAGCATACCGATCATATCCGTGGCGCCAGGGTCTTATCAAAAAAATTTCAACTGCCTGTTTATATTACTCCCGGAACATTGCAAGCGGGGGCTTTAGAGATATTGCCGCACTTGAATGTGCCCTACAAAGCTTTCGATATAATTGACATCGGGAAACTGCGGGTAAAGGCATTCCCCAAGTTTCACGATGCGGCTGACCCCCATAGCTTTACCGTTTCCTATGAAGATATACATATCGGGATATTTACAGATATAGGCCAGCCTTGCGAACAGCTCGTACAACATTTCAAACAATGCCATGCTGTTTTCCTGGAAGCTAATTATGATGTAGAAATGCTGGATAAAGGTCATTATCCATACCACCTAAAACAGCGGATTAAAGGCGGCCATGGCCACTTATCTAATCACCAGGCATTAGAACTATTCCTACAGCACCGGCCCGAACATTTAAACCTCCTTTTACTTTCACACCTGTCGAAAGATAATAACAACCCGCAATTGGTACAGTCGATGTTCGAGAAAGTTTGCGGTGGAACGAAAATCGTCGTGGCCTCGCGTTACGAGGCCAGCCCGGTCTTCAAAGTTATTCCCAGCGCTAGTTTCAGCGCATCGGAACAGTTGAAATTATTTTAACGCTACATGGTATATATCATTCTATACTATTTCCCTTGATATAACCTTTGATACAGCACTACATATTTTATATGCAGCGATGCAAGTCCTTGTATTACAGAAGGAGGATATCTACCCGGTGCGCTTGAACGATCTCCTGTTCCGCTGCCCAGGAAAAAATAGTAAAATATCCATCTTGCGAAGCAACCAAGGCGATAGCATCCCTTTGATCATGAATAAATTGCGCTGCCGACAGGTGCCGGGTTCCCCCGATGTTAGAGGGGCTTACATACTTCGGTCTGCCGCCGATTATCGGTTCTATCATCATAACACTTTCTACTTGCGTAGCGCCTTTAGCCCGCGCAATCTTAGCGCCGAAACCCAACAGTTCATGCTCGGTATTGATGATAGTGGCACCATCTACGGCCGTTAAGCCCGTTATGTTTCCAACTTCCCTTCGCAGCGCGTTCTGCCAGAAAATTTCGCTGGCATTGCTATCGTCTAACCTGGCCAGATCTGCTACGCCGCTAAAGGAGGGAGATATACCGTATTGCATCGGGTGAATGATTGAAGAGCGCCACTTTTCTTCCCGGGCGGGCACAACCAATAAAATTCCACCCCTGCCGTGCGCCCTCATGGAAACCGCGATCTGGATCAAGATATTAACAGGATTGTTCCAAACGGCTGAAGTTTCCAAGCCCAACAAAGCCTTGATAATACCGGGAGTTTCCGTAAACGTAGAGCAGGATTCATCGACAACCTTCACCTGGTCGCCCTTCAAAACCGCCACGTTGGTAAATTTAGCCAACCCGAGGATCCTCCTATGTTTGACTACCAGTAAACCCGGTTCGGGTACATCCAACACGAAACAGTAATTGGGCAAACGGATCGTTGTTCCCCATATATATAAACCATCTTCATCATACCAGATGCCCACATGAATACCGGCCCCTTCTACCCCGGGCGCCAATTTTGTCAGTACATCGGGGCTGAAAGCCAGTTTATGGGCAAATTGCAGCGGCTTACTCACCTGTTCAGGGGATAGGAAAGCCAAAGATATCCTGGGGGCCACGCCCTCTTCCCTGCGCAAGCTTGTCCAAAAGGCGATATCGATCATCTTTTGCACCATCTCGGTAGAAGGAGCTTCCGCGATATCTGTTTCCTCTTCTGCCTTTGCTACTGCTATATGTTTAGAAAAATGAAACGCGATCTTATCCGCAACATTTGCTGCTGCTTGGTATGTAGCTGTAAATTTCTTTTCCATGCTCTTGATTGTATTTTTCGTTCTTCTTACCTACCATTCCGCAACCCGATCTATCAAATTTAATATTTTCCTCATTTTCAACGGAATTGCGCGAAATTTGTTTCGATACAATTACTTTAGTGGCGTATTATTAGTTAATTCAACATACAAGGTATGCTATCTTTGGAAAGGGTACATCATATCGCTATTATTTGCAGTGATTATGAAAGATCGAAGCATTTTTACACGCAGATCCTCGGTTTGCAAATCATAAGGGAAATATACCGCAGTGAAAGGCTGTCATACAAGCTCGACCTGGCATTGAATGATCAGTATATAATAGAGTTATTCTCATTCCCGAACCCGCCGCCACGTAAATCGGGACCTGAAGCTACCGGCTTGAGGCACTTGGCATTTGCCGTGAAAAATATTGAAAGTTCCCGCGGTTACCTGTTACAACAAAATATTGAAGTTGAACCGGTACGGGTTGATCCCTACACGCAAAAAAAGTTTACATTCTTCGCGGATCCCGATGGATTACCATTAGAGCTATATGAAATTTAGCTTTCGCAAGTAACAAACCGGGTATAATCCTCGAATCGTCCTACCAAATCAATGAATCGTGAAATTATAATATTTCATTTCAGCATTGCTTTGCATAAAAAAATTATGCCATCATTAGCGAAATGGTTAGGAGATACCTTGGAGTCCGTAATGGCTTCTAAATTCATCCAAGTAACATTGACGGGCAAAGAACTGGTCGCTCCTGCTGTCGTGAAACTCAATTTCGAAGGGAATTTACAAGGCATCCCCTTCCATGAAGGCAATGCCGTAGCATTCCGCGTCAACCAAATTGATTACCGGAATTATACGCCATCTTATTGGGATGACAGCGGTTGTGAAATTATTGTTCACCTGCATAGCAATGGTCCGGGGAGCCGTTTTTTCGAACAAATACAGCCGGGAGCACAGTTGAAAATGTTGATCCCCAGGGGACGCAAAATGTTTGATAATAGCTTCGCTACACATACCGTAATCTTCGATGAAACCGGCTTAGGCTATGCTACCTCTGTTTTTGAAGCCAGCAGCAAAAATGGGCAAGAATTTTATGCATTCGGCAATGTGCCCGGAACAGTAAATAATATCCGGTTTCCGTTTAACGCAACTAACGCTAAGAATGGTCAATATCATTTGCTGGAACAAGATTTCCAAGCTTTCCTTGACCGGTATTGGATAGCGGCAAAGCAAGGAGCTTTTTACATGGTGGGTAACGGGAAATTAGTACAAATAACTAGAAATGTCTTGCGCAGCAGGGGCATCCAACAGCAGCAACTATTTACATATACATACTGGATTGAAGGCAGAAAAGGCTTGTAATATATAAACGATTGAAATCCCAAGCGATATTGAACATCCCCGCGGTAATGTTTGTTATAGATAGATTCAACGCTATTACGAAGAATCATGATCCACCGTCAAAAGTTCATTATCAATAAACCTGTTTTTTTTAGCTCGGTAATCTTGGTGTTAATTTCTATGACACTATGCCTAGTTTTTAAGTCCCAGGTAGATGAATGGTTTAACCGCGCCCAATATAATATTACCGAAAACCTTGGTTGGTTCTTAATCATCACGGTAAATTTCATCCTGGTATTTTGCTTGGCTTTAGCCTTTGGCAGGTATGGCAATATACGCTTGGGAGGTGAACAAGCCCGCCCGGAATTTAGCACGGGCTCATGGTTTGCCATGCTCTTTAGCGCCGGTATGGGAATTGGAATCATGTTTTTCAGCGTCGCGGAACCCATTTCCCATTTTTCACAACCTCCTCGCCCCGTAGGAACACCCATAGCGGCGGCCAAGCAGGCAATGGAGTTTACATTTTTACATTGGGGCTTGCATGCCTGGGCCATATATGCCATCGTGGGATTAGCGCTGGCTTTCTTCTCTTTTAATAAAAAATTACCCCTCACATTCCGTTCCTTGTTCTACCCCTTTCTCGGGGAAAGGATACACGGCACATGGGGGCATGTTATAGATGTTTTATCCGTATTGGCAACACTCTTCGGTTTGGCAACCTCCCTGGGCCTCGGCATTCAACAGATTAATGCCGGTACGCACTTCCTGTTCAACTGGCCCATCAATGCCGGAATACAATCGGTCCTGATATTAGTCGTAACAGGCTTAGCCACCATTTCCGTGGTTTCCGGGCTTGATAAAGGCGTCAAAATATTGAGCAATGTAAACATGTTCTTGGCTTTTGCTTTGATGTTACTCATCTTCGTACTCGGTCCCAGTATTTACCTATTGAAAAGTTTCATTCAAAACACGGGATCATACTTGGCTAATTTTATCGAGATCAGCACCTGGAATGATAGTTACAGGCAATCCGGTTGGCAAAACAGCTGGACAGTTTTCTACTGGGCCTGGTGGATCGCCTGGTCGCCATTCGTAGGATCATTCATTGCAAGGATATCGAAAGGCAGAACGATCAAGGAGTTTATCCTGGGGGTGCTGATCGTACCGGCCCTGTTGACTCTATTATGGATGACAATATTCGGAGGCACTGCCCTTTCATTTATACTCCATGGCGACCAATCCATGATTACAGCAGTTAATGAAGATATTTCAACGGCATTATTTAAGTTCTTACAGCATATACCATTGACCGCTATCCTATCGGTAGTCGCGGTCGTTCTCATTGCATTTTTCTTTATTACATCCAGTGATTCCGGTTCATTGGTTATCGACAATATTACGGCTGGGGGCGCCACTAAAACCCCGGCTGCGCAACGCGTATTTTGGGCCTTCCTGCAAGGAGGGGTGGCAATCGTATTATTATTGGGTGGCGGATTAAAGGCTTTACAAACGGCGGTAATCATCGCGGGCTTGCCATTCGCCATTATTATATTAATCATGTGTTACAGCTTACAGAAAGGACTATCGGAGGAGCTGCATGCTATTAAGAAGAAACAAAAACAAAGACAGGAAAAAAGTTACCGGAACTTGATGAATGATTTACTAAACGAACCGGGAAACGACGATAATTAAATAGCTATGGAATTAAAATCATCATTAAATATATTGATCGGCTTAGACCTTTCCGAGATGGATTCCATCTTGGTGAGCTATGCCAGGGAAATCGTGCAATGGCTTCCGGTTCAAAAGATCGTTTATCTCCATAATATAAAAATTAACGAATTACCCGGCAATTTAACTAGCCAGGATAAAATTGAAACACTTTCCCGCAAGGTTAATAATAAGCTGCAACAACTGGTGAAAGAGCTGGCGCCTACAGGTTTACCTTTCGAAATTGTAACCCGCCGGGCTGCTTTTACAGAACTGGCCTTCGAGGAAACAGTCAAACAACATAAAATCGACCTGGTGATACTCGGTAATAAACAGCAACTCGAAGGAAGCGGCGGTATTAACCAGAAACTGGCCAGGATGCTCAATTGCGCCGTATTACTGGTTCCGGAAACCTTCCGGGGCGTTCCAAGAAAAATATTACTTGCCGTTGATTTCTCCAGGTATACTACCGGCATATTACAATGGGGACGATTGATAGAACAATTAAATATGCAACATGCAGGGTTTAAAATCACCCCGTTATATATTTCGAAGCTGGCATACCATTTCTTCCCGTTCTTTTCAAATGAAGATGTAGAACAGTCGTACAAGATAGATATGCAGGAAAAGCAAAAGAAATGGCGGCAACATTTTGCGCAGTACCCTAAGCTGGAGATCATACCGGCCGGTGATAAAAACATTGCATCGGCATTAATGGATTACGCGGATCAGCATAGGTATGACCTGTTGGTCCTGGGCATGAAAGGCTCCAGCTCTTTAACAACGCTATTCATGGGTAGTGTTGCCAATGAATTGATCCAAGTTGAAACCAATATATGTTTCTTATTCGTGAAAGGTAAATAGATTGACAATATATAGGTTA
>Ga0164243_10009240_pt1 | contig 14385 bp, 11 predicted proteins | sample OricompcompostOP_FD_108781 | JGI IMG/M metagenome (GOLD analysis project Ga0164243, IMG submission 108781) | Organic Plus compost microbial communities from Emeryville, California, USA - Original compost - Organic plus compost (OP) | ecosystem: Engineered > Solid waste > Mixed feedstock >... | reverse complement strand
TGGTCAGCCGCTTTTCGCCAGATGCGCAACATCCCATTGTGTAGCAGAGTGAGTTTGGCCAAAGGGCACCACAGCTGTTCCCGTATCGGGTGAGGGGGTGTTGATGCACGGGCAACCATTGACCGGGTGGTGGTGAAAGCCGGCATGAGGATGACTTCGAGCCGTTTTTTCGCCAGGTTTCCAAACCAAATTACCGTCTCGCGTTTGAGGTCATTGGCGGACGCTGAATCGCTTCGCCGCAGCGCGTGCGAAACAACCGATGCGCAATCACTTTTTGCTTTGCGCGGCGCTGACGCTCAACGCGCCGCTGCCATAGGCTGCGCCCGACTGATGTCCTCTGTTCCCATGACAGTCACCTTCGAACGCCTGTCTGTGGCACTGGGAGAGTAAAGGGCGTGAGCAGGACAAACGCTCACGCCCATCCGCGATCACTTCAGGTCGAAGCGATCGAGGTTCATCACCTTGTTCCACGCCGCCACGAAGTCGCGGACGAAGGTCTCCCTGGCGTCGTCGCAGGCATAGACTTCGGCCAACGCCCGCAGTTGCGAGTTCGAGCCGAACACCAGATCGACGCGGGTGGCGGTCCACTTGATCTCGCCAGTGGCGCGATCGTGGCCTTCGAACACTTCCGCGGTTTCGCTGGTGGGTTTCCAGGCCGTGCCCATGTCGAGCAGATTCACAAAGAAATCGTTGGTGAGCACGCCGGGTCGCCTGGTGAAAACGCCGTGGGCCGATTGGCCGACATTGGCGCCCAGCGCGCGCAGGCCGCCGACCAGTACCGTCATTTCCGGTGCGCTCAGCGTCAGCAGTTGCGCTTTATCGAGCAGCCGCTCTTCAGGCGATGCGCCGGAACGCGCTTTGATGTAGTTGCGGAAACCGTCGGCCGTGGGCTCGAGCACCGCGAAGGACTCGATATCGGTTTGCTCCTGCGACGCATCGGTGCGGCCGGCGGCGAAGGGGACCGCGACAGGAACGCCGGCGGCTTTTGCCGCCTGTTCGATGGCGGCGCAGCCGCCCAGTACGATCAGGTCGGCGAGCGAGATTTTTTTGCCGCCGCTTTGTGCGGCGTTGAAGTCGCGTTGAACGCCTTGGAGCGCTTCCAGCGTCTTGGCCAGCTGGACCGGCTGGTTGGCCTCCCAGTCCTTCTGAGGCGCGAGGCGGATGCGCGCGCCGTTGGCGCCGCCGCGCTTGTCCGAGCCGCGGAAGGTTGAGGCCGAAGCCCAGGCGGTCGCAACCAGTTCGGACACCGACAACCCCGAGGCCAATATCCTGGCCTTGAGGTTCTCGATATCCTGAGCGTCGACCATGGCATGGTCGGCGTCGGGAAGCGGATCCTGCCAGAGCAGCACTTCAGACGGCACTTCGGAGCCCAGATAACGCGAACGCGGCCCCATGTCGCGGTGGGTCAGTTTGAACCAGGCGCGTGCGAAGGCGTCGGCGAAGGCCTGTGGGTCTTGATGGAAACGCCGGGAAATCGGCGCGTAAATCGGATCGAAGCGCAACGAAAGATCCGCCGTCGTCATCATCGGACGATGTTTTTTCGACGGGTCGTGCGCGTCGGGGATCAGGTGTTCCTCGCGTACGTCCTTGGCCAGCCACTGCCAAGCGCCGGCGGGGCTCTTGACCAGTTCCCATTCGTAACCGAACAGCGTGTCGAAGTAGCCGTTGTCCCAGCGCGTGGGGTGCGGTTTCCATGCGCCTTCAATACCGCTGGTGGTGGTGTGGATGCCCTTGCCGCTGCCGAAGCTGTTGATCCAGCCGAGCCCCATCGCTTCCAGCGGCGCGGCTTCGGGCGCGGGGCCGACCAGTGCCGGATCGCCGGCGCCATGCGCCTTGCCGAAGGTGTGGCCGCCCGCAACCAAGGCGACGGTTTCCTCGTCGTTCATCGCCATGCGCGCGAAGGTTTCGCGTACATCGCGGCCGGAGGCAACGGGATCGGGATTGCCGTCCGGGCCTTCGGGGTTGACGTAGATCAGGCCCATCTGCACGGCCGCCAGCGGGTTTTCCAATTCGCGGTCGCCGGAGTAACGGCTGTTGGGCTTGTCGCTGGTGGCCAGCCATTCGGTTTCGGCGCCCCAGTAAACATCCTCTTCGGGTTCCCAGATATCTTCGCGCCCGCCGGCGAATCCGAAGGTCTTGAAGCCCATCGATTCCAACGCGCAATTTCCAGCCAGGATCAAAAGATCGGCCCAGGAAATCTGGTTGCCGTATTTCTGCTTGATCGGCCACAGCAGGCGGCGCGCTTTATCGAGGTTGCCATTGTCGGGCCAGCTGTTGAGCGGCGCGAATCGCTGGTTGCCCCTGCCGGCGCCGCCGCGCCCGTCCGAAATACGGTAGGTGCCCGCGCTGTGCCAGGCCATGCGGATGAACAAGCCGCCGTAATGTCCCCAGTCCGCGGGCCACCAGTCCTGCGAGTCGGTCATCAGTGCATGCAGGTCTTTTTTCAGCGCGGCCAGATCGAGCTTGTTGAATTGCTCTGCATAGTTGAAATCCTTGCCCATCGGGTTGGAGGCGGGAGAATGCTGGTGCAGGATTTTCAGGTTCAACTGGTTCGGCCACCAGTCCCGATTCGTCTGCGCGCTGGATGTCGTCCGGGCGCCATGCGCGCCGGCGAACGGGCATTGATTTTCGCTGCTCATGGATTTTTCCTTTTGCTGTTGCGGGCTGGGCGTGATTGTCTGCTCCTGAGCTTAGCGATGGCGGATGACGGTTGCCAATCAGGTAAATCAATGGCTGCAATGGGCCCAGGCTATCGAAACAAAATTTTATCTTTCAGCTTGATCGAGGCTTTGGGTTCGCGTCGATCGTACACCTTGATCGACGATAACAAATGTGGCGCCGGAATTTGTGCCTGCCGATTTTCCGATGGGGAATGCGCGGATGTTGGGACACCGCGACATTGCGATTGAACTTTCTTGTTCATGCTTTGGAGGCGGAGCCGGATGACCTTTGGGCAGCGCGAATGATATGACCACCGCGCCGGGTTTGCGTCCGCCTTCGACGCACACCTGGGCTATCGCTTCAGCGACAACTGGAGCGACACGCTCGGCGTCACCAATCTGTTCGACCGGAAATATTATCGGGACGTGGAGGGCGCCGCGGGCAATTACTACGGCGACCCGCGCACGATCCTGCTCAAGCTGCGCCATGCCGCGCAGTGAGCGGCGAACCGGACACGGCCTGGCGCCGATCGCTCCAGCCGCGCTGGCGCTGTGCCGATTGTCGGCGTTGTGGGAGACGGCATCCGGTCGGGCGCCACCCGGCGTATCGCGGTGAAAGTCGGCAAGGGTGAACATCGACCCTTCGCTGCAACGGGTACGTGTCGATGCCGACCGCCGCGGTGGGGTATGGAAATTGCGCCGATGGGTGGCGCGCGCAACGGATGGCGCGACCGCGGGCGGCGATTAATGGCAAATATTGCAACGGACTCGATGAGCGGCCCGCCGATGGCACCCGAACCCATCTTCTCCCGACCAGGCACACGCGACCGCGCCAGCCTCGGGCTTGCCTTGTTGTCCTTCGCTGCGGGAAGCATGGATGCGATCGCCTTCCTTGCCCTGGGCGAGGTCTTTACCTCCGCGATGAGCGGCAACACCATCCTGCTCGGCCTTGCCATTGGCCAGGGCCATGTCAACGCCGCGCTGCATTCCTCGGCGGCTCTTCTCGGCTATCTGGCGGGGGTGTCGATGGCGTACGTGGCGCTCGCAAAATTCGAGCGGGGCCAAGGCTGGACGCTCGGCCTCGAAGCGCTCTTTCTGGTCGCCTTTGCCGCGCTGTGGTTCTCCACCGGCACGCCATTCGCCATGCCCGCCGTTTACGGCCTCATCGCGCTTTCGGCCATCGCGATGGGGTTGCAGGGCGCCATCGGCCGCTCGCTGGGTGTCCCGGGGCTGATGACGGTGATCTTCACGAGCACATACACGGCGATCATCGGCGACCTGGTCGAGCGCGCGCTGGCGGGTCAGCGGCCGCTGATCACGGAGCTTGCGGCCCGGCAGCTGATCGCGCTGGCCGCCTATCTCGGCAGCGCGGTCATCGTCGGCATCATCGCCACGGACTGGCTCTGGTCCGTGCCGATCCTGCCCCTGGCGGCTGTCCTGATACTGCTCGCGGGGTTGCGCCTGCGGCTGTTGCACCTGGGCGGCAGGCGATCCTGAGGGCGTTGCAGAACGGCTGTCCCGCTGGGTTTGCAGCAGATGGCTGCGGATGATGCGCCGGCGATGTCGCTCCCGATGAAACCGCCCGGCCGCTTACGCGCAATTGTTGGCGCTGTCGCCGCCGGTCACGTCATAGGTGGCGCCGGAAACCATGCCGGCCGCGTCGCTGGCGAGAAAAACCACCACCGGGGCAATGGTCTCGGGCGGGAGCCAGGCGACGCCGAGCGGCGATTTGGCGCTGAGCTCGCGTTTGGTTTTGGCTTCCAGCTGGTCGAGCGGCTCCGCATTGGTCAGATCATCGATGGCTTGCGCGTATCGCTGCCGGTGTCGCGTCAGCGGCGTGTCGATCAGGCCGGGAATGACGGCGTTGACCGTGATGCCGTGTGGCCCAAGCTCCAGGGCCGCTGATTTCATCAGGCCGATGATGCCCCATTTGGACGCCGAATAAGCCGCGCCGTATTTGGTGCCGTGTCGCCCCTGCGTCGAGGAGGTGACGATGATGCGGCCTCCGCCGTTGCGGACGAGATGGGGGCCGATCGCCCGGATCGCATTGCAGGTGCCGGTCAGATTGACATCGATCTGATCCTGCCAATCCGCATCCTCCATTTCCAGGAGCGGCTTGAAGGCCTGGATGCCGGCATTGGCAAAGAGGATGTCGATCCTGTCGAAGGTCGCCACCGTCCAGGCCGCGGCGTCGCGCAGCGCGGTCAAGTTGCGCTGGTCAAGCCGCCGGCACGCCCAACGTGCACCCTCCGCCTCCACAAGCCTGCCGGTTTCATCCAGGTCCTCAGGCGTGGCGGGCTCAACCTCCAGGGTTTTGCTGACCACTCCGGCGATATCAATCCCCACGATGGTCGCTCCCTCGCGGGCGAATGCGATGGCGGCGGCCCGCCCGATGCCGCGTGCAGCTCCGGTGACGATGGCGATTTTTCCGTGAAGGCGTTTCGATGACATCGGCTCGCTCCTTCAAGAGATCGAGTTGGCATTGCAAGAATGACGGCCCGTGTCCTGCGCCATGCGCTCCGTTTACCACAACCGTTGCAACGCCCCGCGGGATGACCTTGCTTTTACCGGATCGATGACCAGGTTGATGCCAAAGTCCACGTTGTTCGACACATCGCGCCTCGATACGTGCCGCCGGTTGGCCGATCGGGCCGGCGCCGTGGGGCGGTCTGTTGTCGGGCAGCGTGTGATTGGCCCGCACCGGTGCGATCTCAGCGACGGCGCACCCAGTTCGCGTTGCGCCGGCCCGGGCTGGGTTGGGGGAACATATGTTGCAGGAATCCGGTATCAGGTACCGAACGCATTCGAACCTTCACTCGATCAGTTACCGGGTGGGTTGAAGGCCAAGGCGGGAATGGCGGTTCGAAAATCTGCAATTGCCGGCGTATGTGCGTTTGCGCACAAATATCAACGCGGGGGGATTCATGCAGTGTTCAGGTAGCCGCCGCCATTCTTGACCTGTCGCCGCGAAAAAGCCGCGATGCCACCCGAGAACACCGAGACAGGGCAAGGAGTTGAATATGCTGACGCAACAGGTTGTGCAGGATCGACTGAATGCCATCGCCGATGAAATTTCGCGCTCGCCCGGCATGTATTACGAACTGTATTTCCGCCTTTTTTCCCAACGCATCAGGGGCTGGATAGCCACCGTGCCCGAAGCCGATGCGAGCGTCATCGAGCGCGTTGCCGGGAATGACCCGGACTACTCGCCGGATATCGAAATCACGACCGGTCCGGCACATGCCACCCGCCGCTTCAATCCCGCCTGGGATATGGAATATGACTGAGTCTGCCCGGCCATTCGACGCGAACACGCGCGTAACTTGAACAATTCGAATACGTCCAGCGCGAATTTCCATCGGTTGACAAGCGTCGGGCACAAAGTGTGTTCAGCGATTGGGGCGCCGCCGTGTCGTGATCGGTGGTCGCCCAACGTTTTTTCCCTATGAAAGGTTGCCGGACGCCGCTGATGCTGCGTGGCAAAAGCCGGCTTTCCCGAGGCGAGCGCCGGCTAAATTTCGGCGAAAAGGTCAAGTTGCGCAGCGGGAAGAGGTGGCTTTCTTTTGGCGGCGGCGGTGCCGATTTTGCTGTTCATACCGATGCCGATTTGCCGCGGCGGAGAACTTTTCCGCCTCGGCGCCGCGATTGCGTCATCTTGTCCATTCTTTCCCGCAATCGCGCCATTGATGCCCGCTTCATGAATCAGATTTTCGGCAATGCGCTCGGCAAGATCAGGCGATAGCCGAAATGGTCGAATCACGGCCAGCAGGTCTTTCCGCTCGAATTCTCCTTCGCGCATCCGCTGACGACAGGCGGCGATGATCTGATCGTCAATCTCTCGACCTTCAAATTTCATTTCGTAAGTTTCTTCAACAGCTGTTTGGTGGTGCGTCGGGGAGCAGCCGCTGCGTCATCCGCAAAGCTGCCCGCGGCGGCGTAGTTTATCACTGATTTGCCGGCCCTCATTGAGACCTTGATTTGAGGTGTATCAGGTTCAGCAATTTTTCAGTCGGGCCGGCGCCTCCTGTCTGTCGAGCAAAAATTCGTCAACCCGACGGGGCAGAGATGGCCCCGCCGAAGCGGGGCTGGTCGATGTCGCCGTCCGGGATGGCCGGGCGCTGGGCACCGAATTTTCCAATCCGGGCGCCCGCATTCCCGCGTCGCAGCGGCAGCGCCTGTTGCAGAAGTACTGCAAAACGCCTGGTCCAGGCCGGCGCCGGACCGGGCCTGTGCCTGTTGCGCGCATCGCGACCCGGCTGCGCGGTTTCGGTGGATCGGGTCCAGGCGGGCGGCGAGCTTCGCTCGGCCTTCTGCTCAGATTTGCTCAGTTTTGATGGGAGCCACTTCAAGATAATGATGCCAAGGCTGGCGGAGCTGGCAGCATCGTTTCGCGACGGCTGCCGACCGGCGAACAGGTTCAGGCGGCGCCGTGCCCCGCTGGATCGGGTCGGACCTGTGCGCGACGGGGTCGATTCAATCCTTCCAGCCCTGGCAACGCCGTTTTCTGAAGGCGGCACGACAATCACCAACAATGGCCGCATACCGCCAACGGGGACGCCATCTCGAACGCTTCCGGCACGCCGATCACGGTGTACGACAGCGGCGCGATCGAGGGCCGGGGCGGAGCCGCGATTCGCCTGATCACCGGCATGGTGACGGGAGGCGGGCCATCCATAACAGCAGCACCATGGGGATGATCAACCACAACGGCACCATCACCGGTGAGCGGCATGGCGACCCGGAACTCCGGTTTCGGCTGGTAAACGGGGCTGCTGAAACAGGGCTGCGCGGACAGTCCCGGCTCCGACCAATAAAAACAACCGTTCCGGCTGGAGAATCGAGACCGGATGATGAGTAGAGTTTTTATTGTCGATGACGACTTGATGAGCTGTGTGTTGGCATCCCGGCTGCTGCGCAATGCCGGTTACGACGTGCGTTATGGCCACGGCAGCAACGATCTTTTTCATGCGATGGCGGAGTGGCCGCTGCAATTGGTTGTACTTGACATCCATTTAGGCAGTGAGGACGGGCGCAGTATCGCTCGCCGGCTGCGCTCGGCCAGTTCCATTCCGATTTTGGTTTTGACGGGAAGCGCCGATCTGCAAACCAAGGTGCAGAGCCTGGAACTTGGCGCCGATGATTTTCTGAGCAAGCCTTTTGCCGGCAAGGAATTCATCGCCCGCGTGCGTGCGCTGTTGCGCCGTGCCGCCTTGCCGGCTTATCAATGTGGGATGGCGCCGAGCAGTCGGCTGCGACTCGACAATGATAGACGTGCCCTTGTCGTCGCCGGAGTGGGTGAGCTGCCACTGACGAAGGCCGAAGAGCGGCTGCTGGAGCTGTTGTTGACGCATGCCGGGAATCCGCTTGACCGCGAAATGCTGTCCAAGGCCGTCCTGCACCGCCTGTGGCATCCCGGTGACCGCAGTCTGGATCTGCATGTCAGTAATCTCCGCAATAAACTGCGTAAATTCGCGCCACAAGTGTTGCAGATCCAGTCGGTTCGCGGCATTGGCTATCGCCTGTTGATAAGCGGCGAGCAATAGGCGCCGCCGGCGCGTCAACTCTGCATTTCTCGAATTCCACCTGGCCGACCGCTGCTCTGTCAACGTTCCGGCAGCGCTGTGCCCGGTTGGAAAATTATTGATGGAGCAAGCGGTGGCGCGCTGTAACAGGGCAGCATCCAGGCTCCGTCACTGCCAGAAATTCGAAGGGCGCCATGCTCGTCGTCCATCGGCGCAGCGGTGAAACGCCCGGCGCCCAACTGCACGCAACCGCAAACAAGCGTTGACCCGCAGAATTCTGGCCGTTATTGGCTGACAACCCTCGCGAGCATTGCCAGGCGCGCGCGATCAATAACGCGAAGCGGAGGATTGCAACGATAAAAAGCTGCAATTCATTCGCGCGACCACTCTGGCCGAAAGGGGGGAGCGGCACTGCAAGTGCCGGGACCGGGAGAGTGCAGGCGAAAAGCGCCTAGTGCGTACGGCTGATCATGTCCCGGTATTGCTTCGGATAGAGCCCGGTCCAGCCCTTCACGGCGCGCGACAGCGCGGAGGTATCGGAAAAGCCGCCGTCGCGCGTGATGTCGAGCAGGGTTGCGCCGGGCGTCTTCAACAGCTTCATGACGACGTCGCGACGAATCTCATCCTTGATATGACGGAAGCTGGTGTTCTCCTCGTCGAGCCGACGCCGCAGCGTCTGGGTGCTGACGTGGTACTGCTTCGCAATGTCTTCCATCGTGGGGAACTCGCGATGCCGCGCGAAATGATCGCGCAGCTTCGCCTGCAGGCGCACGCTCAGCGCTTCGTTGATGCCGGGCAGGGCGCCGAGCGCCGAGGCGCGCCACGACCGGATTTCTTCGAGGTTCATCGAATTGCGGATGGTCGGCTTGTGCAGGTAGTCCTGCGCGAACACAAAGCGCGCGAGCGGCTTGCCGAATTCGCAATCGGCACAGAACGCCGCGCGGTATTCCTCCTCTGACACGGCCGGCGCGTGCGGGAATTCGAAACGCAGCACCTGCACCTTTTCGCCGAGCAGCCAGCTCGAGACGCTCTGCCACACGAGCAGCCACCATTCGCAGAGGAAGTTGTACTGATCGAGCTCGGGATGGGTGACGTGCACCTCGATCGCGGCCATGTCCGCCAGCTCGGTGTCGGCCTTGAGCACGAAGCGGATTTCGTCGGACAGCATGCCGTAGAAGCGAAAGCCCATCTGCATCGAGTCGGCAAGCGTGGCGCCGGAAACGGCGAGGGCCATCATCAGTTCGAACGCGCCGAGCTTGCAGCCGGATTTGGTCATGCCGCAGAACTCGTCCTCCATCAGCAGCTTGACCTGGAGCGACAGCCTGGCGAATTCCTCGCGGCCGAAACGGGTGTCCTTCGCCGCCAGGTTCTTCGGCTGCACGCCGCTGGCGCGGAACAGGGTCGGCAGATCGTAGCCGTGGGCGGCGGCGCTGCGCAACAGCACCTGGGCGAAGCGATTCGCCATGAGTTCGGCGGACATCGGCGATATCTCCTGCGGCGGTCGTGATCGATTTTTTGCGTCGTGCACGGCCTGCGCGCTTCAACACGCTTTATGCGTCTTATCGGTATATGCCAGGGCGGTGCGTTCCGGCGAGACATCCGCGGGAGGCCTTTTCCCGCGTGTTTGCCGCCCCAAGGCGGGGCGCCGGACAATTAATACGGTATCCGGCGTTCGCTCGTCAATACGGGATGATCCTGTCGCGATCGATGTCACCTTTAGTAATAAAGCTGTCAGCCGCCGTCATGGGCCGGGCTGTGTCCCGTGCGTAAACTCCTCCGCCATAACAGTCCGCCGCGCAGCGCGGGCGTTCGCAACTCTTTTTCTGGAGATAACACCATGGCCACTGCCCCCATCGCCGAAGAGCGTCTGGTCTCGTCCGATTCGCACGTGCATTTCACTGACGACTGGGTCAAGGCGCGCCTGACCGACCGATTGAAAACCGTCTGGGACGAGGCGCTGGTCAAGTACGAGCAGTTCGAATCCACCGAGCTGCGCCGTGGTCAGAAGAACCTCGAGCTGGAGGATTTCGTCGATCCCGAGGCGGCGCAGGACCCCGGCCACTTCGAACCGGCGGCGAAACTGGCGGCGATGGACCGCGACGGTGTCTACGCCGAGGTGATCTTCCCCGAGGTCGGCGGCGCCAAGATCTGTACGCCGACGTTGATGGGCGATGACTGGAAAGGTGTGTTCAGCGGCTACAACGACGGCATGGCGGATTTCGCCGCGTATGATCCCGATCGCCTGATGACCGCGTACCAGTTGCCGCTGTACGACATCGATTTCGCGTTGCAGGAAGTGAAGCGGGTGGCGAAGCGCGGCGCGCGCTGTGTGCAGCTGACGCCGTTCCCGGCCGAGCAGGGCCTGCCCCATTTCCACGACAAACGCTACGAGCCGCTGTGGGCGCTGCTCGAGGAGACCGGCCTCACGATCCTCAACCACCTCGAACTGAAGCAGTCGCTGTGGGAGACGTTCCGCCGCGATCCGACGCCGCAGAAGGGCATCTTCACCTCGATTCCGTCGATGGCGATGGCCGAGACGATCGCGTTCTGGATTCTCACCGGCACGCTCGAGCGTTTCCAGAAGCTGAAGGTGATCTTCGTCGAGCCGGGCCTCGGCTGGCTGCCCTGGTACTTCCGCGACGTGCTCGATCCGCGCATGCACCAGCATTACGAATTTCCCGGCGTGAAGATGCTGCCGAGCGACTACTTCCGCCGGCAGATGGGCGCGACCTTCATGTACGAACCGAACGGCCTGCGCGACTGCTATCAGTTCTTCGGCGCCGACTGCCTGTACTGGTCGACCGACTTCCCGCATCCGGCGACCTGCTGGCCGAATTCGCGCGAACAGGTCAAGCGCCAGTTCGCCGAGGCCGGCATTCCGGAAGGCGATCGCCGCAAGATCGTCTGCGACAACGGCCTGCGCACCTTTGGCCTGAAATGAACGGGCATTGCAAGTGATGTGGTCCGACAGGCCGCCGCCCGTGGGCGGCAACTGATTGCGACGACAGCGATGCCGGGTTTTCCGGCATCGTCTTTTGGGTATTGCGATAATTTCACGCTGATCGAACAAATAGCGAGGTGGTGGTCATGGCCGGTGTGCTGGAAGGTTTGCGCGTGCTGGATCTGTCGTGGGGCATCGCCGGCCCGATGGCGGCGATGCTGCTGGCGGACAACGGCGCCGACGTGATCAAGATCGAGCCGCCGGGAGGTGATCCGTTCCGCTTCCAGCTCGGCTACAAGGTGTGGCAGCGCGGAGTTCGACCTGAAACAGGCCGATGACCTCGATGCGTTCCTCGCGCTGGCGAAACACGCCGACATTCTCGTCGAGAGTTACACGCCCGGCGTGACGCAGAAACTCGGCATCGATTTCGCCACGCTGCAGGCGCTGAATCCGCGCCTGATCTACTGCTCGATCACCGCATACGGCCGCGACAACAGACATTCGCAGCGCCCGGGCTTCGATGCGCTGGTGGCGGCGCGCACCGGCGTGCAGTGGGAGCAGCGCGGCTGGGCCGAGGGCGCGGTCAACCGCCTGTGCGGCCGCCCCGATCCGTATCCGGATCTCGACGTGGATTACGATCACGTGCAGGGCGCGCCGCGTCCCGGCCCGCTGTTCACCGCGTCGTACTGGCCGAGCCTCGGCGCCTTCTTCACGGCGAGCACCGCGATCAGCGCCGCGCTGCGCGCCCGCGAGATCACCGGCCGCGGCCAGTGGGTCGAGACCTCGCTGTTGCAGGGCGCGCTCGCCAGCATGGCCGGCGTCGGCCAGCGCGTCGAGAATCCCGACGTGCCGATGTTCGATACCTGGATTCTCGGCAACAAATCGCCGAAGGGTCATTTCCAGTGCAAGGACGGCCGCTGGCTTCACAACTGGGTGCCGAACCCGCGTTTCATCATGACCGCGGCTGCCGGCGACACGTTGAATTCGAGCCCCGACCTGACCGTGCAGAACGATCCGGATCGCTTCGGCACCGGGCCCGAAGAAATCTTCGTGATGATGCACTACCAGCCGATTCTCGCCGAGCACATCAAAAAGTTCAGCGCGCAGCAATGGGTCGATGCCGCCGCGGTCGCCGGCATGACGATGCAGGCCGTGCGCTCGCCGGAAGAGGCGCTCGCCGATCCGCTGTTCCTGGCGGACGGCTGCGTCACCGAGATCGACGATCCCGAGCTTGGCCCGATCCGCCAGGTCGGCGTCGCCTACAGGCTCGAGAAGAATCCGATCGCGATCACCAGACCCGCGCCGCGCATGGGCGAGCACACCGCCGAGGTCAAGGCCGAGGCGGCGCGGCTGAAGAACCGGAGCGTGGCGCCGCCGCCGGCGAAGAGCACAAAGCCGTTGCGCAAAGGTCCGCTCGACGGCGTGCGCGTGCTCGATTTCGGCCTCGCCATCGCCGGTCCCTACAGCACCCAGCTGCTGTCCGACCTCGGCGCCGACGTCATCAAGATCAACGCGCTGTACGACGTGTACTGGCACAGCAACCACATCGCCTACATGGCCAACCACGGCAAGCGCAGTCTCGCGCTCAACATGAAGGACCCGCGCGCGATGCGGATCGTGCATGAGCTGGTCAAGACCGCCGACGTGATCCAGCACAACATGCGCTACGACGCGGCCGAGCGCCTCGGCATCGATTACGAAAGCCTGAAGAAGATCAACCCGAAGCTGATCTACTGCCATTCGCGCGGTTTCGAAACCGGCTATCGCCAGAGCCTGCCCGGCAATGACCAGACCGGCGCCTGTCTCACCGGCATTCAGTACGAGGACGGCGGCATGGCCAACGGCGGCAAGCCGCTGTGGTCGTTCACCTCGTTCGGCGACACCGGCAACGGTTTTCTGTCGGCAACCGCGATCATGCAGGCGCTGTATCAGCGCGAGAAAACCGGCGAAGGCCAGTTCTGCGACACCTCGATCGTCAACGCCGGTCTGCTCAACACCTCGTACGCGATCGCCCGGCCCGATGGCGCAGGCTTCGAGCGCTCGCGCCTGGACGCGATGCAGTTCGGCCCCAGCGCGCTGACGCGGCTGTACGAGACCGCCGATGGCTGGCTGTGTCTGGTCGCGCTGACGGAAGAGCACTGGGACCGCCTGTGCGTCGCGTTGGCGATCGAAGGACTCAGCACCGACGCGCGCTTCGCCGATGCGCCGGCGCGCAGGGCCAACGACGCCGCGCTCGCACAGCGGCTCGCGCTGGTGTTCGCGTACCGGCCCGCGCGGCAATCAATGGTTCGAACTGCTCGACGCGGCGGGGGTGCCGTGCGAAATCTCCGACGACGAATTCACACTGAAGATGCACGATGACCCGGAACTGACCGGCCGCGGCTGGCTGGCATCGTATCCGCACCCGGTGGTCGGCCGCATCGACCAGATCGGCCTGCTGTTCGATCTGTCGGAGACGCCCGGCGCCGTGCAGGGCCCGCCGCTGATGGTCGGCGAACACACGCGCGAAATCATGCGCAGCCTCGGCTACACCGACGCCGACATCAGCCAGGCCTGCGAAGACGGCTACGTCTCGGCCTGGGGCAAGGGCGAAGTGCAAAAGGATTTCAAAAGCCCATGGGCCGTCGAAACGCTGGAAAAGAAATAATCGGCCGATCGCCGAGGCGGCGAAAAATTGCGCGCCGCAGGCCGCCGGGCGCAAGGTGTGGCGATCCGACGTCAGTGCAACCGAAGTGATACGGGAACGACGATGAAGACATTGAAATCCGGCATGCTCCTCAAGAGCGCGGCATGCGGCGCCGAGATGATGGTGATCCGCGGCGCGCCCGAGCCGGTCGAGATCACCTGCGGCGGCGCGCCGATGCTGGCGGCGGGCGAGAGCGGCCGCGCCGAACTCGATCCGAACGCGAGCCAGGGCACATTGATCGGCAAGCGCTACATCGACGCGGCCGAGCGCTTCGAGCTGCTGTGCACCAAGGGCGGCAGCGGCGGCATCGCCATCAACGGCGCCGCGCTCGCGGTGAAAATCGCCAAGGCGCTGCCATCGTCGGATTGATCCGATCTGCCGACGCTGCGCGCGCGCTCGCCTGTGGCTGCGGGATGCCCCGTGTAAGGCCCGGTCAAAAACCTGGAACCTGCCGTCATCGCCGGCGGTCGTGGCGGAATTTATTCTGGCCGACAGGCCGCGGCTTTCGGCGCAAGCCATCGCCGATGACGCACGCATCGGGATTGCTGTCTGAGCGGTGAATTGCGTGGTTCTTGC